>Ga0209062_1005314_pt1 | contig 12578 bp, 5 predicted proteins | sample Coa_R2_2_FD_187158 | JGI IMG/M metagenome (GOLD analysis project Ga0209062, IMG submission 187158) | Surface soil microbial communities from Centralia Pennsylvania, which are recovering from an underground coalmine fire - Coalmine... | ecosystem: Environmental > Terrestrial > Soil > Unclassified ... | reverse complement strand
CATGAGTACAAATACTGGCGTCAAAACAATTTTGATTCTGGCAGCTAATCCACTTAGTACTTCCAGGTTACGACTAGACCAAGAAGTTCGGGAAATTGAAGAAGGATTACAACGTGCTCCTCAAGGTGGACAGTTCCGATTGGTACAAAAATGGGCAGTGCGATCGCGTGACTTATACCGAGCAATTCTAGAACATCAGCCACAAATAGTACATTTCTGTGGACATGGTGAAGCCTCTGATGGAATTGTTCTAGAAGATGATAACGGACAACCTACATTAGTTGAAAAAGAAGCACTCTCAAAACTGTTTAAGCTGTTCGCAGTTAAAGGCGGAGTTGAGTGCGTCGTCTTAAATGCTTGCTACTCTCAACTACAGGCAGAAGCCATTAGCCAATACATAAAGCATGTCATTGGCATGAATCACAGCATTGGAGATAGGGCTGCGATCGCCCTTTAGGGCAGTGCCAAAGGCAATCGCTTTTGCAGTAGCATTCTATGATATTGTCCACCTAGCTTATGAAGCATAAAGTGGCAATAACTGCCATTTTATGTTTCAAGTCACAATAATTTACGTCTTATTGTTCAGCCTTTTATTCTTTTTAATTTAATTAAACCTTTGCTCAAGATATTTCCTATTCTCCAACTTTCTACAGGTTTTTCTTATTTGATTAGCATCATGAATACCTTACACAATCATCTATTTTTATCCCTTGTGTCAGACTATTTCTCTTTTTCCTCTGCCTAGAGTGACAAAAGAAAGTTATCAAACTGTTCCTGAGATTTACGAAACAATTTTATATCGGTTGTTGCCCAGGAACGCCAGGGAAATAATTGGAGAATATGTGCTTAATATCGAGTTTGGTTAATGACTTATAATAGGTTAAAGATGAGCTTTTGCTTTTGATTATCTGACTTGCTTCAATGACAGGGGAAAAACTTATAGGCTGTTGTTATCAGTAATGAATAAAACACTAATATTAATAAAGTATAACTGATAAGTTAATAGTAGGAAGAGAAACACTTAGAGAGTGAGAAAAATGAAATGCTCATTGGTTCAGTGATTAATCAACCAAGGGGATGGATTGTTAATCATATTCACCAAACTAGATAAAACTTGATAATAACGAGCGTAAAGTTCTTGTCCTACAGATGCCTGCATATAACCACATTCGAAAGGGAAAAAATCATCACTTCTTGCGAGCGCATACCCTTAAGTTCTCAAGTTCATTAGGATGAGTGACAAAATAATCTTGAAGCCATTGACATCCCCGCATTAGTAAATCATTGAGATTTAAACTCCACAAAATCACTTTCCCATCCGAACTTGCAGAGGCTAAGATCCCATCAGATCTGAAATTTAAGTTGGTCACTGCATCACCATGTCCAGTAAGAGTCATGATTGGAGTTCCATTCAGTTTCCAAAGTTTGACAGTTCCGTCATCACCACCAGAAGCAACAATTTCTCCATTGGGGCTAAATGTAACACTTTTTACTGCACCGTTATGTCCAATTAGGGTAGTAGATACCCACTTGTTTCCATCCGTTTTCCAAAGTTTGATAGTTTCGTCATCACTACTAGAAGCAATAATTTTACTGTCGGAGCTAAAACTAATACCATTAATACCCTTACCCTCTTTATGACCAGTAAGAGTTGTGATTGGAGTTCCATCCGGTTTCCAAAGTTTAATAGTTCCGTCATCACTACCAGAAGCAATAATTTTACCGTCAGGGCTGAAATTGACACTCGTTACCGAACCTTTATGCTCCCGAAGAATAACACGTAGAGTGCCATCCCGTTTCCACAGTTTTATTGCTCCATTCTCACAACCAATAGCAATGATTTTGCTATCAGGACTGAAACTGAAACTTGTTACTTGTTGATCCTCATTATTAATTGTCTTAATCAGAGTTCCATCACGTCTCCAAAGTTTAACAGTTTTGTCAAGACTACCAGAAGCGATCGCGCCATCAGGACTAAAACTGATGATTGTCACCCAATCGATATGCCCGATAAGGGTATTCATCAAAGTCCCATCGCGTTTCCAAAGTTTGACGGTTTTGTCAGTGCTACCAGAAGCAATAGTCCCATCAGGACTGAAACTCACACTTTTCACTGCACGTTTATGCTTAATCCATGTAGTCATTAGGGCTACATCTAACTTCCAGAGTTTGATAGTTCCATCTTTATTAGCAGAAGCAACAATCTTGTTATCAGAGCTGAATGTAGCACAAGATACTGCTGCATCGCTTTGCCCAGGAAGGGTAGTAATTGGTGTTCCATCCGGTTTCCAGAGTTTAACAGTTCCGTCATCACTACCAGAAACAATGTTTTTCCCATCAGGGCTGAAACTAACACTGTTTATTCCAACTGTATGCGCCTGGATAGTCGTAATCAAATTTCCATCCAGTTTCCAGAGTTTAATAGTTCCATTATCATTACCAGAAGCAATGTTTTTGCCATCAGGGCTGAAACTAACACTTGTTACCCAACCTTTTTGTCCAGAGAGTTTTGTAATGGGAGTACCATCCCATTTGCGGAGTTCAACGGTTCCCTCTTCGCTACCAAGAGCAATGGTTTTGCCATCAGGGCTGAAACTGATACTTGTGACTGAATGATTATGTGGAGGAAGGGTTGTCATCAGAGTACCATCCAACTTCCAGAGTTGAACAGTTCCGTCTTGGCTACCACAAGCAAGAGTCCCATTAGAATTGAAACTAATGCTGATTATACCTTTATGGGCATGGAGAGTCTTAATGAGATTCCCGTCCTGAGCCCAAAGTTTTACAGTTCCGTCTTGGCTACTAGAAGCAATGATTTTGCCATCAGGGCTGAATGTAGCGTTACTCATTTTATCTTTACGCCCAGAGAGAGTTCTCATCAGAGTTCCATTTTGACGCCAGAGTTTAACAGTGCCATCTTCACTACCAGAGACTATGATTTTACCATCAGGGCTAAAACTAAGACTATTGGATATTGTTTGACTACTGTTGAACCGATTATGTTCGTGAATATTGACGAGAATATTTAGCAACGCAGACATGGGAGTGATTGTTGGGTATTCTGCTAGAGAGTGCTTGTCCTTAACAAGATCTTTCAAATCTTGACTAGCCTGCATAGCTGAAAGTAACGCGTCAAGTTGTTTAGACTGAAACTGTTGCGTAGCCTTATCTCCAACCTCTGTAAGTCTTTTAGCTTCATTGACTGTTTTTAGTTGATTTTGTCCTATAACAACACTAAGAAGAAGCAGGATAGTTGCAATGCTGCCCCCTATCCAAACTGTATACTTCGCCTTCTGATTAGTCTTTTTTAATTCTAGTTTAGCTTTCTCATTAGCTCGTGTCAATTTCTGATTGGCTTGTGTTAAATTGTGATTTACCTTGATTTGAGCGGCGTTTTCTAGTTTTTGACTTTGTTGTAAAAACTCATAATCCAAAGTACTTAAACTTTTAGCATCTGCCCATGCTTGAGCATCAGCTAAGGCTTTTCCCCGTAATAGCCAAGATGAATCACGTTGAGAATTTAACCAGTTATTAATTGCTTCACTATAAGGGCGCAGTTTACCTAATTCCTGCTTGAGCCAATCTTGATTAAAGACTGCTTTATAAATCGGGTTAGAAACTTTTAAATAATTATCTTTTTTGACAACTAAGCCTGATAGTCTTAATTCTGTTTGCTCATGACTTCCATCTATCGTAACCCCTTCGCTGGGCAAAGAGGTGTTATAATTCAAAACTTGCTGATACAATCCTAGGAGTTTAGTAGCTTTTTGTTCATTCTGCAGGAGGCGATCGCGAATAGTGCGTAAATGCTCTGGTTCATCTTGACATTCCCAATTCTGAATAATACAATTTTGAACTAACTCATTAATATCAAGCTTTGTGCTTTCTGCATGCACTATTATACTGCATAACTTCTGAGTTAGAAAAGGTTGTCCACCAGTCCAATTTAACACTTTTTGTAACACAGTTTCAGGATACTCTACTCCCTCCAATCCCGGAATTAATGCATCCTTTGCTTCCTCAAAGCTAAACCCAGTTAGTTCTATTGAACTACCAATATTAAATGGTGTGCGTTCTCTCTCTTGAATTAAATCTCCTGGCGTTGCAGTCCCTAGTAAACAAAAAGTCAGTCGCTCGTATTTTACCAGATCAGCTCGTAGGTTATAACAAGCACGAATCCAAGCAAAAAAATCATCCTTAAACTCACTTTTAAGCAGGGTATCAATTTCATCAATAAAAATGACGATATTTGCTGCAATTTTCTTCAGAATTACAGACTCAATTAGTAGGTTGAATCGCTGTAACTCTGTCCAAGAGTAATGATTATTCCACCAACTATTAAAATCGATTTCATCTATTTCAAAGCTAGATAACAACTGAATGGCAAATCCTTTGTACCATTTCTCTTGACTTACATAACTACCAATGAGAGTCAAATCGACAGAAGCACATTTTATTCCTTCTGATCTAAGTTTTTTCATCGTTTGGACTCGCAAACTAGATTTACCCATCTGGCGCGAGTTAAAAACGAAACAATATTCTCCGGCTTTTAACAACTCAAAGATTTGTTCGTCAGCAAGTCGAGTGACATAAGTGGGGTGATTAGCTTTTAAACTACCACCGACTTTATAATAGTTGTCAAATTCCATATTTTATGCCTTCTGTTTCTCTTAGGTACGTAGTTGTGCTTCAGCACTCTTACCAACTACAGGCGCTTGTAACCTCATGGAGAAACCGGGTTTCTCTATGAGGTTACAAGCGATCGCGAAAATATTCTTGATACAAACGACAGCGTGGTATGACATAATTATTGGTGATTTTAATCACTCCCATACTATCTAACTGATAGATTTGCCGAGTTTTTCGTTCTAACTTAACTGGTTCATCACTAGTCACGATTTGCTTAAAGACTGTTTCCAACTCCTGATTTTCTTGAAGTGTCTCCAAATGTCGAAGCAAATGCTCAGTATAGATTCCAGCAACCGTGGTAGCTTCTTTGAGTAATTGCATAATGGTTACATCTTGACAGACTAAATAATAAAGCGCTAAACGCACTAAATAAGGATGTCCTCCAACTAAAGACATAAGTGGAACAACATTTTTACTATCCAATCCATGACGGATAGCTAAACTCTGCACCTGTTCTTCTGTAAATTCCTCCAATTTAATTGGTAATCCCAAATTAAAAGGAGATTGATTAATATCTAACCGTCCGTAATCTTCAGTAGAATGCGCCACTAATAACCGCAATTTTTCCCATGTTTCTGACTCATTGGCGCTTTCATTCCAGTTGCGTAACATTGGAAAAAAGTTTTTATAAACTTCTGGGTATTCAAACAATTTATCGACTTCATCTAAAGCTAACACTAAAACCCCATCTAATTGTTTTAGCAACCTCTCAAATTGCCTAGTACAATTCACCATACTGGGAGTATCTTTATCCCATTCTTGCAGCAGAGGTGCGGTTGGTAGTTGTGCGATCACATAAGCATAGAAACTGCGTAAAAAATCATTTTCCCCAGTAAATTTTTTGGCTTCTATTAAGCTAAAATTTAAATAGACTGTACTATAGTTATTTTTTTCAGTTTCTGCCATAATTCTTTTCAATAGCGAAGTTTTACCCATCTGCTTTGGGGCTTTAATCCGAATGAGAGAACCTTGTTCTTTAATGGCTCTATAGCAACGAGATTCAATGTAACTTCGCTCCTGATAAAAAGAGGAGTTTAGTGGTTCTGGTCCTTCTGGAAAGCGGATGTTGTGAATGATATATCCGCATTTTTCTAAAGCTTTAATACTAACTAATTCCGGCTTATATTTGGCAAATAGCTCAACTAAATTGCAACGGTAGTCTGGTTCAGTTTCAGGAGGAAAGCCAAATTTTTTGGATATATTTCTTAGTTGATGGCTAGTAGTACTACGATGAGTAGCACCAATTTCTGTAGCTATATTTTCATCTGTTTGACCACTTAAAAATAGAGGTAATACTTTCTTTTGTTTCGGAGTCAATTCGGATTGAAATATTTTGTCAAAAGTTTCTTGATTCATAGTTGCAATTTGTTATTAAAACTTAAATAATCTTTAAATAACCAAAGTTAAGAGCGTAGGGTATCGGGATAAATAAGGATGTTACTAATAATGCTTGACAACATAATTAGAGCCAAAGTAAACTTTAACATGATTCAATTTATCATGACTATTTCATTTTCATTATTACTCAACCCGCTAGGAACTAAAGTTCCCATCTAATAGCTTAAGTCGGTTAAAACCCAAAATGGTTCAGTTAAAGCGTTGATCCCCCCACCCCCTTAAACTCCTGTGGAGTAGTCATCTTGTCTGCCCAGTTAATGCAAGTTAAATGTGGAACAGCTTAGTCTGGCAACTGATTCCATGACAAATTATGCATAGAATAAAATCACTATGTTAAATTTATAATTCAAATTTTGACGAGTTGAAGAATGTTGAAAAAAACTTCACCAAAATATCTTTTTAAGTGAAGTTGAAGAAGTTTCCCTCAAATTATAAGATGTTTCAAGATCAAGATTTAAATTTAAAACTAACAATAAACTCTCAAGGCAAGAACAGCAATAGCATCAATATAACTAACACCCTTCTCTTCTCTGCGTTCTCTGCGCCTCTGCAGTTCGTTAAAACATCCTGTTCTTATTACAGCTTAAATGAGAAAAACTATGAACCTTAAATCAATCGCCTTGCTATTAACTGGCTGCTTTCTCACTGCTAACTGCATAACTTCTGTAGTTAGTCAAGCCAAAGCAGATGACGAAGTTCGCTTTATCTGTGCTTCTGGTTTCGACCCAGGGGCTAACAAACGCTTCCCCACTACTTATGCTTGGACACCACGAGGGAAAATTGCAGTTGTACGTTGGAAATATTCGTGGTTTAACAGTAAGGATATTAACCCACAAGGGCGGTGTGATGATGTATCGTCTCGATTCCAGACTGCTTACAACAATCAAAGCCTACGTTATATCACTACTGGTACAGCAAATGGTCAAGGAGTCATTTGCACAGCCCGTCAAGAAGATGGCGCTTGCAATACCACACTTCTGACTCTACGACCCCAAGACGATCCTCTAGAGATTCTCTCGGATTTGAAAGAAATATTGAGAGGACGTAGTACTGAACCGATACAGCATAGTTCTGGAAAAAGTCAAGTCTATTACCAGATTGATATCCGAAAGTTTCTGCAAACAGCTCCAGTTGAGAAAGAATAATAAGTTGTATGGTTCATTGTTAATTGTTCTCAGCCATTAGCAATTAGCCATTAGCAATTATTTTCAAATAATATAGTATTACACAGCAAATATGAACCGCTTCAATCTTGTTGCGACCGGCTTTGCCGCTGCGCGAAGCGCAATCGCCAGCTTCAGTAGTCTCTTGTTCCTCCCTACCGCCGATGCTGGAATATTCAACCAGCCTCATCATCCTACTTCGGCACTCGTAAGTAGTATCACTACAAGAGCAGAAATTCGCCAACTAGCCCAAGCCATTACTGTTAGAGTTTTGAGTGCTCATCAAGATGGAAGTGGAATTTTAATTAATCAACAAGGGGAAACTTACACCATTTTAACCAATGCCCATGTAGTTAACTATAAAGGTGCCTATCGCATCCAAACTCCTGATGGCAAAACTCATTCCGCCATAGTTATCAATCGCGGTGATTCTCTCAAAGGTAATGATTTAGCCTTACTACAGTTTCAAGCCGAAGAAAACTATCGCACTGTAACTTTAGCCCTGAGGGCAAATTTATCAGAAAATCAAGAAGTTTTCGCCGCTGGTTTCCCCTACGATAGTAAAGAATTACTTATTAGCAGTGGCAAAATCTCTTTGTTGTCTTCTCAACCTTTAGTAGGCGGTTATCAAATTGGTTACACAAACTCTGTTCAACAAGGAATGAGTGGTGGACCACTCCTAAATCTTGAAGGTAAATTAATAGGGGTAAATGGCTTACTGAACAAGGCTATTTTAAATGACGCTTATGTCTATCAGAATGCTTCTCAACCCAGTACTCAACAACTCCAGCGTCTCAAACAATATAGTTTTGCCATTCCGATTCAAACCTTAGCGCAAGTTTCTCCCAATATTGTAGGCATCCTCACAAAAGGACAAAATCAGCAACAGGCTTCACAGCCGCCTGCTAATAATATAGTTGATCAAGTCAATCACATTGCCCAACAAATTACCGTGCAGATTGACTCGAAAAACCATGGTAATGGTTCCGGAGTGATTATTGCACATACTGGACAAACATACTATGTTGTTACTGCGCTTCATGTGGTGGAGAAGCCAGACTCTTATGAGATTGTGACGACAGATAGACAGCGATATGCACTGCAACAGCAGAACATCATCAAACCAAAGGGATTAGACGCAGCGTTGTTACAGTTTACCAGCAATAAAACCTATTCAGTCGCCACAATTGCAAAATACAACCTATTCAACTTGGGCACAAATAATTGGGTATTTCTATCTGGTTTTCCCGGAAACGCTAATGGAAAACGGAAGTTTACCGCAGGTTCTCTTTGGAGTAAAGAGAAAGTATTTACCCGTGCAGAAGACAAGTTAAATTCTATAACTGATAAAAAATATGAGCTAAGTTACACCAATCTAAGCCTTCACGGAATGAGTGGAGGACCAGTGCTAGATTCAAATGGGCAAGTGGTTGGGATTAACGAGGGTGTTGATAGAGATGATATTAGTCAGACAGTTAATCTGGGTTTGAGTAACGGAGTATCAAGCAGTACTATTGTGGGTCTAGCCACAAGAGCGGGATTGAGACCAGAATTGTTGACAATCGTAACTACTGCACCAAAAAAACTTACAAAAGTAGAAATTAATTCGCTCCTTCATCATCCATTATTTGCTGTCGAAAAGCCGCTACAAAATGCCAATGAGAAAGATTGGCTCAATTATGGCAATCAACTATGGCGATTAGGAAGATATTCGGAAGCCATTGCCGCTTTGCAACAAGCCATCAAGCTTAAGCCAGAGTTTGCACAACATGCTTATTATGCACTGGCGTTCGCCTTCAATTCCCAGCAAAAATATTTAGAAGCGGTAACTGCTTTAGATCAAGCCACAAAGATTCAATACAACTACGATGAAGCTTGGAAGATCAAAAGTGAAGTGCTTGTAAACTTAGAAAAATACCCAGAGGCGTTAGCAGCAATTGATGAGGCGATCAAGTACAATAACAGTTTTGTTAACTACCATGAAGAGAAAGGTTTGATCCTGGCCAATTTAAAACGCTATCCAGAAGCGATCGCGGCCTTAAATAAGGCAATTGAGATAAAGCCTTTATTTACAAGCTACTTTCTCCGGGGTGCGATCCGCCAAAAGTCAAAAGATTATCAGGGGGCGCTGTTCGATTATAATCAAGCGCTGATACTTCAGCCTAACTATGGTCTTGCTTATCAAGGTGGCTGTTTTGTCCGTGAAAGGTTGAAAGATTATCAAAGAGCAATTGCAGATTGTGATAAATTAATTAACCTCCAGCCAGACTATGCAATTGCTTATTCTATGCGGGGTCTTATCCGCAGTGAGTTAGAAGATTATCAAAGAGCGATTGCGGATTTCTCTAAAGTTATTGATCTTGAGCGTGCTGATGAGAATGCCTATCGGTTGCGGGGTATAGCCCGCGAACAGTTGAAAGATTATCAGGGAGCGATCTTTGATTACACTCAAGCGATTAAACTCCAGCCTAACAATGCTTTTGCCTATTTGAACAGGGGTAGGGTCCGCGTACAGTTGAAAGATTATCAGGGAGCGATCTTTGATTACACTCAAGTAATTAAACTCCAGCCTAACAACGCTGATGCCTACTTGAACAGGGTTATAGTCCGCGTACAGTTGAAAGATTATCAGGGCGCGATCGCGGATTGTAATCAAAGGATTAAACTCCAGCCTAACAACGCTGATGCCTACAGGTTCCGGGGTGCTATCCGCGAACAGTTGAAAGATTATCAGGGAGCGATCTTTGATTACAATCAAGCGATTAAACTCGAACCTAACAATGCTGATGCCTACTTGTACAGGGGTAACATCCGCGCACAGTTGAAAGATTATCAGGGAGCGATCGCGGATTGTAATCAAGTGATTAAACTCGATTCTAACAATGCTGATGCCTACTTCAGACGAGGTGCAGCCTACGAAGAGTTGAAAGATTATCGCTTAGCTCTCTTGGATTACAATCAAGCGATTAAACTTCAACCTAACAATGCACAGTACTACTTTGACCGGGGTGTTATCCACCACGAACTTCAAGACTATACCGCCGCACTATCAGACTATAACCAGGCGGTTGCTAAAGATGAAAAATTCTGGTCTGCAAGCGTCAACATTGGATATATCAAATACGAAAAAGGAGATGTACAGGGGGCAATTGAGCAGTGGCGGCAATCAGTCAAGATTAACAGCAATGAGGCAGAACCGCAAATGGCTCTAGCAGTGGCTTTGTACGCCCAAGGAGAGCAACAAAAAGGCTTAAGCATGGCACAAACCGCCTTGCACTTGGATAAAAGGTTTGCTAATGTGGCGTTTCTCAAACAAAATCTTTGGGGCGATCGCTTAATCGCCGACGCACAAAAACTCCTCTCGCATCCAAAATTACAAGCAGTGCGATAGCGATCACATCTCGAAGAGACACATAGTCGTCTCCAGCATATTTTCCTATTGCTAGCGTTAGGTACTATAAAATCAGGAGGGAACAATGCTTAAAAGTTATGAAGCTATTTTTGAAAAGCATCTTTTGGCATCATCTGGGTTTGTACGGAGACGTGCAAGATCTGAGCCTCTAACGGGCGCGGCGATCGCTCCCGTGAAATATGAAAGAAACACATTTTACTCAAATCTCTAGAAGCCTTGCTATATAAGGATTTCAAAATGTGTCTCTTAGGAGTTAAGGTTTGAATCAGGTCAGAGTAGATTATTCCTGGTGTCAGGGCAATCTGCTCTCTAATGCGGTTCGCAACTTCCACATTTATTTGATAAGTTTTGATGGTGTAGGCTTTGAGAAATTGACGATTTCTGTACTTGACCCAATTGATTTCCTTATCAGTACGGAGGCGGTAATACAGACCTAATTGTTCAACGACTTCCGCTACTGGTGGACTTAACCATCCCACATCTATTGAAAAAACATAGCGTTCTGGTTGCTTGGTTGCTAGTTTTTCTAATCGAACAGAGGACTTCCATTCTTCAAAACCTGCACTCGATTTTCGGATGACAAAAAAATCTGGAACATGAGTCACTGTTACCATTCTGCCATTTTTGGCTTTGACTTTTAGGCTAAGACGGTAGGGTTGATCATAGTATTCCAAAACATCATTGTCTTGCTCATATTCTTCGCTTGCTAGTAATTCCACTTTATGGGACTCAAACTGAATTGTTCTGCCCATTTTCATACTGGAGTAACTGCCAACAACGTTGATTCCATTGCTTCTGACTCGCCGCACAGGTTCTGATGACCGAATTTGTTCAATCACAGAACGCGCTTGTCCTGATATTTTGAAGCGGTGACACCAATTATCAAACTCTTGTGCGTTGAGCATTTTTACTTAAAAAAGTGCCTTGGACTCACGGCAGGCTTTGACTTAAATTCTTCGGACTGGTCGCAACTTTATCATTTTACTGAAGTCCAACACCTACTTGGCACAAATCGTAATAATCAGGCTTTCAGGCTTTGATGCGGCAAGCTTATCCTTTAATTTTCGGCAATCTTTTCCTTTAAGTCACAAGTGACACTGTTGCTTGCTGCAATTAAGTTTTGAGGTTTTCAAACTCCATTTATAGCTTTGAACTATATGTTGTCAAGCGTGCAGAGTGAAGTATGTCCTGTCTCTTTGGTCAAAATTTAGTTCAAATCACATATATCAATGTTGAAAAAAACTTCATCTGAATAGCTGAACACCTTAGATTTGAGAATAAATTCTCAAATTTTGAGTTTGTTTTTTGAAGACAATTAAGCTACTGATTAGTTAAAAGAATTGACTGTAAATCAAAAAGATTATTCTTTTTGCTCATGTCAATTCAGCTATTAAGGAATGTCTTGAAATGAATCAGAAACTCTTACAAATAGGAACATCAGCAATTTTAGCAAGCATAATTGGAGTGGCAGGTGTTAGGGTAGTCTTTAGTTACCAGCTTCCTGTTATGCCTAAAAATGCTAAACAATATGATAATTATTTGCTAGTGAAGACTAAGGGAAAATCTAATATTAGATTAGCAGAAAACTCTGAAGAACAAACCAGAATTCAGGTGTATGAGCAAGCCAGTCGTGCTGTCGTTGCGATCGCCACTGGTACAGGACATGGTAGTGGCTTTATTGTCAGTCAGGATGGTCTAGTTTTAACCAATGCTCATGTTGTCCAAGATGCTCCTTCCACTGTTACAGTGGTTCTGGCAGATGGAAAACAAGTCCTAGCTGATATCGTTGGTTTTGCACCTAAAGGTTTAGATTTAGCAGCACTCAAAATTCGCAGTCAGAAAAATCTGCCTACCCTTCGTTTAGCTGCATCTGGTTCAGTGCGAGTCGGTCAATCAGTTTATGCCATTGGCACGCC
>Ga0209062_1005313_pt1 | contig 12581 bp, 8 predicted proteins | sample Coa_R2_2_FD_187158 | JGI IMG/M metagenome (GOLD analysis project Ga0209062, IMG submission 187158) | Surface soil microbial communities from Centralia Pennsylvania, which are recovering from an underground coalmine fire - Coalmine... | ecosystem: Environmental > Terrestrial > Soil > Unclassified ... | reverse complement strand
TCCTGACGGCTATTCAATCATGGCAACCACACAGAGCAGCTCCCGCGATCCGTCGACAATGCCATACGCCCCGGTTACGGAAACGGATCTTGCCGCGTTGCAGGTGGACGGCCTCTCGCCGCACTATGTGGCCTCGCCCGGCACCGAAGCGGCGGTGGCGGAGGCGCTGGCCTCCGCCGACGCCCAGGGCTGGCCGGTCCTGACGCGCTGCGGCGGCACCAAGATGGCCCTTGGCAACCCGCCACGCGCCGCCACGGCCTGGCTGGACCTGCGCGGGCTGGGCGGCATCGTGGACTACACACCGGCCGATCTCACGGTGACCGTCCTGGCCGGGACACCGCTCGCGGCCCTACAACAGGCGTTGGCCGAGCACGGCCAGATGGTGGCGCTCGACCCGCCCCTGACGGCGGGTGCCTCGATTGGCGGCATCCTGGCCACCGGCGACAGCGGGCCACGCCGGTTGGCCTATGGCACGGCCCGTGACCTCGTCATCGGCATGCGCGTAGCCACGCCCGACGGGCGACTGACGCGCTCCGGCGGCAAAGTGGTCAAGAACGTCACCGGCTACGACCTGCACAAGCTGCACATCGGCGGGCTGGGTACGCTGGGTGTCATCGTGGAGGTGTCTTTCAAGCTCCATCCGATCCCGCGTCAGGTGCGGACCGTCGTCGCGGGATTCGCCGACTGCGCAGGCGGCATGCAGGCGGTGCTACGCCTGTTGCGGTCGCCGCTCGATCCGCTCTCCATGGTCCAGGTGTCAGATGCGGAGGGCTGGACACTTTTGGTCGAGCACGCCGGAGCACCCGCGGCGTTGGCCAGGAAAATAGACGACACCACGCGCTATTGTCGCGAGGCCGGCGCCGGCTCGGTCGAGGTGCAAGACGCACCAAGCCGCGATCATTGGCTGCCGCTGTGGACGGCGGACACGGAACCCGGCGCGCGGATCAAGGTCTCCCTTCGCCCCACACTGGTCGCCGACTACTGCCTGGCTCTGCAAGTGGATGCCGCCGAGGCGGGCGTGGCTGCCGGCTGCGCCCTGTTCGCCGGCAACGGCATCGTGTATGCCCGGTTGGGCGGCGGCAGTGCCGAGGCGCTGGCCACGCTCGTGGGGGCTCTGCGTTCGCGGGCCGAGACCCTGGGCGGGTCGTTGGTGCTGCAGCAGGCGCCGCTCGAGGTCAAGCGCCTGGTGGACGTGTGGGGCCGGGCGCCGGGTGGATTGTCGCTGATGCGTACGCTCAAGCAGACGTACGACCCGCGCGGTATCCTGAATTCAGGTCGCTACGTGGGAGGGATATAGGAGATGGCTGTTGATACCGCCGGGGCGGGGGCATTGATCGGCCTGGATCGGCAGGCGCTCAATGCCTGTGTCCACTGCGGTTTCTGCCTGCCGTCCTGCCCGACCTATCAGGTGCTCGGCGTGGAGATGGATTCGCCCCGTGGCCGCGTCATGCAGATTGGGGCGGTTGATCTGGGAGATGTGCCGGTCCAGGATGCCGAGTTTCGCAAGCACATGTACCTGTGCCTCAACTGCCGCGCCTGCGAAACGGCGTGCCCCTCGGGCGTCAGGTACGGAACCCTCGTGGAGGCCGCGCGCGCCAATATACCGCCGGCCAGCGCGGGCGAACGGCTGCTGCGACAGGCGATCCTGGGCGGCATATTCAAACATCCCGCCCGCGTGCGGGCGCTTGGGACCGGGATGAGAGCGTACCAGCGGCTCGGGTTTGGCCGACTGGCGCGGCGCACCGGCGCCCTCCGTTTGCTGCCGGAACGTCTGCGCGACCTGGAGGCGCTGCAGCCGGTAGCCCAGGGGCCGATCCTGCCGCGGCGGCTGCCGGCCCTGATTCCGGCCACCGGCGCCCGTCGTTACCGCGTGGGCCTCATCACCGGGTGCGTCATGAACGAAGTCTTCTCCGGCACCAACCGCTCCACGGCGCAGGTCCTGGCCCGCAACGGCGCAGATGTCGTGGTGCCGCGCGAGCAGGCCTGTTGTGGTGCGCTCCATCTCCATAGCGGCGAAAAGGAGATGGCCCGGTCGCTGGCGCGACGCATGATCGACGTCTTCGAGCCCCTGCACCTTGACGCCGTGATCATCAATGCCGCGGGCTGCGGCTCGACGCTGAAAGAGTATGGCCACCTCTTTGAGCCCGACGATCCGTATGCCGAGCGGGCGCGCGCCTTCGCGGACAAGGTGCGCGACGTCAACGAGTGGCTGGCCGAGATCCCGTTCGCGGCGCCGTCCGGCTCCATACGGGCGCGGGTGACCTATCAGGATGCCTGCCACCTGGCCCACGCCCAACGCATTCGCCTGCAGCCGCGTCGCCTGATCCAGTCCATCCCCGGGGTGGAGCTCGTCGAGCTACCGGACTCCGACACCTGCTGCGGCAGCGCCGGTATCTACAACATCACCTCACCGGAGCTGTCGATGCAACTGCTGGAGCGCCGCATGGACCGCCTGGCGGAAACCGGCGCCACCATCCTGGCCGCCGCCAACCCCGGATGCATGATCCAACTGGCGTTTGGCGTGCGCCAGCGCGGGTATCGCGTCGAGGTCGTCCATCCCATCGATCTGCTCGATCGTGCCTATCGGGGAGAAGGGTAGAGGGCCGAAGCGCCGTGCCCAACCGCCTTCTTCTGGCCCTATCCCACCAGCAGGGGCTGGCCCGCTTCGCCATGAACGACGTGCGGCTGCGGCCCTTGGTGCTGCGGTTCGTGGCCGGGGAAAGCCTCGCCGAGGCCATCGCAGTTGTGCGTGATCTAAATGCGCTGGGTATGACGGCCACGCTGGACCACCTGGGCGAGAACACGACCGATCCGGCGGGCGCGATGGCGGCTGCCGAGGCCTATGTGACGGCTCTGCGTGCCATCGCCGAGGACGGTCTCGACGCCAATATATCGGTGAAGCTGACGGCCATGGGGCTGGATCTAGGCGACAGTTGTGCCGAACAGACCCTGACGAAAGTCCTGGCCCACGCCCGGGACCTGGACATATTCGTTGGCGTGGACATGGAATCGTCTCGGTACACGGCGCGCACGCTGGAGCTGCTGGAGCACGTGCGTGGCGCCGGCTTCGCGAATACGGGGCCTGCCATACAGGCCTACCTCTATCGCAGCGCGGCCGATGTCGAGCGCCTGATCGAGGACGGCGTGCGCGTGCGCCTGGTCAAGGGCGCCTACGACGAGGCGCCGAACGTGGCCTTCCGGCGCAAGCGCGATACCGACCGCAACTACGTTCGCCTGATGAAGCGTCTGCTCAGCGACGGCGTCTACCCGGCGATCGCCACCCATGACGAGAACATCATCGAGCAAGCGCTGGCCTTCGCGCGGCAACAAGGAATAGGGCCGGACCGCTACGAGTTTCAGATGTTGTACGGCGTGCGCCGCGACCTGCAGCGCCGGCTGGTGGACGACGGCTTCAACGTGCGCATCTACGTGCCCTATGGGACGCAGTGGTACCCCTATCTGGTGCGCAGGCTGGCCGAGCGTCCGGCAAACCTGGGTTTCCTGTTGGGGAGCCTTGCCAGGGATGCGGGCTAGGGTGCTACGCTATAGGTGATTGACCCTAGACCAAAGCCAGGCTGAAACCCGCCGGGTCGGTAGTGGCCGGTGATGTCGGTCCCGCCGCGGCTTTGGTTTGCAGCCCGTGTACGGGCGTGTGAGGAGGGAGAGACAGCGTGATTACCATATCTCCGGAACGCCCGAGCTGGATCAAGGTCAGGGCGCCCGGTGGTCCGAACTACACCGAGTTGAAGACGCTGATGCGCAGCCTCGAGCTTCACACGGTGTGTGAGGAAGCGCACTGCCCCAATATCGGCGAGTGCTGGGGGCATCGCACGGCGACGTTCATGATCCTGGGTGATACCTGTACGCGCGCCTGCGGCTTCTGCGCGGTGAAGACCGGTCGCCCGGGAGCGGTGGATTGGATGGAACCGGAGCGGGTTGGCCGGGCCGCCGAGCAGATGGGACTGAAGCATATCGTGGTGACCTCGGTCAACCGCGATGACCTGGCGGACGGTGGCGCCGCGATATTCGCGGCTACCATTCGCAAGATCCGCCAGCATGTGCCCGGCTGCACGATCGAAGTATTGACGCCCGATTTCGAGGGCCAGAAGGCGTCGCTAGAGGTGGTGCTAAAGGCCGAGCCAGACGTCTTCAACCATAACCTGGAAACGGTTGAACGTCTCACCAAGGCCGTGCGCCGCCGGGCCAAGTACCACCGCTCGCTGCAGGTCCTATCCACGGCCAAGGAGCTGCGGCCGGGTCTGCGCACCAAGTCAGGTGTGATGGTGGGCCTGGGCGAAACGCGCGAAGAGTTGAGCCAGACGCTGCGGGACCTGCGCGCCGCGCAGGTTGATATCCTGACCGTTGGCCAGTATTTGCGGCCCACGCCCAAGCACCTTGAGATCGTGCGCTACTACCACCCGGACGAATTCGCCGAGTTGAAGCAAGAGGCCCTGGCGCTCGGCTTTAGGCACGTCGAGTCGGGCCCCTTGGTGCGCAGCTCGTATCATGCCCACGAGCACGCCCAGGTGTAGAAGCGCGAAGACCACGCGGACGCGTCGGGACTACTGGACGGCATTATGGACCGAACTTCTTGAGGAGGACGCATGCGAATTGGCATCTTAACCGGCGGCGGCGACGTCCCGGGCTTGAATCCTGCAATCAAGGCGGTGGTCAACAGGGCGGCCGCCTCCGGCCATCAGGTTATCGGAATCCGCCGGGGCTGGGCCGGGCTTCTCTACTACCATCCGGACGATCCGGGCAACACCTCGCAGTGGATCGAACCGCTCGATCCGGGGAAGGTGCGGACGATCGATCGCCGCGGCGGCACCCATCTCCACACCTCGCGCACCAATCCCGGGAAGGTCAAAGCAAAGGACCTGCCGGACTTCCTGCGCGGCACGTATGCTGCCACCGACGGCCAGACCATCGACTGCACGACGCATGTGCTGCGCGTGATCGAGGCGCTCAAGCTGGATCTGCTGACGCCGATCGGCGGCGACGACACGCTCAGCTATGCCCTGCGCCTGCACCAGGAGGGCGTCAAGGTGGTGGCCATACCAAAAACCATGGATAACGACGTCTACGGCACCGACTACTGCATCGGCTTCTCCACCGCGGTCAGCAGGTCGATAGAATACATCACGGCCTTGCGAACGCCTACCGGCTCGCACGAGCGCATCGCGGTGATCGAGCTCTTCGGCCGCAATTCCGGGGAGACCACCCTGATCTCGGCCTACCTGGCCGATGTCGACCGCGCGATCATCCCGGAAGTGCCCTGCGACGTGCATCGCCTGGCCGACCTGGTGATGGCCGACAAGCGCGCTAACCCGAGCAACTATGCCATGGTAGCGATCTCCGAGGGGGCGGTGCTGCAAGGCGGCGAGGTGGTGGAAAGCGGCGAAGCGGATGCCTTTGGCCACCGCAAGCTGGGCGGCATAGGCAAGCTGACCGGCGATCTTCTGCAGGAAATCACCGGCGAGGGCATCGTTCACCAGCAGCTGGCGTATCTGATGCGCGCGGGCGCGCCCGACTCGCTCGATCACATGGTCGGCACCACCTACGGCAGCCTGGCGGTCGATCGTGCCCTCTCGGGCCACACCGGCGAGATGGTCGCCCTGCGCGACGGCGTCTACACGACTGTGCCCCTGGATCATATCGGTACCGGGGTGAAGCGCGTGGACGTGGCGGAGTTGTACGACTCGGAAGGTTACCGGCCGCGCGTGCAGCACCTCGTCGGCAAGCCGATGTTCCTGTATTAGGGGATAGGCGCTAGGCGGGCTGCTGCAGTTGCCGCCGCAGGCGGTCGCCCTCGCCCGTGGCGGCGCTCGCGGCCCGTAGAAAAGCCCGCATGTTGCTGGGGCGCGCCATGGCTCCGCTGGCGACGTTCTCGACCAGGGACATGCGCAGCCCATAGTCGTCGATGCTCGTGCCATCGTCGAGCCGGCGCGGCTCGTTGTAGGCGCGCGTCTCTCGAATGAAAGCAGCCGATTCGGGCGGCACCAGGTGCGCCCATGGTTCGCCCAGACGGACGGCCCGGCGTACCAGCGTCGAAGATAGCTCGTCGATAGTCGCCGGGACTGGCAGCAGGCCGATGCGGTCGGCGTAAGGCCGGTTCTGGGGCTCGTCGAGCAAGCTGCTCAGGGCATCCGCCCCCGCGTGCTGCCGCGGCGCGACCAGGAACCGCGCCTGGCCAAACAGCCGCTCCAGCGCCTCGTCGCGGTCGGCGTAGTAGCGCGGATCGAAGATCTGTACGATCTTATCGAAGCCAACAACGAAGGTCGGCTCACTATCCGGCAGCAACGCCTCCAGTTGCGCGGCCTGGTCCACGTACAGGCCGCGGTTCGTTATCCCGACCGTCACCTCAGGTCGGGTGGCGGCCCACTGCGAGAGCACAAGGAGACGGTCATACAGGGCGGCCCGCGCCACCGCTTCCTTGTCGACGGAGCGGCATGGGACCAGCAGCATGACGGAATCGAGGCCGGCCTTCACCGCGGCAGATACCAGTTCGCCGGTAGCGAGTGTGAGCGGGTTGAACGAACCGGATAGGACACCGACCCGCCCCGCCAATGGCCGGTCATCGCTCAACACCTCAATCGACGGCTGCTCCGCATTACCCAACCGGTGGCACACCGAGCGCACGGCGAGGAGCCTATCTAGATCGTAGAGAAAATCTTCGTCGGCCACAACTGATGCCACCAAGTCAAGTCCCACGGTTAAGCGGGTGCTTGGATGCCCGCGTACAGATCGACTTCCCCGGGAGCGCCAGGGTGCTCGCTTGCGGGTTTTTGCCGGCCCGCGCCAAGCCGGCGGGACGCCGGCGCTCCCAGGACGCACGAGACGCCGAATGCGGCCATACCTGCATCCATCTGGCCCTACTTGTTCAGCTTCAGGACGGCCATGAAGGCCTCCTGCGGGATTTCCACGTTGCCGACGCGCTTCATGCGCTGCTTGCCTTCGCGCTGCTTCTCCAGCAGTTTGCGCTTGCGGGTGATGTCGCCCCCATAGCACTTGGCCAGGACATCTTTGCGCATGGCGCGAATCGTTTCGCGGGCGATGATCTTGCCGCCGACGGCCGCCTGCACCGGCACCTCGAACAGTTGGCGCGGTATCAGGTCCTTTAGCTTTTCAATCAGCACCCGGCCCATCGGGTAGGCCTTTTCGCGATCCGTGATCAGAGAGAGGGCATCCACCGGCAGGCCGTTGACGAGAATGTCCAGCCGTACCAGGTTGCCCGCCCTGTAGCCGGATAACTGGTAGTCGAGCGAGGCGTAGCCCTGGCTGATGCTCTTGAGTTGATCGTAGAAGTCGACGATCAATTCCGAGAGCGGCATATCGTAGCTGAGTTGGACGCGACCTTCGTCGATGTACTCGATGGCCCTGTATTCGCCGCGATGCTGGCGGCACAACTCCATCAGCGCGCCGATGTACGTTGACGGCGTAAACAGGCTCACGTGCACCCACGGCTCGCGAATCTCCTGCACCTCGCCCGCGGGCGGCAGCCCGGCCGGGTTGTCAATCACAATCTCCGTTCCGTCGGTTTTCGTGACCTGGTACTCGACGCTCGGCGCCGTGGCCAGCAACTGCAAATGGTACTCCCGCTCCAGACGCTCCTGGATGATCTCCATGTGCAGCAGGCCGAGAAAGCCGCAGCGGAAGCCGAAGCCGAGCGCCACCGAGCTTTCCGGTTCGTACGACAGGCTGGCATCGTTGAGCTTGAGGCGGTCGAGGGCGTCGCGCAGCAGGGGGTAATCTTCGCCGTTGGTGGGATACAAGCCGGCGAAGACCACCGGTTGGGCCGGCTTGTAGCCGGGCAGCGGCTCGGCGGCCGGGCGGTCGGCATCGGTGATGGTGTCGCCGACCTGGCAGTCTTTGACGTTCTTGAGGCCGGTGGCTACATATCCCACTTCGCCGGCGCTCAGGCTCTCCAGCGGCGTCAGCATGGGGCGAAAGGCGCCCAATTCGAGCAGGTCGCTCGACGCGCCCGAGCCCATCAGCCGGATGCGGGAATCCGTGCGCAGGGTGCCCTCCATGACGCGCACGTAGGCAACGACGCCCTTGTAGGGGTCGTAATGGGAGTCGAAGATCAGAGCACGCAGCGGCGCGTCTTCGTCGCCGGTCGGCGGCGGCACCATGCGCACGATCGCTTCCAGGATCTCGTCGGTGCCGATATTCTCTTTTGCGCTGGCCAGGATAACATCGTCCGGGTCCAGCCCTATGACGCGCTCCAGCTCGTCCCGCACGCGCTCGGGTTCGGCGCTGGGCAGGTCGATCTTGTTGATGACCGGAACCAGCTCCAGGTCGTGGTCGAGTGCCAGGTAGACGTTAGCGAGGGTCTGGGCCTCAATGCCCTGCGATGCGTCTACCACCAGCACCGCGCCTTCGCAGGCGGCCAGGGCGCGCGACACCTCGTAGTTGAAATCGACGTGCCCGGGCGTGTCGATCAGGTTGAGCTCGTAGGTCTTGCCATCGCGAGCGTCGTAGAGCAGGCGCACCGCCTGCGCCTTGATGGTGATGCCCTTCTCTCGCTCCAGTTCCATGGAGTCCAGGACCTGGTCGGCCATCTCACGGGCGCTAATGGTATGCGTCTGTTCCAGCAGCCGGTCGGCCAGCGTCGACTTGCCATGATCGATATGCGCGATAATGCAGAAGTTACGTATTAATCTCTGATCCATGCTTCGAGCATGCAAACGAAAGGGCGGACAGATCCGTCCGCCCTCGGAGCGATGATAGTTCTGCCCCAGTATACCAACCCCGTGCTATACTCCTAGGCGGCTTGCGGAGGACCAATTGACACCTGTTCGACCCGTGACGTTGGTAATTATGGACGGTTTCGGCCTGGCGCCGCCGGGACCGGGCAACGCCATTTCGCTCGCCCATACGCCAAATCTCGACCGCTACATGAGCGACTATCCCTGGACGGAACTGGCCGCCTCGGGACTCGCGGTGGGCCTGCCACCTGGGGAGATGGGCAACTCCGAGACCGGCCATATGAACGTCGGCGCCGGCCGGACCGTCTACCAGAAGCTGACCCTCATCTCCAAGATGATCGAGGACGGCACCTTCTTCGACACGCCCGCCTTCGCGCAGGCCATAGCGCACGTGCGCAGCCATAGCTCGCGGCTGCACCTGATCGGCCTGATCGGTCCGGGCGGCGTGCACGCCTACGAGGGGCACCTGGATGCCCTGCTGAGGCTGGCCCGCGACGCCGGCCTGCGCCACGTCTACGTACAGGCCATCCTGGATGGCCGCGACACCGAGCCGCGCAGCGCCCTGGGCTACGTGCGCGAGCTGAACGCGCGCATGGCCGAGTTACAGACGGGAGAGATCGCCACCACGTCGGGCCGCTACTATGCCATGGATCGCGACGGGCGCTGGGATCGCACGGAACGTGCTTACCGGGCCATGGCGCAGGGCATCGGCCCGACGGCACCTACTGCCGAAGAGGCGGTGCAGGCCGGCTACGACAGCGGGCTGGGCGATGAGCATCAACTGCCCACGGTGATTGTCAAGGACGGGCAGCCCGTCGCCATGGTGCAACCGCACGACGCGGTGATCTTCTTCAACTTCCGCGGGGATCGCCCCCGGCAGCTCACCAAGGCCTTCGTGCTGCCCGAATTCGATGGCTTCGACCGCGGCCCGCGCATCGACGACCTGTTCTTCGTGACCCTGGCCGAGTACGAGCAGGGCCTGCCGGTGGTGGTGGCCTTTCCGCCCGAGCGCCTCAGCGACCCGGTCACCATGCCCCTGGCGCTGGTGCTGAGCGCGTCCGGACTCAGCCAGTTGCACGTGGCGGAGACGGAGAAGTACGCCCACGTGACCTACTTCCTGAATGGCGGGCGCGAGGAGCCGTTCCCGGGCGAGGACCGCGTCCTGGTGCCGTCGCCCAAGGTGGCGACATATGACATGAAGCCCGAGATGAGCGCCGCCGGCGTCGCCGAGGCGGTGGTCGATGGGCTCGTGGCGAAGCCGTACGACTTTGTGGTCGTCAATTTTGCGAATTGCGACATGGTGGGCCACACCGGCGACATCCCGGCCACGATCAAGGCCGTGGAAACCGTCGATACGCAACTCAAGCGCGTGGTCGATGCCACGCTCGCGCGGGGCGGAGTAACCCTGATCACGGCAGACCACGGCAATGCCGAGATGATGCTGGAGCCGGGCGGCGGTCCCTGGACCGCCCATACCAGCAATCCGGTGCCCTTTATCCTGGTGGCCGCCCCCGGGTTGGAATCCCTGTATCTGCGCAGCGGCGGCAAGCTGGGCGACGTCAGCCCGACTATCCTGCATCTGCTGGGCCTGCCCCAGCCCGATGTCATGAGCGGACGTTGCCTGATTGAAGAGTGAGGAGGAGTACCATGGCAGGTACGACAAGTAGCCTGAGCGAGCCCGAGGGCTTCGCCATCAGCGATGTCTTCGGGCGCGAGATTCTCGACTCGCGCGGCAATCCCACCGTCGAGGTGGAGGTGGTGCTGGACAGCGGCGCGCGCGGCAGCGCCGCCGTGCCGTCGGGCGCCTCGACAGGGGCACACGAGGCGCTGGAGCTGCGCGACAAGGACCCCAAGCGCTACGGCGGCAAAGGAGTCCTGCGCGCCGTCGAGAACGTGAATGGCACCATCGCCGACGACATCGTCGGCCTGGATGCGCTCGACCAGCGCGGCCTCGACGCCCGCCTGATCGAGCTCGACGACACGCCGGCCAAGAGCAACCTGGGCGCCAATGCCATCCTGGGCGTCTCGCTGGCCGCGGCGCGGGCCGCCGCCGCCGACCTGGGATTGCCGCTCTACCGTTACATCGGCGGGGTCAACGCGCACGTCCTGCCGGTGCCCATGATGAATATCCTGAACGGCGGCAAGCATACCGAGTGGCAGTCGACAGATTTGCAGGAGTTCATGGTGATGCCGGTCGGTGCGAGCAGCTTCAAAGAAGCGCTGCGGGCCTGCGTCGAGGTCTATCACGCCCTGGCCAAAGTCCTGACGGAGAGGGGGCTGACCACCTCCGTCGGCGATGAAGGTGGCTTTGCGCCGGCCCTGGCCTCCAACAAGGACGCGCTTGATGTGATCATGTCGGCCATCGGCAAGGCCGGGTACAAAGCCGGCGACGACATCGTGCTGGCCATCGACGCCGCCGCGACCGAGCTGTATGAAAACGGCGCCTATCGCCTGCGCAAGGAAGGCCGCGTGCTGAGCAGCGCCGAGATGATCGACCTGTATGCGCAGTGGATCGATCAGTATCCGATTGTCTCGCTTGAGGACGGCCTCAGCGAGGATGACTGGGAGGGATGGGCCGCGCTGACGGCTCGCCTGGGCGACCGCGTGCAAATCGTGGGCGACGATCTATTTGTCACCAACACCAACAGGCTGCGCCGCGGCATCAAGGAGAAGAGCGCCAACTCCATCCTGGTCAAGCTCAACCAGATCGGCTCATTGTCGGAGACGCTTGATACGATGTCCATGGCCATGCGTGCGGGCTATACCGCTGTCGTCTCGCACCGCTCGGGCGAGACGGAAGATACCACCATCGCCGATCTGGCGGTGGCCACCAATGCCGGCCAGATCAAGACCGGCGCGCCGGCGCGTTCGGAACGCACCGCCAAGTATAATCGGTTGTTGGTGATCGAGGAGGAGCTGGGCGCCTCGGCGCAGTACGCGGGGCGCGGCGCCTTCTATAACCTGGCGCGCTTCCGCGACGCCTGACGGTATGGCCGGATGAGCCCGCCGGCACTATGGGGTTCCTCGCGCATGCCCGACGGGATGGGTGTATGAAGGTGGTTGAAGCCCGGCCCGCTGCGCACCTGCCGCGGGCGGCCGCGGTGGCAGCCCTGGTCGGGCTGAGCCTGGTGTCGACGCTGGTGATGCTCAACGCCCAGCAGGCGCTGACCGGGAATCTGTGGGGCGTGCCGGTCGACGACGCGTACATACACTTCCAGTACGCCCGCAACCTGGCGGCCGGGCACGGCTTTGCCTTCAATCCCGACCAACCCATGCCCGGCTCGACCTCTCCGCTGTGGGTGGTACTTCTTGCCATTCCGGCGATGGCAGGTGCGCCGCTCTGGCTGACCGCCAAGGTGCTCGGCGTGGCATTCCTGGCCCTTTCGTCCGTCTTGATATGGCGCCTGGCCGGGCGCTTTACGGAAAGGCCGGGAGTGGCTCTGACGGCGGGCCTGCTGACGGCTATTGACGGGCGCCTGGCCTGGGCGGCGCCGTCCGGCATGGAGATCACGCTATTCGCCGCCCTGAGCGTTGGCGCATTGTTGGCGCGCGACGACATCGCGATGCATGGCGCGGACGGCAGGCGCCTGGGCCTGCTGGCGTTGCTGTGCGGGCTTGCCGCGAACGCCAGGCCGGAAGGCTACCTGCTGGCGGCGTTGCTGCTCTTCGACGTCGTCAATCGTGATCGCCCGTCGCTTCGCGCCGTGGCGGTGGCGGGTGCGATAGTGGCTGCGCTCGTGCTGCCATATATCATCTTCTGTCAGGCTACAACCGGACACCCGCTGCCGACGACCTTCTACGCCAAGGCGGGGAGCCACGGTCTGCCGGCCACCAAGCAGTATCTTCAGGCACAGATTTTCTTTGGCTTGCTGA
>Ga0209062_1005311_pt1 | contig 12584 bp, 10 predicted proteins | sample Coa_R2_2_FD_187158 | JGI IMG/M metagenome (GOLD analysis project Ga0209062, IMG submission 187158) | Surface soil microbial communities from Centralia Pennsylvania, which are recovering from an underground coalmine fire - Coalmine... | ecosystem: Environmental > Terrestrial > Soil > Unclassified... | reverse complement strand
AGGCCAGGGCGTCGGCGGCGTCGGGACTCTTGGAGCCGGCATAGCTGCGAGGCGAACCTGCGGTCAATTGGCGCTCGACGTACTCGTTGGCCATGGCACTGTCAGTCCACTGGTGGCCATCGGCGCTGCAGATACCCGAACAAAAGGTGTTATCCAGGAGTGCAAACTCGCGAGCGATCTTATGCTGATTCGGAGTGTAGACCTCGCCAAAGGTGCAGAGATTGGTATCGCCATTGCCTTCAGGCATGTCCCCCAGAACCTGGTCATAAGAGCGGTTCTCCTTGATGACATAGATCACGTGGTTGAAAAAACTCGGTTCTCCGGACCGTTCAGGCACCGGCCGAGGCGGTTGGCCGGGCCGAGGCGCCAGGCGGGCCTCCGCCGCCCTCGGATAACGCAGGTTTTCGACGGCTGTTTTGGTCATTGCCGCGAGCCGGTTCTCGTTTGGTTCTTGCACGCAGGAGATCGTGCCGAAAAAGTCCTTGCTGCTGAGTTTGGTCTTTTCGCCGGGTTTGAACGATTTCGCGGCGCCGATTCCTTTTATGTTCGCCACGAAGAGCCTTTTGGTCTGCTTATCGTACTGGACTGCGCCGGGAAACCAACCCACGGGGATCAAGCCCAGCATTTTTGAAGTTCTTGACGCCGGTTCAAATTTTATGACCGCGACCGCGTTCTGGGTGCCGTTGCAAACATAGAGCCGCCTCCCACGGGTATCGAACGCGAGCGCGGTGGGCTGCGCACCGAACAGATCCGCCGGACTTTGCCGGGCGCTGATTTTTTCAACCACAACGTCCCGAGTTGTATCGATCACGCTCAACGTATCGCTGCCGGTGTTCGCAACGACGACATATTTCCCGTCCGGGGACGCGGCTAATGCCGAAGGGTGCAACTCGACAGGGATCTCCGAAATGACGCGGCCCGCATCGAGATCGATGACTGTGACCGAGCCTTCTTTCACCATGTCATGCGAGTCGACCCGCGCCCGCATGCCCAATCCCGCCAGTGCAGTGCGATCGGCCTGACGCGGAACGCGCCCCGCAAGATTGGACACATAGGCCTTCTTGCCGGCGATCACAACGTCATACGGAGCGGTGCCTGTCTCCCATGAACGCAACGGAACTCCTGACGCACTGTCCAACTCGTCGAGTTTGTTGCCCAGGTTTCCAACCACGTACAAGCGGCGGCCGTCTTCCGAAAGCGCCAGGCCGCTTGGGATTTCTTTACGCTGTTTCGGCGAGTCCGTTTCCGGAAGCGCAAAGGCTTGTGCTTTGCCCACCACCTGTCCGAGCACGAGATTAAACGCCCAAACGGTGCCTTTACTGTTCGAGAGAAAAAGCCGGCTGCCGTCCGGCGAGAAAATCAACCCGGTAAAACTGAGTTGGGCGTGGTTGGTGACATTGACACTTGAAACTTTGTTGGTGACGTAGGAGGTCCCGTCGACCGTGTTGGTGGTTTTGTTTGTGCGAACCTCGGTGGTGATAAGCGAGAGCGGCACAGTCTGAAGGGTCCGGCCTGTATCGGGGTCCACCAGGACTATGGATTCGGTGTTTCCTGCCACGGCAAGGATTCTTCTGGCCGGGTGGAGCGCGAGACCTTGGGGCCGCATCCCAGGCAACGAGATTTGCTGACCGGCAGGCGACAACAGCTGGCCGGTCGGCACATAGACCAGATTGGTTTGCGCCGGCCGGATTTCAGTGCTTGCAGGCGGAACGCTGGTTGGGGTTTGGCGGGGGGCGCTGCAACCGCACAATACAGCCAGCAGAACAAGGAACGGGGGACGCGCCCAATGCTCGATGGCTTTCAAATGCATCGGCGTAGATCTAGCCGTTCGCTGGGCCTAACTCAATCAAAGGTGTTGCGGAATTGCGCGGTCGGGCCTCTGACCCACTCCGCGGCGGCTTGAAAAGAGGACAACACAAAGAACACATTTGCCAGTTTCGGCGGTCGGCCGCTTTACATAGGGCGGGTCTGACGCCATCGTCAGGGCAATGCGTTGTTGCGCTCCAGCGTGGTTGTGTCTCCTGTGGCTTACTGCTTGCGCGGGGCACCGGCCGTCCGGTTCTTCCCCCGCTGCCAATTTCCCGCCTCCGGAACCCTATGTGCGCATCAGTAGCGTCGATTCCAACACAATCCAGTTGCAGATTGCGGCGCGCGAGTTCGTGCCGAAGCGGCGCGGACGCCCCATCATCTGGCTCACAGGCGTTTCGCATATCGGAGACACAAACTATTACGCCGCGCTGCAGCGGCACCTGGATGCACAGACGCTCGTGTTGTACGAAGGTGTCAGCGCCGCAGAAGCCAAAGAACAAACGGATTCGAGCAACTCCGGCGGCAGCGGAGAAGCTCCAGCAACCGCCGAAACGCGAGGTTCGTTCCAATCAGCCATGGCGGCTTCGCTTGGACTGGTGTTTCAGCTCGAAGCGATTCAGTACCACCGTGACAACTTCAAAAACAGTGATCTCTCAATCGATCAGCTCCGAACCCTTATGGCGAACACGGAAGCAAACTCCGGTGAATCGGGCGCCAGAGAAAGTTTTGAGAGCCTGCTCCAAACGATGGATGGGAGTTCCTGGTTGGACGCGTTGCTTCAACTGGCTTTGCGGATTATGGGTGCCAATCCCAAGTTCCAGGCTTTGGGTCGCCTGGCTTTAATCGACTTGCTGGGGACAATCCAGGGAGATCCCTCTCGCCTTGAAGGGCTGCCACCGGACATGAAGCAACTACTTGACGTTCTACTACAGCGGCGAAATGAGAAGGTGGTTGCGGATATCAAGGCAGAGCTTTCTGAAATGGACCGAGCGGATTCAATCGCCGTATTCTTCGGCACCGGCCACATGCCGGACCTGGAACAGAGACTGAGGCGTGACTTGGGTTATGTTCCCGCAAACCAAACCTGGTTCACCGCCTTCAGCGTGGATCTTGGCAAAGCCGGGGTTTCACAAGCTGAGAAAGACCTGGTGGAAAACTTTGTCAAATGGCAGCTGAAACAAGCCGGCGCGGGCGCTGCCCAAGCCAACTAACAGTTAAAACTGGTCCGCCGGACAACCACCGCCTGGGATCTTTGTCGTGTCCCAGGGGTGCGTTACTGTAAACTGTGCCCGAGCTTCCTGACATTACGGTTTATCTGGAAGCGCTTGAATCGCGCGTGTTGAACCAGCGGCTCAGCCGCATCCGAGTGGCCAGCCCGTTCCTGGTTCGCACGGCCGTGCCGCCGATCCACGCCGCAGAAGGCAGAACCGTCACCGACCTCAAACGGATCGGCAAAAGAATCGTATTCGGGCTAGAAGGGGATCTTTGGCTCGTTTTGCACCTGATGATTGCGGGGCGATTGCATTGGCGCGAACCTGGCGCCAAGCTGGCACGCAAGCTTGGGCTCGCCTCGTTCGATTTCGCGGCAGGCAGCCTGGTTCTCGCCGAAGCGGGAACGAAAAAGCGCGCCTCGTTGCACGTGGTCCAGGGGGAGCAAGCCCTATCGAACCTGAATCCGGGCGGCTTGGAAGTCCTCGGCAGTTCGGTGGAGGCTTTCGGCCGGGTCCTGTTCAGCCGCAACCACACGCTGAAACGCGCGCTTACCGATCCCACTCTCTTTAGCGGGATTGGGAACGCTTACTCGGACGAGATCCTGCACGCGGCCCGGCTGTCGCCCATAGCGCTGACCCAAAAGCTGACTGGCGCGGAAAGCCGGCGGTTGCACCAGGCTACTTTGACAACGCTAACCAAGTGGATCGAATTGCTGCGCAAACAAGCCGCAAACCAATTTCCTGAAAACGTCACGGCTTTCAGGCCGGAAATGGCGGTTCACGGAAAATATGGCAAGCCTTGCCCCGTCTGTCGACAACTGGTCCAGCGCATCCGTTACGCCGACAATGAAACCAACTATTGTCCAAGTTGCCAGACCGGCGGCAAACTCCTAGCTGACCGGGCTCTCTCTACCCTGCTGAAGAAGGATTGGCCCAAAACGCCCGAAGGTCTCGAAGAACTGCGTGCCGCCCATCGTTCAGGTCCCGACATGCCGTCCGCGTGAAAAGCGAATCCCGGCCTTGGTCTTTTTGGGGAGAGAGCCCCATGGCGACCGAGTCCAGGAGCGAGAGAAATTAAAGCGGGTGCTCTCAACAGACAGTCAACACGGCCTGCGGCGCGCGTATGAGGGTTCTGGTTTTGGACATAGGCGGTTCGCACATTAAAGCGTATGTGCCCGGGCGTCGTGATCGATTGGAAATTGAATCGGGCCGACACATGACCCCGGAGGTCATGATTCGTGCGCTCAGTGAGAAAATAGCGGGGAAGACCTACGAAGCGGTGACGCTAGGGTATCCGGGCCGTGTCGACAACAATCGCATAGAGCAGGACGCCCCAAACCTGGGGAAAGGCTGGGTCGGTTTTGATTTCCGGAAGGCATTCAGGAAACGGGTGAAAATTCTGAACGATGCCGCGCTGCAGGCTCTAGGAAGCTACCGGGGCGGCCGGATGTTGTTTCTTGGGCTCGGGACGGCGCTTGGTTCAGCTCTCATTCTCGATGGCATGTTGCATGCCCTCGAATTGGGAATGCTTCCTTACCGGCAAGGGCGCCCGTATTTCGAGTATTTGGGCAAAGCCGGCTTGCAAAGATTGGGGCACAGGTGCTGGGCACGGCACGTCCTCACGGCAGTAAGACAGTTCAGGACGGCGTTCCAGGTTGATTACCTTGTCCTGGGTGGCGGCCAGACCCAATTGATCCACAGGATGCCTCAAGGGGTGATCCGCGGCGACAACTCGAAAGCTTTGCTGGGCGGCCGCCGCGCGTGGTCTGCGACGTTCGACCGTGTGGCATAATTAAATAAGAAAGATTCGATGCGCGAAGAGCCTGAACAACAACAGCCCGGCCAGGACTACGCTGCTTTAGCCTTTGATTACGACGGCACGCTGGCATGGGACGGCGCGGTATCGTCGGCGACTATCGACGCCTTGCGGCGCTTGCGCGAGTCCGGACGCAAACTGCTCATGGTGACGGGACGCACTCTGGAAGATTTATTGCGGATTTTTCCAAGGCTGGAATTGTTCGAAAAAATTGTAGCCGAGAACGGGGCGGTGCTTTACACGAGCGCAACCGGACAACGCCGCGCGCTCGCAGCTCCGCCGCCCACGGGGTTCATTGAGTTGATGCATGCCAGGGGGGTGAGCCCGCTGGAGGCGGGAGAGGTGATTGTAGCCACCCGTGAACCAAACCAGTCTCGCGTGCTGGAGGTCATTCGTGAATTGGGGCTGGAGCTTCAGCTCATCTTCAACAAAGGCGCGGTTATGGTTCTGCCGCCGAACGTCAACAAAGCCACCGGCCTGAAGCATGCTCTTAAAGAATTGGAGCTCCTGCCTGAACAGGTGGTCGGCGTGGGTGACGCTGAAAACGATCACGCTTTTCTGGATTACTGCGGCTACTCGGTCGCTGTGGCTAATGCGCTTCCGGCGTTAAAAGAGCACGCCGCTTTTGTGACGAGCGGGCCTAATGGCATGGGAATCATCGAGCTGGCCGAACGCGTGCTGGACAAGAACCTGCCGCCCGCCCGGCGTGCCGCAACCTGGAACCGAGCCGCCTGAATCAGCTGAGCGCGTGACAAGTGTGGCGATACCAGGTGGCACAACAGGTTGAGCCGTCGGGAGCAGCTTAATGGTGATTTTGTTTCTCGAATCACGGCGCACGAGTCCGGAAGGTGTAAGGGACGGGATTCAGAGGGACACCCTCGGCGCTGCGGAAATTCCTGAACGACGGACTGTTCAGCCCAAGGTGATATTCCCAGTCGGGTTTGAGTTCGACCGGCAATACGCAAGTCTTGCGGTCGGCTGTCCAGTGCGGCCGTTGCCCTTTCGGGATAGTCGGAAAGTGCTCCCCACCGCCGGTCCAGGAGAACCCGCCCGCCATGGACATGTTGAAAGTGACATGAAGTTCCGTGAGGCTTGGGTCCACATCCCGTGCCCCGTTCCCGGGGGTAAGTTCAACAATTTCGGGTTTGACGGCCCCAAGGGCAGCTGAGAACTCAGCGGCGTCCTCCTTTTGTGGAACGAAAGCCGGCTGGGCAATAGGCTGCTCCGGCAAAGGGACGCTGCGCAGGCGGCCAAGGGCGGCCGTCAGGAGGTCATCGCGCAGGCCCTCGAACGCGCCCGGTGAAGTCTCAAAAACGAGTTGCGGCTGGAACCCGCGTTCATCCAGCGGAGTCCCGTCGGGCAAATAATCGATCCATCGCGGTACGCTCACGGTGATGTCCAGTGGCAGGTAAATGATTTTGGGGTTCCCGCTGGAGCCGCAGGTGTGGTCGCCCATAATAGTGACCTGCTGCGCACCGCTCATCATGGCAATGAAAGATTCGTTGCTGCTCATGCACTTTTGACCGATCAGCAGGACGACCGGACGATCGTACCGCCACGGTCCTTTCGGAGACACCCGCCGCTCGAGCTTGGTCGTCAAATTCGTATGGCTCGGCCCGTTGCGAAACTGGCTGAAAGCATAGACGAATTCTTTCTGAAGAAACCGACCGGCCACCTCCTCGGCCAGGTCTTCGCTGCCGCCGCCATTGAGGCGCACATCGACGACTAAACCGCGTGTGTCCCGCATCTGTTCCAACGCCTGGTGGCACAGTGCCGGGATGTTCTTATCGCTCCAGCCATAAATCGCCAGAAACCCAATTCTGTCCGGCGTAATAGCCCATTGCACCTGCCCCGCTTCGTGGAGTTGACCCAGAATGGCCGTGTGCGCACCCGGATTGGCATTGGCGCTCCGCGGCCGATTGAACACCGGCACGTCCTCCCCCGCCACCGTCAGCCAGATATGCAGGTCGCGCAGCGGTTTGAGAAGCTCCGCGCAGACGGCTGCAAACTCGTTGGTGGATCGGCTTGCCAACGCCTTGGGACGATATAGCTCCCGCAGCCGGTTCCAATCCACCTCGGGACGCAACGCGAACATGGCGTAGTCCAGGTCGAAAGCCTCCCATAATTGGTCAAAGGCTTCGGCGGTAAGAACCGGCGGCAGGCTCGAAGACGCCTGCGCATCAGCGCCAGCCGAATCGGCTGCTTGGCCGGCCGCGACAAGGGTAGCGAGTCCCAAGCCGAGGCCGACTAGGAGGAAAGGCTTCATGCTCCAGGGCGAGATTTGAGCGACGCCCACCTATTTCGTCTTAAAACGATACGAGACCGGCTCCAGCGGCACCCCGGTGGCGCTTTGAAAACCCCTGAACGAGGGGCTATTCAGACCCAGCCGATAATCCGATCCGGGTTGGAGTTGCACCGGCAGCACGCAAGTCAAATGGTCCTCCGTCCAATACGGTTTTTTGCCGGCCGGAATGTTTGGGTACTCCGGCCCGCCGCCGGTCCACGAGAAACCGTCGCCCATCGGCACGTTAAACGTGACCCGAAGTTCAGTGAGGCTGGAGTCGACGTCCTGCGCGCCGTTCCTGGGCGTCAGCGCGACAATTTGCGGGCGAGTCGCCTTGCGTTTGAGCTCAAGGCTGGCTCCTTTGGTGGTAAATTGAATGGCGGTGGGAATGACGGCCACGCCCGCAGCGCTGCGAAAATTGCGGAAGCTGGGAGCATTGATGCCAATGCGATAATAATGGGCCGCTTCCACCTTAACCGGCAGCACGCAGGTGCGCTTGTCGCGCCACTGGGGTCTTTGGTCTTCGCGCCCCGGAAATTCCGGTCCGCCGCCCGTCCAGGAGTATCCGCTCGTATCCATATCCCGGTCGAAAGTGACGGTTACTTGCTGCAGTCCCGGATCGACTTCCGTATCCCCGGTGCGCGGGGTGCTTGAGAGAATGCGCGGAGGGCCACTGGGATTGGAAGGACTCGGTTCGTCAGCACCGTTTCCGGCGGGGGGATCGGTTAGCGTCACCAGGGCCAGGCCCGCCACCGCAACCCCAGCCGCAACCGACCACTGATTCGTTCTTTTGAATTTCGCGATCATACTGATTCTCCTTTTCATCTGAGTTTTGTTTTCCAGGATTCCCACAAGGCCGGGTATCACCGCCGGCCGGTTGAAGCCCTCCAGCAATTTGATGATCGTCCGGCCATACGGACGGTTCTCCGCCTCGCGCGCCTGTTCCAACGCCAGCTCATCGCAGGCTAGTTCCCGCTCCACGCGCATGCGGCTGCACACGTACCAGGCCAAAGGATTGAACCAATGGAGCATCAGCGTCAGGGTCATGAGCCAGTTCATCGGGATATCGCGGCGCTTCACATGGCCCAATTCATGCAGAAATACGTACCGCAATTCCTCCAGCGAGAAGCTCCGTGCCAGCCCGCTCGGCATTAATAACCTCGGCCGAATGAACCCAAACAAAGAAGGGCTTGCGACCAGGTCCGTCTCGACCACCACCAACGGCGTGCGCACTCCCATCTCCTTCTTGCAGTCCTCCAGCAAACTCAACACGGCGCCATCGGTCACCAGCCTTTGGGCGCGCACTTTACGTCCCAGCCGATAATTACCGATGAGCAGGCAAAGTGGCAGCGTCAACGCGCCGGCCAACCAGGCCCAGCGCAACACCCGGCCTGCACTCACCTTTGCCATCAGACCTACTTTGGGAATGACCGACGCTGTCAGATCCGACCTCTTCGCCCCCAAGGGCCCTGTGTCCGCCGATGCGGTAGTCACCGCGGCCGGCGACTCGGACTCCAACCAACTGAACAGGCTGATCGGGCTGCGCACCGAGCAAGGCAATGCCAGCCGCAGCACGACAAGCGCCCACAGCCCGTGACGCCAGCGCGGCGTCAGTTGCCGGCGCAATAACACTTGCAGCAACCACACCAGCAGGACCATGACCGAGGCTTCCCACGAGGCCCTCCAAAGCCAGGTAAAGAACCCATTCAAAGCGTCCGCCACGGTTTGCACGATTATTCCTCCTCTTCCAGGAGTTGTTTCAGTTCACGGATTTCGGACGCGGAAAGTTTCTTGTGCTCGACGAAGTGCGCCAGCATCGGCCTGAGCGACCCGCCGAAGACCCGCTCCAGAAAGCTCTCGCTGGCGGCGTCGACGCATTGCTGTTCGGTAACCAGAGCGGAATAAACATAGGCACGACCGTCTTTGCGAAATTCCAATGCCCGCTTGTTCACCAGCCGAGTCAGGTAAGTTTTTGCCGTCTTAGGGTGCCAGCTCCGGTCACGGTGCCGAAGCGCGTCGATCAGCTGATTCGCGGAGCAGGCGCCTCTGCTCCAGATCACACGCATGATCTCCCATTCGTTCTCAGAAATCCGGGGCACGCGTTTCATTTGCCTCGGGATAGATTACGAATGTAATTCACGTATCGATTACATGGGTAATCCACAGCCAATGCTTCTCTTTTTTTGGCATAAGTTCACCCAAAATTGGCCCCAATCCCCGAAGGGCTACCCCTGACCAACATATCTGGTGCCACAAAGGCCTGGGAAATTTGAGCTTCGCGGCCACGGCCGCGCTACGCCGCATGCGGCGGCGTCCCTCCATGTCACTGCCTGCTATATCCAACTGAGCTATGGCCGTAAAGCCGTCTTATTGTATGAGAAATGAGTGTAATGAGTGTTGAACTCAATTGATAGCGCTGGTTTCCCGCAGAGGGGCAGGTTTTCATGTCATCTCATTCGCGTGAATTATTTCCTTTGTTTGTCAAGGCGATGCTCCGCGCGGGGACCCACCAAAACGTACGGTTTTCTTATTGACTTATTTAGAACGCCCTAAAAACAATGCCCCTTGTAATAACGTCCGAACAGCAAGGAAGATCTCCTAATGAAAAGAATTGGAATCATAGCCTTCGCGGTCCTCTCCACCGCATCCGTGTTCCCCCAAGGATTGGTCAATTTCGCGAATACCCAAACCACATTGGTTAGCGTAGAGCCACAAATGAGCGGACCTTTCTCCTTAATAAGCGGTCCTGCAGGGTCTTATTACTTTGAGCTGTTTTTGGGAACACCAGGAAGCTACACTGCTACCGGAGTTTACGCCACAAACACTGGTGTGGAGGGACTATTAAGTGGTGGAAGTAACGTTTCAGTGCCGGGATGGGTCCCAGGGGCTTCTCGAACATATTGGGTTGGCGGTTGGGATGCACAAATGGGACACAACTTCAACCCTTTATGGCTACAGGGCGCAGGTGGAGAATTTGGGCTTATTGGTGGCTCCGGAGTGGCTGGAAACGGAAGCTCCGTTCCCATCTTGAACCTTTTTGATGGTGGCGGTAACACCATAGCACAAGGGTTTGCATTGCAGAATCATGGTTCTCTGGTGCCTGAACCTTCTGTCGCCGCATTGGCTACTGTAGGGGCATCACTGATTTTGCTCTATCGAAGGAAGAGAACTAACCACAAAACCCTAAATGAACATCCAACATGCAGATCTAATAGTCTTCCTCAGCTTTTCATTCACAAGCCTGGGTCAGCCTTCGACCGAGATGCCCCAGGCACTACCCCCGAAACCCGCATTCTCTAGTCAGGGGCTCCCGGACCCGTCGCTCTGGCCGATTGAATGGTCCTCAAGCGGCCGAGAATTCCTGGAATGGATAACCAACAGTCAGACCGGCGAAGTCGCAACGCGCAATCACAACCTAATCGCGGTAGGAAATGGTCTCAACTTCATCAACAGCAATGGAGTCTGGCAAGCGTCTGAAAACCTCATCGAACTGACTCCTAGCGGCGGCGCAGCAGCTCTTCGGTTGCCGAATAATGTGTTCTTTGGGCCAACGCTTTCGACCACCAATGGTCTTGGACTACTCACCATGAGCAACCTAGTTTTCAACACAGCTCCGCTTGGTGTATACTTTATTTGCACGATGGCTTGGCAAGCACCGTAAGGGACCTCCTTACCATTCGTAACCGGTGGGACGGTGGGACAGGCAGGGGCGAACTTCGGGCCCGACAGAACGACAAAACGCCAAATGAAGGATCTCTGCGTCCAAAACGCCTGTTACAAGCCAGTGCTGGGCAATCGTCAACGATTACTTCAAATATAAGAAAAGATGGTAAGGATTGACAACTACCCGGATTAGTTCCATTCGATCGGTTGTAGTGGCGAAAGGCCGCTCGGATACGATGCAAATGCAAGACACGCGCACTCTTCGACCGTTATGAAACCGATCCACTCGAAAAAATCCGGCGAGCCGGCCGGCGACCCGCAAGCCCATGAGTTTTCCCGGAGGAAATTTCTTGCGGCCGGTGGTGCCGCGGCAACCGCGCTGATGGTTGTGCCGCGCCATGTGCTGGGCGGGGCTAGCTTTGTTGCGCCCAGCGAGAAGGTGCACGTGGCGTATATCGGCTGCGGCACGCAAGGGCTGCGCGAGATGCCCGCAATGCTGGCCGCGCCCGAAGTCCAGATTGTGGCCGTATGCGACCCAGTCAAAGACAGCCACAATTACGTGGACTGGTCGGCGGATGGTTTGCGCGAGGACATCGCGCAGGCGCTGAAACGGCCGGACTGGCGGAAAGACCGCCCCGGGGTGCCCGGCGGGCGCGAAGTCGCCAGGGAAATCATCCAGACGTATTACGCCAACGAGCGGAGTTCGGAAAAGTTCAACGGCTGCGCCGGGTATGCGGATTTTCGCGAGCTCCTTGAGAAGGAGACCGGGGTGGATGCGGTGAAGGTCATGACCCCGGATCACTTGCACGCAACGATTGCCGTGGCCGCGATGAAGAAAGGCAAACACGTCATGATGCACAAGCCTCTGGCCAATCGGCTGCTGGAGGCGCGGCTGGTGGTCCAGGCCGCCCGCAACACCGGGGTCGCCACTCATTTCCTTCCGGCCAGCGACGGCTCAGCCGCTCGACGGATTAAAGCCTGGATCGATGGCGGCGCGATCGGCACGCTGCGAGAAATCCATAATTGGTCGAACAGGCCAGTTTGGCCGCAATACGCGGAAATTCCCCGGGACCAACCGCCGGTCCCGCCGGACTTTGATTGGTCCCTGTGGCTGGGGCCGTCTCTGGATCGGCCTTATCATCCTCACTACACCAATGCCGTGTTTCGCGGGTGGTACGAATTTGGCGGGGGCGCGATCGCGGACATGGGCCACTACAGCCTATGGCCGATCTTTCAGCAATTCGACCTCGACTCGCCTGTGGCCGTGGAATCGCGGGCGACGCACATATGCGCAATGGAGGGAAATGTCCCGCACAAGGTGCACAACGATTATTCGTTCCCGGCCAGCTGCACCGTTCGTTTTCAGTTTGCCTCCAAGGCGCATCGGCCGGCCCTGGACATCTTTTGGTACGACGGTTCGATGAAGCCGCCGACTCCGCCCGAATTGCGGGACGCGGACCTGGAAGCCGAGGGAATGATGTTTGTGGGAGATCAAGGCAAGATCCTTGCGGGATTTTTAGGCCAGGACGCCCGGATTCTTTCGGATAAAAAAATGAAGGCGTACGGCGCCGCCAAGGAAAAAGCCGACTCAAGCTCAAAAACCAGGTCCGGAGGCGGCAGAACCGAGGCGATTTCTCTGTGGGCGCAGGCGTGCAAGGGCGGCCCGGCCACTTACGGCAGTTTCTTGCATGCGCAGCCGATCTCTGACGCAATCAACCTGGCGGCCGTGTCGCTGAGAACCGGCGGCAAACGGCTCCTGTTCGATGCCGCGACGCCAAAGATCACCAACCTGGCCCAGGCA
>Ga0209062_1005310_pt1 | contig 12587 bp, 5 predicted proteins | sample Coa_R2_2_FD_187158 | JGI IMG/M metagenome (GOLD analysis project Ga0209062, IMG submission 187158) | Surface soil microbial communities from Centralia Pennsylvania, which are recovering from an underground coalmine fire - Coalmine... | ecosystem: Environmental > Terrestrial > Soil > Unclassified ... | reverse complement strand
GTCAGGCCGTTGTTCGTCATGGACAGGTCATTGGGGAGCTGATCGTAGCGTATGGGCCAGCCACTATTGTTGTCGAGCGCGTCATCGAGCAGGACGGGGCCGCTGCTACCTACTTCGATGCCGTTGCCGTTGTTGTTGTGGCTGCCGTTGCCGGTGAAGTCGATCGTCGAGTTGGAGATGGTCGGCGCCGCCCCGTTGACGTAGATGCCGGCATAGGCACAGCAACCGCTGCTGGGGGTGACCGTGTTGAGGCCACCCCCGGCGTAGGAGAGGTGCACGTGGTCGAGGGTGCTGGCATCGCTGCCCGCAAGGAAAGCGATGCCGCCCCAGGACGCAGGCGTCCCGGCCGTACTGGTGAAAGTGATGGGCTGGTTAGAGCTTCCCAGGGCGGTCAGCGTGCCCTGGACATACAGGCCGTGGTTGCCGCTGAACTGTACCGTGGTGCCGGGCTGGACGACCAGTGTCTCGCCGGGGGTGACGATGTAATCGGTACTGAGCGTAATCACGCCGGTAAACGTAAACACGGTCGTGGCATTGACGTGTATCCCCCTGCTGACCGCGCCAGAGACGGGAATCAGGGCAGGCGGGCCGACGGGAGCCGGAGCCGGTGAGGTCGTGCTGTTGTGCGAATTCGGCAGGCCCTGCCCCTGACGGAGAACCACCGCCGCGGCGCCCTGAGAGGATCGCGGCGCGGCGGCCCGCCGTCGAGCCTGTTTCGCTCGCCGCATTGACTTCTGCCGGTGCGTCCTGCGCAGCGCCGCCCTGTTCCGCAGGCCATGGCTCGCCGGATGCACCGACCGTGCCCGCGTGCGCTTCTTGTGCGCCACGATGCGTTTCGTGCTCACCTTGCCGTGTCGTGTTACGGCCCTGGTCGGATGAGCCTGGCGCGCGGGATGCGCGATTGCCGCGTGGGCATGGGGTCGGGTGCCACCCGTCGCCGCTGCCCGTGTCGTCGTGGCGCCGGAGCCGCCCGGCCTTCGGGCGGCTCCAGCCGTGCCGGCAGCACCCACTACCGCGTACAGCAGCGCGGCCACGACCAGCAGCGCTGAAAGGGTCTTTTGGTACGTCTGCTGCCTCATCGAGCTAGATCCTCTCCTGAACGTCCGACCGCTCGGCTCGCGCCACCTTATGTACAGACGGTTCACCGATCAGGCTCACCGCCTCATCACTCAGCCACTTCAGCGTCATCGTCACACTCCGTCTATCTCAAGGCAGCTACGGGCACGGTATCGTCGGATCGCCGATGACCGGATTGCCACCATACTTGCTCCCGAGATCCGGCAATCCGACATACGGCACCATTGTCCCCACGTTCTTGAGGACGTCACTATTTGTCAGCGGCGTATTCGGGCGTAGCACGGTCAGGTCGTTCAGAGCCGAGACGGGAACAGACCGGTAGGTGCCGTCCGCCATCATGACGATTTCGAGTTTCGTCGCCGCCTCGCCGGTCGTCCGCGTAAAATTGGATACGACATTGGCCGTGGTGCTGTTGGTAAACGGGACGCCCTTGGCGATGAACGGGGCGCCCACGGTCAGCGCCACGTCGACGGTGGCGATGATGTTGTTCTTGGTGCCGCCGTAGCCGTAACGTGTCCCCGCATCCTGGCCGGCCTCCGCCGCGGCAGTGAAGGGGATGAGGTCCCAGGCCGAGGCCACCAGACCGCCGGTGATCCAGCCCGCGGTCGGCGACCCGGTGGCGTTGGTGACCCAGCTCTGCCAGGTCTGCCAGGAGTAGTCGCGCTGCGCCGATACGTCGTACCAGGCCGGATTGTTGGGGTCGGAGGTAGAGGCCGGCGTCTCGCCCGTGCTGTCCTTGAGGTTGATCGGGTCGCCCTGCGCGTAGCTGTACAGGTTGGTAATGCCCGCCCCAAAGCGCTCGGGATCGGGCTCCAGCCAGCGCCCCGTCAGCGGATCGTAGTCGCGCACCCCGAAGTGGAGCAGATGCGTTGCGCGGTCGTACAGCCCGCCCGCGAAGCCGAACGGCTGGAAGCCGGGGTTGGTGTCGGTGATGACGTTGCCGAAGGAGTCGTAGGCCAGGCTCTCGACCACCTGCCCGGTCGCGGCATCTACGACCAGGCGCGGGCTGCCGATGCCGTCGCTGATGATCCTGTAGGTAACGCCACCCTTGATCATGTAGGCGGGCGTCTCGGCGTTGCTCACGCCGTACACGAAGCGGCTGACCACGTTGCCCTGGCTATCCAGCTCGGCCACGGGGTTGGTCCCGTCGGCGCCGTAGAGGAAGCCCTGTACCGCTCCACCGGCCACGCGCGCGATACGATGGCCCGTACCGGTGACCAGGTAGCTGATCTGCGTTCCGTCCGGCAGCGAGACTCCGGTGAGGTTGCCCAGGCTGTCGTACGTATAGGCGGTCGGGCCGCCGGGGCCACTCTGGCTCTGCAGGTCGCCATTGGCGTTGTACTGGTAGGTATAGGGGCCGTAGCTGACCAACTGGTCCTGCCCGTTGTAGGTGGCCGTGACGCTTACCGTGCCGCTGATTGGCGTGGTCGTGGTCGCGCTCGTGCGGTTGCCGTTGGCGTCGTAGCTGTAGCTCTCGACCTGATTGCCGCCCTGCGTGACGCCGGTCAGATGGCCGGACAGGTCGTACGAGTAGTGATAGATACTCGGCGTCGTGGAGGTGATGGTCTCGGTCTGCGTCGTCACGGAGCCGATGTTATTGCGGTCATATTGCTCCGAGAGCAACGTTGCGCTGTTGGCCTGGGCCAGGTAGCTGCTCGGCTCTCCGTAGCCGTTGTAGCCGAGGGCATCGGAGGTACTGCCCAGCGTGGAGCTGATCACCCGGCCGCTGATCGGATCGTAGCCCAGTTGCAGGGCGCCGACCTGCGTGACCTGGTTGTTGGGGTTGTAGGCCAGGCTGACCGTGTTGCCGCCGTCGACGGTCTCGCCGGCCAGCAGCAGGCCGGCGGTATACGTGTAGCCCACCGTCCCGGTCACCGGACCCGAGTAGTTGATACCGGTGGGCAGGCTGCCGTCGAAGCTGTAGCTCATGGTATTGCCGTTGGGCTCGCTCACCGTCTGCAGATTGCCCGTGTTGGGGTCGAAGCTGAAGGTCGTGACCCCGTCGGGTGTGGTCAGCCGATCCAGACGTCCGGCGCCATCGTAGTGCATGGTGATGGTGCTGCCGTCGTGCCGCGTGATCTGGGTTACCTGGCCATCCAGGTTGTAGGTGTTCTGGGCCGGCGCCGTGATCGAACCGCCGGCCGGCGGGCTCATGCTTTGCATGCGGTTCATGGCGTCGAAGGTGGCCGTGTAGGCCGATCTCCCCGGCGGCGCAATCGACGTCATATTACCGTTGGCGTCGTAGCCGAATTGCATCTGCCCGCCGTCGGGCAGCGTTTTGGACAGGATCTGACCCGCGGCATCGTACGTGAAGCGCTGCGTGCGGCCCAGCGGATCGGTGATAGTGGACAGATTGCCCTGGCTATCGTACGTATATGTAAAAGCGCGCGTGCCCTGGACGATGGTGGTGACGCGCCCGAGCGCATCGTAGCTGAATTGCGCTGGCAGGAGCCCGCCTTCCGACTGCTGCACAACCCGGCCCAGCGAGTCCAGAGTGGTGACATGGCGCAGCCCTGTCGGGGAGATTGAGGTCTCGGTGCGACTTGCGCTGTCGTAGCCCGAACTCGACGTATTGCCGTCCACGGTGGTCGTCCCGGAGAGCGCGGTGGTGCTCAGCAGGTTCAACGGATTGGTCAGGACGACAGTCTGCGAGAAGGCCGTGGCGACGCTCAGCCCGCTGGGCGCCGAGACCGTGGAGGTGAGCAGCGTGGCCGACTGCGTGCCGAAGCGCACGTCCGGTTGTTGCACGTAACGCGCCACCGAGCCATCGGGCAACGTCTGCGTGGTGGTCCCGTCCGGGCTGGTGTCGAGCGTCTGGCTCAACCCGTTCGGCAGGATGCCCACGCGCTGCTGGTCGCCGGTGGGCAGGTCCCGCACCACGTAGGTCGTGGTGCGGCTCATGGGCGAGGTCTCCGTCACCGTGAAGGCATTGGTCGAGCCGGTGCTGGCGGCGCGCGACAGGCTGGTGATGCCGCCGTCGGGGGCTACCATCTGGGTCAGGGAGCCGTTGCTGTCGTAGCTGAAGTGATAGCTGTGGCCGCGCGGGTCGGTGGCGGCGGTCAACAGGCCGCCGGAGGTGTAGGCGTACTGCGACGTCCGGCTGTCCGGGTCGGTCACGCTGGAGAGGTAGCCGTTGGCGTCGACGCTCAGCGTGGTGCGCTGGCCGAGCGGCGCGATGATGGCCGTCGGGTTGCCGTTGGCGTCGTGCTGGATGGTGGTGACTTGGCCGTCCTGGTCCGTGATCGAAGAGAGGCGCCCGGCGCTGTCGTAGCTGAAACTGAACAGGGTGACGCCGGTCATGGCGTCCAGGGTGCGTAGATGGCGGCCGCTGCTGTCGAAGATGTAGAATTGGTTGCCGTCCGCGGAGGGTATGGCAATATCCGTCAGCGAGATGCCCGGCAGGGGTGGCGCCACCTTGCGCACGCGCTGGTTGACGGCATCGGCGAGCACGAGATTGCCGTCGGGGCCGATGGCCACGGCCAGGAGGTTGCCGATCTGCGCCTGACCGGCCAGGCCGGCATCGCCGCTGAAGCCAAAGGTGCCCGTGCCGGCCAGGGTGACGATGGTGCCGTCGGTGGTGACGCGGCGGATGCGCTGGTTACCGGAGTCGGCGATATACAGGCTGCCGTCCAGGCCGACCGCCACCCCCGTTGGCAGGTTGAGATGCGCGCGGGTCGCCGGGCCCTGGTCGCCGCTGTAGCCCGCCACGCCCGTGCCGGCCACGGTGGTGATCACGCCGCTGGGTGTGACTTCACGCACCACGTTGGCGAGGGCATCGGCGATATAAAGGTTGCCGTTGGGGTCCAGGGCCAGGGCCTGGGGCGACTCGATCTGGGCCTGCTCGCTGGGTCCGCCATCGCCGCTGTAGCCCGCTACGCCGGTGCCGGCAATGGTGGAGATCACGCCATCGGGCGTGACTGCGCGCACACGGGAGTTGAGGGCATCGGCGATGTAGAGGGTGCCGTCGGGTCCCACCGCCACGGCCAGCGGATCGTGCAGTTGGGCCTGCGTGGCCGGGCCGTTGTCGCCGCTTGTCCCGAATGTGCCGTTGCCGGCGACGGTGCTGATGGTCCCATCGGGGGCAACGCGGCGGATGCGCTGGTTCAGCGTGTCGGCGATGTAGAGGGTGCCGTCCGGCCCCACCGCCACGCCGGTCGGGTCGTCCAACTCGGCCTGCGTGGCCGGGCCGTTGTCGCCGCTAAAGCCGGCCGTGCCGGTGCCGGCGACGGTGCTGATGGTCCCATCGGGTGCGACACGACGGATGCGCTGGTTTAGCGCGTCGGCGATGTAGAGGGTGCCGTCGGGTCCCGCGGCCACGCCGGTCGGGTCGTCCAATTGGGCCTGTGTGCCTGACCCGTTGTCGCCGCCGCTGCCTACGGTGCCGTCGCCGGCGAGCGTATTGATGATCAGCGAGTTACCGGCGCCGTTCGCGGTGTCCTGGCCACCGATCTGGCTGCCATCTCCCAGGTACAAGGTCTGGGCCACGGGGTCATAGGTGTGATGCAGGTTAAGTGTCCATCCACCCAGCCCTTCGCCACGCGCATCCCAGGAGCCCACGCCGCCATTCAGCGTGCTGGACATGGTCTGCCAGAGCGTGATCTCCTGGCGCGAGCGGTCGCCCGAAGCCGGGGCGCCGAAGTAGGTGAAATGGCCAAACTGAGCGTCGTAGCCGGGCACCGTGCTCAGAGGATTCTGCGACGGCTGCACGTAGACGCCGGGGTAGACATAGCCGATGCGCACACTGACCGTCTGCGGCCCCTGCAGGGTCTGGCCATAGGCGTCCTTGCCGTCCCAGGTGAAGGTGTAGCTCTGATTGGGCGAGGACGGGAAGCTCTGCAGGAACTGCCGCCCGGCGATGTCGATCTCCAGATCGATGCGCGTGAGGCTGGCCGGCACGCTTGCGCCGATCAAAGGGATGGTCAGGCTGTTGCCCGCGGTGTGCCCGGGCACGCGGTCGCTGCTGTAATGCAGGCTGAACGAGGTGCCGTTGATACCGATGTCATTGGTCGCCACCTGGTTCTGGCATTGCAGTCCCGGCGGGTCGCAGGGGTTCTTGACCGGCTTCTGCGGCTGCGGCTGCGGTTGATTGGGCGGCGTCGATCCCGGCGGCGGCGCGATACCCCAGTTGAAGTCCCAGGGCTGGCCGTCCTGCGGCTGCGGCGCATTGTGAGGCCGGTCGGCGTGTGGTCCGAGGCGGCCACGGGGTTGGAGGGCGTGCGCCGCGGGCGCGAACTGGGTGATGGGCACGCGCCACAGACTCTGTCCGGGCTGGTAGAGGGCGGCCAGTTCGGCGCGCTCAGCATCGCTTATACCTAGTGCCGCCAGCGCCGTGGCCGCGGCCGGCACACCGGCGCCCAGGTCCAGGTCGGCCAGACCGTTGGTGACGCTCAGGATGCCGATAACCCGCCCATCCTGGGCGGCGACCCAGCGTCCGGCCGTCTGATCGAAGTAGCCGACAGGCACGTCCTGGCCCACCGTGAAGTGCAGGAAGTTGTCGAGATACGAGATCACCGGCCGGCTGAAGCTCACACCGGCCGCCCCCGCCGCTATTGCTTCATCCACACTGTAGTTGGCTGCATACGTATAGCCGCTGCTGGACGGCAGCGGTCCCGGCATGGCGTTGGGGCCGTTCGATCCGACGGTGTATTCGGTGATGCGCACATGAATGGTGGGCGTCAAGGGCTGTGTCGAGCCGTCCGGCATGGTCATGGTGGCCTGCGTGCCGGGGAAGAAGAAGAGCGTGGCCTGACGCTGGCCGGAGGTATCGGAGATGGCGCTGCCGCGTGCGATCTGCAGGGGCGCGCTGGAGGTAAGATCGATGGCCGTGACGTTGGGATCGACCTGCAACATCGCCACCGTGGGTACGGGCACGAAGTCCTGCCAGGGCACCTGTACCGGCCGCTGCGCGGAGAGATAGCCGGTTTTGTCGTAACTCACCGTGAGCAGGCCGCCGCCGTTGACTGCCATGTCGAACATGCCGTCGGCGCGGCTGAGCGTCTGGCCATATTCGGGATGGTTCAGGATGGAGATGGTGACGCCCGGAAGCGGGTTGCCGCTGCCGTCCTGGACCTCGCCGCGCAGGATGGCGGTGCGCGTGATCTGGATGGTGCCCGAGACCACGCCGGTTTGGATGGGGTTGTTGCCTGTGTAGAGGAAGTCCGTGGCCGTGAACAGCGTCGTGGCCACGCTCTTGTCGACCGGCGGAGCGACTGATGCCGGATCGGGCGGCAGCACGGTTGCCGAGCTGGTGGGCGTGTTGGTAGGCATGGCGGCCGTCGCGGTTGGTGTGGCGGTGGGGGGTGTGGCTGTCGGCGTGCTGGAGTGCCCGGCGTTCGTTGGGGTGTTGGTGGGCACAGGAGGAGCGTGCGTAGATGTGGGGGCCGACGTGGGCGGCAGGCCGGTGGCGGTGGGCGCAGCCGCCGGCGGCGTGGCTGTCGCCGCCGGCGGCACGCTGGTCCCCGGTGGGGGTGGATTCTGCATACCCGATGGGGTTGGCGTAGGCGCCGGGCCGTGGCCCGGCGTCGGCGTGGCCTTCGGCCGGTGGGGCGCAGATGGCGGCGTCCACGCCAGCACCGGCGCGCTCAGGTAGGCGCTCCCCGACGTGGCGTAGCCCTGCACGGCGGCCACGAAGCCGCCACCCTGCGCCGCCAGCGTCGCGCCCAGGACTCCACGCAGCTTCAGGCGGGCGATGTCGAAGCGCACACCCCGCCCGGCCCCCACGCTCAGCCGCGCCGTGGTCTGGCGGCCAGACTTGTCGTAGGCGCGCAAGGTGAGGCTGATGGTGTGCCGGCCAGGGTTATAGAGGTCGAGCAGGGCGGCCACGCCCGGCGCACCCGCTTTGTTCAGATACGGCGCCTGGGCGGAAGACAGCGCTCCCGCCTGCGCCGCCAGCAGCCATTCGGAGCCGGCGTGTTCCTGAGCCATCGCGGCGATGATGGGCTGGTCGGCCCGGATCACCGCGACGAGCGGCAGGGCCAGCCGCTTGCCGGTGGGCAGAGCCAGCTCACTTGTCGCCGCGCCGCCGGCCCCTATCCGCAGGTGCCGGGTGGACACGCCGTGTCCACCCGCGTCGCGCAGAGTGATGGTGACGCGGGCGGCGCGGCCCGGCGCCAGCAGCAACGCCGTGGCGCGATTGGTGAAGGGCGTGGCGAAACCGCTGATGTACCATTGGCGGCTCGCCGCGCTCGTTCCGGGAGCGGCGGCCAGTCCCTGCTGTAGCGGGCCACTGCCCGCGCCGGAAAAAAGCGTCTGGGCGGCCACGATAGGCCGGGAACTGGAGAGCAAGACGCCGCGCGTGGCGCCGACATTAGCGTGCGCAAACAAAGTCGCCTCGGCCACGGTGGCCTGTGCCAAGCCGGCCAGACGCAGCACAGTGGGGCGGGCCTTGCCCGCGCCGGCGAGGTGGAGCGTGCCCTGGGCCTTTGCACGCGAGGGATTGAACAGCGTGAGGTAGGTGTGGGGGGCTTTGCCGAGGTTCGCGCCGGGGAAGAACCACTGGCGAGACGGCGCCTGAACGTCGGGCGTGATCGCCCCCGACAGCGCATTACCGTGCGACGGGAGGCGTCGCGTGATGCGCTCGACGCCGAGGTTCCGCGGCGAGCTGACCACGGCGGCGATCAGGGGATCCGGGCCGGCGCTGGGGCGGGCATCTTCGAGCAACACCCGTCCCGCCGGCACGCTGACGTGGCGCACCACGGGCGCACCGTGGCGGCGATAGAAGGTGAAGGTGACCGGCGCGGCGCCGCTCGTGGCGTTGAGGACGGCGAAGAGCTGATCGATGGTGACGCGGCCGCCCAGGTCGGACGTGTTGGGATACAGGGGCGCGAAATACCAACTCCTGGTGGTTGCGCGCGGGGCAAGGGCGGGACGGATATGCCGCACAGGCGCGGAACGTGGCCGGACACCGCCGTACGCGGAGAACCGTGCTGGTGGTATGTTGGCCGACGCGGGCGCGACCACGGCGGGAAGGGCGCTCCAGGCAACCGCCGTCAGGGCCAACAGTCGGAGGAGCGCGCGTCGGTATTCGGGTTCCTGTGCTGAGTCTCGTCTCACTCTGATCTTCATCGTCTGTTCCCAACTCTATCGTGCACCGGCTGATGCACAGACGCGGCGCGGGCGGGCTGACGACACGCGTCGATTCATCTGGCGCCGAGGGCGACGCATTGCCCTGGCGGCTACGAAGGGCTGAACCGCCTGAAGCACTATCCGATCATACCCGATATTCCGGGTAAGCGGACCCCAGCAATCTATACTGTTACCTATACTGGTGACGCCTGATACCGGCGGGTCCTGCTCGAAACGGAGGGGAGGGCATCCGGGACGACGCACGAAACTACGTGCGACCTGGACGCCAGGCATCTCGCTCACACTAGACACCTACGCAGAAAGAGTTCGTCATGCGGGATCGCGGACGAGGACGTCCGCGATCCCAGACCTGACCCGCTCTGCTCCGCGATTTCTTGACAGACACCTGCTTAGACATGTCACGGCGAGCCCGGGTACGCCGGCTGAGAACGCGTGCTCAACCGGCAAGGACTTACACGTTGATAGCCTGGCCCTCCCACGGAACCCGGCCACGCGCAGGCTCGCGGCCGGGCTGCGCCACTACTGAGCGGTGGTGCCCAGATCCGGTGAGATGGCGGTGCCGGTGATGGTGGCCGCCGCGTCGCTGCACAGGAAGGCGACCACGCCGGCTATCTCGGACGGCTCGATCAGCCGGGGCTGGCGCGCCAGCAAGATGCGGGCGGTGACCTCCTCGGGGCTGATGTTGTTGGTGCGGGCCTGATCCTGGATCTGACCCTCGACCAGGGGAGTGCGCACCCAGCCGGGGCAGACGGCGTTGCAGGTCACGCCGCGCCCGATCGCCTCCAGGGCCACGCTCTTGGTCAGGCCCACCAGGCCGTGTTTGGCCGCCACGTAGGCCGGCTTGAACGCCACGCCGCGCAGGCCCAGCACCGAGGCGATGTTGACGATGCGGCCCCAGTTCTGGGCGTACATGTGCGGGATGGCTGCCTTGATCAGGGTGAACGGCGCGGTCAACAGGATGCCCAGCATGCGATCCCAATCCTGGTCGGCATACTCCTCGATGCGCCCTATCTTCTGCATGCCGGCGTTATTGACCAGGATGTCCAGGCGCCCGAACTCTCGGGCTGTCTCGGCGACGAGAGCGTAGCATTCCTCGCGCACGCCGAGATCGGTGCGCCGAAAACGGGCGCCCTCCAGGGCGGAGGCGGCCGCCTCGCCCGCGGCGTTGACGTCGGCCAGCATCACCCGCGCTCCACGCGCGGCCAGCTCGGTGGCGGTGGCCAGCCCGATGCCGCTGGCCGCGCCGGTCACGATGGCCACGCGGCCGGACAGGTCTCTGTTACCAGACATCTCAGACATGATGATCGCTTCTTTCTCTCACGGGCAGTCTGTTCTAACAACGCAGCGGCATCTGCCGCGGGTCTCGCCGTCACACGGTCAGCGTGTCCTTGCCCTTGAGGTTGAGCATGGTCCGGGCCTCATCGGGCGTGGCGACCTCGCGGTCGAGCTCCGTCGCCAGGCGCACCGCCTTTTCGACCAACTCGGCGTTGGTGGCCTGTTCGCCGCGCCGCTTGAACAGGTTATCCTCCAGGCCGACCCGTACGTGCCCGCCCATGATGATGGCCATGGCCGCCAGGTTAAACTCCGCCGGATAGCCGACGCCGATGACCGACCAGCGGTAGCTGTCGGCGCCGAAGAGGCGGTCCGCCGTGGCCTTCATCGCCATCAGGTCTTCGGGGCCGTTGCCCAGCGCCCCCAGGACACCCAGCACGAACTGAATCCAGTGCGGCGCCTGGGCGAACCCGGAGCGCTCCAGGTAGCGCAGGTTGTACAGGTGGCCGACGTCGTAGGCCTCGAATTCCGGACGCGTGCCCTGCTCGCGCATGGTGGCGGCGAAGGTCTCCATGTCGCCGAAGGTGTTGGGGAAGATGTGGTTCTTGGTGTGCTCGACGTACTGCTGTTCCCAGTCAAAGCGATAGTCCTCCGGTTTGTAGCGCCGGCCGATGGTATGGATAGAGAAGTTGATGGAGCCGAGGTTGAAGGAGGCGATCTCCGGCTTGAAGCGTGGGATGGCGCGCAGCCGCTCTTCGGCCGACATGCCGATGCCGCCGCCGGTGGTGATGCCGATGATCACATCGCTCTCGGCCTTGATCTGCCGGATGATCTCGCGAAAGATCTCCGGGTCGGCCGAGGGGCGCCCGTTGCGCGGGTCGCGGGCGTGCAGGTGCACGGCCGCCGCCCCGGCCCGCGCGCAGGCGATGGCGTCGGCGGCGATCTGCTCGGGCGTGATCGGCAAGTGCGGGGTCTGCGTCGGGATGGTGACCGAGCCGGTGATGGCCGCGGTGATGATGAGCTTATCCAACGGTCTTACCTCTTTCTTAAGCCAATGGGAATCAAATCGCCCAAGCGTCTTGTACAAGCACCGAGGGGTGCAGCCGCATCAACCGGCATGGGCGGAGCCGGCAAAGGTGCGCGGTGCGGGAAGAGACTCCCCCTCTGCACGGGCGCTCTCATTCAGCTTCTCCCTCGCTTTATCATAGCGCCAGGAGAGACACATCTGCCTGATCAATGTCGCCGTGACCCGGAGCCATCCCGCTTCGCCGCCCACGACGCTTGGCGCCGTAAGGCTCGATGCGCGTTGCAACGGATGGCCGGTTCGGTTGCCCGCTCTATCAGGGATTGCAGAGCCTGGATGGCGCGTGCTGCCCTACAGGAGATCGATGAACTCTTGGACGGTCAAGCCCGCTTGCCGAATGATGGCGCGGAGAGTGCCACGATCCAGTTCGTCGTGGTCAGGCACGCTGATCGTCGTCCTTGGATCATCGCGGCGCATGAGCATATGGCTCCCCCGCTGACGCACCATGACAAAGCCGATCCGCGCCAACGCCGCAACGCACCGGCGGCCGGAGATGTGCGGTAATTCCGGCATCTCACACGACAACTAACATGGCGTCCAGCGGATCTTGCGGTATCGGCTCTCCCCGATCCTGCAACTCCTCAAGCATGAGGTCTATGGCCTCGCGTATGTTCGCAATTGCCTCCGGACGTGTGCGGCCCTGGCTGATGCAGCCCGGTAGGCTCGGGCACTCGGCCACAAACCAGCCGTCCTCACCGGGATAAATGAGGACCTGGCGCATGGACGGTTCGCGGGAGATCATCACTAGCCACTCCTTGCCAAGTTCGGAAATCGGTGTTACAGCAGTTATTGTCATTGTACTCTTGCCGTGGCGCTGCGACCTCGTATCCTTGAGAGCAGGGACAGGAGGTGTGGCGCAGATGAGAATCGCCGAGGTGGAGTCATTGGTGGCCGGTAGCGGCCAGTTCGTGCAGATCACCACCGACGATGGACTGGTGGGGCTCGGCCAGAGCGCGTGCTGGGGCTACCCGGGCGCGGTGCAGGCCGTCATACAGACCTTCCGCGAGTATCTGGTCGGGCAGGACCCAATGCGCGTCGAGCATCACTGGCAGTACCTATATCGCATGGC
>Ga0209062_1005306_pt1 | contig 12597 bp, 9 predicted proteins | sample Coa_R2_2_FD_187158 | JGI IMG/M metagenome (GOLD analysis project Ga0209062, IMG submission 187158) | Surface soil microbial communities from Centralia Pennsylvania, which are recovering from an underground coalmine fire - Coalmine... | ecosystem: Environmental > Terrestrial > Soil > Unclassified ... | reverse complement strand
CCGCCTCGAGCCAGACGACGCCGTCGCCCGGCTCCGGCGCGGCGCGGTCGAGCACGGCGAGCACCCGGCCGTCCTTGACCTCGGGCGCGGCGTCGAGCCCGCGGAACAGGTTGCGCCGGTGCAGCCGCTCGTCGACGACGGGCAGGAACGGCCCCATGCCGCGGGTGCGGCGGTAGACTTCGCCGTCGAACACCTCGGGGCCGGCGACCGTGTACATCGCCAGCGACGGCGGCACCCCGGCGTCGAGCGCGCGGAAGCGCTGCGCCGAAGCGACGCCGGGCACCGCGACCATCGCGGCGAGGTGGCCGAGATACCACTCGTCCCAGGCGGCAAGGCGGGCGGGATCGGTGAGGCCGCTTTCGCTGAAAAAGATCATGCCGCAAGCCACCACAGCCCGGCGAGGATCGTCAAGACGGTCAGCGGCAGCCCGACCCGGACATAGGCCCACAGCCCGATCCGGACCCCGGCGGCGCGCGCCATCTCGACCACGATCAGGTTGGCGACCGAACCGACCAGGGTCAGGTTGCCGGCCAGGGTCGAGGCCATCGCCACGGTGAGCCAGGCCCGCTCGCCGCTGACCAACGGGCGCAGCACCAGCACCGCCGGCACGTTGCTGACCAGGTTCGACAGCGCCGCCGTCGCCGCCGCGAGCACCGGCAGGCGGTCGAGGTGCAGCCGCCCGATCGCGGCCAGCGCATCGGGCGTCAGCACCGCCTTCTCGAACCCGGCGACGACGACGAACAGCCCGGCGAACATGACCAGGAGCGGCCAGTCGATCTGGCTGTAGATGCGCACGCTGCGCAGGCGGTTGGTCAGCAGCAGCACGCCGCCGGCGACGAGCGCGGCCTTGGCCGGCGCCACCCCGGCGAAAAACGCGGCCATCATCAGCACTGTCGCCAGCGCCGCCTTGGCGGCGAGGAAGCCGTGCAGCCGGGTGCGCGGCGACGGCGCCAGGTCGCTGCGCTGCGGCCTGCGGAATTCGCCCGGGTGCATCGCGGCGATCAGCACGAAGGCGGCGGCGAGGCCCATCCCCGCCACCGGCGACAGGGCGAGCGCGAAGCGGGCATAGGCGATATGCGAGAACCCGGCGACCAGGATGTTCTGCGGATTGCCGGTGATCGTCGCGACGCTGCCGATATTGGCGGCCATCGCCACCGCCAGCAGGTAGGGGACCGGATCGCGCCGCAGCCGCCGCGTCAGCTCGACGACGAGCGGCGTCATCACCAGGCAGATCGCGTCGTTGAGCAGAAACGCCGACAAGGTGCCGCACACCGCGACGATGGCGGCGAGCAGGGCGAGCGGGTGGCGCGCGGCGGCGACGATGCCGCCGCCGACCAGCGCGAAAACGCCGGCGAGCCGCAGATTGGCGACGACGATCATCAGCCCGAGCAGCAGCGCCAGGGTGGCGAGATCGACCGCGCGCGCCGCCTCGTCGACGCCGAGCACGCCGGCGGCGAGCATCAGGCTCGCCCCGACCAGCGCGGCGCCGGCGCGGTCGAGGCGCAGCCCCGGCACCTTGCCGAGCGCGACGACGAGATAGGTCAGGGCAAAGACGGTGACCGCAGCGATGTACGGCGCGCTCATCGGCCTCCCCCGGTCTCCGGCATCAGGCCCCAGAACAGGGCCAGGGCCAGCGCGGCGATCCCTGCCAGCGCGAAAAACGCCGCCGAATAGCCCGCGGCGACGACGATCGCGCCGGCCAGCGCGTTGGACAAGGCGGCGCCGATCCCCTGCCCGGTGGCGACGGCGCCGAGGCTGACGTTGAAGCGCCCGGTGCCGCGCGTCAGATCGGCGACGACGAGCGGAAACAGCGCGCCGTAGAGCCCGGCGCCGATGCCGTCGAGGAGCTGGACGCCGACCAGCCAGAACGGGTCGTTGGACAGCGTATACAACACACCGCGGATCGGCAGGATCGCAAACCCGGCGAGAAACAGCCGCTTGCGGCCCCATTGGTCGGCCTTGCCGCCGGCCAGCAGGGCGGCGGGGACCATGACGAGCTGGGCGGCGACGATGCAGGCCGACATCAGGCTGATCCCGCCGCCCGCGTCGCCGCCGGCAAGCTTCTGCCCGACCAGCGGCAGCATCGCCGCGTTGGCAAGGTGGAACAGGAAGGCGCAGGCGGCGAACAGCAGCAGGGTGCGGTTGGCCAGCAGGACGCCCAGGCTCGACGGCCGCGCTGCCCGCTCGCCGTCGCCGAGCCCGCGGGCGCGGTCGTGGTCGATCGCGCCGCCCGGAATGGCGAGGACGCTGGCGAGGCTGCCCGCGGCGGTCAGCGCGATCAGCACGAAGACGACGATCGCTCCCCAGACATAGGCGGCGGCGCCGGCGGCCAGCGACGCGGCGACGTTGCCGGCATGGTTGAACGCCTCGTTGCGGCCGTTGCGCTGGGCGAACCGCGCATGGCCGACGACGCCGAGGCTGATCGCCGCGATCGCCGGACCGAACGCGGCGCCGGCGGCGCCGGTGGCGAGCTGCAGGCAGGCAACCGGCCAGAACCCGTCGAGCCCGATCAGCGCCAGCGAGCAGACGGTGACCACCGCCGCCGCGGCAACGACGACCGCGCGCTTGGCCCGCGTGGCATCGACCAATGCGCCGGCCGGGGTCTGCGCCGCGATCCCGGCGAGCCCGGCGAGCGACATCGCGACGCCGATCGCCGCCTGGTTCCAGTGCCGCACGGTCAGCAGGTAGACGGCGAGATAGGGACCGAGCCCGCCATGCACGTCGGCGAGAAAGAAGTTGAGCGCGTCGAGCCCGGCCCGCGCGCGACGGGGCGGATCGCGGATCAGCGCCGGCGCAGCAGGAATTCGCGGCCGGCCTTGACCATCGGCTTTCCGTCATAGGCGACGATATCGGCGGTGGCATAGGTCTCGGACCACAGTTCGGGCAGGTAGGAACCGGTGCCGATGACGTCGATCGGGGCGTTGGCGACCGCCATCATGCGGCATTTGGCCGGGCCGAAACCCGAGCTGGCGACGATCCTGACCTTGGGAAAGCCGGCCTCGTCGAGCACCTGACGCAGCCGCCACAGCGCCGCCGCGGTGACTCCGGTGCCGACCAGATAGCGCAGTTCCTCGTCGGTGCGGTAGCCGCGGATCGACTGCGGCGCGTGTTCTTCGAGCACCGCGTAGGAGCGGGCGAGATCGAGCCCTTCGCAATAGCGCCCGCCCGGCGTGTCCATCCGCAGCGACAGCCGTCCGTCGCGGGCGAGCTCGGGAAAGCGCCGGGCGCAGGCCACCGCATCGGTCGTCTCGCGGCCGAAATAGTCGATCAATACCGTCAGCGGCTCGTCGGGAAAGGTCTCGTGAAACATCTCGGCGGCGCGCACGGTCGAGCCGGCATAGCCGATCAGCGCGTGCGGCATCGTGCCGAGCCCCGCCTCGCGGCCGAAATAATGCGCGTTGGCCGCCGCCGCGCAGCCGACAAAGCCGACCGCACCGGCCACCTTGCGGGCATGGGCCGAACCGACCGCGGCGGCGTAGGCCATCATCTCGGCCATCTCGGCGCCGGCGCAATGCCGCGCATCCATCGCCAGAAACGCCGCCTTCGGCAATTCGGCGCACATCGCCGCGGCGTTGTAGGCGGCGACGCAGGCCGGCCCGAGCTTTTGCAGCAGCAGCGTCTCGAGATCGACGAGATGGTAGAGCGGGCCGGTGATGTACATGAGCGGCTCGCCGGCGCCGACCGCCTCGCCTTCCGGGTACAACAGCTCGATCTCGAATTTGACGCCGCGCCGCGCCGCGGCCCGTTCGAGAAACGCGATCGCCAGGCGCGGCGTCGAGATCACCGGCCGGCGCATGAACACCGCATAGGTCGCGGCGCGGTCGCCGAAACGTCCGACGATCGCCTTGGTCTTCAGAAAGTAGCTGTCGGTCTGGGCCGCCAGGCCGGGCTCGTCTTCCGCCACGCCTCCTCCTTCACAGCAACGCCCCGTGGCGCCGGCCGCTCCCGTTGCCGTTGCCGTTGGCCTGGCGCCGGGCCTTCAGCGCCGCGGCGATCTCGAAGGCCAGTTCGAGCGCCTGGCTGGCGTTGAGCCGCGGGTCGCAGTGGGTCAGGTAATTGTCGGCAAGCCGCTCCTCGCTGATCCCCTGGGCGCCGCCGGTGCATTCGGTGACGTCCTGGCCGGTCAATTCGAAATGCACGCCGCCGGCATGGCTGCCCTCGGCGTCGTGAATCTCGAAGGCGGCGTGCAGCTCGGCGAGGATGCGGTCGAACGAGCGCGTCTTGTAGCCGGCCGCGGTCGTCGTCGTGTTGCCGTGCATCGGGTCGATGCACCACACAACGCGGCGGCCTTCGCGCGCGACGGCGCGGATCAGCGGCGGCAGGCACCGGGCGACCTTGTCGGCGCCCATGCGGGTGATCAGGGTCAGCCGGCCGGCCTCGTTTCCGGGGTTGAGCTTGTCGATCAGCCGCAGCAGGTCGTCGGGCTCCAGGCTCGGCCCGCATTTCATGCCGATCGGGTTCTTGATGCCGCTGAGGAACTCGGCATGGGCGCCGTCGACCTGGCGGGTGCGGTCGCCGAGCCAGACCAGGTGGGCCGAGCAGTCGTACCAGTCGCCGGTGGTCGAATCGATGCGGGTCAGCGCCTCTTCGTAGCTGAGGAACAGCGCCTCGTGCGAGGTGTAGAACTCGGTCTCGCGGATCTGCGGCGTCGTCTCCGAGGTAAGGCCGCAGGCCTCCATGAAGTCGAGCGTCTCGGTCAGACGGTCGGCGAGCGCGCGGTAGCGTTCGCCTTGCGGCGAGTCGGCGACGAAATCCTGGTTCCAGCTGTGCACGCGGTGGAGGTCGGCATAGCCGCCCTGGGCGAAGGCGCGCAGCAGGTTGAGGGTCGCGGCCGACTGGCTGTAGGCCTGGACCATGCGCTGCGGGTCGGGCTCGCGCGCGGCGGCGTCGAACTCGAGGCCGTTGATGATGTCGCCGCGATAGGACGGCAGGGTGACCCCGTTCTGCGTCTCGGTGTCGGAGGAGCGCGGCTTGGCGAACTGCCCGGCCAGCCGCCCGACCTTGACCACCGGCATGCCGCCGCCGAAGGTCAGCACCACCGCCATCTGCAACAGCACCTTGAACATGTCGCGGATGTTGTTGGGGTGGAACTCGGCGAAGCTCTCGGCGCAGTCGCCGCCCTGGAGCAGGAACGCCTTGCCGGCGGCGACCGCGGCAAGGCGCTCCTTCAGCCGCCGCGCCTCGCCGGCGAAGACCAGCGGCGGAAACCGGCGCAGCACCTCCTCGACGCGGGCGAGCCCGGCGGCGTCGGCGTAGCCGGGAACCTGGCGGATCGGCAGGCCGCGCCAGCTGTCGGGGGACCATGTCTCGCTCATACCTCAACACCTCCGGTTGGGAGGCCGCCCCGCCCGCCGCGACATTCGCATCAACAGTATCATGAAACACGAAAGCCGCCTCGGGTGGGCGGCTTCGGATGAAAACGCAAGCGCGATCCTAGGCCGCCGTCATGTACCGGCGGTACCAAAATCGCGCAGTGGTGCGGCATCGCTGTGCCATGCAGCGGGTTCTAGCCGCCCCGCGCCCGCAGCGCAAGGGCTTTGCCGGGCGCGCGGCACGACAAATGGGCGGATCGGCGCGGCGAAATCCGCTTCGCCTCGCCTGCAGCCCGATGCATTGCGCGGGCGCGCCCCACCGCAACCCCTACTGCGCCGCCAGTTTTTCCGGGCGGACGTACTTGTCGCGCAGGGTGACGAACTCCTCGGCGGCGCTCGGGTGGATGCCGACGGTCTGGTCGAACTGCTTCTTGGTGGCGCCGCATTTGACCGCGATGGCGAGGCCCTGGATGATCTCCGGGGCGTCCTGCCCGAGCATGTGGCAGCCGAGCACGCGGTCGGTCGCGCCGTCGACGACGAGCTTGACGAAGGTGCGCTCGGCCCGCCCCGACAGCGTGTTCTTCATCGGCCGGAAGCGCGACTGGTAGATATCGACCGCGCCGTATTCCTTGCGCGCCGCCGCCTCGCTGAGGCCGACCGTCCCGATCGGCGGCTGCGAGAACACCGCCGAGGGCACGTCGCGGTGGTCCATCCGGATCGGGTTGTTGTTGAACAGGGTCTCGGCGATGGCGCGGCCCTCGGCGATCGCCACCGGGGTCAGGTTGATGCGGTCGGTGACGTCGCCGACCGCATAGATGCTGGGCACGCTGGAGCGCTGCCACTCGTCGACGACGACGGCGCCGTTGTCGCGCAGCGCCACGCCCGCCTCGGCGAGGCCGAGCCCCTTGGTATTGGGCCGGCGCCCGGTGGCGTACATGACGAGGTCGGTCTCGATCCGCTCGCCCGCCGCGGTGGTGACGGTATAGCCGCCGTCATGCTTGTCGATGCGCGCGACCCGGGTATTGGCGCGGATATCGACGCCGCGCAGCCGCATCTCCTCGCCGAGCAGGACGCGCAGATCGTCGTCGAAGCCGCGCAGCAGCTCGGGGGCGCGGATGATCTCGACGACCTTGCTGCCGAGCGTGCTGAAAATCCCGGCGAACTCGACCGCGATATAGCCGCCGCCGACGATGACGATGCGCTTCGGCAGCTGCGGCAGGTCGAGCGCCTCGTTCGACGAGATGACGTGCTCGATGCCGGGAATGTCGGGCGTCTCCGGCCAGGCGCCGGTGGCGACAAGGATGGTCTCGGCGGTGTAGCGGCGGCCGGCGATCTCGACCGTGTGCGGATCGACGACGACGCCGCGCCCGTCGATGATCTCGACCCCGGCATTCTTCAGCATATTGACGTAGATGCCGCTGAGCCGGCCGATCTCCTTGTCCTTGGCGGCGATCAGGCTCGGCCAGTCGAAGCGCGCCGGCGGCACGGTCCAGCCGAACCCGGCGGCGTCCTCGAACGCGTCGGCGAACTGGGCGCCGTAGACCAGCAGCTTTTTCGGCACGCAGCCGCGCAGCACGCAGGTGCCGCCGATGCGCCATTCCTCGCAAATCGCGACGCGGGCGCCGTAGGCCCCGGCGCGGCGCGAGCTCGCCACCCCGCCCGACCCGGCGCCGATCGTCAGCATGTCGAAATCGTAGCGCGGCATCGGGTCACTCCGTGGTTGCAGGCGCGGTGCGATGTTCTGGTTGTCACAAAGGGCGCCGCATCGCAAGCTCCAGACAGATCGGCATCCCTGCGGAGATTTGCGATGGCCGTCATTCCCGAGGCCTATCTCGACCTGCTCGACGAGAAGAAGGCGTTCGCCCATCTCGCGACGATCATGCCCGACGGGACGCCGCAGGTGACCCCGGTGTGGTTCGACCGCGCGGGCGAGGCGATCCGCGTCAACACCGCGAAGGGCCGGGTCAAGGCGCGCAACATGAAGGAGGGCGCGGCGGTGGCGCTGTCGATCCCCGATCCCGACAACCCCTACCGCTACCTGCAGCTGCGCGGCCGGGTGCGCCGGGTCACCGAGGAGGGCGCCGCCCAGCATATCGACGCGCTCGCCAGGAAATATCTCGGCAAGGACAAGTACCCCTTCGCCCGGCCCGGCGAGGTGCGCGTTTTGTACGAGATCGAGCCGCGCGCCGCGCAGGGCATGGGCTGAACGCGATGGATTTCGGCATCGGCATCGCCACCGCGGCGGATTCGTGGAAGCTGGCGCAGCGCGCCGAGGCGCTGGGCTTTACCCATGCCTGGTTCTTCGACACCCAGATGATCACCGCCGACCCGTTCGTCGCGATGGCGGCGGCGGCCCTCAACACCTCGAAAATCCGCCTCGGCACCGGCGTGCTGGTGCCGTCGAACCGGCTCGCCGCGGTCACCGCCAACGCCTTCGCCACGCTCAACGCGCTGGCGCCGGGGCGGATCGATTTCGGCGTCGGGACCGGGTTCTCGGCGCGCCGCGCGATGGGGCTCGGCGCGATCCGGCTGGCCGAGATGGAGGAATATATCCGGGTCGTCTACGGCCTGCTCGCCGGCGACATCGTCGAGACCGAGATCGAGGGCCGCCGGCGCAAGATCAAATTTCTCAACCCCGAGGTCGGCCTGTTCAACATGCACGACCCGATCCCGCTGCACATCTCCGCCTACGGCCCGAAATCGCAGGCGCTGACCGCGCGGCTCGGGGCCCGCTGGAAGTGCTTTATCCAGGACGTACCGGGCGCGCTCGCCGCGATCGGCGGCATGAAGGAGGCCTGGGCCGCGGCCGGGCGGCCGGCCGCAGAGCTCTACGCCACCGCCTGGGTGTGCGGCTGCGTGCTGCAGCCCGGCGAGGCGGCCGACAGCCCGCGCGCGCTCGCCCAGGCGGGACCGCGCGCCGCCACCCTGCTGCATCGCGCCGCCGACCTCGAACAGCAGGGCTGGCGCAACACCATGCCGGTCGGCTGGCAGGGCATCGAAGCGGAGATTTCCGGCTATACCGCGATGGCGCGCGGCTTTCTGCCGGCCGACGCGCGCTATCTCGAAAACCACCGCGGCCATTTCGTCTACGTCAAGCCGGAGGAGCGGCAATTTGTCACTGCCGAATTGATCCGCCGCACCACTTTCACCGCGAGCGAGCCGGAATTGATCCAGCGGATCGAAGCCTTGCGCGAGGCCGGCTGGAGCCAGATCGTCATCCCGGTGGTTCCCGGCGAGGAACGCGCGCTCGACGACTGGGCCCGCATCAAGGCGGCCTTCTCATAACCGATTAGGGATCGACTCGGCGCATCAAGCGTTTGCGATCAGGGGATTTTTGAACCCGCTGCCTTTTGAGGGGCGGGGAGTGGATGGATGGCGCGAGACCCGAAAGAGCCTCGACCGACGGCCTCGCAGCGGCTTCACGAGAGCGAGCGGCGCTTTCGCCTGTTGGTCGAAGGGGTTGTCGACTACGCCATCTTCATGCTCGACCCGGGCGGCATCGTCACCAACTGGAACGCCGGGGCCGAGCGCATCGAGGGCTATACCGCCGGCGAAGTCCTCGGCCGGCATTTCAGCCTGTTCTACACGCCCGAGGACCGCACCGCCGGGCGGCCGCAGCGGGCGCTGGAGACCGCCCGGCGCGAGGGCCGCTATGCCGAGGAAGGCTGGCGGGTGCGCAAGGACGGCACGCGCTTTCTCGCCTCGGTGGTAATCGACGCGATCCACGAACAAGGCCGGCTGATCGGGTTCGCCGAGATCACCCGCGACATCACCGAGCGCCACGCGGCGCAGACGGCGCTCGAGGAAAGCGAGCGCAACTTCCGCCTGCTGGTCAGCAACCTGACCGACTATGCGCTCTACATGATCGACCCCGACGGCTACATCTCGAGCTGGAACGCCGGCGGCGAGCGGATCACCGGCTACGTCGCCGGCGAGATCATCGGCCAGCATTTCTCGCGCTTCTATACCGATGCCGACCGCGCCGCCGGGCGGCCGGCGCAGGCGCTGGCGATCGCCCGCGAAATCGGCCGCTACGAGGAGGAAGGCTGGCGCGTGCGCAAGGACGGCAGCTTCTTCTGGGCCAGCGTCGTCATCGACCCGATCCGCGACGACCGCGGCACGCTGCTCGGCTTTGCCAAGATCACCCGCGACATCACCGAGCGGCGCGATGCCCTGGCCGCGCTCGACCGCATCCGCGTCCAGCTCGCCGAGGCGCAGAAGATGGACGCGCTGGGCCAGCTCACCGGCGGGGTGGCGCACGACTTCAACAACCTGTTGATGATCGTGTCGGGCCACATCCACACGCTGAAGCGCGCGGTCGCCGCCGACCCGCGGGCGACGCGCGCGGCGCAGGCGATCGAGCTGGCGGCGCAGCGCGGCGCCACCCTGACCAGCCAGCTTTTGACCTTCGCCCGGCGCCAGCGGGTCAATCCGCGGCCGGTCGACCTGGCCCAGCAAATCGCCTCGGTGCGCGAGGTGCTGACCAGCGGCCTCGGCGGCGGCATCCGCCTGATCGTCGATGTCGGACCGGAGATCTGGCGGGTCACCATCGACGTCAGCGAGTTCGAGATCGCGCTCGTCAACCTCGCCGTCAACGCCCGCGACGCGATGCCGAACGGCGGCACGATGACGATCGCGGCGCGCAACGTCGTGCTCGACGACGGCGAGCCGGTGGTTCCGGGCGACTATGTCGAGCTCACCGTGAGCGACACCGGCAACGGCATCCCCGAGGATATCCTCGGCCGCGTGTTCGACCCGTTCTTCACCACCAAGCCGGTCGGCAAGGGCACCGGGCTCGGGCTGTCGCAGGTGCACGGCTTCGTCCACCAGGCGGGCGGCACGGTGAAGATCGCCAGCACGCTCGGCAAGGGCACGACGCTGACCATGTACCTGCCGCGCGCCGAAAGCGAACTCGGCGCCGCCGCGGCGGACGACGGCGCCCGCGCGCACCCCCAGGCGGGCACCGTGCTGCTGGTCGAGGACAATCCCGATGTCGCCAGCGCCTGCGCCGGCCTGCTCGAGCAGCTCGGCTATGCCGTGCGCTGGGTGTCGAACGCCGAGGCCGCGTTCCGCGAGATCGAAAAGGACCACATCGATCTGGTGTTCAGCGACATCGTCATGCCCGGCCGGCTCGACGGGCTCGGCCTCGCCCGCATCCTGCGCCAGCAGCACCCGCGCCTGCCGATCCTTCTGGCCACCGGCTACAGCGAGGCGGCGCAGGCGGTCCACGCCGATTTCCCGATCCTGCGCAAGCCCTACCGCGTCCAGGAACTGAGCCGGGCCCTGGCCGAGCTGACGCGCGGCTGACCCCTCAGCCGTCGGCGCGGGTCAGCAGGAACATGCGCATCTCGCCGTAGTCCTTGGCCGCCTTGGTGATGCCGACATAGTGGCAGGCGAACTGGTCGGCGTTGTGCAGCGCCAGCACCGCGGCCAGCGTCTCGGTGACGTAGACGAAGCCTTCCGGCGTCACCGGCTCGATCCGCGCGGCCCGGCTGACATGCGCGCCGAAGAAATTGTCGTGCCGCAACACCGGGTCGCGCGCGGTGTAGACCGGGCCGAGATGGCCGCCGAGGCGCAGGGCCATCGTCTCCGGCAAACCGTGCGCGGCGAGGTCGACCGCCGCCAGCTCCTCCTGCAGCGCGAGCGCGCAATCGGCCGCCTTGCCGGCATCGTCGAACACCAGAAACAGGCCGTCGCCCCAGGTGTTCTTCAGCAGGATGTCGGCGGCGAAGCGGTCGACGACGCGGGCGACGGCGCCGAGCACGACATCGACGAATTGCGGCAGCTGGGTGTCGTGCAATTTGCTGAAGCCCTTGATGTCGCCGAACAGCATCGCCCGGGTGCGGCGGGCGACGGTGCGCTGCGGCGCGGCGGGCGCCGGCGCCGCGGGGCTGCCGGCGACCGGGATGATCGTCTGCGCCCGTCCGGAGCGCCGCCAGTTGTTGAGGTCGACCGCGGTGCCGGCCGGACCCGAGGGCGGCCTGCCGTCCCACACCGCGATCTGCTCGACCGTGCTGCTGAGCTGGTTGGCGCGCAGCAGGGCAAGCCCCATCGCGAGCTGGCTGCAATAGGAGAACAGGTCGTCGTCGCCGAGATAGCCGTCCTCGGTGGCGAAGCGGCGCTCGCGCGCGGCCTCCCAGCAGCGGTGAAACCGCTCGACCCAGCCCTCGCCGGCCGGGCGCACCGAGACCGCGATGAATTCGTCGAGATCGAACGGCAGCACGACGTGAAGACGGTTGCCCGGCCGCGCCAGCACCGCCTCGGCGAACAGGATGTCGGCGCCGGCGGCGAGCGAGCCGTAGGCGAAGGTCAGCTCGGCGCCGCCCACCGCCGCGGCGATGCGGGCGGCGATCTCGCCCTCCTGCTCGGCGGGAAAGCGGCCGCCCTGCCCCGGCGGCGAGATGATGTGGCCGAGGTAGTGGATGACCCGGGGCGGCGCCAGCGCCGCGGCGGGATCGAAGGCGAGGTTCTTGGCCGCGACGATGCGGCGCAGCTGCGCGATCGTGCTGGCGAGATCGCGGTAGTTCGGGTCGGGCTGGCGGCGCAGCGCCTCGCGCAGCGCCGCCGCGCTCGCCTCGGCGCGGGCGAGGTCGCCGGTCAACAGCTGCGCCTCGAGCTCGGTGGCGATCTCGTAATAGCTCTTCTCGCCCGGCCATTCGGCGAGCTGGGCGAGCAATTCGCGGGCGAGCGCGGCGGCGCCCTCGGCATCGCCGGCGAGCAGGCGCAGCGTCGCGCAGTTGATCCCGGGGTAATAGGCGTTGGCGAGGCCGGCGGCGCGGGCGGCGCGGTATGGCGCTTCGTAGGCGGCGGCCGCGGCGGCGAGCAGCTCGCGCCGCGCCGGACCGCGGGCGGCGACCGCCGCGTCCTTCAGCAGGCGCGGCCGCAGCGAAGCCAGGTCGAGGGCGAAGGCCGGCGGCAGGGCCGCCAGCTCCTCCGGCGCGATGCGGTCGATGCCGGAGGCCGCCAGCTCGTCGAGCGCGCGCCGCGTCGCCCCGGTCGAGGCGAGGCACAGCACGGCGCGGTGTTTCAGCGCCCAGTCGCCGGGATGCTCGGCGAGCCCCTGATGCGCCTGGTCGTAGGCCTCGAACAGGTCGCCGGCGCGCTCGTGGCGGCGTACCTCGGCGAGCCATTCCGCGGCCGTTCGCGTTATCGGTTTGTCCATGCGCGCGATCCTAACGCGGCGCGGCGAATTCCTGTATAGCGGAACCGGCAGCGAGGGAGGCGGCGATGGCGGATGACGGAGGTTCGGCGGCGATGCGGGTGGGCCACGCCGCGCTGAGCGAGT
>Ga0209062_1005301_pt1 | contig 12606 bp, 9 predicted proteins | sample Coa_R2_2_FD_187158 | JGI IMG/M metagenome (GOLD analysis project Ga0209062, IMG submission 187158) | Surface soil microbial communities from Centralia Pennsylvania, which are recovering from an underground coalmine fire - Coalmine... | ecosystem: Environmental > Terrestrial > Soil > Unclassified ... | reverse complement strand
CTGCATCTATGGTCGGGGGCGATGGAAAGCGACGGGCTCAACCGTCTCGTGCTCGGCGCCGGGCTGACATGGCGGCAGGTGGTGGTGTTGCGGCTCTACCTCAAGGTCTTGCGCCAAGCGGGAAGCGCCTACAGCCAAGCCTACATGGAGGACACGCTCACTGCTCATCCCGCGATCGCGCGCAACCTCATTGCGCTTTTCGAGCGGCGGTTTGATCCCGCGGCCGAGGCCGGCCGAGACGCCGAGACGGCGGCGCTCGTCGCCGCGATCGAGCGCGCCCTCGACGAGGTCCAGAGCCTCGATGAAGACCGCATGCTGCGCAACTTCCTGCTGCTCATCCGGAAGAGCTTGCGGACCAACCACTTCCAGCGCGACGCCGCGGGCGAGCCCAAGCCCTATCTCTCGGTCAAGCTGGCGAGCCGCGAGATCGAGCTGTTGCCGCTGCCGCGGCCGCTGGTCGAGATCTATGTGCTCAATCCGCGCGTCGAGGGCGTGCATCTGCGCGGCGGCAAGGTGGCGCGCGGCGGCATCCGCTGGTCCGACCGCAAGGAGGATTTCCGCACCGAGATTCTCGGCCTCATGAAGGCGCAGATGGTCAAGAACGCCGTCATCGTGCCGACGGGCTCGAAGGGCGGCTTCGTGGTGAAGCGCCCGCCGGCGCTATCCGGCAAAGCCGGGCGCGACGCGCTCCTGGCGGAAGCCACCGAATGCTACAAGACGCTGCTGCGCGGCTTGCTCGATATCACCGACAACATCGTCGGCTCCCGCATCGTGCCGCCGCCCGACGTGGTGCGCCATGATGGCGACGACCCCTATCTCGTCGTCGCCGCCGACAAGGGCACGGCGAGCTTCTCCGACATCGCCAACGGCGTTTCCGCCGAATATGACTATTGGCTGGGCGACGCCTTCGCCTCGGGCGGTTCCGAGGGCTACGACCACAAGGCGATGGGGATCACCGCCCGCGGCGCCTGGGAGACCGTGAAACGCCATTTCCGCGAGCGCGGCACCGATATCCAGACGACGGATTTCACCGTGGTCGGCGTCGGCGACATGTCGGGCGATGTCTTCGGCAACGGCATGCTCCAATCGCCGCATATCAAGCTGGTCGCCGCCTTCGATCACCGCCACATTTTCCTCGATCCCAATCCCGATCCGACCCGGAGCTTCGCCGAGCGCCAAAGGCTCTTCCGCCTGCCGCGCTCGAGCTGGGCCGATTACGATCCGGGCCTCATCTCGCTCGGCGGCGGCGTTTTCGAGCGCGGCGCCAAATCGATCCCCTTGTCGCCGGCGGTGAGGGCATTGCTCGGCCTCACCGAAGAGCACATGACCCCGGCGGAGCTGATCCGCGCGCTGCTTGCCGCACCCGTCGATCTCCTGTGGTTCGGCGGCATCGGCACCTATGTCAAATCCGCGGCGGAGCGCAACGCCGATGTCGGCGACCGCGCCAATGACGGCTTGCGGGTCAATGCCGAGGAGGTGCGGGCGACGGTGATCGGCGAGGGCGCCAATCTCGCGGTGACGCAGCGCGGGCGGGTCGCCTATGCGCTCAAAGGCGGCCGCATCAACACCGATGCGATCGACAATTCCGCCGGCGTCGATACCTCGGACCACGAGGTCAACATCAAGATTCTGCTCGACGCCGTCGTCGCCGACGGCGACATGACGATGAAGCAGCGCAATGCGCTGCTGCACGAGATGACCGGCGCGGTGGCGGAGCTGGTGCTCGCCGACAACTATCTGCAAGGGCTGGCGCTGAGCCTTGCCGAGGCGCAAGGCGCATCGCGGCTCGATCAGCAGCTTCGCGTCTTGCGCGCCTTGGAGCGCGCGGGCGAGCTCGACCGAGCGGTCGAGTTCCTCCCCGATGACGGCGCGCTGGCGGCGCGTGCCGCCGAAGGGCGCGGCTTCACGCGGCCGGAGCTCGCGGTTCTCATGGCCTATGTCAAGAACACGCTCGCCGACGAGCTCGCGCAATCGAATCTGCCGGACGACCCGCAGCTCGAACAGGATCTCACCCACTACTTCCCGCCGGTGCTGGCCGAGCGCCTTGGCCCGGCGATCGCCAAGCATCGGCTGCGGCGCGAGATCATCGCCACCGTCGTCGCCAACGATCTCGTCAACCGCGGCGGCATCACCTTCATGGCGGAGACGCGCGAGCGCACCGGGCGCAGCGCCGGCGATGTCGCGCGCGCCTATGCCGTCGTTCGCCAGGTCTTCGCGCTCGACAAATTCTGGAGCGCGGTGAACGCTCTCGACAATGCGGTCGAGGCCTCGGTGCAGATCGAGATGCTGCTCGCCGGCGGGCGGCTTCTCGAACGCGACACCGCCTGGTTCCTGCGCGGCGGCGCGCCGCTCGACATTCAAGGCCAGATCGATGCGTTCCGCCCGGGCGTCACGGCGCTCGCCGAGAATCTCAGCGAGATCCTGCCGCCCTCGCAGCGGGCCGAGCTTGCCCGTCGCGCCGACCGCCTGGTCGCGCGCGGCGTGCCGCTCGAGGTGGCGTTGGGCGCGGCGCGGCTCGACTTCCTTGTTTCCGCCGTCGATATCGTGCGCCTGGGGCTCGGCAACGGCATGGGAATCGTGGAGCTCGGCAGGCGCTTCTACGCGATCGGCACGCAGTTCCGCCTCGACGCGCTGCGGCTTGCCGCGCGGCGCATGAAGACCGAGACGACCTGGCAGAAGCTTGCGGTCGAAGCGCTCATCGAGGATCTCTACAGCCAGCAGGCCGAGATCACCGGCCGCGCCATCGAGATCGGCGACGGATTCGAGGATTGGCTCAAAGACCGGTCCTCGGAGATGGCGCGTCTGGAAGCGCTGGTGCGCGAGATCGAGGCGACGCCTTCGGCCGATCTGGCGATGCTCACCGTCGCAACGCGCGCGCTTAAGGGCTTCCTGGCGGGCTAAGCTGCGGCGGGCGTCGGCTCGCCGATCGGCTCGTCCTCCCGCTCTGAAGCCGAGCGGCGGCGATCCGCGGCGAAATCGGCGAGCGACGGCGATTTCTCGATGATCTCCTCGAGAATCATCAGCGTGGTGTCGAGCTCGTCGAGCAAGCCTTCGGGAATGCTGTCGGAGGGCGACGCCTGCAATTTGCAACGCGCCTGCTTCAACGCATCGACCTCGTGCATGAAGGTCTCGCGCGCGCCGATCGGCAACAACGGGTTGGCGGAGAGCGCGAAGGAGAATTTGAGACAGGCCTGGACGGCGATGATGAGAATGTCGTGCTCCTCGCGATCGACGCTCTCGGCGATGATCGGTCCCTCTTTGAGACGGGCCAGGCGCCCGCGGATGATCTCCACCAGCGCAGCATGCTCGTCGAGCTTGTCGCGGAAATGCCAATAGGGTTCGTAGGAATGATGCTGGATGGCCTGATAGGCCTCTTCGGCGAGCACGACGGCTTCGCCGCGCAGCCGGCCCAGCGCGCGAACCAGCTCCGACATCGCCGCCGGCACCGGTTTCCGCCGGCTTTCTTCCCAGCGCAAGGCAGAAGCAGAGACGCTCATCGATACCGCCTTTCCCGGCGTAGACGGACCGGTCGATCGTTATCGTGAGCGGCCGCTCCTTGCCAACTCCATAAAATTCCGCGCAATTTTATCGACCGCATCGACAGGACCGAAGCGCGCTCGGTCCGGCGATCCTTGGCAAGGCAGGCGCCAAGCTGTTAGTAGTGCGGGCGAAACGGGCGACACACAGGAGCGGCGATGTCTTGCAGGGATGAAAGCGATCTCGTCGGCGGCCGGGCGGCAGGGACATGTGACCCTGCCCGATGATCTCGGTATTGCTCTACGGCCGGAATGACAATCACGGCTACAACCTGCACAAGCGCGCGGCGATCAGCATCAATTGCATCGCCGAGATGCTCGATCATCCCGATGATGAGATTCTCTTCGCCGACTACAACACGCCCAATGATCTCCCGAGCTTCATCGAGGCGATCCAGGACACGCTGACGAGGAAGGCGCGGGATCGCCTGCGGGTCCTCAGGATTCGCCCGGCCATCCATCGGCGCTTCGAAGGCAAGACGCAACTCGTCGCCTTGGAATCGATTTCACGAAATGCCGCCATCCGCCGGTCCAATCCGCGCAACCGCTGGATCTTGTCGACCAATACCGACATGATTTTCGTTCCCCGCGAGCAGGGACGATCGCTTTCGACAATCGTCGGTGCTCTTGCCGACGGCTTCTATCATCTGCCGCGCTTCGATCTGCCGGAGTGCCTATGGGAGTCGTTCGACCGGCTCGATCCTGCCGGCATCATCGCGGAGCTCCGTGATTGGGGTGTACGCTTCCATCTGAACGACGTCGTTTATGGGGATGAGGCCATCCTCTATGACGGCCCCGGGGATTTTCAGCTCGCGCTGCGCGACGACGTCTTCGCGATCCACGGGTTCCACGAGGAGATGCTGCTGGGTTGGCATGTCGATTCGAATTTCGCCAAGCGCATGCGTCTTCATCGCGGCGCGCTGAATTCGGCGCTTCCCTTTCTCTACGGATACCATTGCGACCACACGCGGCAGGCGACAGCGCTCCACAGCCATAGCCGCCAGCGCGTCGTGAATGATCCGGAGAAATTCGTCTATGCCGTCGATCGGCCGGAAATCGCCGAGCAACAGCATGAATGGGGGCTGGCGGGCGAGGAGATCGAGGAGATGCGTTTGTCGGAGACGGCTTCGACGAGTTATCTCCGCGCCCTCGAGAAGCTGCTTCCGCCCGGCCACGAACCCTATTCGGAATCGTATTACAATGCCCGCAGCTGGAACGACCTCAACTACGATCCGCACCACGTTCTCCCCTATTTGTGCGATCTTTTCTCGACGGTCCCGCGCGATTGGAGCATTTCCTATGCGGGGTGCCGCAATGACAGCTTCGCGCTGTTCTGCCGCGCGCTCGCCGAGATGGGCTTCGTCGGGCGCGTCGCCGTGCCCGATGCCTTCGCTTGGCTCGATCCGCCATCCTCGCAGGCCGAGCGGGTCGATCGAGTCCCGGTCGACCGCTGGATCCGCTCGGCACAGGAATTCGTCTTCGAGTTCGGCTTGGGCTCGCGCGACGGGTCGGCAGGCGGCGCGTCGCGCCGGGAGCCGGACGAAAGGCGCCTCGAGGCGACGAGCAAGATCTACCGAATGCTGGTCGAGCACGAGCGCGATTTCGCGCCGGAAGACGCGCCGCCCCGGCGCGTCGTCGCGGTCAACGTCATCCACAATTCCTACGAATCGATGGTCGGCGACACGCTTTCCTATACCTACACGCCCTATAGCACGCGCACCCGCCACGGCTATGTCGTGCGCCGTCCGGGAAAAACGGACAGCAATCCCAAGCGCGTCCGCACCCTGCGAGAGTGGCTGAGGCGTCGGGGCCGTCGGCCGGCCGGCTGACGGCGCGGGCCAGCGCAACCGCAGATTTCGCCGAGACGGAACTTAAGCGTTCCCGGCGGCGTTCGTCCTTCGCTTTTTCGAACAAACCCGTCATCCGGACGGGGAATGCCGAGGCAAGGACATTCATGGTCGAGGGGACCGAGATCGGCCGGGCGTTGCGCGCTTGCCGCAGCACGGCAGCATTTCTCATCTGCGTCAGCGCCGCGATAAATCTTCTGAGCTTGGCGGCACCGCTCTATGTGATGCAGCTCTACGACCGCGTCCTCGCGAGCCGCAGCATCGATACCCTCATCATGCTCACCTTGGCGGTGATCTTTTCGCTCATCGTCTTGAGCGTGCTCGACGGGCTGCGCAATCAGATCCTGGCGCGCATCGGCATCTGGCTCAATCTCCGGCTGAGCGCACCGGTCATTGCCGCCCGCCTGCGCCTCTCCGGGCCGGCATTGTCGCAGGGAGGCAGCCAGCCTTTGCGCGATCTGGCGGCGATCGCCGGCTTCCTGTCGAGCCCCGGCGTCACGCCTCTCATGGATATTCCCTGGACCCCGCTGTTCGTCCTCATGCTTTTCATTCTGCATCCCGTGCTCGGCGTCTTCGGCGCGGCAAGCGCCTTGGCGCTGCTCGCGCTCGCCGTGGTGAACGAAATGGCGACGGGGGCCGCGCTCCGTGCGAGCGGTGTTGCGGCGATCCGGAGCAACGCCTTCATCGACGCGGCCTTTCGCAGCGCCGATACGATCCGCATCATGGGAATGCTCGACGGCGTGTTGCGGCTGTGGCGCGCCGAGGCCGACCGTGCTCAGCGCCTGCAATTGTCCGGAACGCAACGCGCGGCCGCCGTGCTGGCGGTGTCGAAATTCACGCGTCTCGTGGTGCAGTCCGCCATCATGGGCTTGGCGGCCTGGCTCGTCATCGACGACCACGCCAGCCCCGGCACGCTTTTCGGCAGCACCTTCTTTTTGGCGCGCGCTCTGGCGCCGGTCGAAAGCTCGATTGCGACATGGCGCTCGCTGGTCGGCGCCCGCGCGGCTTATCGGCGCCTCGTCGAATTGCTGCGTGCCGCCCCGGCACCCCGGGAAGGCATGTCGCTGCCGCGGCCCAAAGGCGTCGTCACGATCGAGCAATTGACCTACGCGCCGCCCAATACCAACAAGCCCATCCTGCGCGGCGTCACCCTGCGCTTCGGGCCGGGCGAGATCATCGGCATTGCCGGTCCTTCGGCCGCCGGCAAATCGACCCTGGCGCGGCTCATTGCCGGAGCGCTTCAGCCGAGCACCGGCCAGGTTCGGCTGGATGGCGCGGAGATCGGTCTTTGGCTCGCTTCCGGCGGACATCGTTATCTCGGCTATCTCCCGCAGGAGGCCGATTTGTTCGGCGGCTCCGTGCGCGACAACATCGCGCGATTGGGCACGGCGGATGCCGAGGAAGTCATCGCGGCGGCGACGCTCGCCGGATTGCACGAGATGATCATGACCTTGCCGCAGGGTTACGACACCGAAATCGGCGAGGCGGGCGTGCGGTTGTCGGGCGGTCAGCGGCAGCGGATCGCGCTGGCGCGCGCCTTGTTCGGAGATCCGCGCCTCGTCGTCCTCGATGAGCCCGATGCCGGCCTCGACCATGAGGGGGAGCTTGCGCTTGTCGCGGCGCTCGCGGCGCTGAAGGAGAAGGGCACGACGATCGTTCTCGTCTCTCACCGCCCCTCGATCCTCAGCCATGCGGACAAGCTCGCGGTGATGCGGCGCGGCGTCGTCGAGCTCTTCGGTCCAAGGGAGGAAGTCCTGGGCAGGCTGCGCCCGACACTCGTCCAGCCGCCACGTCAAGTCGCGGCGCGCGTCGCCACTTCAGCGTAAGGTCGGATCGGATGGCTGACAGCATCATCTTCGGCGATGCCCTGCCGCTCTCGCCCGCACCCTTTGTGCGCTCGCGCGTCCGGATTGCGGCGGCGATGATGGCGATCTTCTTTCTCGGCTTCGGCACATGGTCGGCCTTGGCGCCGCTCGAAAGCGCGGCGATGGCGCCGGGCGCCGTCGTCTCGCAATCGAATCGCAAGACGATCCAGCATCTCGAAGATGGCATCATCGCACAAATCCTGGTGCGGAATGGCGACGAGGTCAAAGCGGGACAGACGCTCATTCGTCTCGACGACACCGATGCGCGCACCAAATATCAGGCATTGCTGGGCGAGCTGTGGGAAACGCTGGCGCGCGAGGCGAGATTGCTGGCCGAGCGCGACAATCGAACAGCCATCCAATTTTCCGACGAGCTCATCGCTCATCGCGGCGATCACCGTGCCGCGGAAGCGATGGCGGGTCAGCAGAAGATCCTGGACACGCGGCGCGCGCTCCTCGAGTCGAAGATCGGCGCCGTCCATGAGCGGATCGACGAGGTGCGCGAGGAAATCGGCGGTCTCCAGGCGCAAGAGGCCGCGATCCGCCGGCGTTCGGCGCTTCTCAACGTGGAGATTCGCGGCGCCCAGGAGCTGGTGGACAAGGGACTCGAAAGCAAATGGCGCCAGCTCCAGCGGCAGCGGGATCTCGCTGATATGGAAGGACGACGCGGCGACCTCGTGGCGCAAATCGCCCGCGCCAAGCAGACGATCGCCGAGGCCGAGGTCAATATCCTGACCCTGCGCAATGACGAGCAGAAGCAGGTGGCGGACGATCTGCGCGACACGCAGAAACAGATTCTCGACCTCCGGCAGAGGGTGGATGCCGCGTCGAGCGTGTTGGCGCGCGTCGATATCAAGGCGCCGCAGGACGGCGTGGTGACCGATCTCAAGGTGCACACGCCGGGCGGGGTCATCAACAAGGGCGAAGCTTTGATGGATCTGGTGCCGAAGGATGACCGGCTCGTTGCCGAAGTGCAGGTTCGGCCCGAGGATATCGACCGCGTCCATGAAGGGCTTCCCGCGCAAATACGCCTGCTGCCCTATAAGCAGCGCCGCACGCCGCCGCTCGACGCCCGGGTGGTCTACGTCTCGGCCGACCGGCTTATCGAGAAGGAGACGAACAAGCCTTATTACGCCGCACGGCTTCAGGTCGATGAGAAGCAACTTGCGGCCATGCCCGACGTGAAGATGGTGCCGGGCATGCCGGTCGAAGCAATGATCCAGACGGGAAAGACGACCGTCGCTCTTTACGCTCTCTCGCCCCTCGTCGACAGCTTTCACCACGCCTTCCGCGAGAAGTGAAGGCTGAGCGGCCCGCGCCGCCACACGTCACGCTTGAGCCAAGAGGCAGATTGCCATCTTTTCGGATTGTGCCTTCGCAAGGATGCGGACTTGCCATGCGCCAGGGCGTGGCATTTCGGCGGGCCGCGGCTTGACCCTCCGCGCGAAACTATGAATTGATAGAACTCCCGCCTCCGGCGAACAGATGACCGGCAAAAGCGCTTTGATGACGGCCGCTCCCAATCCCACTTTCTCGCCGCGCTGTCACGACCTCCTGAGCTTGGCGGCTTTCGAAGTTCACGCGGGCTATGTCGGCACGGCGCAAGCCTATATGGATGCGGTCCAGCGTTGCCGGCAAACGGGGTGTTGCGCCGCGCCCAATGTCTGCGGGTCGAAACGCGAGTCCGATGCGGGAAAAAGCGCGGCGATCATCCGCTTTCCGAAGGCCGCCCGAGCGGATGGAGCGGGCGACGGGGTTCCCAGCGCGGGCGCCACGCTCACGCCGCTCGCCCGGCCGGTGACGCAAACCGATGCTTCCGGCAATCAGGTCGAGCGACGCAGCCTGTCGCCGGATATGCTGCGGCTGCGCGGCGGCTCGCTTGCCGAGCTCCTCGCCTATTGGCAGCAACTGCGCGTCCTCGGTTCGGGAACGCTGGCGGATCTCGACTCTATTCGGCTGCTGAAAATGGGTCTGCTGGGATGGCTGCATCTCGTCGATGTCGCCGCTCCCGATCCCGACAAGTTCTGGCTGCCGATCTGCGGCTGGCGCGTGCCGATCCCCTATCTCGACCGCTCGCGCAACGGCGTGCGCTTCGACGAATACCCGGTGCGGCTCCTCGCCCGGGCGGTGACGCGCGACTATCTTGAAGTGCGCACGTCCGGAGCGCCGATCTATCAGCATTTCCGGTCGCGAATATCCGGGCGCGCTTACAACTATCTGCGCCTCATTCTGCCGATGTCGACCGACGGCACGCGGACCGACCGTCTTCTCGTGGCGATGGATTTCGGCGCGAGCTGAGGGAATGCCGGCGCCGACAACAATCGGCTCCGGGCGAATTGCCGCGGGGATGATTCCTCTGGGATGCTCCTAGCATCTCGCGAGGCCATATCAAGATGGCTGCCACCTTCTGGGAGACGAGTATGTTCACTTCCGCGCATATCCGTAAAATTGTTGCGGTCGCCTTGGCCGCCACCTTTGCCACCGGCATCGCCCGCGGCGCGCTCGCCGAGACGCAATGGGAAAAGGATCATCCGCGCCGCGACCAGGTGAATGACCGGCTGCAAAATCAGAACCGGCGCATCCACAAGGAAGTCAAGGAAGGCGAGATCACCAAGCAGCAGGCAAGGTCGCTGCACAAAGAAGACCGCCAGATCCGCCAGGAGGAGCGCGACATGGCGAGCCAGAATGGCGGCCACATCACCAAGCAGGAACAGCGCACGCTGAACCAGCAGGAAAACCACGTCAGCCGGCAAATCGGCCAGTAATCAGCGATGAGCGGCGGCGCTCGGCCCTTCGGCAGAGCGCCGCTGCCGCATTCCGTGGTTGGGCCGCGCCGGCCCCGGGCCTTCATCGCGTCGGCGATATCCGCGCCCTTAACGGTCTTTTGGGGTTAGTGCCCCACCATCTTCTTCATGATCACCTTCGAAGTGCACCGGCTCGTCGGCGAGCGCTGGGTGCTGGACGCCGTCTATGACGACCAGGCGACCGCGACGGCCGAGGCGAAGAATCTGCTTGCCTCGGCGCGCAAGCCCATGGCGGTGCGGGTCCTCGCCTGCAAGGAGGAGACGTCGGGTCCCGAGGAGGTCTATTTCATCGAATGGGTCGTCCACCGCGAGAAGATCGCCGAACAGGTCGAGGTGAATTATGCGGTCGAGCGTCCCGCCAGCGCGGAAAAGCCCGCCGCGATAAAGCCGCGGCCGCGCGATCCACGCCCGCCCGAGCCGGCGCGGGAGTCTCCGCCACGCCGGCCGACCCTCACCGTCGCGCTTCCCGTGATGCCGCGGCCGGTTCAAGTGGTGCGGCCGCGGGTCGGCATTCTCGTGCTCGTGCTGATGCTGGGCGCGTTCCTCGGCATTCTCGCTCATCGCGCTTCGCTCAGCCGATCCGGCTGGATCTTCGACAGCCCCGAGGCGCAGCAGCCTCATGCCGTCCGCAACCCGCTGACCGGCGAATATTTCGGGCGCGGCCTTCACCCCTGACGGCGGGCGCGCGCCCTCGACGGACCGGTCGCCGGAGTGACGGCGATCATAGGTCGCTTCCGCCGCCTTGCGTCATGCTTTGGGTCGCCGCTGCCCGGAATGCAACGATGCCGGCGCGGCAGGCCTGGCGATGCGAACCCTCACGACAAGACAATTCGTGCTTTTGGCGGCTATGTTCTTGAGCGCCGTCCCGCTCATTGCCTCCGCCATGCGGACCACGGGAATGGTCATCACCGCGGCCGAGGATCGGTGTCCCGGCCGCACCCACAGGGATGGCGCCGCCCGTCACCTCGATTATGGCGGCTCCGTCGCATGCGATTGGGGGTTGGGCGTGGGGCGCCGCGACGATGTTGCGCATGGCCTCGCCTTTGACCGCGGACGCGCCAAGCTCTCCCTGACCCGATGAAAGCGCCGCCGCCCGCGGCCGAGTGACGCCGACGATCCGCCGCCAAGCCCGATACTCGCGGGCCGAAATGGCGCTATGATCGCTCCCAACCGCGGCTTCAGGCGGGCGACGGGAGGAGGCGGGTCATGGGAAGAGCGAGCGGCCTTGGCGCAGCGGTGCTTGTCGCATTGTCCTTGGTGGTGCCGGCGCGGGCACAGATATCGGACGATGTCGTGCGCCTGGGCGTGCTCGACGACATGACCGGTGTTTTCGCCGACCAGCAAGGCCCCGGCGACGTGCTCGCCACCAAGATGGCGGTCGAGGATTTCGGCGGCACCGTCCTCGGCAAGCCGATCGAGGTCCTCTCGGCCGATCTTCTCAACAAGGCCGATGTCGGCGCCGCCATCGCGCGGAAATGGTACGACGAGGACCACGTCGATGCGATCCTCGCCCTCGGCAATTCCGCGGTGGCGCTCGCCGTGCAGCAGATTACGCGCGAGAAGAACAAGATCGACATCGTCACTGCCGCCGGCACCGCCGACCTCACGGGCAAGGCCTGCTCGCCCAACGGCGTGCATTGGGTCTATGACACCTACGCGCTCGCCAAGAGCACGGCATCGGCGGTGATGAAGCAGGGGGGCCAGAGCTGGTTCTTCATCACCGCCGATTATGCCTTCGGCCATGCGCTCGAGCGCGACGCCACCGCGATCGTCACCGCCCATGGCGGCAAGGTTCTGGGCGCGGTGCGCCATCCGCTCAACACCTCGGACTTCTCGTCATATCTTTTGCAGGCGCAGAATTCGGGCGCGCAGGTGATCGGCTTTGCCAATGCCGGCACCGATTTCATCGCGGCGATGAAGCAGGCCTCCGAATTCGGCATCACGCGCGGCGGCCAGAAGGTGGCAGGGCTGCTCGTGCTGCTCACCAATATCCACGCGCTCGGCTTGCAGGCGGCGCAGGGGTTGCTCTTCACCGAGGCCTTCTATTGGGACCAGAACGACGAGACCCGCGCCTTCTCCAAGCGCTTTGCCGCACGCCATGGCCGTCCGCCGACCATGTTCCAGGCCGGCACCTATAGCGCGGCGCTCCATTATCTGAAGGCGGTGAAGGCCGCCGGCACGGACGCGGCGCAGCCGGTGATGGCGAAGATGCGCGAGATCCCGATCAACGACTTCATGACCAAGAACGGCTGGATCCGCGAGGATGGCCGCGTCATGCGCGACATGTATCTGGAGCAGGCCAAGACGCCGGCGGAATCGAAGGGCGAATGGGATCTCATCAAGGTGATCGCGACGATCCCGGCGGAGCAGGCCTTCCGGCCGCTCGCCGAGAGCGAGTGTCCGCTGGTGAAGCGGCGGTAGATCCAAGTGCCGCTTGCGGCGTTGCGGTACTAGGGTCGAGACTCATTATATCCACCAGACGAGAGCGGCGGCGAGGCAGACGGAGGCGAGGTAATTCCGCGCCAGCCTGTCGTAACGGGTTGCGATGCGCCGG
>Ga0209062_1005298_pt1 | contig 12617 bp, 12 predicted proteins | sample Coa_R2_2_FD_187158 | JGI IMG/M metagenome (GOLD analysis project Ga0209062, IMG submission 187158) | Surface soil microbial communities from Centralia Pennsylvania, which are recovering from an underground coalmine fire - Coalmine... | ecosystem: Environmental > Terrestrial > Soil > Unclassified... | reverse complement strand
CCCATCGATCCCCCGTACGAGCAGAGGACGCTCTCGATCGAGCTCGAGGAGGCCGTCGGGCTGATGTCCGTCTCCGAGCCGGCTCCGACGTTGAAGCTCAGCGCCTGGCTGATGTCCGACGCGGTGATGAGCGAGCACGCCGTGTAGCTCTTGCAGGATCCGGAGAGAGCTGTCCCGCCCTCTGCGCCCGCTCCCGCCGCGCCGCCGTTCGTGCCGCTGTTCGAGCCGCCCGAGCAGGCCGCGAGAACGACGCCCGCGAACACCCATCCGATCACCACGGGTCCACGTGAGTTCATGGGCCCCGACTAACACGCGCGCCGCGGGCTTGCAGTCACCCGTTCGGGGGACCGCACGGCAGCTGCACCGCCTGTTCGTCGGTCGTTCAACCGCCAACCGTGCTGGCTCACGAGTCTCGCGTTCCCGCGAGCAAGTCTCGCGTTCTCGTGACCGAGCAACCCGTGCTCGTGCACGAGTCACGTGTTCTCGCGAGCGAGTCACGCGTCCTCGGTCACGAGTCCAGTTGACTCGTGCACGAGTCAGTCGTGCTCGTGACCGAGTCACCCGTGCTCGTGTACGAGCACGGCTCGCCGGTGCGCCGGCACGGCTTGCCCGCTCGCGAGGACGACTCGCTCGGGCGCGAGAACCGCTCGCTCGGGCGCCGGAACGACACGCTCGGCCGCGAGCACGGCTAATACACGCCCGGCGCGCGGGCGGCGTCTCCCCAGCGCGCGCGCCACCACGGGTCGCACGCCCAGCTCGCCGCGAACGCGTCGCGAACGACGAGCTCGGCCAGCTTGCCGCGCGGCGAGAAGCCCCAGGGCGCCTCCTGGGACACGTCGTCGGGATCGGCGTACGTCCGCCACACGAAGAAGCCCGCGAAGTCCGGCTCGTCGAGCATCGGCGCGAGCAGGGCGCGGTACGCCTGCGCCTGCGCGGGCTCGTCGACGGGCACGCCGTTCATCGTCTCCGGCCACTCCCAGGGTCGCACGGCCGGATCTCGACGCGTCGTGTAGCCGACCTCCGTGAAGACGACCGGCTTGCCCCAGCTCTCGGCGAGCGCGTGGACGGCGCGGCGCACCGAGCGGCCGCCCTCGGCGAGCGCCGCGGGCGAGGCCCCGGCGGCGGCGGCCAGGGGATAGAACGCGTTGATCCCGACGACGTCGAGCTCGCCGAGGACGAGCGCGTCCTGGACGTCGTCCCAGTTGGACGAATACGTCAGGACTCCGCGGTAGATCCGCCGCAGGCCGCGGAGCACGCGCGCGAAGCTCTCCGCGCGGGGCGTGGTCACCCACGTCCGCAGCTCGACGCCCGCGGAGAACATCTCCGCGCGCGCCGCCTCGGCCACCTGGGCCCAGGCGCGCGCGAACCGGTCGTAGCTATCGGCCCAGCGCGCCCAGCCCTCGTCCGTCTTCGGATCGATGAAGCCCCTCCAGTCGCCCGACTCGACCCACAGCTGGGGCACGAGCATCACGTGCAGTCCGCGCGCGTGCGCCATCTCGATCGCGCGCTCGACGTCGAGCCGGTTGCGCTCGAACGGCGACTCGAACGTCAGGTCGACGCCGGTGCCCGACAGATCGGCGACGCGACCGAACGGCGTGAGCGCGATCCACGTTGCGCCCATGGCGCGCGCCTCGCCGAGCGCGCGGTCGTAGGCGGGCGAGCCGTAGCCGACGCCGGGGTGATAACCGTTCTCGATGGGCCCTATCGTGACGCCGCGCACGCCGCCGACCTCGGCGCGCCGCCACGCGTCCGCGCCGGGCGCCGTCAGCGCGAGCCGCACGGCCACCGCGAACGCCAGCGCGGCGGCTGCCGTCACGCGCCCCGCCCGTCGCCCGGTCCGTGGCCGCGCCGCGCGCGCCGCGCCGGCGGGGCGTCGTCGAGCAGCGCGTCGGTGAGCGACGCCAGGTCCGGGGCCGCGGCGTCGGCGCCGGCCCGGAGCAGCTCCGCGGCGCCGCACGAGTGCGCGACCGCCACGCAGCGCAGCCCGGCGCCCTTGGCCGACGACACGCCGCCGAGCGAGTCCTCGACGGCCACCGCGCCGGCCGCGTGCCCGCGCGCGCGCAGCTCGTCGAGCGCGAGCCGGTAGGGCGCAGGGTCGGGCTTGGACGCCGGGGAGCGCTCGGCGCTGACGACGAACGACACGGCGCCGGCGACGCCCATCTTGCCGAGCGCGTACGCGATCTCGGCCTCGAGGGCGCCCGAGACGATGCCCACGGGCCCGAGCCGCGCGCGGCGCGCGACGATCTCGGCGGCGCCGGGGAAGGCGCGGAACGTCTCCGCGAAGCGCGCCATGAAGCGCGGCGCCTTCGCCTCGACGAGGGCGCGCACGGCGGCCGCGTCGGGCGCGGGGCCGAGCGCGGACAGGACGGCGTGAAAGACGCCGGCGTCGTCGAGGCTCAGGTAGCGCTCGGCGTACGTCCGCTCGTCGATTGCGACGCCGAGCGGCGCCAGCACGTCGTTGAACGCCGCCAGGTGCACCGGCTCGCTGTCGACCAGCACGCCGTCGAAGTCGAAGAGGGTCGCGAGCACGTGTCCAGCCCGGCTCGTTACCTGGCCGCGCGGGCGAGGTCGAGCGAAACGATGACCGCACGGCCGAAGCGCGCGTCGATGGGCCAGGTCTCGGCGGAGTATCCTTCGCGCCGGAGGGCGACGGTGTGGGGGCCGGCCGGGATCTCGATCGACAGCGGCGTCGCGCCGACGGGGCCCTTGCCGTCGACCAGGACGAGCGCGCCCGCCGGGTTCGTGGTGACCGTGAGAACCGACGGCCGGGCCCGGAGCGACCTGGCCTCGCGCTCGGCGTCGGCCCGGTCCTGCGGCGACAGATCGCGCTGCGCGAGGTACTCGTCGATGGCGGACGCCGCCTGCTCGGGGTCGTCGAGCTTCTCCCGGCTGCGCGCGACGTTCCAGAGCTCGCTCGACGGGCCGCCGAGCCGGAACGCCGCGCGAAAGTAGCGGATGGCGTCGGCGTAGCGGCCCTCGCGGAAGCTCCGGACGCCCTCGTGATCGAGCTCGCGCGCGGCGGCCACGTCCGGTCGCGACCGCACGACGGTCTCCCCTTCGGCGCCCCGAGCCGTCCCGGGCTGCCGCCCGGCCGCCGAGCAGCCCGACGCCAGCACGACCCCGCCGACCGCCGCCGCGCGCAGGCCCCTCACGCGGCGACCAGCACGATGCGCGTCACCTCGGGCGGCGAGCCGACGCGCGACGGCGTGCCCACCGTGCCGAAGCCGCGGTTGACGTAGAGCCGCGTGCCTCCGACCTGGTACGGGCCCGCGACGTACTTCAGAAAGAGGTCGGCCGGGCGAAAGCCCGGGTTGATCTGGCCCCCGTGCGTGTGGCCGCTCAGCTGCAGGGCGACCTTGCCCGGCCAGCGGTCGACGGTGACCGGCTGGTGCGACAGCAGCACGCGCGCGAGGTCGGTGGGGACGCTCGCCGCGGCGCGATCGAGCCGGGGGCCCGCGCGGCCGTAACGCGACGACCAGCGGTCGTCGACGCCGAGCAGCGCGAAGCCCCCGCCGTCGCCCGGCCGCACGACGCGCCCTTCGTCGACGAGGAGGTCGACGCCGCCGGATCGAAGCGCGCGCGCGACGCGTTCGGCGTCGGCGTAGTAGTCGTGATTGCCGAGCACCGCCGCGACGCCGTCGCGCGGCGCGAGGTCGACGAGCTTGCGCGCCACGCGCGGCGCGAACGCCGCGTCGAAATCGACGATGTCGCCGGTGACGACGACGAGGTCGGGCCGCGCCGCGCGCACCAGGGCGAAGCCCTCGTCGAGCTCGCGGTCTCCGACGTAGTCGCCCGCGTGGATGTCGCTCACCTGCGCGATGGCGTAGCCGTCGAGGACGCGCGGCAACCCGGCGACCGGCACCGCGATCTCGCGCAGCTCGAACGCATGCCGGCCGCGAACGATGCCCCAGCCGAGCATCGAGCCGGTCGCGCCCATGAGGGCGACGCCGCTCGTCGCCTCGATGAGGCGGCGGCGCGTGATGCCGTCGCCGGCCGCGGCGGGGTCGGGCGCGTCATCGCCCGCGCGGTCGTCGCGCGCCTCGTCGCCCACGCCGTGATCGCGCCGCGCGAGCCGAGCGCGCAGCGCGCCGGCCCCCCACGACGCCATGCGCACCAGTCCGATCGGCAGCGCCGCCATGAGCAGCGGCAGCATGACCAGGTCGACGACCATCCGCGGGGCGGTCGAGTCGTACTCGTGGCCGATGAGCCAGTACGAGAGCAGCTGGGACAGCCAGAGCGGGGCCAGCGCGGCGGCGACGAGGCGCTTGCGGCGGGCGAGGCGAGGAAACGACGCCGTCGCCCACGCGTACAGCACGCCGAGCAGGGCAAGCGAGACGAACGGGATCATCGAGCTTCGCGGGCGCGCGCCGTCCTACCGTTTTAGCACGGGGCCCCGAGCACACCGCTCACGACCCGCTCGATGCGCGCGTAGTCGCGCCGCACCTCGACGCGCGAAAAGCCCGCCGCCGTCACGAGCTCGACGACCGCCCCCGCCTGCCCCGCGCCGACCTCGACCGCGAGCACGCCGCCTGGGGCCAGGCGCGCCGGCGCGCCCGAGACGACGTCGCGCAGGATCGCGAGCCCGTCGGTACCCCCGTCGAGCGCGACGCGCGGCTCGAAGTCGCGGACGTCGGCCTGGAGCGACGCGATCTCGCGCGACGGAACGTACGGCGGATTGGCCGTGACGAGGTCGAAGCGACAGGACGGGTCCACCGCCTCGTACAGCGCCCCGGCGCGGAGCGCGACGTTGTACGCGCCGAGGCGCAGCGCGTTGTCGCGCGCGACCGCGAGGGCGCCGTCGCTGACGTCGGAGCCGACCACGAACGCGGTCGGTCGCTCGCGCGCGAGGGTGACCGCGACGCAGCCGCTGCCGGTGCACAGGTCGAGCGCGCGCGCGCACATCGACAGGTGACGCGTCCGCTCGAGGGCGACCTCGACGAGCGCCTCGGAGTCGGGCCGCGGCACCAGCACGCGGCGGTCGACGCGGAAGCGGCGCCCGTAGAACTCGCGCTCGCCGAGGATGTAGGCCACCGGCTCGCGCGCGCGGCGGCGCTTGACGAGCTCGCGAAAGCGCCCGAGCTCCTCTGGATCGAGCACGCGCCTGGCCTCGACGACGATCTGGATGCGCGTGGCCGAGAGCGCGTGGCCGAGGAGCAGCTCGGCGTCGAGCCGCGGGCTCTCGATGCCGCGCGCGCGGAAGTCGTCCGCCGCCCAGCGAAGCACCCCCTCGACCGTCCAGGCCCGCGGCTCCACCGCCACCGAGGACATCAACCCATCCGCGCGCGCGCGCCGGCGACGACGGCCTCGACGTCGGCGCGTATCGCGTCGCGCCGCTCGGGCGTGGTCGCCTCGAACCGCATCACGAGCACCGGCCCCGTGTTCGACGCGCGCACCAGACCCCAGGCCGGGTCGCGCTCGCTGCCGAACGAGATGCGCGCGCCGTCGATGTCGATGACGCCGAGGCCCATCGCGCGGTAGTGCGAGCGGACGGCGGCCACGACGTCGAACTTGATGGCGTCGGGGCAGTCGAGCCGGATCTCGGGCGTCGTGTAGGTGCGCGGAACGTCCGAGAGCATCTCGGAGATCGACCGCGGGTCGCGCGCGAGGATCTCGAGCAGCCGGAGCGAGGCGTAGATCGCGTCGTCGTAGCCGAGGTACCGGTCGGCGAAGAACAGGTGGCCGCTCATCTCGCCGGCGAGGAGCGCGCCCTCCTCCTGCATCTTGGTCTTGATGAGCGAGTGGCCGGTCTTCCAGAGGATGGCGCGGCCGCCGTGCTTGACGATGTCGTCGTAGAGCGTCTGCGAGCACTTGACCTCGCCCAGGATCGCGGCGCCGGGCCGCTCGGCCAGGACGGCCCGCGAGAAGAGGATCATCAGCTTGTCGCCCCAGATGATCTCCCCGTCCGCGTCCACGGCGCCCAGGCGGTCGGCGTCTCCGTCGTACGCGATGCCGACGCGCGCCCGCGTGGCCCGCACGCGTGCGACCAGCGCGTCGAGGTTCTTCGGGACGGTCGGGTCGGGGTGATGGTTCGGGAACCGCCCGTCCATCTCGCAGAAGAGCGCCTCGGGGGCGAGCCCCAGCCGGTTCATGCAGGCGAGGCCGAGGGGGCCGCCGGCGCCGTTGCCCGCGTCGAGCACGACGCGAAAGTCGGTCCTCGCGAGACGGATGCCGCCGGTGACCATCTCGACGTAGCGGTCGCGCACGTCGACCTGCTCCACCTTGCCGGCGGCGCGCGGCCGGGCGAAGCGCTCGGTCTCGACGACCTTGCGCAGCGCCTGGATGTCGCCTCCGAAGAAGCTCGCCTTGCCGCGCATCATCTTGAAGCCGTTCTCGTCGGCCGGGTTGTGGCTCCCGGTGATCATGACGCCGCCGTCGGCTCCGAGGGCGTGCACGGACCCGTAGAGCATCGGCGTCGGCCCGACGCCCACGTCGAGCACCGTCGCGCCGGCCTGCGTCAGGCCGCCGACGAGCGCCGCAAAAAGTCGGTCGCTCGACAGCCGGCAGTCGCGACCGACGGCGATCCGGAGCGGCGCGTCGCCCCTCGCGCCGGCGGCGAGCATCGTCGCGAAGCCGGCGCCGACGCCGCGCGCGACGTCGTCTGTGAGGTCGCGGTCGGCGACGCCGCGGATGTCGTACTCGCGGAACGCGTGGGTGGGAACGTGCATGGCGCCGACGCAGCATAGCGTGCCGGCGGCGCGCGGCGTGCGCCGCACGACTCACTCGGGTAGAGTCGCCGCCCGACGCCCGTGGACGCCCTGCCGCCCGCCCCGCCGCCTCACGTGAGCGCCGAAGCGAGCGCCCGCGCGCCCGGGGACATCTACCCGCGAGGCGCGCGGGAGGCGGAGCTCTGCGAGCGGGCCGGTCGTCCCGACTGGCTGTACCTCGCCGGACTGGCGGCCGTCGACGTCGCGGCCGTCTGGTTTTCGACCACCGACGTCGTCAACTTGAAGTACTCGGGGCCGACGGTCGACGTCCCCGCCGGCGCGACGCGCGGCTTCAGCCTGGCCGCCCCCGTCCTCATCGGCGTCGCCTGGGGCGCGACCATCGGCGGCGCCTGGCTCGCCGTGCCCAAGTGCTCGATGCACTGGGTCGGCGAGCCGCCGCCCGAGGGCAGCGCGCACGAGGGCTGGCCGCTCGCGGTCGCGCTCGCCCTGGTGGCCGGCGCCACGGCCCCCGTCATCAGCGCCATCGCGATCGGGACGAACCTGCCTGCCGACTGGACGACGTTCGAGCGCGAGGTCCACGTCGTGGCGGCCGGGCTCGCCGGCTTCGGCGGAGCCCTGCTGCCCTACTGGCTTCCTCCTCGCACCTGGACCGCCGCGCGAGAGCTCGAGCACCTGCGGCTGGGCGTCCAGAGCGGCGGCGGTATCGGCGTGGGCTATTCGACGGCGTTCTGACCGTCGACCTGCACCCGCGGCGCGCAATTTTAGCGGCGCGGTAGCGTCAATGAGACGTTCTGGAGGCAGCGGCGTCCGTTGACCTGCGTGGGACGGGGCGCGACGTTTAAAGCACGTTGAGCCCTGTTCCCGGCAGCGCTGCTGCCTCCCAGAACAAAGAAAGGGGGTCACGTATGAAGACGACGGACCAAGCGATCGAGTTGTGCCGGCGCATCTTGACGAGCCCTGTGCGACGAGAGAACCCGCGATGGGGAGAGGACTTCATCGCGCATCGAATCGCGGAGCATCCGGAGATGGAACCGGCGGTGCGCCGGCTACGACGCGAGAGCGGACCACCCGAGAAGCACGTCTAGCGGTTTCATCCGCGCCGCGCGGGGCGAGCGTCGCCCTCACGCGAGCTTGAGGAAGCGGGCGAGGATCTTCTTCTCGCCCCAGCCGGGAAAGAACGCGACGACGGCCGGCTCCCCGACGCTGACGACGCTCAGCACCTGCCCCTCGCCGAATCGTTCGTGGTGCACGCGCGCGCCGCGGCGCAGCGGCGCTTCGGTCCGGTCGGCAGGCTGGTCGTCGAAGAAATCGTGATCGACGAAGCGACCGCCGGGCTCCGGCTCGCCGCCGGCCGGCTGGGTGCGCCCGGCGGCCTGCGGATGGCGCCAGGGCCTGTCCGTCGCGCAGGCCCGGCCGCCGGGGTCCCGGTCCACGAACCGGCTGCGGGCCTCTCCGGACATCGCGGCGGTCGCGACGTGCGCGGTCGTGTCGGCGGGGAGCTCGCCGAGGAAGCGGCTCGGCCGGTTCAACCGGGTCGTCCCGAAGATCTGGCGCGTCTGCGTGTGGGTCATCACGAGGTGCCGGCGCGCGCGCGTGATCGCGACGTACGCGAGCCGGCGCTCCTCCTCGAGCTCCTCGCGCTCGCCGGGGTCGATCCCCTTGTACGGGAACATCTCCTCTTCCATGCCCGTCAGGAGCACGCGCTCGAACTCGAGCCCCTTGGCGCTGTGGACGGTCATCAGCACGACGCGGCCGCCCTCGGCCATGCCGTCGACGTCGCTCGCGAGCGTGATGCGCTCGAGGTAGGCGGCGAGCGTCGGTGACTCGCCGGCCGCCTCGGCCTCGGCCTCGTAGTCCTGGATCGAGCTCACGAGCTCGCGCAGGTTCTCGATGCGCGCGTCGGACTCGGCGTCGTCCTCCTTCTCGAGCGCCTGGACGTAGCCCGTCTCGGTGAGGACGTGCTCGAGGAGCTCGCTCGGGCGCAGGCGCTCGGCCGCGTGTCGGATGCGGGCGACGAGCTCGCGGAAGGCGCCGAGCTTCTTCCTGGCCGCCGTGCCGAGGTCCTCGATGTCGTCGAGGCGGGCGAGCGCGTCGTGGAGGGAAAGGTCGTTCGCGGTGGCCCACGCCGCGAGCCGATCGAGCGTCGTGGCGCCGATGCCGCGCGCCGGCACGTTGACGACGCGCAGCAGGTCGACGTCGCTGGCCGGGTTCGTGAGCACGCGCAGGTACGCGAGCGCGTCCTTGACCTCGGCGCGCTCGTAGAACCGGGTGCCGCCGACGATCTGGTACGGCACGTCGGCCGCGCGGAGCGCCTCCTCGAGCACGCGCGACTGCGCGTGGATGCGATAGAAGACGGCGATGTCGCGCGCCTCGGTTCCCTCGCGGCGCGCGCGCTGGACGGCGTCGACGACGAACGCCGCCTCGTCCCGCTCGTCGCGCGCGGCGACCACGCGGATGGCCTCGCCCGCGTCGTTGGCCGTCCAGAGCTCCTTCGGCTCGCGCGAGGTCGAGCGGCGGATGATCCCGAGCGCGGCGGCGACGATCCGGGCGCTCGAGCGGTAGTTCTGTTCGAGCTTCACGATCGTCGCCGCGGGGTAGTCGCGCCGGAAGCCGCGGATGTTGCGCACGTCGGCGCCGCGCCAGGCGTAGATGCTCTGATCGTCGTCGCCGACGACGCACAGGTTGCCGTGGTCGCGCGCGAGCTCGCGCAAGAACCGGTACTGGGTGGCGTTGGTGTCCTGGAACTCGTCGACGAGCAGGTAGTCGAAGCGGCGTCGGAGCCGGTCACCCTCGGCGGTGCGCTCGAGCAGCCGCGCGACGAGCAGGATGAGGTCCTCGAAGTCGACGGCGTTGGCCGCGCGCAGGCGCTCCTCGTACGCGCGAAACAGGCGGATCGCGACGTCGTCCATGTAGCTCGAGGCGGCGGCCTCGTCCGGGCCGCGGCCCTCTTGCTTGTGCTTGTGGATGTGCGCGAGGACGGCCCGCGGCGGGTAGCGCCGATCGTCGAGGTCGAGGTCCTTGAGCACGCGCGAGACGACCGCCTTCTGGTCCGCCGCGTCGTAGATGACGAAGTTCGGCTGGACGCCCACGGCGGAGCCGTGCGCCCGAAGGAGCCTGGCGCACGTCGCGTGGAACGTGCCCACCCACAGCGCGCGGGCGACCTCGGGCCCGCAGAGCCGCTCGAGCCGCGCCCGCATCTCCGCCGCCGCCTTGTTCGTGAACGTGACCGCGAGGATGCGCCAGGGCGGCACCCGCGCGCACGCGACGAGGTTGGCCACGCGGTACGTGATGACGCGCGTCTTGCCGCTGCCGGCGCCTGCGAAGACGAGCAGCGGGCCCTCGACGTGCGCCACGGCGGCCGCTTGGGGCTCGTTCAAGTCGTCGACCATCGAACGGCCAACTTAAGCGCCGCGGGCTGCCGAGTCGAGCCGGGTCGGGCCGCCGCGGAGGGGGCCCCTCAGGCGTAGTCCTGCGCCGTGAAGCGCACGTCGTCGAGGCCGCGCGACCGGAGCGACTCGCGCAGCGCCTCGAAGACGATGGACAGCACGTCGAACCGCGTCGTCGGCGCGTAGAACTCGTCGTCCTCGGCCGGCGGCAGCGCGGCGAGCCTCGCCTCGACGGCGTCGCGCTCACCGGGGTCGAGCTCGAAGTGCGCGTGCCAGCCCTCGGCCGTCTCGAGCAGGAGGGCCTCGCGCGCCATGCCGACCGGGTTATACGCGCAGTACACGCGCGACAGGTAGAGCCGCCAGCCGGACGGGTCGCCGTCGGCGAACCATTCGCCGCCGAAGCACCGTCGCATGACCTCGCCGAGGTAGGCGCCGGCTGCCGATTGGACCACCTCGGCCGCCTCCGGCCGAGCCGCGAGCTCGGTCCGCGCTTCGCGCAGCCACTGGTCGACGAGCGACAGGGTGTCGGGCGTGAAATCCAGCATGGCGCCGTAGCGGGTCGCCACGAAGCGCACGCACGCGGCGGCCAGCTCCGTGACGGCGGGGGGTGCTTGCCCGGGGTCCGGCTCGGTCGGCGGCTCGAGCTCGACGTCCGCGCCGGCGGCCTCCGGGTCGGAAGCGTCGGCGCCGTCTCCCGCGGGCCCGTCGAGCGCGCCGCCAGGCTCGGGCTCGCCGGCCGCGCGGGCCGCGCCGCAGACGTCGTCGGTGCGTTCGGGGGGGTCGCTCGGAGTGTCCGTCGCCACCTTCCGCGTATGCTCCAAGCCACGGGCCCGCGCAAGCCCCGCGCGTGCCCGCTCAAAACGGGCTATCAGTTGGGTTGAGAGCACGGTCATGCGGCTGGGCATCTTCAGCGACATCCACGCGAACCTCGAGGCGCTGTCGGCCGTGCTCGAGGCGTACCGGTCCGAGCGGATCGACGTCTACTACTGCCTGGGGGACACCGTCGGCTACGGCGGATCGCCGAACGAGTGCGCCGATCTGGTGCGCGAGACCGTCAGAAAGACGATCCTCGGCAACCATGACGCGGCCGTCAGCGGGCGCATGGACTACTCGTACTATTACGAGGCCGCCCGCCACGCGCTCGACGCGCACGCCGCGATGCTCTCGGAGGCCAACATGGCCTGGCTCAAGGCCTTGCCCTACCAGGAGAAGCTCGACGACTGCGACGTGCTCCTCTGCCACGGCTCGCCGGTGCGCCTCGAGGAGTTCGAGTACATCTTCGCCCCCGAGCAGGCGCGCGAGTGCCTCGGCATGTGGGACAAGATCGGGCACATCACGCTCATCGGTCACTCGCACCTCTGCAAGGTCTTCGCGCTCACGCGCTCGAGCGTCGAGGAGCTGCCGCCGATCGACTTCGATCTCGAGGAGGGCAAGAAGTACATCGTGAGCGTCGGCTCGGTCGGACAGCCGCGCGACTTCGACAACCGCGCGAGCTACACCGTGTACGACACGGACAAGAAGCGCTTCGAGTTCAAGCGCGTCGAGTACGACATCGAGCTCGCGGCCGACAAGGTCCTTCGCGCGCGGCTCGAACGAAACTTCGCGCACAGGCTGTTCATCGGCGTCTGAATCGCGCTTTCCGGCAGACCTTCAGTTCAGGTGATCGCGGCGACTGCCGAAGGTCAGCTCCCAGTTGTTCCGGTAGGCGGCCGTCGCGACCTGCGCCGGGCCGCTCTGCGGCCGAGACTCGGCCGGCTCCGTCGGGCCCGGAACGGTGCACTGGACCTCGACGTCGTAGAGCGCCGGCGCGTCGGCGCGCGGCTCGAGGCGCACGACCTCGCCGCCGGCGGCGAGCGGCCGCCCCTCGCGCATCGGACGGACCTCGCCGGCGTCGAGGCGGCCGGGACGGGCCCTCAGCACGCGGGCGCCCTCGCCGTCGTCGGTCGGGCCGTGCAGCAGCACGACGTCGAAGGTGTCGCCGTCCTTCCTTTGCGGCGCGTCGGCAGACATTCGATTTCTCCTCATGCTAGCGCACAAACCGCGGGCACGCCGAGGCCTGCGTCGCGGGCCTTTGCTGCGGGCCGGCTCACCGGCCGCGGGCGGCCGCCGCAGAGCCGGTCGACGCCGGACCGGCCGCCGCGGGGAGGTCGGCGAGCCGTCCTCGGACGACGTCGCGCACGAAGGTCGACACGTCGGCGTGCACGTTCCAGGTCGCCCCCTCGCCGTCGATCTGGCCGCGGATCGAGACCGCGGCCGGTCCGCCCCGCTCGCGCGCGAGCGTCGACACCGTCGCGTGCAGCTTCGAGCTTCCGTACGGAGCCGGCATCGGCAGGTGTCCCGGCAGCACGAGCTCGGCGCGCTCGACGCGCGCGGCGCCTGCGCCGCCGCCATCACCACCACCTGAGCCCGCGCGCGGCAAGACCAGCTCGAAGGCGAGCGTGGGCGCGACGTGCGGCGAGGCGGCGACGAACCCGGCGCCGGGCTCGCCGGGCGAGCCGACGACCAGCCGAACACCGCCGAGCTCCTCGGACACGACGACGCCGTGCGCGACCTCGCTCGCCAAGTC
>Ga0209062_1005293_pt1 | contig 12625 bp, 10 predicted proteins | sample Coa_R2_2_FD_187158 | JGI IMG/M metagenome (GOLD analysis project Ga0209062, IMG submission 187158) | Surface soil microbial communities from Centralia Pennsylvania, which are recovering from an underground coalmine fire - Coalmine... | ecosystem: Environmental > Terrestrial > Soil > Unclassified... | reverse complement strand
CGAGCCCAAGATCCCTCTCGATGCCGCGCTGGTTGCCGACGCGGTGCAGCGGGCGCGCTCCTCTTTCGCCGCAGGAATGCGGATTCTTCCGCCCGATCGCCGCCGGGCCATGTACGCTCTTTATGATTTTTGCCGCATCGTCGATGATATCGCCGATGCGCCCGCATCGATCGACGAGAAGCGCGCGGCGCTTGCCGATTGGGCCACTGAGCTCGACCGCATCCATCAGGGCGGAGCGGATCACGCGCTCGCGCGGGAGATGGCCTGGGCGATTCGACAATATGATCTTCCTCGCGTGGAGTTCGATCTCATTCTGGACGGAATGCGGATCGATGCCGCCCCTTCGGTCCGGATCGCTGATCGGGCCGCCCTCGCGGCTTACGCGCGCCGCGTCGCCGGTGCAGTCGGCGTGCTTTCGTGCCGGGTTTTCGGCGCCCCGGACGAGGACACCAAGGCCTTCGCGATCTATCTCGGCGAAACGTTGCAGGTCACGAATATCCTTCGCGATGTCGATGAAGATTCCGAGATAGACCGGTTGTACCTGCCGCTCGACATGCTGGCTGAAGCCGGTATCGATCCGTCCGGGCATGCCCGGACCATCGTCGCGGATCCGCGCATCAGCGATGTGTGCGCCAAGCTCGCGGAGGAGGTCGATCAGCGCTATGCGCGCCTGCCTGCCATGGTCGCTCCATTGAATCGGCGCGCGCTCCGATCGGCGCTGATCATGCAACATGGCTATGAACGGATATTCCGGAGGCTCTGCGCGCGCGGCTGGCGGAACCGTGGCTCGCGCCCGCGGCTGACCAGGCTTGAGCGCGTGTCCACGATATTGGCTGCATACGGACGATGACGGTCCATGTCGTGGGGGCGGGGCTTTCGGGCCTCGCCGCCGCAGTCGCGCTTACCCAGGCCGGCGTTGCGGTACGCCTTTACGAAGCGGCGGCTCAGGCTGGCGGACGATGCCGGTCCTATTACGACCGGCCTCTTGGACGCGTGATCGACAACGGCAACCATCTGCTCCTGTCCGGCAATCGTCATGCGCTGCATTATTTGCGCCTTCTGGGTGCCGACGATCGCCTGGTCGGGCCGGAGGGGGAAGGGTTCCGCTTCATCGACCTGACCTTGGGGCGCGAATTTCAGCTGCGTCCCAATTCGGGCCCGCTGCCATGGTGGGTCTTTTCGTCGGAGCGGCGCGTGCCTGGGACGCACGCCTTCGACTATCTCGGCATACTGCGCCTCTGGTTTGCGGGAGACGAAGAGACGGTCGCGCGCGCGCTGCCGCATGACGAGCTCTATCGCATTCTTTGGGAGCCGCTCGCCGTTTCCGCGCTCAACACGCCCGCCGACGAGGCTTCGGCCGCAGGGTTTCGGGCCGTTCTCTCCCGCACACTCCTACGCGGCGGCGCGGCTTCGAGGCCGCTCGTCGCGCGGCAGGATTTGGGAAACAGCTTCGTCGAGCCCGCGCTCGCTTTCCTGACCGGACGCGGGTGCGCGCCACGGCATGGGAGCCGCCTCAAGCGCCTGAGAATCGAACGAAACCGAATCGCCGGGCTGGAATTTGAAGAGGGCGAAACGGCGCTCGAGCCCGGCGATCATCTGGTTCTTGCCGTACCGCCGGCTGTCGCCGAGAGGATCGTCCCGGCCCTTGAAGTGCCGACCGCCGACGAGCCGATCGTCAACGCGCATTTCGCAACGTCCGATCCTCCCGAGACGCCGGTCGAGATCGTTGCGATTGTCGGCGGTGCCGCCCAATGGGTCTTTCGCCGCCCCGGGCTTGCGAGCGTCACCGTCAGCGCCGCGCGCGGCATGGTCGATGACGCGCCCGAGGCACTGGCGGCCAGGCTTTGGGCAGACGTGGCGCGGGCTTTTCCCAGCCTCGGGATGGCGGTCCCGCCCTATCGGATCATCAAGGAGAAGCGGGCGACGATCCGCCAATCTCCGGCCGACGAGGCGCTGCGTCCGGCTGCCGAAACCGCGTTTGGCAATCTTTGGCTGGCCGGAGACTGGACGCGGACAGGGCTGCCCGCGACAATCGAAGGGAGTATTCTCTCGGGATTTCGGGCAGCGGGGCTAGCGCGGCGCGCGGGAGCCGGCTAGAGACCGCCCGGTTCAACGAAGGAGCCCATGGACAGCGCAACGCCGCCACCACCGCGTCGGTCCGTGCCGACACTCACTTCTCAGATCGCACGCGCGGGCCGGGCCAAGGTGGTTGCGCTCGGCCGCGAACGGGAATTCGTCGGCGACCTGTATGTCCGCGCGATGGCGCTCAAATGGCGCCATCTGATCCTTGGATTCTCGATCAGCTTCATCGCTTTCAACCTTCTTTTTGCTTTCTTTTATTGGATCAAGCCCGGCTCTCTCGGCGATGGCAATCGCGGTGACGCGACCTCATATCTCGACGCTTTTTTCTTCAGCGTGCAGACCGTCGCCACGATTGGTTACGGCGTCATTTTTCCGAAGACACTCTACGCGAACCTACTGGTCACGATCGAGATCATGTCAGGCGTGCTGGGATTGGCGATGGTCACCGGCCTCATGTTCGCGCGCTTCTCGCGGCCGACCGCGCGGATCATGTTTTCCAAGGTCGCGGTCATTTCGCCCTATGATGGCGTCCCCACCCTTATGTTCCGGGCCGCGAACGAGCGACACAATCTCATCCTCGAGGCGCATGTGCGGATGGTGTTGACGCGCTTCGAAACCTCCAGCGAAGGTCGCGTGATGCGGCGATTTCGCGATCTTCGGGTCGAGAGGCAGGATAACCTCACCTTCATCCTCACATGGACCGTGATGCATCGGATTGACGAGACGTCGCCGCTCTATGGCTTGTCGCCGGAGGAAATCGCCAACAGCGATGCGGAGATCATCGTGGTGATGACGGGAACCGACGAGAGCTTTTCCCAGCCTGTCTACGCTCGGCATGGCTATTCGGCGACTGATATCGTGTTCGACAGCGATTTCGTCGACATCTTGGATGTTGCGGACGACGGCACGCGGACCATCAACTATGGCCGGTTCCACGACGTGGAGCCGTTCGGTCCGGTTTCGGCTGAGTAGCTACTCTACGCCGTCGAAGAGCGCCGTACTCAGATAACGTTCGGCCTGGCTTGGAATTATGACGACGATAACCTTGCCGGCCATCTCGGGCCGCGAGCCGACTTCGAGTCCTGCGGCGAGCGCCGCGCCTGAGGAGATGCCGACCGGAAGACCCTCCAGTCGGGCCGCCAAGCGCGCGGTCTCGAAGGCGGTGGAGTTCGATATGCGGACCACCTCGTCGATCAGCTTCGTATCGAGGATCGGCGGGATGAAGCCGGCGCCTATTCCCTGAATCTTGTGCGGGCCGGGCATGCCGCCGGACAGAACCGGACTGTCCTCGGGCTCGACGGCGATCGCCCGGAAGCTGGGCTTACGCGATTTGATGATATCGGCGACTCCAGTCAGCGTGCCGCCGGTCCCGACACCGGAGATCAGCACGTCGGCACGTCCACCTGTGTCCTTCCAAATCTCTTCCGCGGTCGTGCGGCGATGAATTTCCGGATTCGCCGGATTGTCGAATTGCTGCGGCATGAAGCTGTCGGGGATCTCTCTCAGGAGCTCCTCGGCGCGCGCGATCGCGCCGCGCATACCGGCGCTGGCCGGGGTGAGTTCGAGGCGGGCTCCCAAGAGGACCAGCATCTTGCGGCGTTCCAGCGACATGCTTTCCGGCATGGTGAGAATGAGCCGGTAACCTTTCGCTGCGCAGACGAAGGCAAGCGCGATTCCGGTATTGCCGGAGGTCGGCTCGACAATCGTGGTATTCGGTCCGACCTGGCCGGCCGCCTCGCCGGCTTCGATCATTGCGAGCCCGATGCGATCCTTGACGCTGGAGAGGGGATTGAAGAATTCCAGCTTGGCCAGCAGCTCCGCCTTGATCCCGTGGCGATTCTCCAGGCGGTGCATTCTCACCAGAGGCGTGGCACCGACGGTCTCGAGAATGTTGTCGTAAACACGGCCACGAAATTCGCCTGCGACCGAACTGGGCTTGCCGGATTGCTGGGGCGCCATAATCTGTCCTGGATGTCTGTGAAACTAGCCGGAATTACCGATTTTCACAGAATATCCCGGCGCGAGCCGCGGTTCAAATCTCTCGATGGCGAGAGGTTGCGACACTAGATCGAAAAATCGTTGGTCTTTTCGGCGACGCTATCGATACCGACCTCGCGCGCCTTCACGCACAGATCCTCGATCGTGATCTTGTCGAGCTGCCGGGTCCAGTCGCTGACCAAATCCAAAGCGGCCGCACGATCTCCTGGCCGAGCGGTGAGCCTGGCGGCACATCGAACGGATCGGCCGCGGCCTCGGTGCTCCGGACGGCTTCGGCGATTTCCGCAAGACTGATCCGACGTCGTTCCCGGGCGAGGCGATAGCCGCCCCGCGGGCCGCGGACGCCTTCGAGAATTCCGGCTCGGACGAGCTGCTGCAGCACGGGCTCGAGATACCGCCTCGGTATGCCCTGGCGGCTATTGATCTCGCGGCTCTGAACCGGCTGGGCGCCGGCATTGTACGCGATGTCCAGCACTGCCTCGATCGCGAACATCAGCTTTTTGGATAGTCGTAACATCATACCCCGATCTGTCGCGTGCCGGTCGAGCCAAACCCCCCGTCGCCTCGCGCCGTGTCCGGCAGCTCCTCCGCCGGGGTCCACAGAATGCGCGTCACTGCCGACACGATCAGTTGCGCAATCCGTGCCTTGGGCTCGATGACGAATGCCTCCTGGCCTAGGTTGATGAGGATCACCTTGATCTCGCCGCGATAATCCGCATCGATCGTTCCCGGGCTGTTGAGCACCGTAATGCCGTGCTTGGCCGCGAGGCCCGACCGCGGCCGCACCTGGGCCTCGTAGCCGACGGGCAGGGCGATCGCGATGCCAGTCGCAACCAGCGCGCGGCGCCCGGGTTCCAAGGTGATCGGCTGATCGATCGCCGCCATGAGATCGAGCCCTGCCGCGTGCGCCGTTGCATAGGCTGGGAGATCCAGGTCCTGCGCGTGCGGCAGGCGGACGATGGGGACCCCGATCGCGGTCATTGCGCGGCCTCCATGTCCAAATCGGCTGATGCGCTTCCGGTGAGATAATCGGCCGCGGCCGCGGCCAGGCGACGGCCTACTTCCCGCTTGGAAAGCCGGGGCCAGACCTCCATGCCGGCGGCCGTCACCAGCGTCACCGTATTCTCGTCGGCGCCGAACACTCGGCGCTCGTCGACCGCCGCAGAGTTGGCGACGATCCAATCGCAGCCTTTCGCCCGCAGCTTGGCCGTCGCGTTCTTCAGCAGATCCTCGGTTTCCAGTGCGAAGCCCACGACGAGGCGAGGCCGCCGGTTTCCGGCTCGCGAGAGCTGCGCCAGGATGTCGGCCGTCTCGGTCAGGCGAATCTCGGGGATTCGCGAACCCGGTCGCTTCTTGAGCTTCTGCTGTGCCGGCTCGAGCGGCCGCCAGTCGGTTACGGCGGCCGCGCAGACGGCGACATCGGTCGGTAAGGCCGATTGGCAAGCTGCCAGCATCTCTTCCGCGCTCTCGACGCGTAGGACCGATACACCCGGAGGGTCATGCTCAGCGGTGGGCCCGGTTACAAGAATCGTCTCGGCGCCCAGCCGCGCGAAGGCTTCGGCGATCGCGTGGCCTTGCTTGCCGGAAGACCGGTTGCTGATGAAGCGCACCGGATCGATCGCCTCCTGCGTGGGCCCGCTGGTTACAAGCGCCCGCCGGCCATAAAGCCGCCCGCTGGACGCCGTAAGCAGTTTCGCGATCGCCGCCACGATCTGCGGCGGCTCCGCCATTCGACCCAAGCCGAACTCGCCGCAAGCCATGGGGCCCTCCTCGGGCCCGACGACCAGCGTCCCGCGCTTTTTCAGAAGGGCCATGTTTGCTTTGGTCGCCGGATGCTCCCACATCCGGACATTCATCGCCGGCGCTACTAGGACTCGCTTGTCGGAGGCCAGGAGCACCGTCGATGCAAGATCGTCGGACAGGCCGCTCGCCATCTTCGCCAGGAGGTCGGCGGTCGCGGGCGCCACCACGATGAGATCGGCTTCCCGGGACAGCCGAATATGGCCCATCTCGGCCTCGTCTGTCAGCGAAAACAGATCGGAATAGACATTGTCCTCCGTCAGCGCGCCGACGCTGAGCGGCGTGATGAATTCGGCGCCGCCCTTGGTCAGCACGGCGCGCACCGACGCTCCCGCCTGCCTGAGCAAACGGATGAGCTCCAGAGATTTGTATGCGGCGATCCCGCCCGAAATGATGAGCAGGACCCGCTTTGATAGCAAAACCGGGCCAGGTGACGTTCCTGTCAATTGTTGGCTCATCCTTGGTTCTCCAACTGAACGCGGGGAATAGAAGTGGGGTTCCCTCAGGGAATTAAGTGGTTTGTGGAGCGGTCAAATTCTCCGCGCGCGATGAATCGCGGCGATTCCGGCCGACAGGTTCCGGTAACGAGCGAACTCCAGGCCGGCGAGCCGCATCCGCTCTATCAAGGCTTGCTGGTCGGGGAAGCGCCGGATGCTCTCGACGAGGTAGACATAGCTCTCGCGGTCGCCTGCCACGACCGCCCCCAACGTCGGGATGATCGAATCGGAATAAAGCTCGTATAGCCTTCTGAGTGGCGGCATCGCCACCCGACTGAATTCGAGGCAGAAAAAACGACCGCCCGGCTTCAGGACTCGTCTCGCTTCCGCTAGCGCCGCATCGATATGCGTCACGTTTCTGAGCCCGAAGGCGATGCTATAGACGTCGAAGCTGCAATCCGGGAAGGGCAGAGATTCGGCGTTGCCCGCCACCCAATCGAGACCCGAGAGCAAGCCTCGATCGAGCGCGCGGTCGCGCCCCTCGTTCAGCATCGTCGCGTTGATATCGCAAAGAACGGCCGGTCCGCCCCCGGCCTTGTGCCAGCCGGTCGCTATGTCGCCTGTTCCCGCGGCCACGTCGAGCAGCGCTTCGTCCGAACGGGGCGCGAGATCGGCGACATAGATGGCCTTCCAGCGCCTATGGATCCCGCCGGACATCAGATCGTTCATCAGATCGTAGCGGCCGGCGACGCGATCGAAAACGCCACGTACGAGGCGAGTCTTTTCCGACGCGGCAACCGGCCGGCTGCCGAACCAATTGGATTCGGGAGAAGTCATATTACTCATGGGCGCGGAGATTACGCCCCCTGACCGGCGCTCGCTAGGTCGGCGCGCTCGCTGAGCAGGCCTGCTATTTTGCGAGAAAGGAGGCGGTCAGCGCCACCGCTTCGGCGAGGCCGACACGTTTCGGTACGACCCCTTCGGGAAAGGCTGCGGCAAGCCGGCTCGGCATCATCGGATCGAGCAGCACGAACACGCCGGAATCGTCTGCACGCCGTATGAGACGCCCATAGGCTTGTCTCAGCCGCCGGCGCGTCAGCCGCTCGTCCCAAAGCTTGCCGCCGAAAGCCTGGCGGCGCGCCTTATGGAGTATGTCGGGGCGCGGCCAGGGGACACGGTCGAAAACGATTAGGCGGAGGGCGCGCCCGGGCACATCGACGCCGTCTCTGACAGCGTCGGTGCCGAGGAGGCAGGCGTCTTCCTCGGCCCGGAAGATCTCGACCAGCGTCGCGACGTCGAGTCCGTCGAGATGCTGGGCGAGCAACGGAAGACCGGCATCGGCCAGCGGCTCGGCGATCCGGTCATGCACGGCTTTGAGGCGCTGGACCGCCGTAAACAAGCCGAGCCCGCCGCCCCCTGCCGCCAGGAACAAGGTCCTGTAGGCTGCGGCGACCTGATCCATATCGTCCTTGCGCACGTCGGTCACGACGAGCACCTGCGTGCGCGACGCATAGTCGAAAGGCGAGGGGACTTGCGCCCGGATCGGGGGCGCCACGAGATGCCTGGTTCCGGTGATCTCGCCGGCGGCTGCCCAATCCTGTTCGACATCGCCCGTGCGGTCGGTCAGCGTCGCCGAGGTGATCATCAGCCCGTGGGCCTGACCGCCGATCGCCGCGATGAAGGGGGCCGTCGGATCGACGTAGTGGCGGTAATAGCCGAGGTCGACGTCTCTGCCGTCAATCCGCTCGATGCCGAACCAGTCGACAAATTCCGACGGGGTTTCGCCGGCGAGCGCGGCCAACATATGCCGCCAAGCCGCTAGCGTCAGCGCGCCCCGGCGAACCAGCCCGCGCGCGACGGCATCGAGCTTGCGGCGATCCTCGCTCGACAACGTATCAGCCTCGGCGTCGAGCTTTGCGGCAAGCTTTGCCGCGAGCGCTCGAACCGGCTTCTCAAGGCGCGCCAATGCCTGGTCGAGCGCGGCGGCCGTTTCGAGCAGGCCCTCGATGGCCGGCGCGGTTTCGGTTTCGAGCCCGTAGGGGCCGTCACGTCCAGACGCGCGGGCATAGACCTGCCGACGCACGAGCGCCAGGAAGGCTTCGGCATGGCCGTGCGGTTGATCGGCCGCCAGACGGTGACTCCAGCCGTCTCCGGGCAGCATGCGTGCCGCTTCGTTGATCGAATCGATGAGCGCCATGATCGGCTCGTCGCCGGCGACCAACTCCTCGATCCGTCGTTTGAGGCCGCGGGCACGACTGCGCGCCGCGGTCTCGGCGCCGATCAGCCAGCGCCTGAGCTCAGCCGATTCGAGCGCGGTCAAATGCGCCGCGAAAGCGCTGTCCGCCGCGTCGAACAGGTGGTGACCCTCGTCGAAGACGTAGCGGGTGGGAAGATTCGCGTCCTCCGTCCCGCCCAAAGCGGCCTGGATCATCACCAGCGCGTGGTTGGCGATGACGATATCGGCGCCGCGTGCCCGCCGAACGCTGCGCTCGATGAAGCAGCGCCGATAATGCTCACAGGCTCCATAGACGCACTCGCCACGGCGATCGGCCAATCCGAAGGTTCGGTTGCGGCCGTGCAGCTCTGCAAGCCATCCCGGGAAATCGCCGCCGGTCATGTCCCCGTCGCGGGTTGCCGCGACCCAGCGGGCCATCAGTCCGAGCGCGGTCGCGCCGCCGGGCTGGATGCCGGCGCCGCGCGAGGCCTCGGCGAGATTGAGCAGGCAGAGATAATTCTCCCGCCCTTTCCGGATGACGACACGCCCGGCCTTCTCGTCCGGATCGGAGAACAGCCGATCGAGCTCGGCATCGATCTGGTGCTGCAAGTTGCGGGTATAGGTCGATATCCAGACGGGCGCCCGATTACGCTCGGCCCAGAGCGTCGCGGGCGCCAGATAGCCCAGCGTCTTGCCGACCCCCGTGCCAGCCTCGGCAAGCACCGTCGCCGGCGCTTCCGTCGATTCAGGAGGCACGAAGGCGGCCGTGGCCGCGCTGGCGAAATCCGCCTGCTGCGGCCGCGGTTCCGCCGTGTGGCCCCGTTCGACGGCGATCATCTGGGCCAGTCGACGCCGGGCTTCGTTGGGCGCGACCGGCGCTTGTCCGGGCGAGCCTTCGCGGGGCTCATCCTCCGATTCCGGCAGCCGGCGCCAGACCTCGAAGGCCCGATTCGAGAAACGGTCGGCCGGAGGAGCGCCGAGAGCGGCCAAGATCGACGCGCCCCAGGACCAGCCCCCGCGGTCCATGATCGCGGCGATACCGGCTGCGTCGGATTGCCGGTCGAGACGGCCGAAAGCGATGTTTTCGAGAAGGCTTCGGGCGATCTCGATCATCGCGACGCATTCGCTCTCCGCGGTTCTGGGCTCGGGCAGGCCGGTCGCCCGCGCGAGGCCACGAACGGTGGGGAGGCAGAAACGGCCCGGGTGAACGAAGGCGAAGAGGTCGAGCAGGTCGTAGACGCCGGAGAGTTCCGTTCCCAGCCGACGGCCGGTCGCCTTCACGTGGCAGACGATCGCGCCGCCGGAGGCTCGCAGGACGGCATCCTCATGGGAGACCTCATCGATCTCTCCGTCCGGACTGAGCCAGGTTGCCCGCCGCGCGCCGACCGCGAGCGCGCCGACGCGGGGCAGAAGAATATGAGGGGGCCGGGTCTGGGCCGCGGGCTCGGTCATAATGCTGATTCCGGAGCCGCGCGGGGCGCGGCGACTCGCCGGCGAGAATAGTCGTGGCCGGTGGGCGATGCCATGGGATGGTCCTTGGACATGGCCGACATTATGGTCATCGAATGATGCAGATCATCGAAGGCGATCTGAGCGACCCGCATGTCGTGGAACTCGTTCAAATCCATCACGCTAAATCCGTGGCGGAATCGCCGCCGGGAAGCTCGCATACCCTCGATCTCTCGGATTTGCGGTCCCCCGACATCCGCTTTTGGGCGATGTGGAACGCAGCTGCCCTGGTCGGTCTCGGCGCCCTTAAGGAACTTTCGGTCGATCACGGCGAGATCAAGTCGATGCATGTGGTTGAAGCGAAGCGCGGAAGGGGCGCAGGAAGCGTGATGCTGCGGCATATCATCGGCGAGGCGCGCGCTCGCGGCATGTCGAGGCTCAGTCTCGAGACCGGCGCATTGCCCTATTTTGCCGCGGCGCGGGCGCTGTACCAAAACCATGGATTTGTTGAATGCGCTCCCTTCGGCGATTACAAGCCGGATCCCGCCAGCGTCTTCATGACGCTCGATCTAAGAGCCTAGTGGCAGGCCCCAAGTTGACCGCATGCGGGCCCGAGCCTAGAAATCGGCCCCTTTCCGCCAGTAGAGTCCAGCCATGTCCACGGCCCTCGCCGACCTAAAGCATGATGCCCTCACGGCCCGCGCCTGGCCGTTCGAGGAGGCGCGGAAGCTGGTCAAGCGCTTCGAGCAGCAGCCCCCGGCGAAGGGCTATGTGCTGTTCGAGACCGGCTACGGGCCGTCCGGCCTGCCTCATATCGGCACCTTCGGCGAGGTCGTCCGGACCTCGATGGTCCGCCACGCCTTTACGGTTCTCTCCGACATCCCGACCCGGCTTTTCTGCTTCTCTGACGACATGGACGGGCTGCGCAAAGTGCCGGACAATATCCCGAACCGGGACATGGTCCGCGAGCATCTGGGCAAGCCGCTCACCCGGATTCCCGACCCGTTCGGGACTCACGAGAGCTTCGGCCATCATAATAATGCGCGGCTGCGCGGCTTTCTCGACAGCTTCGGTTTTTCTTATGAATTCCAATCGGCGACCGAGTGGTACAAGTCGGGCCGGTTCGATCAAACGCTGCTCCAGGTCTTGGCGCATTACGACGAGGTGATGGCGCTGATGCTGCCGACCTTGGGGGAGGAGCGGCGAGAGACCTACAGCCCGTTCCTGCCGATCTCTCCGACTACCGGCCGCGTGCTGCAGGTGCCGATCATCGATCGCAATGTCGCGGCCGGCACGGTCGTCTTCCTCGACGAGGATGGGGAGAAGAAGGAGGCTCCGGTTACCGGCGGACACTGCAAACTGCAATGGAAACCGGATTGGGCCATGCGCTGGACGGCGCTCTCGGTCGATTACGAGATGTCGGGGAAAGATCTGATCCCGTCCGTGGCGCTTGCCCAGAAGATCGTCAAGGTCCTTGGCGGCACGCCGCCGGAGGGTTTCAGCTATGAGCTGTTCCTGGACGAGCACGGCCAGAAGATCTCGAAGTCGAAGGGCAACGGGCTCGCGGTCGAGGAATGGCTGCGTTATGCGCCTCCCGAAAGCCTGTCGCTCTACATGTATCAGCAGCCGCGCCGAGCGAAGCGGCTCTATTTCGACGTCATCCCGCGAGCCGTCGACGAATATGTCACCTTTGTCGAGCGCTCGCCGGGCGAGCCGCCGCAGCTGCTGCTCGAGAATCCGGCCTGGCACATCCACGCCGGCGCCGTACCGGCGCTCGACTGTCCGATCTCGTTCAACATGCTGCTCAATCTGGCGGGGGTCGCGCATGCCGAGAAGCCGGACGTCCTGTGGGGCTTCATCAGCCGATACGTGCCCGGCGCGACAGCCGCCAACCATCCATTCCTCGATCGGCTGGTCGGTTACGCGATCGCCTACTACCAGGATTTCGTGAAGCCGACGAAGCGCTTCCGGGCGCCCGACGGAACTGAGCGGGCGGCGCTGGAGGACCTCGATCGCGTGCTGGCGGCCTTGTCCAAGGAGACGAGTGCCGAGGATATACAGAATCAGGTGTATGAGGTCGGCAAACGGCATCCTTTCGTGGAGCTGCGCGACTGGTTCAAGGGCATCTATGCCGTCCTGTTCGGGCAGGAGGAGGGGCCTCGGATGGGCTCCTTCATCGCGCTTTATGGGGTCGACGAAACCAGGGCGCTGATCGCCGATGCGCTCGCGGGGCGTCTGGCCGCTCAAGGCCTGAGCCCATAATCCTGCCATCGCGGCGCCTTGGCCCTGCCGTGATCTGACGGTAAGAGAATCGCGTGGCATATGCGTACGCTCTTCCAGGCCGGGAGGCCGACGAATCCCGCATCGTGAGACGAATCGGGTTCCTGCTGGCATTTCTGGCCATACCTGCTTTTGCGGGTGTCGCGCTGATCCTGGGCAAGGAAGCCGGCTGGGACCTTAGGAACTACCATTGGTACGATCCGTATGCGCTGCTCACCGGCAGGATCGGCTTCGATCTCGCCGTCGCCCACCATGCGACCTATTACAACCCGCTGATCGACGTTCCCTTCTACTGGATTGGGAGCCATTTTCCCGCCTGGGTCGCCGGAGTCTGGCTCGGCGGCATCTGCGGCCTTGCGGCGGC
>Ga0209062_1005290_pt1 | contig 12637 bp, 10 predicted proteins | sample Coa_R2_2_FD_187158 | JGI IMG/M metagenome (GOLD analysis project Ga0209062, IMG submission 187158) | Surface soil microbial communities from Centralia Pennsylvania, which are recovering from an underground coalmine fire - Coalmine... | ecosystem: Environmental > Terrestrial > Soil > Unclassified... | reverse complement strand
AGAAGGAAGCCTTCGTTCTCTTTGAGGACATGATGGCGCGCATTGACAACGAAACCGTGCGCTATCTCTACCACGTCCAGATTCAGCAGCAGGAAGCGCAGCCGCAGCCGGTGCAGGCCGCGCGACCTGCGCCCCGTGCTCTGGCGCCCGCGGCTGCTGCCGTTGCCAGCGCCGCCGCTCGCGCATCAGACCCCGCGCCTGAGCGCCTGCCCGCATTCGCCCGGGATATGGAACGCAAACAGCAGCGCCAGGAAAGAAATCTCCAGTATCAGACTGGCGCGGCCCAGGCCGAAGCGCCGAAACCCGTTCGCGCCGGCGCCAAAGTCGGGCGCAACGACCCTTGCCCTTGCGGCTCCGGCAAAAAATTCAAAAAATGCCACGGCGCCAGCGCATAAAGCATCCGCCGGCGGAAGATCCCGAGTTGTGGCGTCTGCTTCAGGCGATTGTGAATGACCATGCGGAACAGATCACGGAGTTGCTTTCCGTCTTACCCTCTCTGGCCAGGCAGTCAGTTGCCATAGGCGCAACGCCGAAAGCTGCACAGAATTTCTTCTTCGAGCAAATCAAGCATTACGTCTACGCTGGCGATACGCCTCTGCACGTTGCCGCGGCTGCCTACCGAGCGCATATCGCCAGGGAACTTCTCCGGAATCGGGCAAGCGTCACCGCGACAAATAGAAGAGGAGCCGCGCCGTTGCACTATGCGGCGGATGGATGGGCTGATTCACCGGCCTGGAATCCCAAGGCGCAAGCCGAGACCATCGCCGTGCTGCTCCAAGCCGGCGCCAACCCCAACGCCACGGATCGCAGCGGAGTGGCTCCCTTGCACAGGGCCGTGCGGCAGCGGTGCCCGGCCGCGGTAGAGGCGCTGCTGCGAGGCGGAGCGTCCGTGCGGTTGAAAAACGGCGCTGGATCAACACCACTGCACCTTGCAGTGCGGAACACCGGCCGCGGCGGCACCGGTTCTGCCGAGTCAAAACAGATGCAACGAGAGATTATCGAACTGTTGCTCAAGGCCGGAGCAGATCCCAGAGATCGCGATGGGCGAGGCCAGACGGTCGCGCAGCGCACCCAGAGCGAATGGATACGGCACTTGCTGTAAGCTCATTGAGGAGAGAGACCAATCCATGCCCATCGGCCCATCACCGCAGCAGCAACCCGCGCCGCAAGCGATTCCCGGCATCAGAAATCTCGTCGCCGTCGCCTCCGGCAAAGGTGGCGTCGGCAAAACCACCGTCGCCGTCAATCTCGCTCTTGCACTCCGCAAGTTGGGGCACAAAGCCGGCCTGCTCGATGCCGATGTCTATGGCCCGAACGTCCCCATCATGCTGGGAACAACGGAAGAGCCGGTCGCCACCGCCAACCGCCAGATTATCCCCGTTGAAGTTCAGGGCGTGAAGATGATCTCCATGGGTTTGCTCAATCCGGGTGATAAGCCCATGATCTGGCGCGGCCCTATGCTCCACAGTGTCGTGACACAATTCCTCCGCAGCGTCCAGTGGGGCGAACTCGACTACCTCGTCATTGACCTTCCCCCAGGCACCGGCGACGTCCAGCTCAGCCTGATCCAGACCGTCGCCGTCACCGGCGCCGTCATTGTCACCACTCCCTCCACCGTGGCTCTCGCCGATGTCCGCAAAGCCATTGAAATGTTCCGGCAGGTCCATGTCGAAGTCCTCGGCGTCGTCGAGAACATGAGCAGCTTCGCCTGCCCTCACTGCGGCAAGCCCGTGGACATCTTTGGGCACGGCGAAGGAGCCAAAACCGCTCAGGCCTATGGCGTTCCCGTCCTCGGCGAAATTGAAATTGATCCGCGCATCCGCATCGGTGGTGATACCGGCCAGCCCGTTGCCGCCCAAGGCGAATCTTCCGCGCCCGCTGCCAGCCTTTTCCAAGTGGCCCGCGCCGTCGCGGCCCGGCTCGAACAATTGGGTGGCTCGGCCTCCGGTCCTTCATTCCAAGTGGATTGACTTGGGTCTTCAGACGAAGTGCGAAAGGCGCGGCGCACAGCAGGTATTGCCGGCGTGGTTTGTTGTCAGAGGTAAACGACGGATGCTATCGTCGTTGGTTCGCGCGGGGCCGCGTTTCGCGGCCATAGGGCGAGGGGCAGAACGTGTTTGCCTTTGCCCGCTCCCCGTTCACCAACATCGAGGGAACAGGAGGCGGCAGCGACGGCAGGAACATTGGGAAAATGATGCAGCAGCCTGACATTCGCTCGTATCGGGGAAAGCGGCCGCAAATCGCGGCGAGCGCTTACATCGACGCGGCTTGCGTCATCATCGGCGACGTGGTGATTGGCGAGGACTCCAGCGTGTGGCCCTTTTCCGTTGTCCGCGGCGATGTCAACTACATTCGCATCGGAGCCCGCACGAACATACAGGACGGGTCGGTGCTGCACGTCATGAAGGACGAGTACCCGTTGCTGATCGGCGACGACATCACGATCGGACACAGCGTCACGCTGCACGGCTGCACCATTGAATCTCGCTGCCTCATCGGCATGCGCGCCACGATCTTGAACGGGGCCGTGATTGGCTCGGGCTGCATCGTGGCCGCGGGCACTCTGGTCACCGAGCGCACAAGGATTCCGCCGAACAGCCTGGTGATGGGCTCCCCGGGGCACGTGCGGCGCGCGCTCACGGCCATTGACCAGGCCAGCATCGACCGCTACGCCCAGCGGTACGTCGAATACAAGAATATTTATCGCGAAGAATCCGCGGGTGAACAGTGAGAGCCGCGCTGCCATTCCGAGCGAGGCGAGGAATCTTTCTTCCATAATGGCGACGAAAGCAAGATTTCAGGCGATACGCGGGACGCGCGATCTGCTGCCGCCCGATACGGCGCTCTGGAACCGCGTCGAGCAGACCGCGCGCGAAATTTTTGGCACTTTCGGCTTCGGCGAAATCCGCCCGCCCATCTTCGAGCCAGCCGGCCTTTTCGCCCGCGCTGTCGGCGGCGAAACCGACATCGTCTCCAAAGAGATGTACACGCTGGAGGACTACGAGGCTTCGGACCTGCTTGACCGAACTGCACTCGCATTGCGCCCGGAGGCAACGGCGTCGGTGTGCCGCGCTTATATCGAGCACAACATGCAGCAGTGGCCGCAGCCGGTGAGGCTGTACTACATGGGGCCGATGTTCCGGCGCGAGCGTCCGCAAAAGGGGCGCTATCGCCAGTTCTATCAAATCGGCGCGGAAGTGCTCGAAGCGGTGCGGCCTGAAACGGCGAAAGACGCCGTGAAGGAATTAGCAAAGGATGCGGCCGTCGATGCGGAAGTCATCGAGATGGTGATGACGTTTTTCTCGCGGTTGCAGCTTGAGGGCGCGCAGCTCGAGGTCAATTCGATTGGGCATGCCGCACCGCCCGTGGACGGGAAAAATGTCTGCCGGCGCGGCTACGTGGAACATCTGCGCTCGGAACTGGCCAAAGTGAAGGATCAGCTTGGCGCGGATTCGCAGCGCCGCATCGAGACAAATCCGCTGCGCGTTCTCGACTCGAAGCTCGAACACGAGCAACCGATCATTGAAAAGCTGCCGCGCATTGCCAGCCATCTCTGCGAGGAATGCAAAGCGCATTACGCCGAACTCAAGCGCCAGCTTGATCTGCGCGCGGTTCCGTACAAGGAAAATTGGCGGCTCGTTCGCGGCCTGGACTACTACATGCGTACGACGTTCGAAATCACCGCCCGCGGCCTTGGCTCGCAAAACGCGGTCTGCGGCGGGGGGCGTTACGACGGCCTCGTCGAACTGCTCGGCGGGCCGCCGGCGAAGGGCATTGGCTTTGCCATCGGCGAAGACCGCCTCATTCTTTCCTTGGAGGAAAGCGCGAAGGCGCGCGCGACAGGGAAGCCGGAGTCAACCGTCGCGAGCCGCCAGTCAATCGACGTGTACATCGCCTGGATGGGCGCAAATGCCTGCGCCGCCGCCATTCGCGCCGCAAGAAGTCTCCGGGCCGCCGGAGTCAGCGTCGAGCTGCCGCCCGCGGAGCAAAAGTTTGGCAAAGCGCTTGAGCGGGCGGCCAAACTCGGTTCGCGTTTTGCGCTGATTCTCGGCGAAAATGAACTGCAATCCGGCGAGTGGACGCTGAAGAATCTCGCGGATGGCTCGCAGCGGAAACTCACCGAATCCGAATTGCCCGGGTTTCTTGAGCGCGCGACGCAATGAGACAATCTGACGCGGCATCCGGGTATGCGGCTCCGCCCGGGAGGACGGCGGTTTCTACGCGCGCCCTGCCGGGACGATCATCGTGAAGGGAACTCTATTGTGCTCGATTTTCTAGGGAATCTGAAACGCACACACTACTGCGGCGAGCTTCGCGCCAAAGACGCGGGCCGCGGCGCCATCGTCATGGGCTGGGTGGCGCGGAGGCGCGACCTCGGCAATCTGCTTTTCCTCGATGTGCGCGACCGCACCGGCATCGTGCAAGTGGTCTTCAACCAGGAAACACAGCCCGAAGCGCACGCCAAAGCCGAGCACGTCCGGGGCGAATACGTCGTCGCGGTGGAAGGCGAAGTGGTGCAGCGGCAGAAGGCGAATCCCGAACTGCCGACCGGCGAAGTGGAGATCCTCGCCGCGAAACTGCACATCCTGAACAATGCGAAGACGCCGCCGTTTCCCATCGAGGATCAGGTCAATGCGGCGGAAGAAACGCGCCTGCGTTACCGGTATCTCGACTTGCGGCGCAATCAACTGAATCGGAATTTGCGCTTGCGGCACAAAATTGTCCTCGAGATGCGCCGCGCCATGGACGAGATGGGCTTCGTGGAAGTGGAAACGCCCATGCTGACGCGCTCGACGCCGGAGGGCGCGCGCGACTACCTGGTGCCGAGCCGCGTGCACCACGGCCAGTTTTACGCGCTGCCGCAATCGCCGCAGATCTTCAAGCAGATTCTGATGATTTCCGGCCTGGACCGCTACTTCCAAATCGTGAAATGCTTTCGCGACGAGGATTTGCGCGCCGATCGCCAGCCGGAATTCACCCAGCTCGATCTCGAAATGTCGTTTCCGAGGCAAGAGGATATTTTCCAGGTGATTGAAAGCGTGATGGTGCGCGTGTGCGCCGTGGCGGGAATTACGGTGGCGGCGCCATTTCCGCACATGCTTTACAAGGACGTGGTGCGCAAATATGGCAGCGACAAGCCCGACATGCGCTTCGGCATGGAGCTGCACGAAGTCACCTCCGCATTCCCCGAGGAAGCCAAACAGAAGCTGCAAATCGAGGGCGGCGTGTTTGCGCTGGCGGCTCCAGGCGCTGCGAGCTATTCGCGCAAGCAGCTCGATGAACTCACGGAGAAAGCGAAATCGCTCGGCGCGCGCGGCGCGTACTTTGTGAAATTCGCGCCGGAAGGGGTGACGAGCACGGTCGAAAAGCTGATCGGCGCGGAAAACGCACAGAAACTCGTTGCACTCACGGGAGCGAAGCGAGGCGACCTTGTTGTGGCGGTCTCCGCGAAGCAGCAGATCAAAGGAACGGAAGCCGCCGCGTTGATCGCGGGCCAGCTTCGTTTACATCTAGGCGAAGCCCTGAATCAGATTGACCGCACGCAGTGGAAATTTCTCTGGGTCACGGGCTTTCCGCTCTTCGAGTGGAGCGAATCGGACCAAACCTGGGTCAGCGCGCAACATCCGTTCACCGGAATCGTCGAGGACGATATCGAGAAGCTGGAATCAGCGCCATGGGAAGTGCGCTCGAAGGGCTACGACCTGGTGCTCAACGGCTACGAGCTTGGCTCGGGCAGCATCCGCATCCACCGGCAGGACGTGCAGGAGCGGCTCTTCAAAGCGCTTGGTTTGACGGAGCAGCAACTCCGGAGCCGGTTCGGGTTCTTCATCGATGCGCTGACCTACGGGACGCCGCCGCACGGCGGCATCGCGCTCGGCGTGGACCGCATCGCCATGCTTCTCGCGGGAGAAAAATCGCTGCGCGAAGTGATTGCGTTCCCGAAGACCACCGCCGCGCAGGACCTCATGGCCGACTCGCCTTCCGAAGTCGACGCCGCGCAACTCGACCAGCTAGGTATCGCAATTGTTTCGCGAAAGAAGCAATGATCAGCATCTGCCGCAATGATCGCTTGCAGGACCGCTCAGCCCGCGGAGCATTTTTCGCCTGTCCTGTGTATGGCTTTCGTTATAATGCTCATTCCAAAATCCAATGAGCCGCATTCGCATACTGCCGGAGGCTGTGGCCAACAAAATCGCCGCGGGTGAGGTGGTCGAGCGGCCGGCTTCCGTCGTCAAGGAATTGCTCGAGAACGCGCTGGATGCGGGCGCGAACTCGGTTCGCGTAGAGGTGGAACAGGGCGGCAAGCGGCTGATTCGCGTGATGGACGACGGCCACGGGATGACGCATGACGATGCTCTGCTGGCCTTCGAGCGACACGCGACGAGCAAGCTGAAGACGGCGGATGATCTCGGCGCGATCGCGACACTCGGTTTTCGTGGCGAGGCGCTGCCTTCGATCGCATCGGTTTGCCGCCTGCTGCTCGAGACGCGCGACGTTTCGGAAGCGGAAGGCACGAGGGTGGAGTTCGCCGGAGGCAAGCTCATCGGCGTGAAGCCCGCCGGTGTTCCCGCGGGAACGACCCTGACCGTAAGCGATCTTTTTTACAACGTTCCGGCGCGGCGGAAATTCCTGAAATCCGATTCCACGGAACTCGGGCACATCGCTTCGCTCGTGACGCACTATGCGCTGGCCAATCCTGAAAAGCGGTTCTTTCTCGCCACGCCGGCGCAAAGCATCATTGACTGCCCGCCCGCCGAAAAGATGGCGGACCGTGTGTATCAGCTCTTCGGGCGCCAGGCGCTCGACGAACTCGTCGAAATTCCCGCGGTGACCGCGCCTTTCCGCGCGGCGATCACCGAGCCGGAGCTCGAGCCCGAGGAACAAAGCGCGACAATGACGGTGAGGGGATTTACGTCGCGGCCGGAAGTGCAGCGCACGAACAGCAGCGGAATTTATATCTTCGTCAACAAGCGGCTGGTGCGCGACAAGCTGATTCTGCACGCGATTCACGAGGCTTATCGCAATATTCATCCGCAGGCGATTTCTCCCGCGACGCTGCTCTTCCTCGAAATGCCGTACGACGAAGTGGACGTGAATGTGCACCCGAAGAAAATCGAGGTGCGCTTCCGGCGGCAGAACTTTGTGCATGACTTCACCCGCGACGCCATCCGGCAGGCCCTTATGAGCGCGCGGCCGATTGCAAGCTTTGCCGCGGCAGCCGGAGCGGCTCCGCCTTCGGCGTTTCAGGCCGCGAATCCCCCGAACTTCACCGCGGAAGCGAACGCCAATGCCAGCGCGAATCTGCCAACGGGTGTTCCACCGGCTCCGGCACAGAGCGGAGTGCCACGCGCAATCATTCCACCGTTGAGTCCAGGGCTAGGGGAAACCACAGCCGGTTCGGGATTCGGTTCAGGGGCTGGCTCGGATGGCGGCTTCGATCTTTCCGGTGCGCCATTGGATCCGGTTCCTCAGCGGTTTATTTTCCCCGCGCCAGCCACACTTCCCACGGACTCAGGAACCGGTTTTGCCGCGGCGGCGCCCGCACTTGCGCCACAGACGGACGGAGCGAATTGGGCGGCGAATTTCGCGCGGGCAAATGGCGATGCGCCGGCGGCGCTGCCGCGTCCGGAGCAGATCGCGGATTTGAAGCCGCTGGGGCAAGTGAATGCAAGCTTCATCGTCGCGGTAAACGGCGAAGGATTGTGGATCGTGGATCAGCACGTGGCGCATGAACGGGTGCTGTTCGAACAGCACCTGGAGTCGCGCCGCGCGGGCAAAGTGGAATCGCAGCGCATGCTCATGCCGATCATTGCGGATCTATCGCCGCGCCAGGTCGCCGTCTTCGAGAAGATCGCGGAAGAACTGGCCGCGAACGGCTTCGAGGCCGGGCTGATGGGGCCGAAATCCGTGGCGATTCAGGCGGTGCCGGCGGGGGTGGGCGCGCCGGACGCGGAGAAGCTGCTGATGGAAATTCTCGACGGCATCGGGCCGGAAAACGCGGCGATTTCAATGGAGACGCTGCAAGCGAAGATCGCGGCGTCCACGGCATGTCATGCGGCCATCAAGGTGAATATGCCGCTCGAGCAGACGAAAATGGAGTGGCTGCTGGAGGCGCTGGCGAAGACGGATTGTCCGATGAGTTGTCCGCACGGGCGTCCGGTGGTTCTGCGGTATTCGGTGAAGGAGATCGAGAAGGCGTTCCACAGGATTTGACGCAGCGGAGCCCGCTATTTGGAGCGCGGTTCGAGCCGGCTTTCACGGACGCGGTGTGCAGCGGCGCGGCGGTGAAGGCCGGCTCCGGGAAGAGGGAGAATGACGGAAACGCAAAAGACGGCGGTGATTTTCGGGCTGGCAAACAAGCGAAGCATTGCGTGGGCGATTGCGCGGAAGCTGGCGGCCGACGGGTGGCGGCTTGCGATCACGTATCAGAACGAACGACTGGAGCAGGAAGCAAGGGATCTGATCGGTGATCTGCCGGGCGCGGCCGGGTTCATGTGCGATGTCGCATCAGACGAGCAAATCGCGAGATTGTTCGAGGAGTTGGGGGCTCGTTACGGCGAATTGAACGGCTTGGTGCACAGCGTGGCATTCGCGGCGGCGGCGGACCTTTCCGGCGAATTCGTGAATACGAGCCGGGAAGGCTTTCGGATGGCGCATGACGTCAGCGTGTATTCGCTGATCGCAGTGACACGAGCGGCGGCGCCCCTCATGCCGAATGGGGGCGGCATCGTGACGCTGAGCTACTACGGGGCGGAGAAAGTAGTGCCGAAATACAATGTGATGGGAGTGGCGAAAGCGGCGCTGGAAGCCACGGTGCGGTATCTGGCCTACGACATGGGACCGAAGAGGATTCGCGTGAATGCGATTTCCGCGGGCCCCATCAAGACGCTGGCGGCGCGGGGAATTTCAGGACTTGGCGAGATGCTGAAATCCCATGCGGAAAGAGCGCCCCTGAAGCGAAACGTTGACCCGGCGGAAGTGGGTGCGACGGCGGCGTTTCTGCTGGGCGAGGGCGGAAGCGGCATTACCGGCGAGACGATTTACGTGGATTGCGGCTATAACATCATGGGATTTTGACCGAGAAGGGACTCTTGCCAAAGCCGGGCGTGGCCTGCGGAAATAAGATCCGTCGCGGAGAAAATGAGATTAGGCGGAGTGGTTGGTTCGAGGGAGACGGATGGATGCCGTTGACGCTCCGCCCGCACGAGTCCCCGCGCTACTAAAATGCGGAAATTAACGATAGCGGTGGATGGCCCGGCGGGATCGGGGAAGAGCAGCGTGGCGAGGCGCGTAGCCGCGATGCTGGGCTACCTGTACCTGGACAGCGGAGCGATGTACCGGGCTGTGGCACTGAAAGCCTTGCGTCAGGGGATTGCTCCGGGCGACGAAGCGCGGCTGACGGAACTGGCGCGAAACACGCACATCGAGCTGCAGCCTCCGACAGCGGAGCAAGAAGCAGCAGGTCTGAAGAATCGCGTGTTTCTGGACGGGCGCGAAGTGACAGAGGAGATTCGGACCGCGGAAGTGGCGCGGGCGGCGTCTCTGCTGGCCACCATCGCCGGTGTGCGCGAAGTGCTGGTGGCGGAGCAGCAGCGGGCGGGCGCGGGCGGCGGCGTGATTATGGAAGGGCGGGACATCGGCACAGTGGTGTTTCCGCGAGCGGAGCTGAAGATTTTTCTGGAAGCGTCGCCGGAGGTGCGGGCCGAGCGGCGTTGGAAAGAGCATCTGGAAAAAGGCGAAGCGATGACACTGGAACAGGTGCTCGAAGAGGTGCGCGATCGGGACAGGCGCGACCGCGAGCGCAAGGTTTCACCGCTGATACGCGCGAAGGATGCGGTGTTGATTGACAACACGGCGATGGGGATTGAAGAGACAGCGCGGGTGATCGTGATGCTGGCGCAAAATCCGCCGCCGGCTACGGGAAGCGCCAAATGGACGGCCGGACCAGCGGCAAATGGCGCGGCGCTGTAGCCCCTGCTCCACCGCTTTGCCCGGACGCGAGCCTCCGGCGGGCAACGCCTTTTTCCTTCAAGGAGCGAGGGTACCGGCGCGGTGGGCGGCGGCCAGATAGCAAACGGGAACCTGCTGCTCGATCGAATCGAAGCGGGCGATGGTGACGGAAAGAGCCTGCCAATCGGCGCGCTCATAGGCAAGCAGGGTTTCATAGACATTTCGGAAATCATTGCTGCCCCCGGAGAGCGCGACTCGAATCTTTTCCGAAACGGGAAGCGCGGCGAGAATCTGCTCGATGGGGCGATCGAGCAGGGCATCGGTGACGGAGAGCAGGCCCATGAGGAAGAGATCGGAGCGTTGATCGCTCATGCCGAGGGGAAGGGCGAATTCCTCGCAGAAGTAGGCGCGGGTAAGCGCGGTTCGCACGAGTTCAGGCGATTTGTCCCCGGCCATGGCTACGAGGGAAACAATGGAAACCCAGCGGCGCAGCTCATTTTCGCCGATGAGCGCGATGGCTTCGCGAATGCCGCGGATTTCGACGCGCAGGCCGACCACCGGAGAATTCAGATAGCGAAGGAGCTTGTAAACGAGAGAGGGCTCGCGTTTCAGGACTTCCTCAACTTTGGAGAAAGAGACGACAGGCTCGGAGACGGCAGCGAGGATTTCGACGTAATTCAGTTTGTTGCCCGGGATGCCCTTCGCGGAGACCATCGCCGGTTTGCAAAAGAAGAACCCCTGGAAGTAGGAATAGCCGAGGCTGCGAGCCTCCCGCACTTCGGCGTCGGTTTCGACTTTTTCAGCGAGTAACTGCATGCCGTTTGAGCGATACCGCCGGGCGATGGCACCGCGCGCGGCGGAATCCAACGCCCGAAAATCGACTTTGAGGAACTTGGCGAGCGGCAGAAGGGGCTGCCACTTGGGATGATCGGCAAAGTCATCCAGGGCCAGTGCGTAGCCCGCGGCGTGGAGACCGGCGCAAGCCTGGACCACTTCCGGAGTGGGCCGGACGGTTTCCAGAATTTCCACGACGATGCGCTCGGCGGGGAGAAGGCGAGGTGCGCCGCGGAGAAGAGCCGCTTCATCGGCGTTGACAAAGGCTTTCGCGGAGGGGCCGGTGAGCGTCTGCAAATCGAAGAGCGTGGCGGAATCGATGATGACGCTGCTCGAGGCTTCGGCGCGCGGCTCGAATACGTTGCGGTGGCCTGCGCGAAAGAGCAGTTCGTAGGCGAAGACCTTCAGATTCGTGTCGAAAATGGGCTGGCGAGCGACGAAACGTTCGTACACGCGAAGTCCTCCGAGGGGCGGAAAGATACCGCCTTGAGCGAACCGCAACTCGAGAGGAAAGCTTGCGGAGGGTGCTTGGCGCTATTGTCTCAAGCCGGAGAGGACATGGAGCTGAGAAACTCCATGTTGCTTTTCGTTTTGGTCAAGCGCGAGAGCAGCAGCTCCATGGCTTCGACCGTGGAAAGGGGGCTGAGAACTTTGCGCAGAACCCAAACGCGGCTGAGCTCCTCGGGAGGAAGAAGCAGTTCGTCCTTGCGGGTGCCGGAGCGCTGAATGTCGATTGCCGGAAACACGCGCTTATCGGCGAGGCGCCGGTCGAGATAGATTTCCATGTTGCCGGTGCCCTTGAATTCCTCGAAGATGACGTCGTCCATGCGGCTGCCCGTGTCAATGAGCGCGGTGGCGATGATGGTGAGCGAACCGCCTTCCTCGACGTTGCGCGCGGCGGCGAAGAAGCGGCGCGGGCGCTGGAGAGCATTGGCATCGATACCGCCGGAGAGGACCTTGCCGGAGGGTGGCGTGACGGCGTTATAGGCGCGAGCAAGGCGGGTAATGGAGTCGAGCAGCACGACGACATCGCGCTTGTGCTCGACAAGGCGCTTGGCCTTTTCAAGGACCATTTCCGCCACCTGGATGTGGCGTTGCGGCGGCTCATCGAAGGTTGAGCTGATGACTTCGCCCTTGACGGTGCGCTGCATGTCCGTGACTTCTTCCGGGCGCTCGTCAATGAGGAGAACGATGAGGGCGACCTCCGGGTGGTTCGTGGTGATGCTATTGGCGATGGACTGCAGCATCATGGTCTTGCCGGTGCGAGGCGGCGCATTGATCAGGCCGCGCTGGCCTTTGCCAATGGGGTTCAGCAGGTCGAGCACACGGCCGGTGAGGTTCTCCTTCGTGGTCTCCATTTTGAGCCTGCCCTGGGGATAGAGCGGCGTCAGGTTGTCGAAGAAAATCTTGTTGCGGGCGACTTCCGGGTCCTCGAAATTGACCGCTTCAACCTTGATCAACGCGAAATAGCGCTCGCCATCCTTTGGAGGACGGACCTGGCCGGAGACAGTGTCGCCGGTGCGGAGATCAAACTTGCGGATTTGCGACGGCGAGACGTAGATGTCGTCCGGGCCGGGGAGGTAGTTGTATTCCGGCGCCCGCAGGAAGCCGAACCCGTCGGGAAGGCACTCGAGCACGCCTTCGGAGAAGATAAGTCCGCTCTTTTCGGTTTGCGCGCGAAGGATCTGGAAGATCAACTCCTGCTTGCGCATGCCGCTGGCGCCGGGAATATTGAGTTCCTTGGCGATTTTGGCGAGATCGGTGATGTTCTTTTCCTTGAGCTCAGCCAGGCTGATGCTCACGGCATTGTTTCCTTCAACGTTTGTTTCTTTTGGCATAAGTTCCTAAGTTG
>Ga0209062_1005289_pt1 | contig 12640 bp, 10 predicted proteins | sample Coa_R2_2_FD_187158 | JGI IMG/M metagenome (GOLD analysis project Ga0209062, IMG submission 187158) | Surface soil microbial communities from Centralia Pennsylvania, which are recovering from an underground coalmine fire - Coalmine... | ecosystem: Environmental > Terrestrial > Soil > Unclassified... | reverse complement strand
GCTCGCGGCCCAGCTTGGCCTGTACGTCGGCGTGTTCGAGTTCTCCAACTGGCAGCCCTACGTCGCGCATGCGCAGGGCACGCTCGATCGCTTGCTGCTCCAGGCGACGCCCCTGGCGTGCCTCACGCTGATCGCCTGCGCACATCAGACAAAAGCAGCCGCGCGGCGCGCCCCCGTCGAGATGGGTCGGCGGAGACGCGTCACCATGGCTCGTCGGGCGGCCTCATAACGTTGCGGAGACGCGCCGATCTACGTATGCTGGTGGGACTATCGGGCTACTTCGTGCCGCCATGGCAGAGCTTATAGTTGACACCATGATCGTCGCGGGTGCTAGCTTGCGATCCCACGCTGTGAACCTCTCCGGGCGCCTTGTGCAGACCCTATCGTTGGTCATACTGGCGCTTCTGGGCACAACCTGCGCTTTGCTGCTGATCATGCGCGGAGCCCCGACCCTGTGGCTGTTCGACCCTCACGGCGACTTCACGGTTTTCTACGGCGCGGCAAGGGCCGTAATGCAAGGACACAATCCCTACGACGCCTTCCCCCTGTTCCGCTACTTGCCGGCCATGATCTGGATAGCTCGCCCCTTTGCTTTGGGCAGCCAGGAACTGGGCTACCTGCTGTGGACGGCGTTCCTGACGCTCTGCCTGGCAGTGACCCTCCTCCAACTTGTGCGCCAGTACGGCACTTGGGTGTATATGTCCGCGCTGGCGCTCAGCCCGGCTGCCGCCCTGGCCGTGATGGTCGCACAACCGGCGGTGTTGGTGACGCTGGCGCTTGCCGTGGCGATAGTCGCGCTGGAGAGGAACGGGGAGATCGTGGCGGGCATTCTTCTCGCGGCCATCTGGCTGAAGCCTCAGCTTGCCCTGCCGGCGATCTGTCTCTTCGGTTTCCGCTCCCCCCGCGTGCTGCTGGCGTTCGCCGTCGCCAGCATACCGCTGTTCGCAGACCCAATGCTCCCCGCGTGGCTGCACCAGATGCTCATCTTCTCCGTGGAACGTGAAACGGTACAGGCGTCGCTGGCCGGCCTGTGGCCCGCTGTCCTGGGTCCACACCACCCCGGCTATCTCATCGTGGCCGGTGCCGCGCTGGCCGCCTCCATCTGTGTCCTGCGCCGCGGCGGATCGCCGGCCCGCATCCTGGCCATCCTGTTGCTCATCTGGTTCATCGCCGCCCCGTACAGCCACGCCTACGATGTGACGCTGCTGATCGTCCCACTCGCCGCGCTAGGGGCGGCGACCTCCTCTCCTCTCCTGCTCAACTGCTGGCTGGGCACGCTGCTGAGCTTCTACACCCTCCCGACGGCGACTCTGGTGGCGCCGCTCCTGCTCCTGACAGCTATGACGCGCCGATCGCAGGCAACACATGGCGGGATGGCATCGCAGCACGATGTCGCGGGTGATCCGGCCGCATAATCCGATCAAGCCACGCCGGGGGAAGGAAGATGTTGACGGGTCGCCAGGTTCGAGCACGATATCCGGCCGTTTATGGGTGGAGGCTGTTGTGGCTGGCCTATGCCGCGCTGCTGGCCACGCTGATTGCTTGCTATCTCACCCTCCTGGCCTGGGGACATAACATCGGCGTCGACTTCGCCTGCTTCCGCGCCGCCGCGGTTGTTGCCATGCACGGCGGCAACCCTTACGATTTCAAGCAACTGTGGCAGGCCGAGAATGCCCTGTACAATCTACCTCGCCATCTCCAACCCGGTGACCCCTCCTACTATTACCTGGATCGCTACTACAACCCACCGCTCTTCGCGACCCTGCTGCGGCCGCTGGCATCCCTGAGCTTCGAATTGGGCTTCGCCATCTATGGCGCCGCGGTTATCGGTCTGGCCGCTGCCGGTTCGTGGCTGCTGGTGCAATCGCTGGGCTGGACACGATACCGTCGCGCGGCCGTGACGCTCACCCTGGTGTCTCCGTGCGTCTTCCTGGCCGTGTGGAATGGCCAGCAATCGACCCTGCTGCTTTTTGCCCTGGGCGCGGCCCTGTACGCCCTGCGTGGCGAGCGCCCGGGAATGGCCGGGGCGTTGATGGCGCTGGGCTGGGTTAAGCCGCATCTTTTGGTGCCTATCGCCGTGGCCATTCCGCTGCTCCTGCCGTCGGGGCGCCTCGCCCTGCGCTGGTATATGGGTTTCGGGCTGGCCACGCTGGCCGGGATCGGCCTGACGGTGGCGACGACCGGCGCGGCGAGCATCGCGGCCTGGCTGCACACGCTGTTTGGCTATACCGGCTACGCCGACGCTATCCAGAACTACATGCCCTCGCTATCGGGCATGACGCTGATCCTGCTGCCGCAGCCCTGGAACAGGGTTGGCGCCTTGGCTCTCATGGCCATTGGCTGTTGCGCAATGGCTGTGACGGTGGCGCAGGTCCGTCGCCGGGGCGCCGCTCCGTGGGCCGGAATCGGCCTGCTGGTGGCCACCTGGCTGGTGTTCGCGCCGTTCGCGCACACCAACGACGATGTGTTGCTGCTCTTGCCGCTGGCCGTGTTGTGGGGCCGGGACGGCGCACAGCAAACGCGACCCATTCCCGTCCTGGCGCTGTGGGCCTGCACCGCCCTGCCTCTCGCCTTCCTGTTGCCCCGGCCCTTCAGCCTGCTGGGCCTCTTACCGGCGGCCCTGGTCTTCGCGGCCACCGCTACTCGGGTGATCGTAGAGCGACAGCCGGCCTGAGGCTAAAGCCTCATGGCAGGGACCAGACCATAAATGGTCGGCGCGGGCCCTTGTGTGAGCTTTTCCGTGGCGCATCCGACGGGGCACAGGGCCTGGATGCCGCCGCCGCGTACCCGCTATACTGGGGCGGCACAGACGAGCGACGAGCGGGGAGGGGGAGAGAATGCGCGCGGTTGTCATCGACCGCTTTGGCGGACCCGAGGTGCTCACGGTGCGCGACCTACCGGCGTCTGAGCCGGGGCCGGGGCAGGTGCGGGTGGCGGTCCACGCCGCGGGGACCAACCCCGTGGATGCCTTCAATCGCAACGACGGGACGTGGGCGCGCATCAGCCCACCCGTGGTGCTCGGCTACGATGCCTCGGGCGTGGTCGAGGCGCTGGGTCCGGGCGTCACGGACTTTGCCGCCGGCGACGAAGTTTTCTACATGGCCGAGCTGTTCGGCCAGCCCCAGGGAACGTACGCGGAGTATCACGTGGTCGACGCCGGGATCATCGCCCGCAAGCCGCGCGGACTGTCGCACGTGCAAGCCGCGGCTATTCCACTGGCCGGGAGCACGGCCTACGGGGTCGTGGCGCGCCGCCTTGCCGTGCAGCCCGGCGAGTGGGTGTTGATGCACGGGGCAGCCGGCGGCGTCGGCAGTTTCGCCGTGCAGATCGCCGCCGCGCGCGGCGCGCGCGTGATCGGCGTGGCCAGCGCGCACCACCACGACTTTCTGCGCGCGCTCGGCGCGGTCGCCTGCATCGACTACCACACCCGGGATGTGGCCGACGCGGCGCTCGCGGCGGCGGATGGCCCGATCGATGTGATCGCCGACCTCGTCGGCGGAGACGCCCTACTGCGCAGCCTGCCGGCCGTGCGCCCGTTCGCCCGGGCCGCCACGATTGCCGGGGTGAACGGCGAGCTGTATCCGGCCTGCGACGCGAACCTGACGCTGCACTGCGTGCTGGTGCTGCACAATCGGGCGGTGCTGGAGGCGCTGTCCGATCTGGTGGAGCGCGGCCTGCTGCGGCCGGTGGTCGACATGGTGCTGCCGCTGGACGAGGCCGAGCGCGCCCATCGCCGGCTGGATAGCGGGCATGGGCGCGGCAAGGTTGTGCTCACCGTACGCTGACTAGTCGGGCTTGCGCCAGCGCAGGTCGGGCTGGCGGGCGGCGCGCGCCTCGTCGATGCGGCCCACCAAGGTCTGGTGCGGCGCCCCCCTCACCAGCTCCGGCGTCTCCTGCGCCTCCCCGGCGATGCGCCGCAGCGTCTCGGCGTAGCGGTCCAGCGTCTGCTTGTCCTCCGTCTCCGTCGGCTCGATCATCAGGCACTCCTCCACGATCAGCGGGAAATAGACCGTCGGCGGGTAGAAGCCGTAGTCGATCAGCCGCTTGGCGATGTCCAGCGTGCGCACGCCGTGCTCGCGCTTGTAGCGGCGCGCCGAGGCCACGAACTCGTGCATGCACGGCCCCTCGTAGGGCATCTCGTAGACGTCGTGCAGCAGCGCGCGCAGGTAGTTGGCGTTGAGCACCGCGTCGCGGCTGGCCCCGGTCAATCCCTCGGGCCCCAGCGTGCGGACGTAGGCGTAGGCGCGCAGCAGCAGGCCCGTCTGGCCCCAGAAGGAGCGCACTTTGCCGATGGAGTCGGGCCGGTCGTAGCAGAGGCGGTAGCCCTGATCGGTCTTCTCCACCAGCGGCACGGGCAGGAACGGCGCCAGGTGGGCCTTCACGCCCACCGGGCCGGTGCCGGGGCCGCCGCCGCCGTGGGGCGTGGTCATGGTCTTGTGCAGGTTGAGGTGCACCACGTCGAAGCCCATGTCGCCGGGCCGGGCGAGGCCCATGATGGCGTTGAGGTTGGCGCCGTCGTAGTAGAGCTGCGCCCCGGCGTCGTGCACGAGGCGCGCGATCTGGGCGATCTCGCGCTCGAAGACGCCGCAGGTGTTGGGGTTGGTCAGCATCAGGGCCGCCGTCCGCGGACCCACCAGGTGCCGCAACTCCTCCACGTCGACGCGACCTTCCGGCGTGCTCTTGACCGTGACCACGCGGTAGCCCGCCGTGGCCGCGGTGGCCGGGTTGGTGCCGTGGGCGCTGTCGGGCACGATCACCTCGCGGCGCTGCTCGCCCTCGCCGCGCTTCTCATGGTAGGCCTTGATGATGAGGATGCCGGTGAACTCGCCGTGCGCCCCGGCCGCCGGCTGCAGCGTGAAGGCGTCCATGCCGCCCACCTCGCACAGGTAGCCCTGCAACTCGTGGAGCATCTGCAGGAAGCCCTGCGCCGTCTCGTCGGGCTGCCAGGGGTGGACCGCCGCCCAGCCGGGATCGGCGGCCAGCTTCTCGTGCAACTTTGGGTTGTACTTCATGGTGCAGGAGCCCAGCGGGTACATGCCGCCGTCGATGCTATAGTTGCGCTGCGAGAGGCGCGTGAAGTGGCGCACCACCTGCAGCTCGCTCAGCTCGGGCAGGCGCGGCTCGCTGCGCCGCTGGTAGGCCGCCGGGATCAGCGCATCGAGCGGCTGCTCGGGCACGTCGCAGGCGGCGGCCGGCGCCGTGCGGCGGCCGGGCACGCTGAGATCGAAGATGGTCGGCTCCTCCACGCCCGGCGATCCGGGCGGCGCCGCCTGCGCGACCAGTGTGGGTGCGGATCTCTCGGTGCTCATGCCGCCGCCTCCAATCCGTCAATCAGCGCGTCGATGTCGTCTTTGGTGTTCACTTCGGTGACACAGAGCAGCATACAGTTCTCCAGGTCGATGCCGGCGGGGTGCGAGGTCGGCCCCTCGGCCAGCGCGATGCCGCCCAGGATGCCGCGGTCCAGCAGGGCGCGGTTGATCTCCGTGGCGGGACGCGGGCAGCGCACCACGAATTCGTGGAAGAACGGCCCGCTAAAGCGCAGGTCGTAGCCCGGCAGGGCGGCGATACGCCCGGCCGCGTAGTGTGCCTTCTGCACGCACTGCTCGGCCACGTCGCGCAGCCCGGCCCTGCCCTGGTGGGCCAGGTAGATGGTGGCGATGGTCGCGCAGAGCGCCTGGTTGGTGCAGATGTTGGAGGTGGCCTTGTCGCGCTTGATGTGTTGCTCGCGCGTCTGCAGCGTCAGCACGTAAGCGCGATTGCCGCGCGTGTCCACGCTGGCGCCCACCAGGCGGCCGGGCATGCGGCGCAGCAGGGCCTCGCGCGCCGCCAGGAAGCCGACATAAGGGCCGCCGTACTGGAGCGGGACGCCGAAGGGCTGTGCGTCGCCGGTGGCGATGTCCGCTCCGACCTCGCCGGGCGCGGCCAGCAGGGCTAGCGTCAGCGGATTGACGCAGGAGACGTAGAGGGCGCCGCGCTGGTGCGCGACCCCGGCCAGCGCGGCCTGGTCCTCGATCAGGCCGTAGAAGTTGGGCGACTGCACGATCACCGCGGCCGTCTCGTCGTCGATGATAGAGGCCAGCAGGCCCGGATCGGTCAACCCGTCGGCGACCGGCGCCTCGCGCAGCGTCAGGCCCTGCGCCTTCATATAGGTGTGCAGGACGCGCAGATAGTCGGGGTTCATGGTCCCGGCCACCACCACGGTCGATCGGTCGGTGCTGTTGATGGCCATGGCCGCGGCTTCGGCGCAGCCGGTGGCCGCGTCGTAGAGCGAGGCGTTAGCGATATCCAGGCCGGTCAGCTCGCAGATCAGCGATTGCCACTCGTAGATCACTTGCAGCGTGCCCTGGCTGAACTCGGGCTGGTAGGGCGTGTAGGCGGTGACGAACTCGCCGCGGGCGGCCAGCGCGCTCACCGCGGCCGGGATGTGATGGTTGTAGGCGCCGCCGCCCAGGAAGGAGAGGTGCGTTTGCACCGTGGCGTTGCGCTGCGACAATGCGGCCAGGTGGCGCAGCAGGGCCGATTCGGGCAGCGCGGGCGGCAGGTTCAGCGGCCCGGCGCGCAGATCGGACGGAATCGGCGTGAGCAGATCGCCGATGTCGGAGACGCCGATGGTCCGCAGCATGGCCTGCCGCTCGTCGGCGGTGTGTGGGGTATAGGTCATGGGTGGTATCCTAGTGGGACTTTCTGGTCTGTTCGTAGGTCGCGGCATCCATCAAGGCGTCGAGTTCGGCGGGATCGGAAAGGCGCAGCTTGATGATCCAGCCCTCGCCGTAGGGGTCGCTGTTGACCAACTCGGGCGTCTTCTCCAGCACACCGTTGACCTCCACCACCTCGCCGCCGGCGGGGGCGTTGAGGTCGGAGGTGGCCTTCACCGACTCCACCGTGCCGTACGGCTCGCCGGCCTTGAGCGTCCGCCCCACCTTGGGCAGATCCAGGTAGACCACGTCGCCGAGCTGGTCCTGGGCGAAGTAGGTGATGCCGACCGTGGCCGGGTCGCCGGCTCGAATCCATTCGTCGCTGTCGGTGTAGCGCAGGTCCTCGGGGTACATCTCTATCTCCTTGCTGTGCCCTTATGTGTTGGCGTCAATGGAACCGGCGACTGAAGTCGCCTGGCAGGGACGAACCGACTGAAGGCGAGACCCTCCAGCGGGTACCCTGGCACTTTAGTGCTCGTACCCTGCCATGACACTTTAGTGTCAGGCATCGGCATTGCTCCCTACTATTGGCTTCTTTCGCCGGTAGAACGGTGTCTTGACGACGCGCGCGGGATGCGCCTGGTCGCGCACCATGACGGAGAGCTCGCCGCCGACCTCGGCGTGCTCGATCGCGACGTAGGCCAGGGCGATGCCCTTGCCCAGGGTCGGCGAGAAGGTGCCGCTGGTGACGTGCCCGATCTCGCGCTCGCCCGCCCGCACGGGGTAGTGCGAGCGCGGGATGGCGCGGTCCAGCATCTCCAGGCCGACCAGGCGGCGCGTCAGGCCGGCGTCGCGCTGTCGCAGGAGGGCGTCGCGACCCGCGAAGGCCCCCTTATCGAGCTTGACCCAGCGCGTCAGACCCGCTTCCAGCGGCGTGGTGGTCTCGTCGATATCGTTGCCGTAGAGCGGCAGACCTGCCTCCAGCCGCAACGTGTCGCGCGCGCCGAGGCCCACCGGCAGCAGGCCGAGCGGACGCCCGCGCTCCAGCAGCAGACGCCACAGCTTCACGGCGTGGGAATGGTGCACGTAGATCTCAAAGCCATCCTCGCCGGTATAGCCGGTGCGCGCCACCATGGCCTCGATCTCGTTGGTGATATCGCCGGCCAGAACGTGAAACGACGGCAGCGCGCTCAGGTCGTCGACCATCAACGGTTGCAGGATCTCTTGGGCGCGGGGGCCTTGCAGCGCCAGGAGGGCGGTGGCCCGGCTGCGGTCGTCGATGACCACGTCGCCGGCCACGCCCAGGAGCTCGGCCGTCTGGTGCAGCCATTCCAGGTCCTTGGCGATGTTGGAGGCGTTGACGACCAGCAGGTAGTGGGGGTCGGTGAAGCCCGGGCGGTAGACGATCACATCGTCGACGATGCCGCCGTCGTGGCGGCACATCGGCGAGTACAGTGCGGCGTCCAACTCCAGGCCGGAGATGTCATTGGTCAGCAGATACTGCACCAACTCGTGGGCGGCCACGCCCAAGACGTAGATCTCGCCCATGTGCGAGAGGTCGAAGAGGCCGGCGGCGTTGCGCGTGGCCTGATGCTCCTCGATGATACCGCTGTAGCGTTCGGGCATCTCCCAGTCGCCGAAGGGGATCATACGGGCCCCGAGGGCGCGATGCTCCTCGTAGAGCGGAGTGTGTCTCACAATGTCCTCCTTTCCGTGAGGCATGATGTGCGCGAGTCTCGTGCCGGTCCTTCTACTGATCGCCGCGGTGGCTGCTAACGTGGCTGAGCTTCTGTGCAGCGATCAGAAAACGAACAGGGCGGTAAGATGGCCGCCTATCACGGCGTATCTTATCGCCCTGTTCTCTTCGCCACGTGCGGTTGCCCGCGCGTGGAGTCGTTCAGAGTGCTGTCCGGCCGGGGTCCCTTTGCCTGAGAGATTCGCCTGTCGGCTTTCCCCTTCGGCGTCGCGGTAGCGGCCTGCGCATACCCCGCGATCTCTTCCCCGGCCATCATCCAGGTCTACCCTACTGTATACCAGTACCTGTCACCGCGTCAAACTACTGTGTAGCCTGACCACCGGAGCCCGTTCAGCACGATATCAACGGCCTCTTAACCACGGCCTTAACGCTCCTTTAACGGCGCGCTGCTATTGTGTTGATATGGTTGACGCTCCGGTGGCGAATGTTGTTGGCACCATGGCGCCTTGCTACACTGCAAAGTATGTGTCTCGCGGCTCCAGGTCCAATATGCCGCTCCGCCTGCACCGCTCGGGGCAGGTGTCACGGCGTCCCGGTACATCCCCGCCACGGCTATAAAGGTATGCAATGAAACGGTCTTTGTACGTCGCGTTCCTCCTCTACGTCGTCGCCGCCCCCGCGACCCTCGCGGCGACGCGGCCCCATGCGAGTGCTCCCAACGCCGGCCCCCGGACCGCCGGCCAGCTCGCGCTGGCCGAGCTCGATCAACAGAGGCTGATGGCGGCGCGCCCGGGTGTGCGGGACCTGAACGACCTGACGCGCCGGCTGAAACTGCATAGCCGCACCCCGATCAGCCCTTACGTGAGCGGGATCGCATCGATCTGTGCGGCGTCTGCCCCGGCGCCGAAGACCTCTGCACGGCCGCGATCGATACTCACCGCGGCAGGCACAGCATGCCCTGTGCGGCAATACAACGTCGGGCACGTCGAGACGTTCTGGGTTGCGCAGGCCACCAACGGCTTCTTCCCGATGAAAGCGACGCTGATGCTCAAGACGGCACACGCCTACTGGTACGTGCAGAACAAGATCGGCATACCGCGGGATAAGTTGCTGGCCGGCTTACAGCAATCCGCCGCCGACTTCGAGGCGCATGTGTTACCCACGGACCACGCCGCTTTCGGCCGGGAATGGGCCACCGGTCCCGACCGTGATCCCCGCATCACCGTGCTCTGTGCCAACTTGCCCGGCGACGTCGGCGGCTACTATTCCGCCGAAGACCTCTACCCGGCGGCGGTCAACGCCTACAGCAACCAGCGCAAGATGCTGTACGTCAACGTGCTGGACTTCCAGCTCGGCACGCCGGACTTCTCCTCAACGATTGCCCACGAGATGCAGCACATGATCCACTGGTACCAGCACGAGCGCGATGACACCTGGATCAACGAGGGTTCCAGCGTGTTGGCCCAGGTCCTCAACGGCTATTCGCCCGACGGTGAGGATCAGGCCTTCGCCGCCGCCCCCGGCACGCAGGTCAACAACTTCTGCTACGGAGCGCCCAATTGCAGCGACAGCAGCGCCTATGCCTACTATGGCGCCGGATTCCTCTGGATGCTGTATTTCTACCAACATTACGGCGGCAACACCGCGCTGCATGCCCTGCTCGCGGATAAGAATCTGAGCGGCATGATGCTCTTCGACGACGTGCTGAGCCGCCTGGGCTCCCACGATACAGCCCGCGACATGTTCGGCAAATGGGCCATCGCCAATCTGGTCGACGATCCGTCTATCGACGGCGGCATCTACGGCTACCGTCACGCCTACGACGGCTGCTGCATCCACTCTGTCGCCACCGTCTCGGCGCACAGTTACCCCTTCTCGCACCGCGGGACGGTCAACCAGTTCGCCACCGACTACGTGGAGCTCAAGCCGGCCGGCGCCTCCACGCTGCACCTGCAATTCAGCGGTGACCCCACGGTCAAGATCGTGAACAACACGCCGCTGGGCGCGACGGAGTGGTGGAGCAACCGCGGCGACGAGCTGGACAGCACATTGACCCGGTCCTTCGACCTGAGCCACGTGCAGCATGCCACCCTGCAGTACGATATCTGGTACGATGTGGAGCGCGACTTCGACTACGGCTACGTGGAGGTCTCGACCGACGGCGGCGTCACCTGGCAGACACTGCGCGCCGGGCACACCACGAATAGCGATCCCAACGGCGCCAACTACGGCAACGGCTACACCGGCACCAGCGGCAGCTGGCTGCACGAGAGCATCGACCTGAGCCGCTACGCCGGTAGGCAGATCATGGTGCGCTTCGAGCAGATCACCGACGACGCCTTCAATCTCTCCGGTATCACTCTCGATCACATCCGTATCCCGGAGATCGGCTTCGCCGATGACGGGAGCGGCCGCGGCTGGCAGAGCAGCGGCTGGGTGCGCATCTCCAACCTGCTGCCGACGCGCTGGCTGGTGCAGATGGTGCTCTACACGAGCCACGGCGTGCAGGTGCGCCAAGTGGATCTCTCGCCCGACGCCACGGGCCAGGCCACCATCACCGGCTTGGGCAAAGATGTGCAGCGCGTGGTGCTGGCCGTCTCGCCCACCGCCTTGCAGACGACCATCCCCAGCAATTACACGCTCGTCGTGACGTAGAAGTAGGGGATGGGCCTAGCCGGATTGCACCGTGATCGGTAGAGTACCTATGCCCGTCTTGCCGTCGGCGGTCCTGACCAGGACCACGACGGTATAGTCGCCCGGCGATACCAGGCTGCCGCCGGCGTCGGTCCCGTCCCAGAACCAGTACCGTATCTGGCTGGCGCTCGGGTTCTGGTAGGTGTGCGCCGGGCCCAGGTCTTTGATCACAGAGCCGGTACCATCGACGATCGTCGCATCCTCGCTCTGGATGACCATCGACGGGTCGGCCACGGTGCTCTGAATCGACGTCTCCTCACCTCCCGCCGGGAAGAACGCCTGCGGGAGCGCGCTGAGTTGCACCGGCACGTCGGAGGGGTAGGTGGCGGCCGTCGCGGTGGGGGTATCGGTGGGAACGTCAGTGGGTGTGGCCGTGTCGGTTGGGACATCCGTGGGCGTCGCGGTGGGGGTATCGGTCGGGATATCCGTGGGTGTGGGCGTGTCGGTGTCCGCCGGCACGTCTGTCGGTACATCCGTGGGAGTAGACGCGTCTGCCGGCACATCCGGGGGCGCGTCCGTGGCGGTGAGCACCGGCGTGGATGTTGCCGGCGGTGTGATAGTGGCGGTGATGGTCGCGGTGGGTTGTACGGTCGGCCGGCGGGACGTCGCCGTGACACAGCGCACGGGCCTGCGGCGACGCGGCGCAGGCTTGTGCGCCGGTTTCCGGCGGGGCTCCGGCTTGCCGTTGGACCCTATCTTTTCGCCGGACCGTGCCCTCCCCTTGGGCCGTACTTTCGATCTGGACACCGTCTTACCGTTGGCCGCGGTCGTCGGGCCGGACCCCGCCTTGCCGGCGCCCGCCGCGCCGCGGGAAATCAACCGTGGACCCGGCCCATGCGCGGCACAATTCCCGCGGCCGGTCGGCGCGGGTGCGGGCGTCGGCGTGTCGCCCGTGTAGATCAGGGACGGTGCCTGGGCCTGGACCGGTGCCGGGCCAGGCGGGAACAGGACACTGCCGGCGGGACGAAGCAGCCCTGCGTTTAGCAGGGCGAACGTGACGGCGAGTAGGAGGAAGAGTCGGCGCCGCACCGGCATGGATAAGGCTTCCTTTCGTTGGGCTGTGTGGAAGGCATAGCGCCAGCCGTACCCAGCGTATGATGGCCGGGGGCCGGTCGCAATAGGATGTTGTGGCGGCGGCCGGTGGCCCAAGATCACCCTGGTGCCGGCCGCCGGCCTGCCCGGCAGCTCCGTCTCGTCCGTGGGGAGCGGCTTCGGGGCCAACGAGCAGGTCACCCTGCACTGGAATAGCGCCAGCGGCACGCTGCTCGACACGACCGCCGGCAACAGCCTGGGTAGCCTGAGGACGCTCACGATCAGGATTCCATCCACGGCCACGCCCGGCACCTACAAGGTGTTCGCGGAGGGGACGACGAGCAGGGCGCAGGTGACAGCCACGTTCACGGTCACGTAGGCCGAGCTTGGTCTTCCGCGAACAGGTCCCCGGGCCGATGATGCCGTCGGCCCGGAGGCCGGGACTTTGGCTCTCAATGCACCATCAAGGGACCGACTTTGGAGCACTGGCCTGGGACCGCCGGCATCCTTGCCGGCAAGCGGGGGCCGGCAAGGATGCCGGCGGCGTCGGCCCGCGGGCCGCCGCCAGGGATGGCACCCCGCT
>Ga0209062_1005282_pt1 | contig 12659 bp, 8 predicted proteins | sample Coa_R2_2_FD_187158 | JGI IMG/M metagenome (GOLD analysis project Ga0209062, IMG submission 187158) | Surface soil microbial communities from Centralia Pennsylvania, which are recovering from an underground coalmine fire - Coalmine... | ecosystem: Environmental > Terrestrial > Soil > Unclassified ... | reverse complement strand
GCCCCGGCTGAACCGTATACGTAATGTTCACGGTATGATCGGCGCGGCCGGGCGATTCGCTCCAGTCAAACGTCGCGCTCGAATACCCGTTGTTAAAGTAATAGCTGAGAATCGTATCGCGATCGGCGGCGATATTGGCTTCACTGAACGGTTCGCCTTCGCTCGATTGCAGAACCGAGCGAATATAGGGAACGTCGGATTCGGGAAAGCCCTGCAAATCGAGCCGATCCACCCGCCACTGCGGGCCCTCCGTCACGTCGATCCGCACCGACAGATGCCCATGAACGCCCCGGTAATCGTCGGCGGTCCGGCCATTCACTTCCACGTCGCGAAAACCGTTGGATCGATATAAATAGCGAATCGATTCCAGATCGTTATCGAGCATTTTTTGCGAAAAAATGCCCCACCGCGGCGTGAAAAAACGCGCGGTCGCGATGGAAAGGCGCTGCCGGATCGTGGCGCTATCGAAATAACGGTTCCCGTGGATTCCAATGTATTCGAGCTTATGCCGAAGATTGGGAGTGATGGCGTAATCGATCACCTGCACGCCCGGCTCGGGCGTCGAGGTTTCGAAATCCACGCGCGCGTCGAAATAGCCTTGCGATTGCAAATATTCGATGAGGTTGCGGCGGCCCTCCAGCAGCAAACTGCGATCCACGGTGCGTTCTTCGTAAACCGGGATCAGTTGGCGCAGCTTGCTTTTCGGAACCCCTAATCCGCTGGTGCGGACTTCAAGAACCGGTCCGCTGTCGAGCGCGAGCGATGGCGTCACCGTGTTCTTCTCCGGATGATATTGCAAGCCTTCCAGCGACACTGTGGCCTGCAAATGATCGCCCTTCTGAAAATCGTCCAGCACGCGATTGACGCCGCGCTCAACCAGCCCCTCCGTCACCTGCCGCCATCCGGGCAAATGGATCAGCCAGATGCCGCGGCGCCAGTGCGTGTCGTCCACGATGTTGTGCTCGGGTTTTTTAAAATTGCCGCTGAGCTTCACCCCGTCGAAGCGCGCCCGGGCGCCGGAATCGATATGGAAGTGGATGAAAACTTCCTCCGTCGCCGGATAGCGGTCCACGCGCCAGCTCACCTTGGCCCGATAAAGCCCGTTGGCGCGGAGCCGTTCCTCGAGATTTGCGGCGGCCTGCTTCAGGTCGCCTTCCGAAAATCGCGCGCCTAATTCCAGCTTGGTCGCGCTTTCAAGCTGTCCCCGCGTCGGCGGCTCGGAGACTCCATCGATGCTCACGCCGCTGATGAAAAAAGTCTGCTCGGTGGAGATGGTCAGGATCACGCCGCCGCTCTCCTCGGCGCGGCCATCGATGGAAACATTGGAATAACGTCCTGTTTCATACAATTTCTGAATCACCGCGTGCAAGCTGTCCAGATCAAGCCGGTCCCCGGCGTGAATCGGCAGAATTTTGTCGAGCGTCGCGGCAGGATAAGGTTGAGCCGCCGGATCGAAGACAATTCGCGTGATCGTTTTGCCTTGCAGTTCGACGCCAGGGCCCTGCGCCGGCGCGATTCCTCCGGCGCCGGCAAGAATTGCTACGAGCACCGGCAAACGCACGTTTCCCAATGATAACCCAGCAGTTGCTGTTACCATCGGGATTGACGATGGAATCGCGCTATTCGCGCCAGATCCGTTTCGCCCCGTTCGGCGAGGAAGGGCAGCGCAGGCTGCGCTCGGCTCGCGTCGCAATTGCCGGCTGCGGCGCTCTGGGAAGCGTGCAGGCGGAGCTGATGACGCGCGCCGGCGTTGGATCGCTGCGGCTCATCGATCGCGATTTCGTCGAATGGAGCAACCTTCAGCGCCAATTTCTCTTTACTGAATCCGACGCGCGCGACGCCTTGCCCAAAGCCGCCGCGGCGGCGCGCCGCTTGCGCGAGATCAACCGGGAGGTCGCGCTCGAGCCGGTGGTCGCCGACCTGACCCCGGCCAACGCCGCCGAAATTTTCGAGCACATCGATCTGATTCTCGATGGCTCCGATAATTTCGAGACTCGCTACCTGATCAACGATGCTGCAATTCAGGCCAACGTTCCATGGATCTATGGCGCCGCCGTCGGAAGCTACGGATTGACGCTGCCGGTTGTGCCGGGACACACCGCCTGTCTTCGCTGCGTCTATCCCGATCCGCCCGCGGGCGTGCAGCCGACCTGCGAAACCGCCGGCGTGCTCGGATCGATCACCGCCGCCATCGCCTCGCTTCAAACCGCCGCCGCGCTGAAGATTCTCGCCGGCGCTCCAGTGGTGGCGTGGCTCACGACCATCGACGTCTGGTCCGGAGAAATCCGCCAGATCGTTCCGCCCGCGCGCGATCCCGACTGCCCCTGCTGCGTCCGGCGCGAGTTCGTGTATCTGGATGGATCGCGCCGCGCGCCGGTGAGTTTATGCGGGCGCAACGCCGTGCAGATCCATGAACACGCAAAGCCCATCGATTTAAAATATTTGGCCGCGCAGCTCGGCGCCATCGCCCCGGTCCGCGCCAATGAATTCGCCTTGCGCGTGGCCATCGATCCCTATGAAATGACCGTCTTCCCCGACGGCCGCGCGATTATTAAAGGCACAACAGACATCGGCATCGCGCGAAGCCTATACTCCCGCTACATCGGCGCCTGACTGGGCCGATTAGAATCCGCCCTCCGCGCTGATTTATCGCGTGCCGCTCCGGTGAAAAACGCTGGTAAACTGGCGGCGTGCGAGTTTTGCTTTTTTTCGCGGCCATCGCCGCGGCCTTGGCGCAGCCCGAACCCGTGATCGTCGATACCGACGGCGCGGTTTTCAACGACGACGGCGCCGCGCTGGCGATGGTTCTGGCCGAGCCCGATAAAGCCGAAGTTTTGGGCGTCACTCTGGTTCCCGGAAATCTCTGGCCATCGGAAGCCGCCGGGTACATGTTTCGCGTGATCGACGCCATGAAACGGCCCAGCATCCCGCTGCACTTCGGCGCGCGCTTCCCGCTGGTCCATACGCGCGAAATGGCGCAAAAAGAGCAAAAAGAGTGGCCTAAAATCGACTATTTGGGCGCTTTTGCGCAGGACTTGCCGGAGGCGAAGCCCAAAATCGAGCACCGCGTCTCGCACAAGAACGCTGTCGATTACATCACCGACACCATCCTTCAGGAACCGGGCCCGGTGACCATGCTGGAACTCGGGCCGATGACCAATCTGGCCATCGCGCTGCGCCTGCATCCTGAAATCGCAGCGAAAATCAAGCGGCTGATTTTCATGGGCGGAGCCGAACAGGGCCGCGAATTCAACTTCTGGTTCGATCCCGAAGCCGCGCAGATTGTGCTGCGCTCCGCGATCCCGCAAAAAATCATGTTCGGCGTGGAGATTTGCGAGCGCGCGCCGCTCGATAAATCGCATTACGAGCAGATCGTTGCGAAAAAAACTCCAATCACCGATCTGTACCGCGACGACGTCGGGAAACGATTCAAGAAAGATCCTGGCGCGAAATTTCTGCTGTGGGACTGTCTTGCCGCCGCCTACCTGATCGAGCCGAGCTGGGTGACGCAAAGAAAAACGTCGTATCTCGACGTGGAAACGACGTTTGGAAAAGATTACGGCGCGGTGAAGCCGCTTGATCGGGCGCTGGCGCCGGAGGCCACTCCGGTCGAGGTGATGCTCGATCTGGATTTCGCGAAATTTTTCGACGTATATAAGGCGCTGCTGACGAAGTAAGCAGATGAAGTAGAATCGAAAAATGGCATCTGTCGCCGAAAAATCTCTTCTCTCGCCGCCCGATATCGGCGAGCATCGTCCTCGATTCCGCAGCCAGCGCACCACGCGCTTCACCGAAAGCGTCATCCGGGAAATGACGCGGCTGGCCGCGCAGCACAACGCGGTCAACCTGGCGCAAGGCTTTCCCGATTTCGGTTCGCCCGAAGTTCTGCGCAAAGCGGCCTGCGACGCGATCAACGCGGATATCAATCAATACGCGATCACCTGGGGATCGAAATCGCTGCGCAACGCGATCGCGGCGAAATACAAGAAAACGTACAACCTGGAGTTCGATCCGGAGCGCGAAATCACGGTCTGTTGCGGCGCGACCGAAGGCATGATGGCGTCGCTGATGGCGGTCACCAACCCCGGCGATGAAGTGGTGATCTTCGAGCCGTACTACGAAAATTACGGGCCCGATACGCTGCTTGCCGGCGCCGATCGCAAGTTCGTCAAGATGCGTCCGCCGGATTGGCGCTTCGACCGCGAGGAGCTGCGCCGCGCGTTTTCGCCGCGCACCAAGGCGATCATTTTATGCTCGCCCAATAATCCGACCGGGCGCGTTTTCGATCGCGGCGAGCTTGAATATATCGCGCAGTTGTGCCAGGAATTCGATTGCCTGGCCATCACCGACGAAATTTACGAGCACATCCTCTACGATGGAACCGAGCACATCCCGATCATGTCGCTGCCGGGCATGCGCAACCGGACCATTTTGATCAACAGCATGAGCAAGACGTACGCCGTCACCGGCTGGCGCATCGGCTGGGTGCTGGCTGCGCCGGATCTGTCGGATTCGATCCGCAAGATCCACGATTTTCTGACGGTCGGCTCGTCGGCGCCGCTACAGGAAGCGAGCGCGGTCGCCTTGGCGCTGCCGGAGGAATACTATACGAATCTGGCCAGGGATTATCGCGAGCGGCGCGATGCGATGCTCAAAGTGCTGGAGGAAACCGGATTCCGCAGCTTCGCTCCGCGGGGCGCTTATTACGTGCTGTGCGACATTTCCGGCTTCGGCTACGCCGACGACATGGCGTTTTGCCGGCACCTGGTGGAGGACGTGGGAATCGCCGCCGTGCCGGGGTCCAGTTTCTTTGAAGATCCCAAGGACGGCTCGCAACTGGTCCGCTTTTGTTTTTGCAAAAAATATGAGACCCTTAGGGAGGCGCAGGAGCGGTTAAGAAAAATTTAGAATCGCGACTGCGTAATAAGTGAACCATCCTTAATGGAGGGAAGGATGGCTGGGCAGATGGAGGTCGTATGCCGATGTTTCTTCTTCCGGAGAACGTCGCCCGCCAGGATGGTTTCGGCGCGGACTGCCCGTTGGGAGCCGAGCGCGGTAAGCCCTTGCTGATCACGCTGGGCATCACTCGCAGCATGGAACAGGAGAGCCTGGAAATCGCCATCTGGGGCTCCGCCAATCGGAAAGACTGGAAGCTTCTCCAGGTCTTCCCCCTGAAGTTTTATTGCGGGACTTATTCACTGGTACTGGATCTGACGCAGCATCCCGAGGTGCGCCATCTCCGCGCAAGCTGGAAGATGAATCGCTGGGGCGGAGGCGATCCGTCGCCGCTTTTCGGCTTTTATCTGATGGCGGAAGAGGCGCGGGAGCAAGCGGTCGGCGCGTATTAGCGCGGCTTCGCGCGGGGGATTTCCGCGGTGTTTTGAATCCAGGCTCTCCCGGCGATTTCGCGGTCTGAAAATCCAGCCCTTAAATCGGGCTAGCGGACTTGTGGAAAGCCGAGGTCTACGCGGCTGCTTGCCGGGTCCGGCCAGCGGCTGGTGACGAGCTTTGCTCGCGTATAAAACTGCACGCCTTCCGGACCATACATGTGCAGATCGCCGAATAGCGACGCCTTCCATCCGCCGAAACTGTAGTAGGAAACCGGCACGGGAATTGGCACGTTAATTCCGACCATGCCGGCTTCGACATCGAACTGAAACTGGCGGGCCGCGCCGCCGTCGCGGGTGAAAATCGCAGCGCCGTTGCCGTACGGATTCTCGTTCACCATGCCGACCGCTTCGGCGTAGGTGGAAACGCGCGCCACGCTCAGCACGGGACCGAAAATTTCGTCGTCATAGCAGCGCATTCCGGGCTTGACGTTATCGAGAAGCGAAGTCCCTAAAAAATGCGGGCCGCGCGCGCTTGCCGGATCGCCGCGCCCATCGACAACGACGGTGGCGCCTTCGTCGGCGGCTGCGGCGACGTAGCCGGCCACGCGATTGCGATGCTCGCGCGTGATCAGCGGGCCCATTTCGTTGCCGGATTCGAGACCCGGGCCGATTTTGATTTTCGCCATTCGCTCCCGAATCGCCGCAATCAGCGGATCGGCGATGCCGCCCACGGCGACCACCACGGAAATAGCCATGCAGCGCTCGCCGGCCGAGCCATAGGCGGCCGAAACCGCTGCGTCGGCCGCCATCGCGATATCGGCGTCGGGCAAAACGACCATGTGGTTCTTCGCGCCGCCGAGGGCCTGCACGCGCTTGCCGTAACGCGTGGCCGATTCATAAACGCTTCTGGCGATGGGCGTGGAACCGACGAAGCTGATCGCTTTCACGTCGGGATGCTCGATCAATCGCTCGACCGCGGCGCGATCGCCCTGAACGACGTTGAAAACGCCATCGGGAAGCCCGGCCTGGCGCAGCAGATCGGCAAGCAGCAGGCTCGCCGAAGGATCGCGCTCGCTGGGCTTGAGGATGAACGAATTTCCGCAGGCGATCGCGTTGGCGAGCATCCACAGCGGAACCATCGCGGGAAAATTGAACGGCGTAATGCCGGCCACGACGCCGAGCGGCTGGCGGATCTGATAAACATCGACTCCGGTGCTGGCCTGTTCGCTGAAGGAGCCCTTGAGCAGGTTAGGGATGCCGCAGGCGAACTCGATATTTTCCAGGCCGCGCGCGACCTCGCCCATCGCGTCCGGCAGAGTCTTGCCATGTTCGAGCGTGATCGCTTCAGCGATGGCGCGGCGGTTGGCGTCGACCAGTTCGCGAAACTTGAACATGATTTCGGACCGGCGCGACAGCGGAGCGGCGCGCCAGGAAGGAAACGCATCCTTGGCCGAGGCCACGGCCAGATCGACTTCCCGGGCGGAGGCGAAATCGACCGAGCCCCGCGGCTCGCCCGTCGCCGGATTCCAGACTGTGCCGGACCGGCCGGAGGTCGATTCGACGTCCTTGCCGCCGATCCAATGGCTGATCCGTCTAACGCCGCTCGCGATGGTCATACGCTTCTGATCGTACTCTATTCGCCGGCGGATTTCGCGATGGTTTCGAGGCCATAAAGAGAGCGCGCTGGCGTATTGCGCTATTCTGAATTTTCAACCATGACCACTGTCACTCACCTTGAATGCAGCGTCTGCTCCAAGCGCCATGAGGCCGGAAAAATTCACAATCTGTGCGAGTGCGGCGGGCCGCTGCTGGTCCGCTACGACCTCAAAAAAGCGCGCGAAAGCTGGAATCGCGATTGGATTTCGAACGGTCCTTCGAGCATGTGGCGATACGCGCCGGTGCTGCCCGTTTCCAAGCCGTCGTCGATCGTTTCGCTCGGCGAGGGCATGACGCCGCTGATTCACGCCAGGCGGTTGGGCGCGAAGCTCGGGGCGCAGGATCTGTGGATCAAGGACGAAGGCGTAAATCCCACCGGATCGTTCAAGGCGCGCGGGCTTTCCTGCGCGATTTCAATGTGCGTTGAGCTGGGCATCACCAAGGTGGCGATTCCCTCGGCGGGAAACGCGGCGGGGGCGCTATCGGCTTACGCGGCCGCTGCGGGAATCGAAGCGCACATTTTTATGCCGCGCGATGTTCCGCAGGCCAACTTTATCGAATGCTCGGTGACGGGCGCGAAAGTCACGCTGGTCAACGGCCTGATCAGCGATTGCGGCAAACTGGTCGCCGCCAAGAAGGACGCCGAGGGGTGGTTTGAAATTTCCACTCTGAAAGAGCCTTATCGCATTGAAGGCAAGAAGACCATGGGCTACGAAGTGGCCGAGCAGTTCCGCTGGGAATTGCCGGACGCGATTTTCTACCCGGCCGGCGGCGGCGTCGGCATGATCGGGATGTGGAAGGCGTTCGCGGAAATGGAGGAGCTCGGCTGGATCGGCTCGAAGCGACCCAAAATGATCGCGGTGCAGGCCGAAGGCTGCGCGCCCATGGTGCGCGCGTGGGAACAGGGCAAGGAACGCAGCGATTTTTTCGAAAACGCCGAAACGGTGGCGAGCGGGTTGCGCGTGCCGAAGGCGCTGGGCGATTTTCTGGTGCTGCGGGCGGCGCGCGAAAGCGGCGGGACGGCGATTGCCGTCAGCGATCCGGAGATGATCGAGGCCGGAGTTCAGTTGGCGAGCGATGAAGGAATTTTCGCGGCTCCGGAAGGCGGGGCCTGCGTCGCGGCGGCGCGCAAGCTGCTCGCCAATGGATTTTTAAAGTCGCGGGAAAAAATCGTAATCTACAATACCGGCTCCGGCTTAAAGTATTTAGAAGCATATTCTCCGGCATTTCCCCGTTAATCGGAATCGTTTTTCAATTCACGAAAACGCTGGCGCACGTTGAACTAGCCGCGGCACTGGAATGCGCGGGCTTGTGCGTTCTCGACCGCACAGCCGCGCTCCCTGCCGATCCTGGCGAATCGATTGCTGGTTCCGTATCGTTACGCCTGGCCGCAAAGGGCGCGGAGCAACCCAACGAGACGCCTGGCGGCGCGGCGTCCACGACGTTTTCACATGAGAGGAAAAGACATGTTGGATATGAGGAATCGGCGGAACTGGCTCAGCGGGATTTTTTTGTGCGCGGCGGCGCTGGGTTTTTTGGACACAGCGCGCGCGCAAACCGTCACAATCACACAGAACGGGCAGACGCTCAGCGGACCGCTTTCGTTCACCACCGCAACCGGCACGCTAAGCGCGAGCCAAACATTGAACGTCAGCACGCCGCCGAATAACGGCAATACGGTGGTGGTCACGGTGCCGTCGCAGTATGCGCAGTGGCTGATCGTTTCCCCAGGCGTGATCGCCAACACGCCGGGACAGATTTCGGTCAATGTGAACGCGGGATCGCTCGGCGTGGGCACGCAGGCGGGATATTTCATGGTCCAGATTTCGAACAACCCGGCGAGCGCGCAGACGGTTCTGGTGAACGCGACGATCACCGGCGCATCGGCGCTTTCGGCATCGCCCGCGTCGCTGAGCTTCACCGCGCAGGCCGGGCAGACGTCGGGCACTCCGCAAGGCTGCGCGCAACAGAATTTTGCGGGAAGCTGCCAGATCGCGATCTCCAGCAGCGCGGGAACGCTCGCCTATAACGTGAGCTGGACGCCGGCGAACTCCTGGCTGGTTCCGGATCAGTTCAGCGGATCGACGGGCGGCGCGGCGATGAACGTCAGCGTGAACCCGGCGAACTTGAGCGCGGGCGTTTACACCGGAGAAATCACGGTGCAGAGCAAGACAACGAGCGACGCGGTGACCATCGCGGTGACGCTGACGGTCACGGCCAGCGCGACATTAACGGCCACGCCGTCGACGCTGAATTTTTATTACACCTCGGGCGGGACGGCGCCCCCGGCGCAGCAGGTGACGGTGAGCTCGACCGGAAGCGCGATCGCGTTTAACGTGAACCAGTCGGCGGGTTCGCAGAGTTGGCTCAAGGTGAGCATTCTGAGCGGCGTCGCCAGCAGCAGCAATCCGGCGACGCTGATGGTGAGCGTGACGCCGGCTGCGGGGATGACGCCTGGCCCGTACACGGCAACGCTGAATCTGACGAGTCCGAACAGCAGCGCGTCGGTGAGCGTGACGCTGGTGGTGAGCCAAAATCCGTTCCTGACGGTGAGCGCGAATCAGCTTGCCTTCAGCGCTCCGTTCGCGGGGACGCCGCCGCCGGCTCAGGGACTCACGGTGGGGACCACGGGGGGGCCGCTGAACTTCACGGCGACGGCATCGTCGAGTCCGGCGTGGCTGACGGTATCGCCATCGGGCGGAGTAACCGGGACGCAGTCGGCTCAGCTTACCGTGGGCATAAGCCAGGCGGGGCTGAATGCCCTGTCGGTGGGATCCTATCAGGGAACGATTACCATTGCGCCGACCAATGGCGACCCGTATTCGCTGGTGGTGCAGGTGACGCTGACGGTCGGCGTGAACTCGACGTTGGTCGCCGCGCCGAGCCAGTTGGTGTTCAGCTATCAGACCGGGCAGGCGCAGCCGCCGGCGCAAACGGTGGAGCTGCTAAGCACGGGTCCGAGCCAGGCGTTCACGATCACGACGACGGGCAGCGGCGCGGCCAACTGCGGGTCCGGAACATGGCTGTCGGCGATGGCGCTGCAATCGCCGCAAGCGACGCCGAATACGCTGAGCGTGAGCGTGAATACGACGGGCATGACCGCGGGGACTTGCAACGGAGTGGTGCATGTTTTCTATAACGGGCTGACGGGGCCGGCCGAAACGGATGTACAGGTGACGCTGTTTGTCAGTTCCTCGCCGCTGCTGACCATCAGCCTGCCGAACGGGTTCGGCTACGACGCCGCGCCGCTCGGCTCGACCACGCCGATCCAGCATACGATCGGCATCGGCAGCACGGACGGCTCGGCGATCCAGTATTCGGTCGCGCCGCAGAGCGCGCCTTGCCCATGGCTTGCGGCGGCGCCGGCGACCGGGAGCAATCCAGGGACGTCGCCCACGCAGATCCAGATCCAGATTTTGCCGGGCTGTGTAACGACGCCGGGAATCTATCCGGGCGGCATCCAGATTAGCTCGCCGGGATTGCCGTCTCCGGTGATGCTGAGTCTGAACCTGGTGGTCACATCGACGGTACAGATATCGGTCACGCCGCAGAGCTTGACGTTCAATGAATCGCAGGGCGGAACGCAGCCTCCGCCGCAGACGCTCAACTTCACGGTCTCCGGCGGAAACGCGGCGTTTGTGGCCACGGCTTCGTCCAATTTCAACTGGCTGACGGTGACGCCGGCATCGGGAAATACGAGCCTGGGGAAAATATCGGTTTCGGTGAATAACAATACGCTGCCGGCGCAGACCTACAATGGGTCGATCTACATTACCTTCGTGAACGCCGAGACGCCATCGGCGACGATTCCGGTGCAGTTGATCGTCGGGCCGCCGCAGAGTCTCAGCGCCAGCCCGGCGTCGCTGACGTTCAGCTATCAATTGGGCGGATCGGCTCCGGCATCGCAGAATGTGACGCTGACCAGCACGGGTGGACCGGTGAATTTCAGCGTGGCGGCGAACAGCACCGGCGGATGGCTCGGCGCGTCGCCCGCCAGCGGATCGACCGGATCGGCGGGGTCGCAGACGGTGGCGGTGTCGATCAATCCGGCGAATATTCCGGCGAACGCCGCAGCGGGCCAGTCGCTGATGGGCACGATCAGCATCACCGCGCCGGGGGTTCTGGCGAATCCGATCACGATTGCGGTGACGTTGAACATCACGGCCGCGCCCACGCCGCTGCCATCGACCATTTCCACCAGCGCGGTGAGTAACGGCTATGGCGCCATCGCGCCGGGGGAGTTGATCACGATTAAGGGGACCAACCTGGGACCGTCGCCCTGCGAACCTCCGGCGGCGTGCGCGGCTGTCGGCTACAGTTTCACGGTGAACGCGGACGGCACGGTGAGTTCGACGCTCAAAGGCGTCCAGGTGTTGTTCGATGGAATCCCGGGAACGCCGACCTACGTTTCTCCAACGCAGATCAATGTGATCGTGCCGTGGGAAATTGCCGGAAGAACGTCGACCAACATTGTGGTGTCGTATAACAATGTTCCTTCGGCGTCGATTCCGGAACAGGTGGTTCCGGTTGCGCCGGGAATTTACACCCAGAACGCAACAGGATCGGGACAGGCGGCTGCGGTGAATCTAAGCCCGACGGCGGCCAGCATCTACAACGGTCCGGCGGGACAGGTGTTTCCGGGCACCAACGTGACCATGGCGCCGGCGGCGGCCGGAACGGCAATCGCGCTATACCTGACCGGCGGCGGCTTGACCAGCCCGGCGAGCGTCACCGGCACAATTAATCCTCCGGCGGCCGTTCCGCTGGCGGGCTGGACGCAGGGATCGGGAACCGTGACGGCCACTATCGGCGGCCAGCCGGCGACGGTGCTATACGCCGGCGCGGCGCCGACGTTGATTACGGGCGTGGTGCAGATCAACCTACAGATCCCGCAAGGCGTCCACGGCTCTGCGCTGCCGGTGGTGATCACCATCGATGGAGTGTCGACGCAAACGACGGCAACAATCGCCGTGCAGTAATTATTCGAAAATTTCGCTCAGCGGGACTTCGAGGGCGGGGTTCTCGGTGCGGAGAACCTCGCCTTTGAATTCGCGGAGGCCGTCGGCTTTGGTCGCGATGTAGACGCGGCGCATTTGCGGCTCCAGCAGCCACACATAGGGAACGCCCATCTGGAGATAATCGTCGATGCGCTGCTCGACGCGGCTCATGCGATCTTCCGGCGAAAGAATTTCGATGCAGAGAAACGGCGGCTTCGTGAGCACTTGCTCATCCGGTTCCCCGAGAACCACGGTAATGTCGGGCACGCGAAATCTCGCCGGGCCGACTTGAACGCGCACTTCAGGCGCGACGCTGATTCCCCATTGCTTCCTGCGCGAAAACAGGTACGCGCTGATCCTCATCTGCAAATTGCCGTGATCCCATTCGCCCAAATTGCGCTCCTCTATCCGCCCGTCAATGTAGTCGACATCGGGACGATAACTGGTCGCGAGGTATTCTTCCACGGAAATCAGCGTCTCAGTGGGCATAACCTCACTTTACGACAATGTTTACCAATTTATCGGGCACAACGATCGCTTTAACGATCTGTTTGCCCGGTCGCGCCCGATTCGCGGCAATTATTCGAAAATTTCGCTCAGCGGGACTTCGAGGGCGGGGTTCTCGGTGCGGAGAACCTCGCCTTTGAATTCGCGGAGGCCGTCGGCTTTGGTCGCG
>Ga0209062_1005280_pt1 | contig 12664 bp, 7 predicted proteins | sample Coa_R2_2_FD_187158 | JGI IMG/M metagenome (GOLD analysis project Ga0209062, IMG submission 187158) | Surface soil microbial communities from Centralia Pennsylvania, which are recovering from an underground coalmine fire - Coalmine... | ecosystem: Environmental > Terrestrial > Soil > Unclassified ... | reverse complement strand
CTTCTCTTGAAAGCCGTCGGCGTAGCCGATCTTTCTCCAATTGTCGAGGTAATAGCGGTTATGGTCGATGGTCGGCACGTAAAAGGTTCCCCGCCGCGCCATTTCCGCGATGGTCGCATCATCCATATCCGTGGCGTGCTCGAGCGAATCTGTTCCCGCGCGCACGGCGTCGCGCGCGCCATCCGGTCCATACGAATGAATGGCAATCTTTTTCCCCAACTGATGCGCCGCATCCACGGCGGCTTTGATTTCGTCATAGGTGTAGGTCTCGAACTGCGTCACGTCGTCATCCGTGCCGGTCGAGGCAAAAAGTTTAATGACGTCCGCACCCGCGGCGACTTGCTGCCGCACCACGCGCAGCACTTCCGGCACGCCGTCCGCGGTCCCGCATCCTGGCGGAAGGCTGGCGGCTTTCCATGGAGCCGCCGTGATGTACAGTCCGCAGCCCGCCACAAACATGCGGGGACCGATCATTTCGCCGCGATTGATCAAGTCGCGCATGGCGATATCCATGTACTGGTCGGAGCCGAGGTCGCGAACTGTCGTGACGCCGGCCTCCAGAGTGCGCATGGCGCCCTTGCGTGCCAGAAACACTTCGACCGCAGGCGGATTCGCCGTGATCTGCTTTAGCATGGGCACGCCCGGCGTCTCGTCCGTATACATCGTCATGTGCGTATGCACGTCGATCAGCCCCGGCAGCCCGGTGTAGCGGGAAAGGTCGATCGCTTCCGTCCCGGCGGGAATGTCTGCCGCCTTTGTGGAGACCGCTTTAACACGGCCCCCTTCCACCAGGACAATCGCGTTCGTCCATACTTGTTTCCCGTCCCACAACCGCCCGAATTTCACGGCCTTGGCAGCAGGTGCAGGCCTCTGTTTTCCGCAGGCCGCCCTTCCTGCCGAATCTGCCTGCCCGGCTGCCCGCGACGCGCCTGCAAGCAAGCCCGCCGCAGCTAGGATTGCCGTCACCAACAGGACCAGCTTATTCCGCTCAAGTCGCATTTCTGCAACCCTCCTGTGCAAGGCCGCTTGTTTGTATCTCGCCCCTCGGCAAAATGCAATTGGCGGCAAAAAAAGGACCGCATGTCTCGCTTTTCGGGTCTCAGGCGGGCCGCGCTGGCTCCGCAAGGCCCGCGACCGGAGAGCAGGCCGTCTCCCGCAGATCAAAATCGGGCCGAAGCAGCTCGCGCCCCGGGCATATTTCCGCAGCTTCTCCAGTTATGCAGGGCAAGCAGTAACAGCAGTAAGTATTCTCCTTGGGCGCATGGGCTGGAATGGTGCACCCCGCATCGTTCCGGCCCTTCTTCCTTTGCGGCTTTCCGCCGCGTTCCTTGTTCCGTCCCACCTTCATTGCAGAGTCTCGCGCCCTATAGCGGACGCCGCCCGATAGGTCAACTCCCGAGGTCTTGATTTCATGAGACTTAGGGACTGCAGGCCGGGCTGGAGAGGCCCGGCTGCGGAGGGAACGCGCACTTGTCACAACACAAGTCTTCCGGCGGATCTGAGACCGAGAGAGCGGTTAGGGCTGCGGCTGGGTTTGCGGGGCCGGAGGCGGGGTCGTGGGCGAGGCGGCCGAGGAAGTCAGACTACTCGAAGAGCTCACTGGCGGCATCGGAGGCGCAACTCCGGCGATCTGCGAGCCCAAGCCAAGTTGCTGGAGCGTGTGGGCGTCGAGTTTGCCGCTGGGTGTGATACCGTGAGCTTCCTGGAATCGTTTCAAAGCGGCAACGGTCGAGTCGTCCCACTTGCCCGTCGGCTCGCCGGCAAAGGATCCGTCCTTTGCCAGCGCCTGCTGAATTTCCGAGATGCGGTCGGCCGTAGGGGCCTGCTGACCTTTCACCCGGCGCGAACGGCGCGCTTTGCCGCGGGCCTTCGACGACTTTCCGGAAGCCGTCGTTCCGGTGGCCTTACTTCGTTGCGCGGTCTTCCGGACGGCCGCCTTCCGGGTGCCGCTCTTTTTGGAGCCGGACTTCTTCGTGACGCGGCTCTGCGCACCCGCGATTCCGGCGAACGCCGACACGCCCAAGCCCGCCGCTATGAGCAGCGCCAAGGCCAGACGTGCCGTGTTTCGGGTCATCCGTCTCCCTTCTTATGTCTTTCCATTGCAGCCATGACAGGGACGCGCTCGAAGCGCCTCCCTGTCGTGGCAGATCGCGCAGATCGCTTGCTACTGCGTGTTCTTGCCGGCGTCAGAAGGAACCACGCCGGGGAGAAACACCGTGTGGATACGGTCGCTATCCAGCCGGCGCAGCACCTTGAAAACAACGTTGTCGCCCGGCTTCAACTGCGAAATGGCTTTGCGGTATTCGTCGACGTTCGTGACGGTCTGATGATTCACTTCAACGATTACGTCACCCCGGCCAAAGCCAAGGTCGTCGCCGAAACTCGCCGGATCGACGTCGGTGACGAGCACGCCCTTTTGGCCTTCCATGCCGATGCGGCGTCCGCGTTCCGGCGTCAGGGCGTCGACGTGCAAGCCAAATTCGGAAGGCGGCGCTTCGCCGGGTTGGTCGCCCAGGCGGCCGGCGGTATTGGGGAAGACGCGCGTGCGATCCTCCACGGTGGCGGTCGTTTCCTTGGACTGATGGTCACGGACGTAGTCGAGTTTGATCTTGCTGCCGATGGGCGCTTGCGCGATGGGATTTACCAGGTCGTTTCCGGTCTTAACGGGGTGCCCATTGACGCTGGTGATTACGTCGCCGCCCTTTAGACCGGCCTTTTCGGCTGGGCTGCCGGGTTCGACGCTTTCGATCACGACGCCATTCGAGGCGCCGAGAGACTTCAGCGTGATTGGGTTGGTGCCAAGCTCTTCCTGGAAGGTGACGCCTATGGAACCGCGCGTGACACGGCCCTGCGAAATAATTTGATTGTAGACGTTGATCGCTTGCGAGGAGGGCAACGCAAAGCCGACACCTTCAGAGCCGCGGCTCCCGGTGATGATCGCGGTGTTGATGCCAATCACCTGGCCAGCGAGATCCACGAGCGGACCGCCGGAGTTGCCCGGGTTGATTGCCGCATCCGTTTGCAAAAAGCGCTGGAACTGGCGGCCGACGCCACCGCGGTCTTTCGCGCTGATGATGCCAGCCGTAACGGTGGCCTGAAGGCCAAAGGGACTGCCAATCGCGAGAACCCAATCACCGACTTGCACGCCATCGGAATTGCCGAGCTTTGCGGTGGGGAGATCCCTGCCAGCGTCAATCTTAATGACGGCAAGGTCGGTGTCTTCGTCGGTTCCAACCACCTTTGCGATGTACTTGTTGGTGTCTCCGTTGAGCTGGACCTGAATCTTGGTGGCCTGCTCAACCACGTGATTGTTGGTCAGAATATATCCGCGCTTATCCACAATCACGCCGGAGCCGAGGCTCCTTTCTGTCTGCGGAGGAGCGTTCTGGCCGCCCTGGTCGAAGAAGCGGTCGAAGAAATCCTGCATGGGGTCGTCGTCATCATTCGGAGCGGAGCGACGCCGCCTGCTACGCTGGCGCTCGAGCACCTGCGTCGTGGCGATATTGACGACCGCGGGTTCCACCTTGTTCACAATGGCCGCAAAGGAACTGGAGGCGGGTATCGGCTCCGGCACGGTCAAGGGAGTTGCGTTCGTTCCCGAGAAAGTCGAGCGCATTGCGGAGACGCGGCCCGAAACAACCGTTCCGATCATGATGCCGACCGCCAGCGTCGCTGCCACGAAGACCCCTGCCAGCAACTTGCGGCGCTTCGCCCAATTCACAAACTCGCTTACTTGGTCACCCATGTTTCACGGCTCCTTCTGTTCCCGGACCACACGCCCGATGTCCCCCGGCCGCACTGCACGCGCTCCCCGCGGATCCTCGGTTCACCTGGCGAGAGCCGAGGCAAGCGCGGCCCATGCGGGCACGCCCGGCAGCAGACGGGCATTGGCGCCCGCGCTCCGATGCGCTCCCAAAGTATAACACCGCAATTTCCGGCCGGTTGCTTGGCGCTGCCCTTGCGCCTCGAAACTAACTGTCCCTAGGGCCGGGTCGGTATCCTTTTATTCTGCTATGTTGGACGCACGACGCTGTATTTGTGTTGTAACTCTTTTGTATTATCGCCCTTCCGGAGCGTTTTCCTCGAAGCCTCGCCCCTCGGCGCTGCCTCTTCCTGTCGGATAACGACCAGCAACTGGCGACTATCTGTGCTACTTTGCCCTTTCGCGCCAGGCGCGGGGAGGCCCTGAAAATGGGCGAGCAGCGGAAAATCAGGTGGGGGGTGCTGGGGGTTGCCGGCATCGCAGTGCGCAAGGTGATTCCGGGAATGCAGCGCTCCGCGTTGTGCGAGGTCTCGGGCATCGCTTCGCGCGACGGGCGAAAGGCCGAGGAGGCCGCGCGCAATCTGGGCATTCCTCGATCGTACGGCAGCTACGAGGAACTCCTGCACGATCCGGAAATCGAAGCGGTGTACAACCCGCTCCCAAACCATCTGCACGTGCCGTGGACCATTCGGGGGATGGAAGCCGGGAAGCACGTTCTGTGCGAAAAGCCAATCGGCCTGAACGCCGCGGAGGCTGCATCTCTCTTGCCTGTGCGCGAACGCACGCAGCGCAAAGTCGGCGAAGCATTCATGGTGAAGACGCACCCGCAGTGGCTCCGAGTGCGCGAGCTGGTTCGAAGCGGGCGCATCGGCGAACTGCGGGCGATCACAGGATTTTTCAGCTACTACAACCGCGATCCGCAAAACGTGCGGAATCATCCCGAGTGGGGCGGAGGCGGATTGCTGGACATCGGCTGCTATCCGATCACCACGGCGCGGTTTATTTTTAAAGAAGAGCCGCGGCGAGCAATCGGAATCGTCGAGCACGACCCCGAGTTCAAAACGGATCGGCTGGTTTCCGCGATACTAGACTTCCCTTCCGGACAGGCATCGTTTACGTGCAGTATGCAGCTGGTTGCGTATCAGCGGATGCAGTTTTTGGGAACGAAAGGGCGCGTTGAAATCGAGATTCCATTTAACGCTCCGCTGGACCAGCCGGCGCGGATTTTCATGGATGACGGCCGCGATGTATTCGGCTCCGGCATTCAGACAGAAATGATACCGGCTGTGGATCAGTACACCGTGCAAGGTGACGCATTCTCACGGGCCATTCTGGAGGACACGGAAGTGCCGGTGTCAATCGAGGACGCGATCGGGAATATGCGGGTGATTGACGCGATTTTCCGGTCTGCGGAGTCGGGCGTTTGGGAGCAGCCGTGACGCAGACGGGCATGCTCCAGAGCCAATAGCAGGCAGCTCCGCAATGGTAAACGCAGAGCTCCCGCTCGGCACTCGGAGCGAGGCCGCTGTAACTTGCTTTGCCGCGGTGCTAAAATCGCGCTGAAGGAACCCTACATGCCGCCCAAAACTCTCTACCAGAAGATCTGGGACAGCCACGTTGTGCACGAAGAGCCGGGCAAACCCGCACTGATCTACATTGACCGTCATTTGATTCACGAAGGAACTTCACCGCAGGCATTTTCCGGTCTGCGCGCGGAAGGGCGAAGAGTGCGCCGCCCGGATCTGACGTTTGCCGTGATGGATCACTCGGTCCCCACGACGGACCGCACGCTGCCCATCCTTGATCAGGACGCGAAAGCCCAATTTGACGCACTGGAGAAAAATTGCCGGGAAACGGGCGTGCGGCTTTTCGACATGAACAGCCGCAATCAAGGGATTGTGCATATTATCGGGCCGGAGCTAGGAATAACGCAGCCAGGACAGACGATTGTCTGCGGAGACAGCCACACTTCCACCCACGGCGCTTTCGGCACGCTGGCGTTCGGCATCGGAACCAGCGAAGTGGAGCACGTGCTGGCGACGCAGTGCCTGGTACAGGCGCGCTCGAAAACGCTGCATATCGTGGTGAACGGCAAACGGCCGCGCGGTGTCATGGCGAAGGATTTGATTCTGGCGATCATCGGCAGGATTGGAATTGGCGGCGGCACGGGACACGTGGCGGAATACGGCGGCGAGGCCATCCGCAGCCTGTCCATGGACGGCAGAATGACCGTCTGCAACATGACCATTGAAGGCGGGGCGCGCGCGGGCATGGTGGCGCCGGATGAAACGACATTTGCGTACTTGGAGGGGCGGCCGTTCGTGCCGCGCGGGAAGGCGTTTCAAGAAGCCGTCGAGCGCTGGAAGGAACTTCGCACGGATGACGGCGCAAAGTTTGATATGACCGTCGAGCTCCAAGCTGAGGATATTGCGCCCCAGGTCACCTGGGGCACGAATCCCGGCATGGTCACCAGCGTCAATGGCCGCGTGCCCGATCCCGGATCGTTCAAAGACCCGAACGATCAGAAGGCCACCGAAAGCGCGCTGAAATACATGGGTTTGAAGGCTGGCACCCGGATTGTGGACATTCCGGTGGACCGAGTGTTCATCGGTTCATGCACGAACTCGCGGCTCGACGATTTGCGCGCGGCAGCGCATCTGGTGGCCGGCAAACACGTCGCGCGCAACATCAAGCAAGCGCTCATCGTTCCCGGTTCGCGCGGCATCAAAGCGGCTGCCGAAAAAGAGGGCCTCGACCGCATCTTCCGCGAGGCGGGCTTCGAGTGGCGCGATGCGGGGTGCAGCATGTGCATCGGCATGAATGCGGACGTGCTGCCGCCCCATGAGCGCAGCGCCAGCACTTCCAACCGCAACTTCGAGGGCCGCCAAGGCAAGGACAGCCGCACCCATCTGGTAAGCCCGGTAATGGCGGCGGCGGCCGCGATTGCGGGACACTTTGTCGACGTCCGCGAAATGGACGTGGCTCCAGTGGAGTAGATTGGTTGTTCCGGCAAACATTTCTGCTTGGCGGGGGAGTTCATGAAGCCGTTTATTACGCATAGCGGGAAAGTCGCGCCGCTGGATCGCGTCAACGTGGATACGGACCAGATGGTGCCGAAACAATTTTTGAAAGCGCTCACGCGCGAAGGCTTTGGACGCATCCTTTTCTATGACTGGCGGTATCTGCCGGGAGAAAAGCCCAATCCGGATTTTGTGCTCAACTTTCCGCGCTATAAGGGCGCGAGCGTGCTGCTGGCACGCGCCAATTTTGGCTGCGGCTCAAGCCGCGAGCACGCTCCTTGGGCCATCGGCGATTACGGCTTTCGTGCCATCATCGCGCCGAGTTACGCCGACATTTTCTACAACAACTGCTTTAAGAACGGCATCCTGCCGGCGACGCTGAAGGAAGAGGAAGTGGACGAACTTTTCCGCCGGACGGAGCAGGAAGAAGGCTATTCGCTGAGCATTGACCTGCCCAACCAAACGGTGAGCGACAGGCATGGACTCGTGTACCGGTTTGAGATTGCGCCGGCGCGCAAGGAAGTGCTGCTGAAGGGGCTCGACGATATCGGGACCACCTTGCAGCACGCCGCCGCCATCGACGCCTACGAAAAAGCCCACCCCGGCACTGCCACGATGTATGACAGCGTCGACGTAAAGTACTACACCAACGGCGCGTAGTCGGGCCACCAGACGCACAAGTATTTGACGGCGGTGCTGCTGGCGGTTTTCCGTTCAAAGGCTCCAGCGATCGCAAGCGTCCGGTTTCAACCGCCCCCGAAGGTCGCGCTGCGCTGAAAATTTCCAATAAAAAAGCGGGAAAGGCCGGGAGGCCTTCCCCGCTTTCCTTGGCGAGCCGTTGAGCGCCCGCCGGAAGAAGTTAGAACTTAAACCGCAGGCCAAACTCCATTTGGCGCGGCGTGTTACCTTGCGAAGTCAATGCGCCCCAGTCTCCCAAGTCGCCCAACTGCTGATAGGGATTTGCGAAGACCATGTGGTTCAATGTGTTGAGGCAGAGGAACTGAAACTCGAGACTGTAGCGCTCGGTGAAGCGAATGTTCTTACGAACGCTCAGGTCCATGTTCCAGTAGGAGAGGCCGTAGGTTGGGCCAACGCCATAGTCACGGCCGTCAATGCCAAGAATCGGCGCCCGGAAGTTGGCGTAGTTCGCTGCCGGGTTCGAGAAGAGGTTTGGCGAATTGACGTCTCCTCCCGCGTAGTGAACCGAGGCGCTGCCACTGCCAACCGGCGCTACGGGAACGCACTGTTCGTTGGTAAAGAAGTTGGCGCCGTCGGCGGAACCGAATGCCTGTGCGTCATTGCCGCCCGCTGTGTTGCAGTAGAGCGGCGAGCCGCTACCAAAGGTGAAGATCGGCGAGAAGTTCCAGCCGCCGAGGATGTGTCCGAGCAAGCCCTGCTGGTTCTTGAAAACAGGAGGCTCATACACGGCAAAGACGTTGTAGACCCAGCGACGATCGAACGCCTGGGGACCGTACATCTCTGAAAGGTTGAACGCGTCATTGGGGGTGTACTCGCTCGTCGCCTGGACAAAAGCGCCGGTGCCGAGCGCCTTGCTGAAGGTAAGATTCTGCTGGAGCGTAAGATTGTGCCAATTGTTCATCTTCAGCGAAACGAAGGCTGCGTTGTAGTTTCCGTAGCCAACGCTGGCGTTGACACCGACGCCGCTGCTCAACTGGCCGTTGCTGCCGAAGCTCGAGGTGTAGATCGGGCTGTTCTCCATGCTACGGGCAAAGTTGAAGCCAGGCAGCGTCGTGCCATTGGGGCCGCCACCGATACCGCCATTGTCCAGCGCGGACCAAAGGCTCCAAACCTGCTGGTTCTTAAAGTCGCTGAAAAGGTTGTTGACGACGGTCGCGGTACAAGTATTGGGAGCACAGTATCCCGTTCCTGAAAGGGCCGCCTCAAAGAAAGGTTGCGGAGTAAGAGAAGCAACAATCGCTGCTTTGCCGGCAGCACCGCACTGATTTTGACCCTGCAAGCAACCCATTTGCTTTTCGACGTAGGCATACGCCTGGGCAAAGCTCTGCCCTCCGAGCGTCATCATGTACGGAACGGCATTGATGTTAATGGGCTGATATTCATGTGTAATGCGACGCCCGATGTAGCCGAGTTCAACGGTGATCTTGTTGTTCAGCTGGCGCTGGATCGTGAAGTCAAAGGAATCCACCACGTTCGGACGGAAGTGAGGGTCCAAGGCTTCGCCAGCAGCAGCCGAAACATCGTTGATGCCGGGGAAAACCGGCTGCGGCAGCGTCGGCGCGGCAGCCGGCAACGGCGCTGTTGCTCCGTCTACACCGACACGGAACGCGTTGGTTAAACTCGGCGTTGCCGGCCCGCAAGTCCCATTGGACAAAGCTAGGCGGCACTGAACCGGCTGAATCAAGCCGGTGCCGAGCAGCGGCACGAGCACGAGATCGACACCGTTCAGACGCCCGTAAACGCGGCTGTAACCGCCACGGATCACGGACTGGCCGTGGCCAAGGAGCTTTCCGAGAACGCCGTTGTCAAAGCTGGGGTTCCACGCCGCCGCGATGCGCGGGCTGAAGGAACCGTAGAAAGGATCATACGGATATTTCTGTCCCGCGCCGGTATTGCCGACCAGAGCAAACCCTATCTGAGGATTATAGACCTGACCAGAGAGCGCAGCAGCTTTCCGCTGGTTCAGGAAGGCCTCTACGTCGAGCTGCTGGCCGCTGGAATCGACCAGTTCAACTTGTTTTCCGGCTTCCTCGGTAGGGGGCATCTCGAGAGTCCACCCCAGGCCGTAAGTCAGCGTGAAAGTCGGCTTCATGCGCCAAGAGTCGCTGAAGTAGACGTTGTAATAGGGAATCGTGCTCTTGTCGAAAGCTGGCGTAAACGGCGGGTTCAGTGCCAAATTCGGGCCCGTGCGCGTGTACGCAATCTGGGCATCGGTGACAATACCAAAGACCGCCGCGAGGTCGCGGTTGAATGTAACAGCACTGACCCCCGCGGGGGTAGCTGGATAGCCTGTCACCAGACCGCCGCCCGAAGAATCCCCAAGTTGATACGTCAGGCTGTAATTGATCCCGCCGCCATTGTCCGTGCGTTGGTGCCAATCCCAGTTCCGTTGATAAGCGCCGCCAAACGTAAAGAGATGGTTACCGTGGAGAATCGTCACGTCGTCACGAAGGAAGTTATCGTGACCGTCCCAGAAACGGGTGCGGATATCCTGCGTGTCGACATTGTAAGGTGTAAGCGCACTGGAACTCTCGCCGAGCGGCTCGAGGGCCCCGGTGATATTGCTCAATTGCGGTATTCCGCCGAGGTCGCCCCAGGACCAAAAATTCCGGAGATAGCTGTAATGGAAGTCGTTGGTAACATTGGTGGAAATATTGGTGGTCAGGCCGGCGACATAGTACCAGGGCTGCTGCGGACGCGAAGACACGGAAACGGGCGTACCGCTGCTAATGTCAATCTGGCTGGAAGTCGCACGTGTTAGCTTGTAGTAGCGATAGCTGCTGTTGAAGTGCCATTTATCGCCAAAATCATGGTCGAGGCGCGCCACGAAGAAGTTGTCGTTCTGTGGCACAGTCATGTTCGCCTTAAAACCGATCTCATTGACAGTATCGCAGCGGGAACCGCGGATGCTGCCGCAGGATGGATCATTGCCCTGCGGCATAAGGGCCCAAAGCGCTTGGACAGTCGGGTTAATGCCGATACCGCGGGGGTCCATCGTCGACCCAGCGATTACCGCCCCCGAGACGGGATCCGTCGTAGCCGTGGGATTGACATTGTAAATGGTGCAGTCCGAAAGTGACTGATAGTTGCATGAGGTATTCCCGCTAGCATCATTGGAGAAGCGCAGGATGCCGGCCCGCATCGCGGCAGAAGGGACGGCGCGTTCTATCGTTTGGGAGTTGTTCCAACGGAAGCCCTGATAGTTGGTGAAGAAGTAGGTTTTCCCGCCGAGAATCGGTTTCGGAATGATCGGACCGCCGACAGAACCGCCAAAGCGGTTGTAGTGAAAGCTGGGAAGCGGAGTGCCGCTCAGGTTGTTGTCCCAGCTATTTGCATTGAAGTTGTTGTCCAAATAATACTCGTAGGCTGTGCCGTGCCAGGCATTGGTGCCGCGCTTGGTAACGACTTGCACCTGCGCGCCGGCGGAACTGTTGAAGTCCGCCGTCTGGTTGGCGGTGTTGACCTTGAATTCTTCGACGCTGTCGGCGGGAGTGGGCATCACACCGGTGGGTACGCCGCCCGAACCTGCCCCACCGCGAAGGCCATTACCCGCCGCAATGCCACCTGTCGGGTCACCGCCGAAGCTGGGCGTGTAGACCTGCATGGAGCCGTCCATGTCGTTGGTGTTGTTGCCGCCGTCGAGCATAAAGGTGCTCTGGTCAACAACCGCCCCAGCCACGCTACCGTCGGGACCGACGCCGGGTTGCAGCGCCACGAACGTGCTGACATCGCCGCCAATGGCCGGCAAGGCTTCGAGAGACTTGCCCGTGATGGTGTTGCCCACAGTTGCGTTCATCGTCTGGAGCTCGGTCCCGGTGGCGGTCACTTCAACCGTCTGGCTGACGGAGCCCAGTTCCATCGTGATGTTCAGAGTGAGAGCGGTGCTAACACTTACTTGCTGGCTCGTCAGCTTTGCCGTTCGAAAGCCAGTCTTTGTCACGGTGACGTTGTACGTGCCGGGCGGAACGTTCGCAAAGAGGTAGCGACCGGTGTCATTCGTCACGGTCGTGCGGACAGCATTCGTCGAGGTATCGGTCAGAGTAACCGTAGCTTCGACGACAGCGGCGCCTGACGGATCCACAACCGTACCCGCTACTGTGCCGGTATTAGCTGTCTGCGCGGCGGCCTGACTGGGGATCATTACGAGGAGCAGCGCCGCAAGGATTGCAAAAGAGGCAAAGCCGGTCCGATAAGACCACTTGGACATACACACCCTCCCACTCGCGATAACGGCCAATTTGATGGCACCCACTCAGGCGCGCCAGCAAATTTTGATGAACTCTATATTTCGAGCGGGAGAAAATGTCAACACATATTTAAGAAAAAACTCAGCTAAACTTCTGCTGAAGTTGAGCTAAATGTCGACTAAATTGACGGACTTATGTGGAGATAGCTAGAATTCCAGAAAGACTGGACTTCGACCCGCAAGAAGAATCGCGTGCCTGTATCCCCAGCGACTGCCGGAGCTAAGGTTGATCACGCGTTCGGGCACGAACTCGGCAAAGGCCTGATACGAGGCGCTGCTCCCGGGTGTGTGCGAAAAAACCAGACCGTCCAAGCTGTCGCTTGCTGGTCTGAAACCGCAAAATGCAGCCGGAGCGCGTTTCCTCGGGAGGCCATCTTGTGAGTATTAGTACTTACGGATTCTCTACGCGCCTCTTTCGCCGCTGTAAGCGGCGATGTCTGCGATTGCCTGCGAAGCCAGCGAGCTGGAGCAAGTGGGATCAGCGGTCCTTGCGCGGGCCGACAACGGCGTCCGAACGCCCATCGCGTTTGCTGCTTACTTCAGGCACTGCCCGATCCGATGAGGCGGCGGGCTCTTCCAGCGCGCCATGAACGATAATTGAGCGCGCTGCATCCGGCGTAGGACGCGATTCGGGCTTCTCTGCTGCCGGGCGAATGCGCTCCACTTTGACGCGGGCCACGCGTTTGCCGTCCATCTCGACGACCGTAAAGCGATGACCCTCGTACTCAAAGGATTCGCCGCCCTTGGGAATGAACCCGAGCTGATCGAGCACGAAGCCGCCAACCGTCGCGTAGGCGGGATCTTCAGGAAGCGTGATGTTGTATTGCGTATCGAGGTCGCGGACGTTGAGAGCGGCGTCGAAAATGATGGCGCCGTTGGCGAGCGTCAGCGGACGCTCGACAACGTCAAATTCGTCATGAATTTCGCCCACCACCT
>Ga0209062_1005279_pt1 | contig 12665 bp, 12 predicted proteins | sample Coa_R2_2_FD_187158 | JGI IMG/M metagenome (GOLD analysis project Ga0209062, IMG submission 187158) | Surface soil microbial communities from Centralia Pennsylvania, which are recovering from an underground coalmine fire - Coalmine... | ecosystem: Environmental > Terrestrial > Soil > Unclassified... | reverse complement strand
CACCCATGAACAAGATCAGTTCGGAGCCTGTTCCGATGGAAGACGGGCTTCAGGAAGCATCCAATTTCGGCGAGATTCTATCGCATTTTGAAAGTCAGACGCGCCAGCAAGGGGAAACGGATGTGGTTACGGGCACAGTCGTTTCCGCCGGTCCAGAGTGGGTCTTGATTGATATTGGACGAAAGATTGAAGGTGCGCTGCCTCTGGCGAAGTGGTACGAGACAGAACGGGAGGATCCGCGGCCTGGCGCTACGGTGACGGTGAGCGTGGGACCGCGCAATACGGAGGGCTATTTCGAGCTTTCCACGATTCGAGTGCAACAGCCGAAGGACTGGGCGGGCTTGCAACGGGCATTCGCAGAAAAGCGCAACATTACCGGCACGGTGTTGGAGCAAGTCAAGGGAGGCTATCGAGTGGACATCGGCGTGCGCGCGTTTATGCCGGCTTCGAGAAGCGGCGTGCGCGAGACGGAGCAGATGTCTGCATTAGTTGGCCAGCAGATCGAATGCCGGATCACGAAACTCGATGTGGAGAAAGAGGACGTGGTGGTGGACCGGCGCATCGTGCTCGAAGAGGAGCAAGCCAGGCGGCGGGAGAGGGCTCTCGAAGAGCTGCGCGAAGGAGCGGTGGTGCGCGGTCGCGTGCGCACGGTGATGGATTATGGTGCGTTTTTGGACATCGGCGGTGTCGATGGTCTGCTGCATGTGGCCGATATTGCTCATACTCGGGTGGCGAAGGCGTCTGATGTGTTACGCCCCGGCGATGAGATGGAGGTGAAGGTTCTTAAGGTCGATACGGCTACCGGCAGGGTTTCGCTCGGTCTCAAACAGCTTCAGGAGGAGCCGTGGTCGATTGCGGCGCGCACGTTCCAGGTAGGGGACCGTGTAAGCGGAACGGTATCCCGGCTAGCGGATTTTGGGGCATTTGTAGAGCTGATGCCCGGAGTGGACGGTCTGATTCATCTGTCCGAACTGTCCTGGAACAAGCGCGTCAGAAAGCCGGGGGATCTGTTGAAGATCGGCGAGCGCGTGGAAGCGGTGATCTTGCAGATTGACCCGGCGGAGCGGCGGATTGCGCTCGGCTACAAGCAGGTCTTGGGCGATCCGTGGGAAAGCGTCCCGGAGAGGTTTCCAGTGGGCGCGGTGGTGGAAGGGCCCGTCACGAACGTGGCGCAATTTGGCGCCTTCGTGGAACTGGCGGAAGGCGTAGAGGGCTTAGTGCATATCAGCGACATCACGAGCGAGAAACGGCTGCAACATGCGCGGGAGAAACTGGCCAAAGGGCAGGTGGTTAGGGCAGTGGTGCTCGAAGTAGACCGGGAAAGACGGCGTATCCGGCTAGGCATGAAACAGCTCGAGCCCACACCGTTAGATAAATATATCGCTGAGCACCGGCCGGGCGAAACGATCACAGGCCGGGTTCTCGAGATCGAAGGGGACCGGGCCAGAGTGGAGCTGGATGAAGGTATCATCGGAACATGCCGGATTGGTGAGGGAGAACAGCAGGCGGCGGAGAGACAGAGCCGGCCGGCGGATGTCTCCTCGCTCGGTGCGATGCTCGCAGCAAAATGGAGAGAAGGCGGACTGGGAGGCACGGCCAAAGAGAAGGCGCGAAGGGGGCAGATGCGGAAGTTTCGCATCTTGACTCTGGATGCTTCCCGGAAGCTGATCGAGCTGGAACTGGCGAGTTGAAGAGTTTTGAGGGCGCTGAACCTGACGAAAGTGCGGGTGCTGCGTCTAAAGAGTCGGTGGAGCATCAGGCCGAGTTTGTGGCGTCCATCGGCGTGCGCGGCGCGATGGACCGAGCCGATGAGACCGCGCTCATCCGAGCTGCACAGCGCGGCGACGCGGAGGCTTTTGAAAAGCTGGTGCGCAGATACGACCAGAATGTTCTGCGTATGGCCTTCAATCTGCTGCATTCACAAGAAGATGCACGCGATGTGTACCAGGAAGCGTTTTTGCGTGTGTATCGCAATCTGCCCAAGTTTCGTTTCGATTGCAGCTTCAGCACCTGGCTTTACCGGATTGTCGCCAATTTGTGCCTAGACCAGATACGCAGGCGCAAGGTTCGCAAAGAAGAGGCGCCTTCAGTGGAGACGGCGTCCGGTGAGCTGGACCGTCTGCAATTTGTGCCCGAGGAGCGGGCCGAGGTGGATCCGCAGCGGCGCTTAATGAGTGCCGAGGTCGGCAACCGGATCCAAGAGGTTTTGGCACAGTTGACGCCGCGGGAACGATTGGTGTTTGAGATGCGGCACTTCCAGGGTATGCGGTTGCGGTCGATTGGAGAGGCTTTGGGGGTGACGGAGGAGGCGGCCAAGAACTGCCTGTTCCGTGCTACCCAAAAAATGCGAGCTGGTTTGGGGGATTTCGTGTGAACTGCGTTCAGGCTCAAAAAAACCTCTCGCTGTATCTGTACGGCGAGCTGAGTTTCGCCGAAGAAGAGGCATTTGAGCTTCATCTGGAGGAGTGTGCGCTCTGCGCGCGCGCTCTGGCGCGGGAAAAGGCCTGGCATAGCACGCTCAATGCGGAGCAGAAAGATGTTCCGCTCGAGCTGTTAACGGCTTGCCGGCAAGAATTGAGCGAAGCGCTGAACGCAGAACGCTCTCGAAGGCCTTTGTGGCGATGGCTGCGCTGGCCTGAGACATTTCAGGTTTCGTTTCCTGTATGGTCGCGCAGTATTGCCGTGATGTCGTTGCTGCTTTTCATCGGATTTACGGCGGGACGGTGGGTGGAGCGCGGCGGTTTTGCAGGCCGGTTTGCCGCGGACCGCACAGGCGAGATGAGCCTGTTTGATCCCTCGATCGCTCGCATACGGGACATTCAGCCGACGGGCAACCACCGAGTACGGATTGTGGTGGATCAAACCCGGCAGCGTGAGATTACCGGGTCTATCGAGGAGGCATCGGTGCGCAGGCTGTTGCTTAAGGCCATTCAGGATGCGGCCGATCCCGGCATCCGCGTCGATTCGATCGAGATGCTTACGGGAGAGAACAGCGAGGATGTACTGTCGGCTTTGGCGCATACCGCTGAAAACGATCCAAACGCTGCTGTGCGGCTGAAGGCGGTGCAGGCATTGCAGCCTTTGGCAAGCGATCCGCGTGCACGTGTGGCACTGGTCTCGGTTCTCGAGCATGATGAAAGTCCGGATGTGCGGACTGCGGCTATTGACGCCTTAGCTCCTGCGAGTGCGGATCTTGGATTTGACCCCCAAGTGGCGGATACGCTGGAGCAAATTGTGAACTCTCCGGAAGCAGGCGATTACCTGCGCTTGCGGTGCTTGCAGATTTTAGGAGAGATGCAGAGCGCACTCGACGTGCATTAGCATTTCGCAGTTCCTCAGCGGATTTCTGGCATCCCTTGCTTACCTCTCTGTAAAGAAGCAAATCTTCTTGGACGCGTTCGCCTGAGGCAATCGATTTTCCGAGTTGTACGTCCATGAGGAGAGGAAGGTGAGTGCGATGCGTCTCCTGAGCTTGGGGGTTTTAATTTTTTGCCCGCTTTTAATGTCTGAGGCCGTGACAGCGCAATCTCTGAGCGGGAGTTTCCATTCGATGCTGTTCCCGGAGATTGCGCACGGCAGCTATTTAGGCGTGCATTTGCAAGATATCAGTCCCGATCGGGCGAGAGCCTTGAAATTGGCTGAGCCCGAGGGAGTCGAGGTGACACAAGTAGAGCCAAATAGCCCGGCAGCGAGAGCAGGAATCCGGCCGGGCGACGTTCTCTTAACCTATAACGGTGAAAATATTCTTGGCGCGGAGCACCTGCTCCGGCTTGTGGCGGAGACGCCGGAAGGCCGTAAGATCAAAATCCGCTTTTCGCGGGACGGTCATGAGCAAACGACCGTCATCACGACCGGAGCACGCCCGGGCAATTTCCCCTTTGAGCCTGGCGCGGTAATGGTCCCGTCTAAGGAGTTCTTTGATTTCAAGCTCCCGGATATGCCTGCCCCTCTCCTCGTCTGGAAGACCTCTATCGGCATCGAGTGCGAGCCTATAGAGGGCCAACTGGCGCAATATTTCGGCGTTCCTCATGGGGTGCTGGTGCGCTCAGTAGAAAAGGATTCACCCAGTGAGAAGGCGGGCTTGCGAGCGGGAGATGTTCTTGTCGCCTTGGGAGACCACAGCGTGGCGTCGCCTAAAGATGTGACGACATTCCTGCGCATTCGGGAGCCGGGCAAACCGATTCCGGCGACTGTGATGCGAGATCACCATGAGATGCACTTTACGATTTCGGAAACTGCCGCAAGGTGAATCAGCGCGCGTGTGCAATCGTCTGAGCTTTGAGGTTTAAAGGGCGTTGCGAAAAGAACGTTTTGTTCAGGCGATGGGGGAACGGGGTGCAGGGTTGGCCTTGCTGGCTGGTTCGGGGCGTTGCTGCTGCCATCGTTTTTGCAGGTAGGAGCGCAGCCGCAAAATGGCTTGTGACTTGAGCTGCGAAATGCGCGACTCGTGCAGATCCACGATTTTGGCGATCTCACGGAGCGTCATCTCCTCGTAGTAGTAAAGACTGAGCACGGTTTTTTCAAGCTGCGGCATTCGTTCAATGGCTTCGGCCAGCAGGCGTTCCAACTGGCTGCGCTCGACAATGGTCGAAGGCCACTGCTCGTCGGAATCGGCGATATAGCGCAGCAGGTCGCAACCTTCCTCTTCCGTTCCTGCATTTTCCAAACTTCCTAGCGTGAGGCCCCGGATTTCAGACAGCCAATCTTGATATGCCGAAACGGAGAGACCGAGATGGGCGGCGATTTCCTCTTCGGTTGGAACACGCTGTAGCTCCTGCTCGAGTGCGGCAATGGCTGCTTCGATCTGCTTGGCGCGTTTGCGTTGCTGGCGAGGGGCCCAATCGAGTCCGCGCAAACTATCGAGAATGGCCCCTCGGATTTTATATTCCGCGTACGTTTTCAGCTTGACATCGTATCTGGCGTCATAGCGATCGATCGCTGCAATTAAACCCAAAACACCCGTGGAGATCAGATCGTCCAGGCTGACCGAAACGGGCAGGCGTTCGTGAATACGCCGGGCGATTAACTTGACCTGCGGCAGATGCTCCAGGATTAATTGCTCCCGCATCTCTACGCTCAACGTCTCGTGTTTCTCCGGATGGCGAGCCCTCATCACAGCCTCTTTGCTTTTGTTTTTGGAGCGTTTCACATGTGCTGCCAAAGAGAAATTCGGCTGATCTGGCCGAAAACTTCAGCTTGCTGATTGCGCCCGATGCAGATATATCGATACAGCGCCTAGGAATGTTTACCCATTTGGGTCTGAGAGCGTGTAAGAAACCTTCGTCCATCCGGGAGTGTGCACCTTAGGCTAATATGAAACGAGGAAATAGTCCTGTCCGGAGGAGCGATGCCGCCTAAAGGTCCGTCGGCTGCAGCAGTTGGTGCTGCTCCAGCCGTGAGTACGGAGGATCGCAGTGTAACAGAGAATGCGCAGGTTTCCGTGTCAGAAGAGGGCGGCGAAGTCTTGGCGGCGAATGTTACCCGGAAAGAGCGTAAAGCGCGCCTGCGCGAGCTGCGGGAACAGATCGCTTCGGGTACATACAAACCCGATGCGCGAGAGGTGGCGGCCAAGATTTTAGAAGCAAGTTTGCGCGGCCGGCGCTGACGGCGCACGAAACTGAACGAGCGATCTCGGGATCAGATTTCCTAGCAAGGAATCTCAGCAGGGAAAGGAGATGTATGAACATTCAAACCCCTGGTGACCTCTTTCTCCGAGGTCTCGAATCGATGTACGATGCCGAGCAGCGGCTCAGCGAGATTCTCGCCAAGATGGCCGGGGCGAGCTGCAGTCCGCAACTCCGGTCTACCTTTGAACATCACCTGGCGGAGACCAGGGAACATATAGTACGCGCGCAAGAGATCTTCAAACAGATCAACAGGCAGCCTGAGAGCAGGCCCGACGGAATTTTGCAGCAGATCGAAGCAGAGATCGCGGAAATCCTGGACAGTGTCGCTCCCTCGCCCATGCGGGACGCTGCGCTGGTTGTGGTGGGCAGTCAGGTGGAGCACTTCGAGATTGCGGGCTACACCAGTCTGCTGGCGCTTGCCACGCTGCTTGGAATGGAGGATGCGGCTGGGGTCATCCAGAAGACGTTGGATGAAGAAAAGAAGGCTGATGGGAAGCTGACTACCTTAGGCGAAGAACAGATTTACTTACAGGCGATGCATCGCAGCGCGGCTGCAGCGGCGAATTGCTAACGCTGATTTCCGGCATGCCGAAGGCAAGAGCGGGCTAGGGGTGTAGATGTCACGCTAACATAGCTTCAGTCAAACGATGGTTCCTAATCCCGCTCTCGGCGTATTCTTTCACTGGCTCGGAGGACTTGCCTCGGCGAGCTTTTACGTACCCTATCGCTGGGTACGTTACTGGTCATGGGAGACCTTCTGGCTAGCCGGAGGAATTTTTAGCTGGCTCATCGCACCGTGGCTTTTGGGCTGGCTGAATACGCGCGACCTCTTTGCGGTTCTGCGCGCCACACCGGGAGCAACACTCTTCTGGGTTGCTTTTTTTGGGCTGCTGTGGGGTGTTGGCGGGCTTACTTACGGTCTCACGATGCGCTATCTCGGCCTTTCGCTGGGGATGGCGGTTGTGCTGGGCCTGTGTGCGGCATTTGGGACGCTGGCGCCGCCCATCCTGCGGGGCATCTTCGTCACACAGGTTTTGGGCACCATTTCCGGGCGGATTATCCTTCTTGGCGTGTTGGTTTGCCTCGCTGGCATCACTTCGGCTGGATTGGCGGGCCTGAGCAAAGAGCATGCCATGTCGCCGGAGCAGCGCAAGGCTGTGATTGCGGAATTCAACCTGCGCAAGGGGATTGCGGTCGCGGTCCTTTCCGGGATTATGAGCGGTTGCTTTGCGCTGGGCCTGGATCGGGGCGATCCAATCCGCAAGCTTACGCTGGAGCATGGGACGCCACCGATTTGGCAGGGCCTGGCGGTGTTGCCGGTGTTGCTGGTGGGCGGCTTTCTTACTAACTTCGTCTGGTGCGTGATTCTCCACGTGCGCAATCACACCGGCGGTGAATATTTTCGCCGCTGGATCCAGAATGGCAGAAACACACGCAGTGACGTGACGATTGAGACGGCGCTCGATGCCACCAGCCGTGAAGTCGTGGAGCATGCGCCGGGATGGGGAGAGGAGAGGGGAGGATCGAGCGTACTCGCGGCACAGCTTGTCGCGGCCGAACAAGTGCGACGTGTGCCGATGCTGGCAAACTACCTGCTGTGTGCGCTGGCCGGCACGACCTGGTATTTCCAGTTTTTCTTTTACACCATGGGTGAGAGCCAGATGGGGCGTTACAAATTCTCGAGCTGGACGCTGCACATGGCCAGCATCATTATTTTTGGCAGCCTTTGGGGAATTGGCTTTAAAGAGTGGAAGGGCGCGGGAACACGCGCCTGGAGTCTCTTGACCCTGGCGCTGGTGCTGCTGGTTGGCTCGACCGTGATTGTGGGCTACGGAAATTATCTGGCGGCCGTTTCGCATTAGAAGAGAAGGCGCATGGCCATTCCCCACACGGGCAAATCGGTACGCACGGCGGCCGCGGCTCCCACTACCAGCAACAAGGCCGCAATGGCCATGGTGACGACGCTGTTTTTTATGTGGGGATTCGTGACCTGCCTGAATGACATTTTGATTCCCCACCTCAAGTCGATTTTCAATCTGAATTACGCGGAAGTGATGCTGGTGCAGTTTTCCTTTTTCACCGGCTATTTCGTATTTGCGATGCCAGCGGGGAAGGTGGTGCAGTGGATTGGTTATCAGCGCACAATGGTCACCGGCCTGTTGGTTATGGCATTGGGGGCGTTGCTGTTTATTCCGGCTGCCAGCTTGCCGTCGTTTCCCTTTTTTCTTGCCGCGCTCGTGGTAGTCGCTGCGGGGATGACGGCCTTGCAGGTTTCCGCGAACGCGTATGTGGCGATTCTCGGGCCTCCGCAGACGGCTTCGAGCCGGTTGAATCTCACCCAGGCGTTTAACTCCTTGGGAACGTTTGTTGCACCGTATTTTGGCAGTTTCCTGATTCTCAGCACGGCGACATTGAGTGCGGTGCAGATGCGGCAGTTAAGCGCGGCGGCATTGCATGCGTATCGATTACAGCAAGCAGCGACTGTGAAGCTACCGTATTTGATGATCGGCGGTGTGCTGCTTGTCCTTGCACTGGCAATTGCTTTTTTCAGGCTGCCCAAGATTGCGGGAGTGGAGGATACGACAGAGATTGAAGACCCAAACACGAAACTTGCTTTGAGTTTGTGGAGGCAGCGGCACCTGATACTAGGCGTGATTGGCATCTTTGTCTATGTTGGCGCGGAGGTTGCGATCGGGAGCTTTCTCGTGAACTACTTCAATCAGCCGGATATCGGCGGGATGCCGCAAAAAATCGCGGCGGTGTATGTTTCTTTTTATTGGGGATGCGCTATGGTGGGCAGATTTATTGGTTCGGCTGTGTTACAGAAATTGCCGACTGGCGGTGTGCTCGGTACAGCGGCTTTGATGGCCTGCGGACTCGTGATCACTTCTATGATGACGTTTGGTCATATAGCCATGTGGACCATTATTCTGGTTGGACTTTTCAATTCAGTGATGTTTCCGAGCATCTTCACGTTAGGGATTGCAGGGCTCGGACCCCTGACGGGTAGGGGCTCGGGCTTGCTGGTTGCGGCGATTGTGGGAGGGGCTATTATTCCAGAGCTCGAGGGCGCGCTGGCGGACCATATCGGCATCCACCATGCGTTTTTGCTGCCGGCGCTCTGTTACATTTACATTGCGTTTTACGGCTTTAAGGGATCACGTCCTCCGGAAGCGCCGGCGCTCGAGGAGAGGAGGCTGCAGGCAGCATGAGCGGGCGATTGCGAGGCAAGCATGCTCTCATCACGGGCGCATCTTCTGGAATTGGAGCGGCCACGGCGGTGCGCTTTGCGCGGGAAGGCGCGAGTGTGGTGATCAACCACCTGGGCGATGATCAAGAGGCGGAGAGAGTACGTGTTCAGGCCGAAAGAGCCGCGCAAGCAGCGGGTGAATCCATACAAGTGACCATAATCCGTGCTGATGTGTCCGATGAGCGCCAGGTGCAGGAGATGTTTGCGCAGGCCATAAAAGCGTTCGGCTGGCTGGATATTTTGGTGAACAACGCCGGGATACAGAAGCGAGCGTCCAGCCATGAAGTCGAAATGGACGATTTCGATCGGGTGGTAGGCGTAAATCTGCGGGGCGCCTTTCTTTGCAGCCGCGAGGCCATCCGTCATTTTCTGGCGCGCCGTTCCGGAGGTGTCATTTTAAACAACTCGAGTGTGCACGAGGTCATCCCCAAGCCTTTCTATGTGCCGTATTCCATCAGCAAGGGCGGCATGAAGAACCTGACCAGGACGCTAGCGCTTGAATATGCAGATCGCGGCATCCGTGTGAACGCTGTCGGGCCGGGCGCTATTGAGACGCCTTTGAATGCTGCCTGGGTGAACGATGCCAAGCGGCGTGCGGCCGTGGAGCGCCATATCCCGATGGGTCGTGCGGGGAGGCCGGAGGAGATTGCAGCGGTGTTTGCTTTTCTTGCATCGGATGATGCTTCCTATATCACGGGACAGACGATATTCGCCTGTGGAGGGCTGACGCTGTATCCGGAATTCCGCACGGCTTGGGCGTCCGAGGGCGAGTAGCCTCCTCAAAAAGTGGAAGAACAGTGGTTCTTAACAGCCTGATTTTGCGCGGGGAGTGCGTCCGATGCTCACGGCTTTAGAGAATGTGCTCTGTGTGGAAATTTAGCCGCGAGCATGCCACCCAGACCGGGTAGCAACGTGACGGTGAGAAACCATCCGGCGATTTCACGTGGAATAGAAGCTAAGAATTCGTGGGGGTCGTTTAATATTTTTGCGAGATCCGGGTTGGGCATCACGTTTGTGGCAGCCCGAAGCGCGGCGAGACCAGACGGCGATGAGATGTAGAAGGCGAACAGAGCCAGTCCAACGAACGTGATCAAAAAGAGCCACAAGCCGGTCATCCAGCCCAAGCGGGCGCCGGCGACTGTGGATATGTCTTCCGAGGACTGATGCCGGTAGATGATAACGGTGAGAAACCCCGCCCCGCATAGCGCGAAGGGCGCGAGAACGGGGCTAAGGAGCGAAACAAAACCCATTCCGAGCAACGCAATTGTAGCTACGACGATGCTCACTGCTACCGCGCGCCGGTTGCGAAATGAGATGCGCGAGCTCGCCGCTGCAGGCGCGGTCTCTGGAGGAGGCGGCAGGGCAGGAGCGGGTTCCGACAGTCGGATGATATCTTCCTCGTATTGAGGCTTGCCACAGCGGTGGCAAAAGCGGGCATCTTCTGGCAGCACAGCCCCGCAGGTACAGCGTGTTTCCACACTTCTAGTTTACGGTGATCCTAGCTTCTGTGCCGCAGCGGGCCCGGGGGCGGCACAATGGTAACGGGAATTGAGCCAACATTCGCGCCGATTTTGCGGTTGGTTGAAGGCCTCAGGGCTGCGGGTCCGGAGCCGGTTCGCAGGAATGGCAGAAACACTGGGCGCTGGCATACATCTTACAAAGAAGGGGATTCCATTCAGGCACGGCTTCTCGCCAGTGCCAGTACGTTACCTAAGGATAATGAATAGAGATGACGAAGACGACCACGGCGCGACGCGCGCTGATCATTGGTGCCGGTCCTGCCGGTCTGACTGCCGCTTACGAGCTGCTTACGCGCACGGATATTGTTCCGATTGTGCTGGAAAAAAGCGAATATATGGGCGGCATTTCCCGAACTGTGAATTACAAGGGTAATCGCATCGATATTGGCGGCCACCGGTTCTTTTCTAAATCGGATCGGGTTATGAACTGGTGGCTTAATATCATGCCCATACAACGAGTGGAGGGTGATACGCAGATCACATACCGGCGGCAAACGACTACACTCTCCAATCTCACGCCCGGTCCGGATCCGGATGAAGAAGACTGCGTGATGTTGGTACGGCCGCGGAAATCGCGCATCTATTTCATGCGCAAGTTCTTTGATTACCCAATTAGTCTTACTGCAGATACGCTAAAGAAACTTGGGCTGGTGAAGACGATTCGAATTGCCCTGAGTTATCTTCGCGCGGTTCTGTTCCCGATTAAGAATGAACAAAATCTCGAACAGTTTTTTATTAACCGGTTCGGTCGTGAGCTTTACCTCACGTTCTTTAAATCCTATACAGAAAAAGTCTGGGGCATCGATTGCAAGGAAATCAGTGCGGAGTGGGGAGCGCAGCGCATTAAAGGGCTCTCTATTTACAAAACGATCGTACATTTTTTAAAAAAGCTGGGACCAAAGCGGAAAACCGATATTGCGCAGAAGGATGTCGAGACATCCCTCATCGAGCAGTTCCTCTATCCGAAGTTTGGGCCGGGGCAGATGTGGGAAGAAGTGGCCCGGCGGGTACGGAATTTGGGTGGTGAAATCCTCACTCACTGGTCTGTTGATGAAATTGAACACGACGGTAACGGGCGAGTGACGGCTGTATACGCGACGAACACCCAGACAGGCGAACGTGAGCGATTCGAGGCTGAGTATTTCTTTTCGACGATGCCGATTAAGGAGCTGGTGGCGGCTATGAATCCGCCAGCTCCGCCGAATGTTCGTGAAATCGCTCAAGGATTGATGTATCGGGATTTCATCACGGTGGGTGTGCTTTGCCGGCGCATCAAGCTCCGCGAGCCGGACGGTCAAATGGTCAGAGATAACTGGATTTACATTCAGGAGCCCGATGTGCTGGTTGGCCGGCTGCAGATTTTTAATAACTGGAGCCCAGCCATGGTCGCTGATCCCTCCTCTGTCTGGATCGGGTTGGAGTATTTCTGCAATGAGACCGACGCTCTTTGGAAGAAAACAGATGAGGAGATGATCGCGCTTGCCAAATCAGAGCTGGCTGCTATGGATATTCTTGATCCGGAAGATGTGCTGGATGCAACGGTGATTCGGATGCCAAAGACGTATCCGGCCTATTTCGGAGCATATAAGCGATTCCCCGAAATCATTGCCTGGGCAAACGAATTCGAGAATTTGTTCCTGGTGGGTCGCAATGGAATGCACAAGTACAACAATCAGGACCATTCGATGCTTGCTGCGATGACGGCGGTGGATAACATCATTGCGGGAGTGCGCAGCCGCGAAAATCTGTGGTCGCTCAATACCGAGCAGGAGTACCACGAGGAAAAGCGCGAAGAAAAGCAGGCAGCAGCCGTCTCCGCCTAGCAGAGACCAGTGGCGGAGATATTCCTATTCGGCAGAGATAAAACGTAAGAGACATGCAGCGGTTCGGTTCATCGCCGTTTGGTTTTGATGACGATGGGGGTGCCTGCGAATCCGAACCGTTCGCGCAAACGATTGATCAATGCGCGCTCAACGGAGAAGTGCAGCGGGTCGGGGCGATCCGTGAAGACCACAAAAGTGGGGGGCCGTACTGAGGCTTGCGTAATGTAGTAGATCTTAGCCCGACCCTCTAAATCGAGTGTTTCGATGAACCGGTTCAGTTCGCCGGTTGTTACGCGTTTCGAAGCCGCCTCAAATGCGCTGCGGACGGCTGAAAAAATGTGTCGTATTCCTTGGCGATTTTTTGCCGAGACAAAGAGAACCGGGGCGTACTCTAGGAACTTGAGCTGTTCTCGGATCGACTCGGTAAATGCTCGCTTGTTTTTGT
>Ga0209062_1005277_pt1 | contig 12666 bp, 11 predicted proteins | sample Coa_R2_2_FD_187158 | JGI IMG/M metagenome (GOLD analysis project Ga0209062, IMG submission 187158) | Surface soil microbial communities from Centralia Pennsylvania, which are recovering from an underground coalmine fire - Coalmine... | ecosystem: Environmental > Terrestrial > Soil > Unclassified... | reverse complement strand
ATATGCAGCCCAAAAAAGCACGTTGTCTGGGACATTGGTGAAAAAGTGCGCCACCGTCACAAGCCCAAGCAGGAAACTGAAAACGAGTGCACCCCGCTCGAATCCGAGACCAGTGGTTGTAGCAACGAAATCGCCGAGCGCCGTACCGAGCGTATTTGACACCAGTATCGTCAACCAGTAGAAGACCTCGTTCTTCTTGGTAGTTATGTTCTCGAACTCGATTACCCCCGTGACGCGACTCCACACAAAGAGAACGAAGATGACTCCGCAGAACAGTAAGATCGACGATTTTATGTAGCCAAGTCCAATGGTGCGATCAAGGTAGTCCGACATCGTTGTACCGACGGTCGTAGTAGCAACCACAACAGCCCAATAAACGAACGGATGGTAACGCTTCGACTTAACCTGAGCAGCGAGCGTGATACAAAAGAATCCAAGAAAAATCAAGCTGCTAACAGCATAGCCGAGCTTTAACGTCATGGAAAGGGCATCACCGCCTGTCTCACCAACTGTCGTCGCGCAGATCTTAATGATCCAGAAAGCAAGGGTGACGTGCGGAACCTTACTAACCAGATTGCCTCTGCGGTGTTCATCTGATTGCTGAAACGCTGTCATCTTTTGATTTGCCATAGCCTAAAAATCGAAGAATTCACAAGTCAGAATTCACCAAGTCACAATCAAGCTGCAGCACTGTTTACTGTCGTCTAGCACGATGATATTTCTTGTGATGTTTGACTTGTTGCTTAGATTGGCTACTTCTGTGTGTTCTTGTCATTAGAGCTTTCGTAGCATCACTAGCTTCTCTATCTCCATCTTCTTTGGCTCCACTATCCCTATCATTAGGGCTATCAGCTTCAGCAACTTGGATACCACTTTGATCATGAAGTGTAGCCATTAGATGGGATGGTAACTGTGCAGCGTAAGTTGTTCTTGGGAAACTACCAAAACCAAAAGCACTCACAAAAACAGTTGCCAGAAGGATTTTTGTGGAAACTTTCATTGTGTAAAGCCCCTTTCAATGTAGGTACATGACCTTACAATAGACATCAAAAGTCAAGAACCAGGAAAGAACTATTGTGTAAGTCCAAAAATTTTTGTCATTCCTTACAAGACGCGACATCTGTCAACCCAGGGCACTTAAGACGTCAAAAATGGTATTCAATAATTCTGCAATGGTGTATGGTTTTGGTAAAAATGCTTGCACATTCAGACCACTAGCTTCTAAAAGCTTAGAGTTGGACGCTTGACCACTAATGGCAATAATTTTGACTTTAGGATTGATTTGTTGAAGAACACGAATAACGCTTAATCCATCGATTAACGGCATCTGTATATCCATCAACACCAAGCTGATTTCATTTTTGTGTTCGGCGTAGAGTGAGAACGCGTCAATACCATTACTGGCCGTCAGGATTTTGTAGTTAAATTCTTCTAGTGAAGTTTGGACAATATTTCGAACAGATGCCTCGTCATCTACAATCAGAATTAATTCGCCGTTACCTCTAAACGTCTTAACTCAACCAAAGTTGTCAATGAGAGTGATTATCAATTTCAGAACAATAGTTTATGAATCAACGGCTCAATGCATAGTAGGTCTGGTTAATATTTTGGTTACTATCTGGTATCGTGCCTCAACATCCTTGCGATCTAATTCTTCTGGTAACCCTTGTTGGCTACCGCGTTGAATCATATCAGCATGACGTAACAACACTGCACGTTTGGAATCGTTATTGGTATGTTGGCCAATCACGGCGATGACCTCCAACAAGCGAATGGTGATGGCTGCATCTGAACGCCCGTATTGTCGAATTTGGTGAAAGGCATCATCAACTAGTCCAGCAAATGTTACCTGATTGAGAATTATGCGGAGGTTATGCTGATCATCATAGTGGTAGGACGGTGGAAAATCTCTTTCTGCCAAACGACACAGTGCTGCACAAAGTTGGTCAATGCATCGCAGCGCAGTGAAGGGATCATTGACAGCAGGTGAAATAGCTCGAATGGCGATCTCTACCAATTGGCGAATAGGGAACTCCACATCCTGGCGTGCAGTACGTTCTCCACCTAAAATAAAAGCATTGTTGATTTGCTTGTATAGAGATGCGCCATGACGTGTCTTCATATTAACGCGTTCCCTAGGCCACAACTTCACTAGCTCTGTTCCTTGTATAACAAACTTACCAGGACGCTTTTTGATACCTAATAATAAGTCATTCGACTTAGCAATCTTCATCAATTGGTCTTCATTAATTGCTTGAATATAACCGCTTTGAGCAGCTAAAATAGGATAGGCTTCATAGTCAAACCCCTCTGGAACTTCCTCTATAGTTGACTGTAAGTCCCATTTCTGTTGGCCGACTTTTTCCAACAAGAGAATATTAATAGAATTGTTTAGCTCAGCACTGATCTTGCCAATAATATGCCATGCATGAATCGAAGTAGCTGCGTGATGAATAAAGTAAATGAGCATACCAATGCTAGCAAGTGCCAACACAATCGCGACCGTAAGTGAAATGTATGGCACAAATGACTGATTTTGATCGCTACTCACAGTCCGCAATACAAGCAAGCAGTAGATAAACGTGGCAATGAATGTACCTAGTACAACCTGATAGCTCATGTCCTGCATGAAGTTACGCAGCACTCGCGGACCAAACTGTTGGGAAGCTAAGGAGAGAGCAACAAGTGTCACCGAGAATGCAGTAACAGCAACAGTAATCATTGACTGAGCAACAGTTGAAAGCAAAGTTAGCGCACCTTCTGGTCCACCAGTATAGAACCAGGCCCAATCTAATCTCTTAATCGCTCCAGATTCACTGGCGACATCAAGCATATGTGTCACAAACGCCAGTGCGATCGCAATACCAGTCATCAGCGTTGGTATAAACCAGTAGCTGGATCTAAGTTTTTCTCGGATGTTAACCTGATGAAATTTTTTCATGGGTATGAGGAGACGCTCCTCAATAATTTAGATACGTTTACCCTGATATTATTCCTCTTCCTCTTCGTCGTAGTCTTCTTCCTCATTCCAATATTGTACTGGTGCTTTTCCATGCGATTCTAAAATCGTTGGCTTTTTGACTTTGCTATCTGCTGGATTGATTTCCTCTAATTGCACATCAAATTTCCAATTGTCCCCAAAATCATAAAGATATGTCATCCTAGCACCCGGTTCTAGGAACAAATCTCCAATTCGGACTTCATCTGCACAAGGGGAGGTTTTCATATAAGGATGACCAATCCTGATTGTATGACCAAAACGGTTTTTATAACTGAACTCGTACAGATGATCATAGTCAAAGTCAAAGGCGTCAAGAATCGTTCCAGCCAACCAGCTTAATTCTCGTTTAGCTGGTATGGCAATACGCCGCCACGCCCTCGCTAAAGAAACTTTAAAAACATAAATTCCATCTACAAATTCCAACTGTGGAATAATTAAATTATTCTTCCATTCAGAAAAGAAAGGTTGAAAATATAGTTGAAATTCTCCAAAAGTTATCTTGAAATATTCTTGGTGTCCTCCTTCTAGTTCTTCTTTGTCTTCTTCTAACTCATCATCCTCCGTTTCATCTTCCAATAGAAGATCATCTTCGTCTTCAACTTCTAAAAAATCATCCTTGTCTTCATCATCCTCTTCCCATATATCTAAATCTCCCTGAATAGTTACTGAGAAGAGTATTTTCAACATAGCATCACCGAAAGGCAAGGGTTGTAAACTACTAATACGCCAACCCTTTCCATCTTGTGGTTTTCCCTGCCTTATAGAGAGAAATCCAAATAGATGTAACAGAGCAATGTTATGAAGCCCAGGATAATAGTTCAATCCCTCTTGATCTCGATATTGAGGAAACTTTAAGCCTTGATCTGGAATACGTTGCCAAAACATTAGGATTCTATATAGGGCACCTAATGGGTCTTGCGAACCTCCCAAAACTTCTTCGTTTCCCCACAGTATCCAGGTTTCTAGCAGGGTAAAATAACGTTCTGTTAAGTTCAACCCTAACCAGGACTGATACAGCGCTTCGTCTACAACCAGTAATTGCTTCTTTCCTTTAAGTTTAATTTGGCATATCCCACAACAGCGTAATAAAAGATAGAGTCCATTTATATAGGGATACGATTTCTGTGTAGGACGTTTGAGTTTAATTTCGATAGGGTGGCTTAATCTAGAATTAAGTTCATTCAGGACTTTGAGAGGTAGCAAATTATTAACGCTACTGACCTCTATAGGTTTTGCTTGGAGAAAATCTAAGAGTGTTTGAAAATCCTGTACAATTGTACCAGGGTTATTTTCATTCATCGTTTGCTGATGCAGCAATTGTTGTTCTTCTTCTGATAGATTAGAGAGATCAGAATCGGAGCTAGCACTAATTGGTGAGAAAAAGCCTTTCATAAAATCAAGTCAAAGGGCTCGTAATATTAGAATTTACGTATGTGTATCTGATATTATTGTCAGCTACTGATTAACATTTCGATCAATCTTATACGAATTTGACGCAAATTGCTTTAAGTAGCAAGTGCATGATCATGCCCAGTTAACTTTCCCGCCAAGTCAGAGAAGTTGTATTTTTTTTCTCTCACTTTTGCTGAAGATAAGAGTTAATCACCATTGGCATTTTGTTTTAAATAAGTAACCAGTTCTATTCCTGCTGTGTCAATATGTTGTTTAAGCAGCTTAACTGCTGCTTTACTATCTTGCTGACGACAAGCATGTAAGAGTTGATAATGCTCTTTTTGTGTATGTTCTATGTAATTCACTTGTGCGCTCATCTGGCGAATATAACGATCAATATTGGTGTGTAGATTTTTGATCATTGTGAGTAGTCGAGGACGGTCGGCGATCGCATAGAGTGTGGCATGGAATTCCCAGTTAAGTTGTGCCAGTCGTGTGGCATCAGTAGTCTGATCCATGGCTTGGAGAATTTCCACCGCTTTTTCTAAATTAGATTCCGTGAAGTGAGGAATAGCCAGTTCAATAGCTGTAGTTTCTAAAGCACTTAATATCTCACAAATTTCTTGCGCTTGCTTGATTGTCAGAACAGACACTATTGCACCCCGATGCAGATGAAGCGTGACCAATCCTTCTGCTTCTAGCTGCCTTAGTGCTTCTCGTACGGGAATACGGCTGACACCAAACTGAGTGGCAATTTCATCTTGCCTAAGGGATTGCCCTTCTTGAACAATACCCCGTAGAATTGCTTCCCGCAAAGCGTCCGCTATCAAATCTGGGGTACTGCGTTGCTGTTGCAGCACGTTAGCTGTTAAATCATTTAAATTCATAATAATGTATATTGTATACAAAAAAATTGTATACAATATCCAAAGTAGTTTTGATTAATATTCCCCTTAATTGACAATCCGGGAGATCTCTTATGAGCATTCGACCTCAACCAGACCGCGTTATCATCTTCGACACAACGTTACGGGATGGCGAACAGTCACCAGGCGCAACACTCAATGTAGAAGAGAAACTGGCGATCGCTCATCAACTGGCTGTGCTAGGGGTCGATGTGATTGAAGCAGGATTTGCAGTAGCTAGTCCTGGAGATTTTGAAGCCGTAAGAACCATTGCTCAACAAGTTGGAGTAGCAGGTGGACCAATCATTTGTAGTTTGGCAAGAGCTGTTCGACAGGACATTCAAGCAGCGGCTGAAGCATTGCAACCTGCGGCTCATCCTAGAATCCACACAATGATATCTACCTCAGACATTCACCTGAACTACCAACTCAAAAAGTCTCGGAGTGAAGTGCTAGCAATCGTTGAGGAGATGGTTGCCTATGCCAAGTCTTTTGTGGATGACGTAGAGTTTTCCCCAATGGATGCCAGTCGGACAGATCCAGAGTTTCTCTATCAGGTACTAGAACGGGCGATCGCATCTGGTGCAACCACAATCAATATTCCCGATACCGTTGGCTATTGCACACCCAAAGAAATGGGAGTTCTCATACAGAGTATTCAGGAAAATGTTCCTAATCTTGATAGGGTAATCCTTTCTGTTCATACCCAAAATGATTTAGGTTTGGCAACAGCGAATGCCTTGGCTGCAATTGAAAATGGTGTGCGTCAAGTAGAATGTACAATCAACGGAATTGGTGAACGAGCTGGAAATGCTGCACTCGAAGAAATTGTGATGGCGTTGCAGGTTCGTAAACCCTATTACAACCCCTATTTTGGTCGTCCAGTTGATTCAGATGCACCCCTTACCAATATCAAGACCCAAGAAATTTACAAAACCTCTTGTTTAGTCTCCCAATTCACAGGAATGCTAATTCAGCCTAATAAGGCGATAGTAGGAGCAAATGCTTTTGCCCATGAATCTGGAATTCATCAAGATGGTATCCTTAAGCATCGTCAGACCTACGAAATTATGGAAGCTGCTTCCATTGGATTACCTGAAAATCGGATTGTTTTAGGTAAGCACTCAGGAAGGAATGCTTTCCGCACAAGGCTTCAAGAATTGGGATTTCACCTGAGTGAGGCTGACTTGAACAAAGCCTTCAACCGGTTCAAGGAAATCGCCGACAAGAAAAAGGAGATGTCGGATTGGGATTTAGAAGCGATTGTGCGAGATGAAACGCAAATTCAGGTAGATGCTGGCTTCCGGCTCGAGCATGTTCAAGTCATTTGTGGCGACTGTACTTGTCCCACCGCAACTATTACACTTGTCACTCCAGATGGAAAGATCCTCACAAATGCAACTGTAGGTACTGGTCCAGTGGATGCAGTGTATCAAGCAATGAATCGGCTGGTACAAATTCCCAATCAACTTGTGGAGTTTTCCGTCCAATCTGTGACTGCTGGAATTGATGCTTTAGGAACAGTTACAGTTCGTTTACAGCATCAAGAGCAGATTTTCTCTGGGCAAGCCTCGGATACTGACATTGTAGTAGCAGCGGCTTATGCTTATCTCAACGCGCTCAATCGTCTCTATCGTTACTTGCAAAGACAACCTAAGAGTTCACAGGCGCATATTGTAGAATCAGTCCCATTTTTATAAGGCATAATTTTGTTAGTAGTTAGTATAAAGTTAGGAAGCTTTTAATGACTGCTAACGAACAAGCCTTCTCCATATCCGTTGGTATGGTACTGTTTCCAAATCTGACACAGTTGGATTTTACTGGTCCCTATGAGGTTTTTGCTAAGCTACCCAACATACAGTTATATTTACTGGCGGAGACTCTAGAGCCTGTTCGCAGTGAGCATGGTCTTACCTTTTTGCCTAACACAACATTTACTCAGGCTCCAACCTTGGACGTACTATTCGTACCAGGAGGACCAGGAATCAATCAGAAATTGGAAGATAGAACATTCCTCCAGTTTCTGAAAACCCAGGGGGAACAAGCTCGCTATGTGACGTCTGTCTGTACAGGGTCATTGCTGCTGGCTGCGGCTAGTTTACTTCAAGGCTACCGTGCTACAACTCATTGGCTATCGCTAGATCTCCTGAGGATGCTAGGAGTTGAAACAGTTGCGCAGAGGGTAGTGATTGACCGTAATCGGATCACTGGTGGAGGAGTGACATCTGGAATTGACTTTGGACTGGTGATTGTATCTGAGCTATTGGGGGAGGCGATCGCTCAAAAAATTCAACTTGAGTTGGAATACAATCCAAAACCACCTTTTGACAGCGGATCTCCCCAAACAGCTCCTCCTGCAGTACTTGCCAATGTTAAAGCTGCTAAAGAAAATATTCAAGAAGCACGACGACAAATTATCCAACGGGTGGTTGCTCAATTAGAAATCACAGAGTTAGGCTGAAACACGTTTGTGACACACTTCCGACGCTCACCCTTCGGGTAGAGAGCGGGCTTCTGACCGAGCTAGCTAAATATTTCGTTGTCTATTGATTTCTAAGTATCAACGCTCATCAGTCGAATCCGTATGTTTTCCCTGCTTATAATCGCTCAGATCCAAGCTCCTCTTCGGAGTCTACCAAGTTCACTCTCAGTGAGCCCAAGCAATCACTCTACATTGACGCGTCTCTTACAAAAACGGCAGAGGCAGCAACTAGAGGAAAAGTTGAATACGACCCAAAAACGCTATGAAATGAAGATGCAGGACTTTCAAACTCTCCCATCTTCACGAATAGACTGCTACCCGATATCGACACCCATACCAGGTGTTGATCCAGATCCCATCTCATGTTCTAGACCGTGAACTACTTATACTGAAGCTTTTCTACTCTCGAAGTAGCTTAGGACTCCATTGCCTTGATCTGCTGATTTGCCGCTTTCTGTGCCCGAAGCATTGCTTGCTGTAGCGGTTGCTGTTTTAACAGAGCACTGACAAACTGATTATCGAAATTGTTCATAATTGCTGCTGGATACTTGCCTGCTTGCCAAGGCGTAGCGTAGCTTAAGCCTGTGACGAATGGAGAACGCAGAGGATCTTGGTCATAGCCTAATGTCTGAGCTACAGACTTGCGCGTTGGCAAAGCAAACCCCGTTCCTGTCCATTTTTGCATCCCTTCTTTGCCTGTCAGATAAGAAATCAATTTCCATGCTTTGGCTTTGTGTTTGCTTTGTTTATTCATGACATAGGCAACAGTAAAGACCATCGTACCTTTTTTGTCATTGATGGTAGGAACTTCGGCGATCGCAAATTCCACTTGGGGAAAAGTCTCTTTCAAGTAGCGAATTGCCCAGTTACCTTCTATTGCCATGGCAACTTTACTCTGACCAAACATTTCACTACCAGAGTTAGTCCCAACATCAGATTTTTGTGCTGAGGAGTGATCTATTTGATATTGGTCTACGACTAGCTGTAACCCTTGCAAAGCCGACTGACTAGCAAAGGCTGCATAACCATTCTGATCAATAACTTCTCCACCAAAAGCTTTAATTTTATAATCCTGACGTGCTAACTCTGGGGTTTCCCCAAAACCATATTGATCTATTCTTCCATCGTGGTTATAGTCGAAAGTCAACTTCTTTGAGTATGTACGTAATTCCTCCCAAGTCATGGGAGGACTGGTCAAGCCTGCAGAAAGAAAAGCTTTTTTGTTATAGAAAAGAGCCAGAGTAGAATAGTCTTTGGGAAGACCATAAATATGGTTCTCGTATTTGAAACTGTTAAGTAAAGTCTCGTCAAAATCAGCTAGGTCAAATTCAGGAGTGATATGAGCATCAAGTGGTTCCAAGACATTTTGACTCATCAAAAAAGGAGCTTCCAGCGCATCTAAATAGAAGACATCAGGAGCTGCTTCCCCAATCAAACGAGTTTTGAGAACATCCATGTATTGATCGGATATAACCTCATATTTCACTTTAATAAGTGGATATTTTATCTCAAACTCTTTAAGTACTTCTTTTAAAAGTTCTTCCTCGGCTGGACTAGATCCCCAACCACTAAGCTTGATTGTTACTAGGGATGGTGTTGTAGAGACGCTAGGTAAAAGTTGGTTCTGACAAGCAACTATAAACATGGTAATTATAAGCACCATGATTAGTGCCAAAGACTTAAACACACTGACTCTGTTCACACTCGAAAACCCTTTCACGCCACTGATACTTTCTATAGCTGAGGAGTGATATTTGCTCCACAGAAAATTTTATATAGAAATGCAAGTTAGAATAACGAACAACTTCTAGTACAGATTGTACAGCTAGAGGAGCAAGTAATTCCTTAGCAGATGAACTTGTACTAGCATGCTTCACCTCTAGAGATGAGTCATGAATTCTGCTGAGATTGAAACCTCTATTTCTCAATCACCTGAAACATCTGAAATTTTAAATCTAAAAACAGTTTCGTCTTCCACATTAAAATCCAACCATCTTTTGTCTAGGGATTCTATTCGCCCTAGTCTCAAAGCGTCAACTTTAGATGGGTTCTTCTCAACAGTTTTTGGAATGACTACTGGCGGAATTCTACTGAGTAATTTCCTTGTAGAATTGGGTGCTAGTCCAGTAGTTTTTGGGATAATGTTTGCTATTCCAATGGTGGTAAATTTAATTCAACCCCTTGGCGCTTACTTATCTGAACAACGAACTAGTCGTTTTTGGTACTCAGTTTGGACATACGGTACTTCCCGAATACTTTGGCTGATTCTAGTGATTGGCATAGCTACTTCATTGTTGGGGGTCCTTAATTATAACCATCTTGTCCTCCTGACGCTTCTCATTCTCTTACTCAGCCATTTATTGTATGCATTGGGATACGCATCCTGGCTCAGTTGGTTAGCAAGGATAGTTCCTCGGAAGATACGAGGGCGTTATTTTGGCTTTCGCAATAGTGTCGTTTGCTTAACAAATTTGCTCTGTATACCTTTGATGGGTTTTACTGTATCAATTTGGCCTGGTGGAAATCTACAAGGATACGGGTTAGTGCTATGTGCTGGAATTATGGCAGGAATTGCGAGCTTGGCTTGTCAGAACTTTCAGAAAGATGTCAATCCCAAATTGGAAAACACTTTGTTAATGAAGTCGCTTGAAAAAGTTGAGCTTCAGCCGCAAGATAAACCGTTGTCAAAACAATCCAGTACATTTGCTCTCGAAGAAATACAAGATCCCACTGCAACCTCTCCAGCATCAGCTCCACTGATTCTAACTCAGGATTCACCACAGCAAAATATCACTTCTAACAAGCCTTCAATTGAAGAGAAAAGTATCTGGAGAAACTCTAATGGTTTCATGTTTCTCATTTATTTTGGTGTGTGGATGTTTTCCGTGCATCTTAGCATGCCCTTTTTTGACCTTTACATGCTGGATAACCTAAATCTAGATGTTAGTTTGGTAACAGTCTATGGCAGTGTTAAGGCAGGGGCCAATCTAGTCATGCTTATTTTGTGGGGTAAGTTAGCAGACAAGATAGGGAATAATTACACTTTGGTTTTGGCTGGAATATTTATGATTATCATACCCCTACTATGGATAGGGATTGGTAACGATGTTATAGACGTTTGGCTGTGGTTACCGTTGTTACATATTTTTATAGGTGCTATTTGGGCTGCACTTGACTTGTGCCACAATAATTTGCAGATAGGTGTAGCACCAATGCAAAAGCAGTCTCTTTATTTCTCGCTCGTAGCTGCTGTTGGTGGTGTGAGTGGTGCTATGGGTACAATGGGAGGTGGCTTCTTAGCTCAAAACCCAAGTTCTGGCGGTATTCTAGGATTATTTGCCATTTCAAGCGTGTTTCGGCTTTTATGTCTGATTCCGCTCATCTTTGTACAGGAACCACCAAGACCATCTTTCGTGCAGAAAATACAGAGCTTGTGGACATTTCGCGCAAAAGAAGGGCGTTGCTGAATTTAGTCATGAATTTAAAATTCATGAGGGTGTAGAGACGTAGAATTGCTACGTATCTACAAGGATTTTGGTTCTAACTATTAAATTTCTTATTTTTATGACTCAGCAACAGTGGAACTTAAGGTTCTTGTCTCCCACATCACCAGATTATGGGGTGGAGTGAGTGCTGGTGGTTGGTGTAAGGCAATTAACTGTGCTAGCGTTTGCTTCAAATGGGTACGCGGTACAATCTCGTCTACAAAGCCGTGTTTCAGCACATCTTCCGCACTTTGGAAATCATCTGGCAGTTTTTCTCTCAGAGTTTGCTCAATCACTCGCCGACCAGCAAAACCAATAGTTGCCTTTGGTTCTGCCAAGATAATATCACCCAACATGGCAAAACTGGCAGTCACGCCTCCTGTCGTGGGATTTGTCAAAACTGGAATGTATAGGAGTTTGGCTTCACGATGACGTTGTAGGGCTGCAGAAATTTTTGCCATCTGCATCAATGAGAGCATTCCTTCTTGCATCCTTGCGCCACCAGAGGTACAGACAATGATCACTGGATAACGTCGTTCAGTAGCACGCTCAATCAAGCGGGTAAGTTTTTCCCCTACAACAGAACCCATGCTAGCGCCAATGAACCGGAAGTCCATCACTCCAAGAGCAACAGGTAAGCCATTAATTTGACCCCATCCAGTTTGGACAGCCTCTGTTAAACCAAGTTTTTCCTGCATTTCTCGCAGACGATCTACATAGGCTTTGCGATCGCGAAATTGTAGAGGATCACTAGGGCGCAAACTCTCATCCATTGGTCTCCACGTATTTGGATCTGTCAACTGACGGATGCGCTCATCACTATCAACTCGATTGTGATGCCCACACTCTGCACAAACCATTTGATTAGCCCTGAGGTCTTTCGTATAGGTTAATACACCACACTCGGAACACTTGTGCCATAACCCATCAGCAATTTCACGTTCTTGACGCTCTTGGATAGTAGACCCAGATTTTCGCCGATTTGCGAACCAGTCTAACAGAGATTTTAAACCGCGTGATTCGTCGTTGTTTGCCATTTTTTTCTTAATTATAAGTGGGTAAGTATGTAAAAAACAGGTAAACTCCTTTGTCAAAAGCTAATGATCTATAACTATTTTGCCAAATTGGTTATTCATCATTAACAAGAGACAATATTTTGCATCTTTGGTTGCCAGCTTAACGAAAATAGGTGAGTCAATTCAAGTCTGTTCTTCTTCTGGAGGACTTAATAATAAAAGCGCGATCCACTTGTCTTGTGAATGCACCTGCAAAGCTGCTGGAGTACCAGATCCCAAATACGACTTTACTCCCAGATCAATGACTCTTGCTGGTACGTTATGAGCTGCCAGCAGCTGCTGCATCATTTCTGCTTCCCAAAGGGTACTAGTTGTTAAGAGGGTA
>Ga0209062_1005274_pt1 | contig 12676 bp, 15 predicted proteins | sample Coa_R2_2_FD_187158 | JGI IMG/M metagenome (GOLD analysis project Ga0209062, IMG submission 187158) | Surface soil microbial communities from Centralia Pennsylvania, which are recovering from an underground coalmine fire - Coalmine... | ecosystem: Environmental > Terrestrial > Soil > Unclassified... | reverse complement strand
CCCGCTAGCGCGCGTCTGCTATAATACGATATGTATGAGATAGAGTTGCGATACAACACTACGGAAAGCTTGAATACCCGGCATGGCAACAACGGTCAAAGATACGGGGCAAGGGGCCAGGACATCGGCTGTTCCCGTTAAACATAAGCGTCCCGCGAATAATAATGGCAACCGTCCGCGCAAACAATCGCGGTTCGTGCAGCGACTGAACTATATCTGGCATCACCCGATCAATGCGATGTGGGGGTGGCTGAGTTCAGTGCGCAATGCGATTTATTTGATTGTCGCCATTGTGATCGTGTGTTTCATCGGCATTTATTTTCCGCAGGTACCGCGTGAGGTGATCGGAGATGCGGGGGCATATGCGGCATGGGTGCAGCAGAATGCGCTGCCGAGCTATGGCTCGCTGACGCCGATTTTTGACTGGCTGCAATTCTTTACCATCTTCTCAAGCTGGTATTTCAAGCTGCTGCTGACCCTGCTTTCGCTCAGCATCGTCGTTTGCACGCTCAACCGCGCGCCCGCCATCTGGCACAATTTCGCGCACCCGCTGATCCGGCGCAGCGATAAGTTTTATCAGAACGCACTCGAACGCGCTGAATATACCGTTGCTGGCGCTGACGCGGTGAAGTGGACGGAAGCCGCGCTGCGCCGCCGCCATTATCGCGTGCGTTCAACGGTCGTCGAGCAGGAGTCCGGGGTTGTGACCTATCTGTATGCCAGTAAGAATGTGTGGGCCACGCTCTCGACCTTCGTTTTTCATGCCGCACTGGTCTGTTTGCTGATGGCGGGCGTGCTTTCACAGTGGCGCGGCTTCGACCCCAACAGCCCGGCCCGGCATATATTGCCCGCGCCTATTGTCAGCCTGAGCGATGCCCTCGCCGGGTTCAGCTTTGACCAGGCGCTGGCTGACGGGCAGAGCGCGGTCGTCTACCCGCGCGGCACGCCGCACAATATCAGCTTTCGCGTCAATTCCTTCAAGGCCACATTTGACCCACAGACCGGCATGGCGACCGATTATGTCACCGATCTGAGCGTCTATCGCGACGGCGAACTGGTCGCGCATAGCAGTTCACTGCGCGTGAACACTCCGCTCAGCTACGACGGCATCGTCTTCCACCAGTCCTCGCTGATCTCCTCGGCCAGCGTCACCGTCACCGACGAGCATGGTTATGTCCTCTTCAACCAGCCGGTCGTGCTGGATCAGAGCGAGACGCTGCCGGATGGGGAGCAGGTTGATCTGGCGACAAATATTCAGGTGGGGGATACGAATATGGTCATGAGTATCCTCTTCCCGCACAGTCCAGGCGTAGAGCTGGCGCAGGTGCATAATCCCCTGATGCTTGTCACCATTGGTCCACCCGGAGCCACCAGCGCCGCTCAGGATAAGGCCGTATTGCCGCTGCATCCCGGTCAATCGGGCCAGAGCAAAGACAAACAGTGGACGATCACGCTCACAGGCGCCAGCGAGGCTACCGTGCTGCTGGTGACAAAGGACGCCGGGGCCATGTTCATCTGGCCGATTGCCGTCATCCTCATCCTCAGCCTGTGCGTCACCTTCTACTTCCCGCAGCGCCGCATCTGGCTGCGTATCGCGAGCAATTCCGTGCAGATGGCCGCACTGCGCGAACACTTCACCAATATTCGCACCGACCTGCTCGGCATCTCGCGTGAAGCGAAAGATTCACCAGCCCGCAGCCTGTAACCTCACGGATTGCTTCCTCACAGGTTTTGTGACGCTTCTGTGATAGAGAAATGCTCTGTTGTGATACCTCTGTGTGACCGGTACGTTACGCTTTTCTCAAAGAGAAGACATACTCAGATCAAGGAGATACGATCATGGTCATACATCGAGGGATTGAGCCTTCCTCCGCTAAAACATCCTTATCTCCTCTGCCTGATGCAGGGAAAAAGGAAGGAGAGAGGCAGCCAGTGCTGGAATTGCAGGTGGGATCGGCCCTTGATCCTGGCATCAGGCGCAGGCAAGCCCCGAATGAAGATAGCCTCTCCGTTGTTCATGGCCTCATTGCTTCCACCCCTTCAAAACTGTTTACGTTGATGATTGTGGCAGATGGCATGGGAGGACAGGCACACGGCCAGGAAGCGAGCCGTCTTGCGGTGAAGTCACTGAGCAAATATATCATGGCCTCTCTACGCACAGAGCAGCAGGAGCCGCGCCCTTTTATTCCTCTGCTTGAAGAAGGCGTTAACCACACGAACCAGATAATCTACCAGCGCAACAGGCAGCAGGGAACCAGAATGGGAACGACGATCACGGTGGCCCTGGTGGTTGATAACACAGCATATATCGCCCATGTGGGGGACAGCCGACTCTACCTCTATCGCAAAGCTGACGGCTTATCGCAGATCACCCGCGATCATTCGCTGGTAGCCGCCCTTGTTACCGCCGGTGCTATCCAGCCGGAAGAGGTCTACACGCATCCCGGTCGCAATATCATCTATCGCTCTCTGGGCGAGCGGGCCAGCGTCGAGGTGGATACCTCGACGCTCACGCTCGCCGATGGCGATATCCTGCTGATATGTTCCGATGGCTTATGGGAAATGGTGCGCGACCGGCAGATTGCTCGTATCCTGAAAGTACCCGCACCCGATCCTTTTGACATCGCGCAGGCGCTCATTCAGGCAGCACTGGCGGCTGGAGGTGAGGACAACGTGAGCGTCATTGTGGCGCGGGTACACAGGAAAGGACATTATCCCGTGTAAGACGGTCAGGAAGTTGCTTTGTTAAGTACATCCGAACTTGCCTGCAAGGGGCAGCGTGAAGGTAAACGTGGAGCCTTCGTTTTATTCCCTGTGCAGTAAGAGCGATGGCCGGACACCCGCAGGGTATCCGGCCATCGCTCAACAGATGTTGAACCTTATACGGGCCGTTCTCTAGTAGGAGGTCACGCAGCTACTGCTCGCATTGCTCCAGATTGGTTGCACCGCGTAGAAGTGCGAACCAAGCGTGATATCGGTGGAGTTGCTGGCCCAGGCGCACAGGTCGCCATTTTCCTCGCCAGAGGAGCCGGTACTGGTGATCCAGCCAAAGTTTGTCGAAGTTCTCTCAGGATGAGGATCCGTCATCGCCTCGGCATATTCATGACCGCCCACGATGGAGAAGCCATCGAAGTAGCCATTGCCATAGCTATTGTTGGTTCCGTTGACGAAGTTCATGCCACAAGACGCCCCGGCATCAGGAATATAGGGCATATAGGCATAGGCCATTTGCGTACCTGAAGTCGGCTCATCATGCCAGGCGCACCAGACCGTGCCAAAGCCGCTCATTGAGTGGCCGTGAGGCGTGAAGACGAAATACGTCGCGTTGGGATTGTAGCCGCCGAAGTGGTTCATGAGCCGTGTGGCTGCATTCTGAATCTGTGACTGCGTAGGTCTCGTTGGCACCGAGGTCGTATCTACCCAGGTTCCTGCCAGTTGGCCCGTCGGATTTGTAATATGCGTGCCACCACTCCCACAACTCGTCGAGCCAATCGCGATACCCTGACAATACTGCGTGTCAATGTTATCCCAGGAACTTCCTCCTACGTTGCTGAAGAAGCCTTCAATGTAGGCCTGGGCTTTGGCGCTGCTGTAGCCGCCTGTTGAGAAACCAGTATTCCACTGGCTCCCCCACCAGCTGATGTACACCAGCGGAGTAGTCTCGACGGCCCCACCCTGGTAAACCAGGTTGGTAGCGGCAGGTTTGAGCTTCGAACCATGGTAGATGCCCATAAGATGGGCAGCAGGAGCCTTTGAAATGCTGGCAGCATTCGCAGAGGGTGACCTACCAACGAAAGCCACAGCCAGGGCAAACACGGCAATGCCAATGGCCAGACGGAAAAGCAAAGATGGAATCACCGGACGGTACATGAAGCGTCTCCTCTTCTCTCTAAAGAGATCTTGTTGAGTATATGAACGACACTCGTTGTATCGTCTGTACCAGACTTCCAGGCGCTGGTTGTCATAGTACAGATGTGACTACGCAGGATGAGCAACATACAGGGGACACACATACAGGGACCTGTTCCTTACACACTGGAATGAAGGGAACACATCAAGCAGAGGACACACGGGCGAGAAGAAAAAACCTCAAGGATCTTTCATGAGGCACCCCCATTTGAAGACACAGGAATAACCCTGTGACTGAACAGAACTGGCTACAATCCCCTTTGCTAAGAGTATACACGATAATCTCTAGAAAAGTCTAGAGCAGCACAGGCTTTTTTTGCGATAGAACGATATTTTCGGGAAGTTCACAGGGATCTGGAAATCTGCCCAGGTTTTCTACTGCTCGCCTTGCAGCCTGCGTCGGCGTTGTTCGGGACTCCAACGTGTCAGCAATAAGGTCTCGCCATCATTTTTTAGTTCGTAGTAAACGGTCGCAATATCAAAGTCCGTCTGATAGCCGAGATGCACATAATCGGGACTCTCAGCGCATTGCAGCCACTCCGCCAGCTTCTTCTGCCCACACTCTTCACACAGATAGCTAAAGACAGGCCGTTCCTGTTCATCCCGGTGTTCATATTCGAAGACCGGTGTCTTCTGCTTACATCTCTGGCAGGTGCGGTCCCACAGGTTCTGGTTTCTGGTATATCGACTTAGACTCCAGATAATGACCCCACCCGGTATCTGTCTCATCGCTTCCTCCTTTTCAGTGGAAGGGCCTCTCTGTACCGATGGTTTCATGCCCCTCCTCTTGTCAGCAGATTGCACACCTCTGAGTGATGAATGCACTTGCTGTGTTAAACATCGGTTCTGCTAAGAGAAACACGCCTCAGAGGCGATCATGATACTGGTTGCGTTTCTTCTCCCTGGCTCGCCTCTTGAGGTCACTATAGATCATGAATCCAAATGCAGAGGCAAAAACCAGCAGGATAAGGAGCAAGAGGATGAAGGATGGCATAACACGAACCCTTTCTGTATAATCCAGCCATACGTCTGCCTCAACGCGGGTAGTATGACGAGAAGGAGCGGATACATCACAGCGTGGTGCATTTCATGAGAGACTTAACAGGAAGAAAATGGAGACAATACTGGAAGCTGGCCCACTGTCTCGACAATGAGATTGTCTGTTCCTCTCACCTTTCCCGGACCCTCTACCAGTCTCGTCACAACATGTTCTTATTTACAAAGAGAGTATACCATAAAAAGTGGATGATCTGGTGGCTGAAAACCAGATCACCCGCTTCTTTCGAAGCGAGAGAAGACCTATGGGAGCCAGCCCGGATAATGATTTCACAGGACAGGGTGGGAAAAATTGGCTCTCACAGGGGAAAGTATGCCTTTGGCGGGCGAGATGTGCTACACTTGGCACATACTGTATGGTGCATTGTTGCTACGAGTAGGATGTCTATTGGAAGCTGCGCAATACAGGAGTGTACGCCGGGCTTGAAGCCCGGGAATAGAGAAAGTATGATGGAATTTACCGATCGCATCTTGTATTGCCGCGACTGTAATCAGGAATTTACCTTCACCACTGGCGAACAGGAATTTTTCGAGAGTCGGGGCCTCACCAATGCGCCGAGTCGTTGTCCCACCTGTCGTGCGGCACGCAAGCAGGCAGGTGGCGGACATGCAAATAGAGGGCAGGGGACAGGGTATCACGGGCTGGCTGATGAGCCAGCCGCTTCTCACTGTCTACCGCCTCACTCTTGCTCAGACCTCGCATCGATGCGCTGGATGGTGGAAAGAACTTCCCTACGGCTCTGTTCGCTGAGCTCCTGACCGTGAGCCGAGTAGAGTGCTTTACAATAATCGCCCTCAATCCCCACGATTCTCACCTCCAGCTGCTCCCTTTCCAGCAGTTCAACGTAGGTGGTAGCTCCTGCCTCAGAGCGAGTAAAGGCAATCTCTCTTGCCGCCGCGTTGCGGTAGGTATGCTCGCCTGTCACTCGGATGGAGAGGTGTGCAGATGCCGTCAGATGGCTGATGCTACATGCCACTTCATAGAGGTAGCTCTTCACTTCTTGCGACCGTTCGCGTGTGATACATTCGTAGGAGATCTGAATCATGGGCTTCCTGCTGACAACACTGGTTGATGCTGGCATGGAAATGCTTCCTTTCTTGACAGAGAGTTGGGTGAGATCTTTCACTCCAGTCAGCGAGACGCTCTCTGGCCCTCTCTGAGTATACTATAGATTTCCTTCCAATTTGTAGATGTGCTGTGGAATCATGTGCGAGGAATCGTCTTTGTCCTCAATTCATCGCTTCGCTGGCGAGCGGGCGCGCGTTTCTGGCGCAGAGAGTAGGCAAGATGCGCATTGAAGGTCGAACCATCGCCCCATTCAGGATGCAGCGCATGCAGTGACTGGTAAGCAAGGGCAATCACGACGTGAGCAAATTGCTTGCCATCCATCTCGGTTAACAGGCGGCGTAGATGAGATGGCGAAGGTGCAGACCAGAATTCACGCATCTCTGGCTCGGCTTCGGGGTTAGAGCGAGAGGAAGGGTGTTCGGTTTCGGTGGAAAGCCGCTGGTATCCCAGTACACGCCATGTCTCTTCCTGTGGATCAGGAGAGCATGCGGATGCTTCTCTCCCTGGCCCCCACTGCTCGATGGTGAGCAAAAGGTCATCATCAGAGAGCGCAAGCAAATCAACCTGGACTTGTTTGATAAAGGACTGGGCTGAATATCCCATCATGTATGCTTTCTGTTCAATCATTGAGAACCAGTACGGTGAGCTGTGTATACACGTTACCAGGGCCAGAGAAGAAGGTCTTTGAAACAGGCAACCATTTGCTCGTATCGATTGGCAACATCAACATGAGGTGTAGCCTCATCTGGTAACCGATTGATCAGCAAGCTCACGATCCTCTGCTGTTCCTGCCTCCATTTTTCCTCGGTCAATCCCTTTGATATGGCATCCATGATGGTCATGACAAGGCGATAGTCTGAAGAACTGAGTTTGTCATATCTCATGGCCTCCTGGATACGGGCAGAATAAGCCATGATCTTCCCCATCCTCTTTGAGGAGGATGGCTCGTCTGCTTCAGCAAATTGATTGCTCATCTGTTTTTTCCTTCTTCCGGGAAAACTGCTCGTTTTTCTCTCTTATATTATGTCACATATCACCTTCTCAAGGGAAATATTGTGAAACAAAAGCCGATATAAATCTCTCCAATAGATGCTCCGCATTTGCAGTGGAGCATCTATCAGGGTGGAGGTTTCATGAAACCCTTTTCTGTCTATAAAGGTGTTGTCCTTATCGTGGTGATTATTCCATTACTGGCCATCGTCTTGCCCTGAGAGCGCGCCGCAAAGCTCAGGGCAAGGTTTTGACTATTCCTCTGTATCAAGCCAAACGGTGACTGGCCCATCATTGATGAGGGCCACATCCATATGCGCGCCGAAAACGCCGCCCTCAACGGGGATGCCGTGAGCGGCAAGGGCGGCTTTGAAGCGTTCGACAAGCGGCTCGGCAAGGGCAGGGGACGCTGCATCTGTGAAGCTGGGCCGCCTGCCCTTGCGCACATCGGCATATAACGTAAATTGCGAGACGACGAGCGCGGCCCCGCCAACGTCCAGCAGCGAGCGATTCATCTTGCCCGCCTCGTCCTCAAAGATGCGCAGGTAGACAATCTTCTCGCTCAATGCCTTCACCTGCGCTTCTCCATTCTCACCGTCTCGCTGACCAACGCCCAGCAAGATGAGCAGTCCCCGGCCTATTTGTCCAACGACCTGCCCATCTACCGTCACGCTGGCCTGGCTCACACGCTGTAATAACGCTCGCATACTTGCTCACCTCGCGTAATTTCTTTTATTGATGATATATGTTTGATTCAGTGTAACACTGACAACTGCGGGCAGGCAATAGAAGGGCAGGAAGACAGGAAAAATGGAGAAACTTCGCAGCGAGCCATATTTTTAGACTCCCTTCCTTTTCAGATTCAGAACGCCACTGTTACCACAGGCAACACGCAGCACCTGCATAAAGGGTTTCTGGTAGAGCAAAACCTGCAAACAGTGGCAGCATGTCGGTTGATGCTTGCTTCACGGCTGAACAGAATCCTGGGAATCCGAAAAATCTGGAAAAACCGGGGAAAAATTCGGGAACTTTTTTGACAAAGGTAACGTCTATACGCTATGCTGCGAAAAGAAGGGATAACGTTCCTTGTTTCCCCCAAACGAGGTATTCCCCCTTTATCCCTTCTTTCCTCTTTTTATGGCGCTCACATTCTTTCTTCCGGGGGCGTGGCAGGCGGAGCAGTCTGAATGGCAACGGCGATGGCGATGGAGAGGTCCTTGAGATCGGCCATGCTGACATCGAAGGCGCTGAGGCCCAGCAGTTCGGCGCGGCGTTTCGCGTTGCCGTGCAGGCGCACAGAGGGGCGACCGCTGCGCAGTTGCACAACCTCCATTTCGCGCCAGGCCACGCCGTGAATGCCGGTACCCAGCGCCTTGCTGATGGCCTCTTTGGCAGCGAAACGGCTTGCCAGCCGCTCCGGCTTGCCCCGGCACTGCCGCGCCTCAATCTCAGTGAAGACGCGCTTTAAGAAGCGTTCGCCATGATGCTCGAAGACCTTCCGCACGCGACTGACCTCGATGATGTCGATGCCCACAGCCACGTTGACGCCCTGCGGCAGCGAGAGGGGGGCAGGCAGACCTGCCACGCCCGCCGGGCCAAAGAGCCAGTCGGGTAGCGCAACTCCCGGCTGGCGTACCAGTGGTGTAAAGAGCAGTGGCAGATCTTCTTCCATTTATTTCGCCGATCCTTCCCCGCTGCTTTCAAGCAGCGTCGTGCTATCGCCCGGCGGCAGAACAGAGGGGGCAGGGCCGGTAGCGCGTCCCATGCCGCGATAGACAAAACCGAGCCGGATCATCTCTGATGGCTCGTAGATGTTGCGCCCGTCGATCAGCACCGGGCGGCGCATGGCGGCGCGGATCTGCAACATGTTGAGCGACTTGAATTCGTTCCATTCGGTGACAATTGCCAGCGCGTCGGCTCCTTCGGCCACCTCGTAGGCGTTTTCACAGAACGTCACCGCGTCCATGCGCACGCCCTCGCGTTCCAGCGCCTCGCGGCCCGTCTCGGTGGCCACCGGGTCGTAGACGCGCACCTCCGCACCCTGGCTCGTGACCCAGCGAATAATATCAACGGCGGGAGCCTCGCGCATATCGTCGGTATTGGGTTTGAAGGCCAGCCCCAGCACGCCAATCGTACAGCCGCGCAGCGAGCCGAGAATCGAGGTCAGCTTATCAACGACGCGGCGGCGTTGATCCTGGTTGATCTCCATGACGGCGTGCAACATCTGCGGGTGCAGCCCCGCTTCGTCGGCCATGTAGGTCAGGGCGCGCACGTCCTTCGGGAAGCATGAGCCCCCGAATCCCAGGCCGGCATCCAGAAAAGCGCGCCCGATGCGTTTATCGAAGCCCATCCCGGCGGCCACTTCCTTGACATCGGCCCCCAGACGCTCACAAATCTGGGCGATCTCGTTGATGAAGGAGATTTTGGTGGCCAGGAAGGCGTTGGAGGCGTATTTAATCATCTCCGCCGTGTAGAGGTCGGTAATCACCATCGGCGCGCGCAGGGGCAGGTAGAGCTTCGCGACCCTGTGTGCCGCCTCCATATCAGAGGAGCCAAGCACCACACGGTCGGGATTCTGGAAGTCCTGCACGGCAGAACCCTCGCGCAGGAACTCCGGGTTGGAGACGACGGCGAAGGGAACTTCGGGCCGCGCCAGGTTAGCGCGAATGATGCGCGAAACCACGTCGCCGCTGCCGACGGGAACCGTGCTTTTGTTGATGATGATGGCGTAGTGGTCAAGTTCTCTGGCGATGCCCCGCGCCGCGCTCTCCACAAAGCGCATGTCCGCGCTGCCCTGGCTCGTGCCGGTGGGCGTGTTGACGGCGATGAAAATAAACTCGGCGTTGTCCAGCCCCTCGCTGTAGCTGGTCGTGAAATGCAGCCGCCCGGCGTGGACGTTGCGCTCCACCAGTTCTTCCAGACCGGGTTCGTATATGGGAAGCACTCCCTGTTTCAGACGTTCAATCTTCTCCGGCACAATATCAACACAGGTAACGCTGTTGCCCATATCGGCGAGGCACGTTCCTGTCACCAGGCCCACATAGCCTGTACCGATAACGCAGATCACTGACACAATATTACTCCTCTACATTCACAAAGGGATTTTCAAATTTCTCTTCTATAATGGTAGTCGGCCCGCCATGTCCGGGAAAGACCACCAGATCGTCGTCGAGTGTATAGAGCTTGTTGCGAATCGAGGCAACAATCTGTTCGTAGCTGCCGCCCTCGAAGTCGGTGCGCCCGATGCCACGATAGAAGAGGGTATCGCCGCTGAAGACACAGTAGGGATGGCTCAGCAGGCAGATGCCGCCGCGTGTGTGGCCAGGCGTCTCGATGACTTCCAGCGAAAGCGTGCCGAATGTCAGACGGTCTCCCTCTTTCAAGAGCATATCTGGCTTTGTCGCTACCAGCGGCGCCTTTTTTCCGTATTGCCGCGCCACGCGCTCATCTGTATACATGTGTACATCAGCGGCATGAATTGCCAGCGGTACAGGATAGGCCGCGTGAACGGCATCGATGGCCCCGATATGATCGATATGGCCGTGCGTATTCACAATATAGCGGGGGATCAATTGCAGTTCAGCAATGGTTTTGAGGATACTTTCCGCCTCGTCGCCGGGATCGATAATCACCGCTTCTCGCGTCTGCGGGCAGGCGTAGAGATAGCAATTCTCCTGAAATGGCCCCACCGTGATGCAGGCGACAATGGGCATGCTTTCCTGCTTCTGATTCTCTTGCTGATTTTCACCAGTTGCGGGCATAAACAAATTCCTCCTCGCTTACCCGACTTGCCGGTAACATTGACCTTCATTATAACATAGCCTGTATAAAGAAACGCCCTTTGGGCTAAGCGGAACAGAAAAAAATCCCATTTACAAGGATGATACACTGTGTTACACTGCGTTGAGAAGAATGTTGGCACGTAGATACGAATACGGTGAAGCGGGCGCTTACGTAAGCAAGCGCCGCGCCAGATGATATAACTGGAACAAGGTTGCACCTGACCTCAATCAAGGGGCATCCTACATCACGTAGTCCTTGCGGTTGTTTCACAAGGAGGATGCTTTATGGCTGGCTGGGAAGAAGAACTGGCCCTTCTGCTTCGCAATTTAGGGGTAACGCAAGAGGAACCCAGCACTCATCGCCGCGCAAGACGCTGCCGGAGTGGTGGGACAGGCATTCATCGCTCCAATCCCTCCCGCGATGCTTTCCCGGAAGAAGACCTCTTAGCCGAGACGGCCTTTCTTGAGGACGGCGAGGAGGGGGAAGAGGAGGATGAAGAAGCCTGGCTGGAGGACCTCGATGAGATGCGTCGCGAGGTTGATACCATTGTCTCCCAGGTCATTCACTTGATGCAGCGCGGCGACCTGGAGAAATCCCTCAAGGAAGATGTGCTGATCGTCTTACGCGCTCTACGGCGCTCGCAGGCGGCACAACAGGCGAGTAGCGGCGACGAAATCGATAATGAAGAGGCATATTTAGAATCGGCTGCCTCCATGCTGCATTTTTGCCGCCTCGTCCTGCGTCTCAGCGAGGTTGCCAGCCAGGACCGATAGCTGTCTTTCTGGAAAGCTCATCTATTTCTCTTGACATACGACAATCAAAACTGACATACTATGAGTTGGTGTGTTTTTCACCCCATATTTTGTATGAAGCAGAGAGGGAGGTCGTATGGCTACGAAGACAAATACTCAGGATACGTTGCAGAAGGGGAGCCAGTGGTTGCGCGTGAGTATTCTCACGATCACAACGCTTGGCCCCATTGTTGGTACATTGCTTGAGCGCGTGCGCAGGCGCGCCAATCAGGGCAGTCAACCGGCGGCGCAGGTGCAAACTGCCGTCAAAGGAAAGGTACAGGAGGCGCAGCAGCGGCTCGAAGAACTGACGCTGGTGAGCCGACAGCAGGCGGCGGCACAGGCGCAGCAGTTGCGCAAGCAGGCGCAGCAGTTGCAGCAGCAGGCCGAGCAACTGCGCAAGGCCCTGCGTGAAGAGGCGCGGCAGCGCGCGAAACTGGCAAAACAGATGCGCAAGGCTGGCCGAGCCTGGGGCCAGGATGTCCTCAAACGCGGCGAGCAGATCACCGAAGACATCAAAGAGCGCGCCGATTCGCTGACGCAAGAAATCACGAAGCGCACCGGCAAGGTCGCTCAAGACCTCAGTGAGCGCGGCAGCCAGGTCACGCAGGAAATCACGAAGCGCACCGGCAAGGTCGCTCAAGACCTCAGCGAGCGCGGCAGCGAACTGGTGCAGAAACGCGGGCGCGTGCTTTCCATTGTCGGCTTCAGCGCCGGGGTTGTCGCCGCCGGCGTCGTCACCTTCATCATCGTGCGCCGTTTCGTCCGACAGACCAACGAGCAGGATGAGCAGATCGAACTGCCATCAGATAACGTCGCCAACGGCGCCGCCCCTCAGACGGCGACCCGCACGCAGGCCCAGCCTGCAGGCGAGATCGTTATGCTCAATGCCGATGGCAGCATGGTCACGATTACCGAACCGGAAAGTAAGAGCGAATAACCAGACCGAAAAGAGTGCAGACACCCACTGCGCGCTTGCGCAAGCGCGCAGTGGGTGTCTGCACTTTCTGGTTACGGGTATCGTGGAGGGAGCTGGTCTTCTGGAAAGCCTTCGTTAACGATCCCTCGGCGAACAAGA
>Ga0209062_1005273_pt1 | contig 12677 bp, 10 predicted proteins | sample Coa_R2_2_FD_187158 | JGI IMG/M metagenome (GOLD analysis project Ga0209062, IMG submission 187158) | Surface soil microbial communities from Centralia Pennsylvania, which are recovering from an underground coalmine fire - Coalmine... | ecosystem: Environmental > Terrestrial > Soil > Unclassified... | reverse complement strand
CGCGGCGAGCTTGATCTCGCGCTGTTCAAGCGCGCCGTCGGCGAGAAGGGCGGCATCGCGGTGTGGCCGGAACGCGTGCACTGGGTCACCAGCAAGCAGCATCCGCGCGATATCGAGGCGGGTTCGGTGCCGCTGATCGGCTTTCCCGCCGGCTGCCTCTACCGGGCGCGCGCCATCCATGCGCTGGAGAGCGCCGGCCGCTCCTGGCACATGGCTTACACCTCCTCCAGCCTCGCTGGCATCCAGGCCGCGGTTGCGGCCGGCATGGGGCTGAGCATTCTGTCGGAGATAGCGATCCAGGCGGACCATCGCGTGCTGACGGCGAAGGACGGTTTCAAGCCGATCGACAAGACCGAGGTGGCGCTGATGGCCTCACCTGATGCGAGCCCCGCGACATTGCGGCTGGCCGAACGGCTGGCGGAGTTCTGCGACGGCGTGCAGGCGAAGGCGGCGTAGCGCGAGCCGCGGGCACCTCTTCAGCTCTCCCATCGGGAGAGGTGAAGAATCAGCCTGGCTCAATAGCACCTTGCCGCGGCGATGCTGTGGACGCGGCGGTCGCCGAGCAGATGCGCGATAAAGCCCGCTGTCGGAAATATCTTCGCAAAGGCCTGGTCGCGAATGCTCAGGCCGCCGGCATAGGCCCCGAACGCCGGCATCACCGCGCGCTCGCCGTCGCAGGCGAAGCAGCGGCGCTCCATGGAGCGGCCGCGGGCCGAGACGCGTGCCTTGGGATGCAAATGGCCGGCGATCTCCCCGATCGCGCCGGTCGGTTCATGACGGAACACGATCGGCCCGATCGCAACCTCGCTTGCCACGACGCCGCCGAGATCGGCGGGAAGCGCCGGATCGTGGTTGCCCGAAATCCAGATCCAGTCGCGCCGCGCCTGCAACGCGCCGATGGCGTCACGATCAGTATCCGACAGCCGCTCATGCGCGTTGCGGTCATGGAAACTGTCACCGAGCGCAATCACCATGCGCGGATCATGGCGGGAGATGACAGCAGCGAGCTGGCTCAGCGTCGCCGCCGTATCGTACGGCGGCAGCAGCACGCCGCGGGTGGCGAAGCTCGAGCCTTTTTCCAGATGCAGGTCGGAGACGACGAGCAGGCTCTCCTCTACCCAAAATAATGCGCCGGAGAGATCGGCGAGCAGCGTGACGCCGGCGATGTCCACTCGTCGTTGCAGGTTGACGGAAAGCGCCAAATTCTCCGTCATGGCCGGGCTTGTCCCGGCCATCCACGTCGCGCCCGCGGCACGAAAGACGTGTATGCCCGGGTCAAGCCCGGGCATGACGATGTGGAGAGGTCGTAGTCCGACAATTGCATTCGTCTTCGGCGTCCACAGTTCTGCTATCGCGACATCGCTTCCCTGACGAGATCGTCGGCGGCTTCGGCCAGGAGCTCGTCGGCTGCTTCGCCATAAACTGACTCGCGGCCGATTTCCAGCATCACGGGGACGGCGAGCGGGGAGACGTGGTCGAGTTCCCGGTGGACGACGTGGCCGTGGATGCGCGCGAGCATGTCGGAGAGGCGGCGGAGGTCGAGCAGGCCCGTGGCGGCATCGGCGCGCGCGGCGCGGAGCAGGACGTGATCGGCCTGGTGCTTGCGCAAGACGTCATAGACGAGATCGGTCGAGAACAGCACCTGGCGGCGGTTCTTCTCCTCCGAGGTGGAGCGGCGCGCGATCAGGCCGGAGATCAGCGCACAATTGCGGAAGGTGCGCTTCATCAGCGCGGATTCGGCAAGCCAGGCCTCGAGATCATCGCCCAGCATGTCGGGATCGAACAGCGCGTTGAGGTCGACCATGCCCTGCCGCACCATGAAGGCGAGATCGCCGAGGCCCCAGATCGCCACAGCATATTCATTGGCGACAAATCCGAGCGGACGGGCGCGGGCACGCTCCAGGCGTCGCGTCAGCAGCATCCCCAGCGTCTGGTGCGCAAGCCTGCCCTCGAAGGGATAGCAGATGAGATAGTGCTTGTCGGCGCGCGGAAAGGTCTCGACCAGGAGCTCGCGCCTTGCCGGGACACGGGAAAAATCCTGCTGCAGCGAGAGCCAATCGCGCACCTGCTCCGGCAAGCCGCCCCAGGACCGCCGATCATCCAGCAGCCCGCGCACGCGCTCGGCCAGATAGGTCGAGAGCGGAAACTTGCCGCCCATATAGGACGGCACCTTGGCATCCTTGTCATTGGCGCGGGAGACATAGACCTCGTCTTCGACCAGCGCCTCATAGCGCACGATCTCGCCGCCAAAGACGAAGGTGTCGCCGACCACGAGGCCCTCGATGAAATATTCCTCGATCTGCCCGAGCATGCGCCCACCACGGCCGATCATGCCGGTCGAGCCGGATCCACTGCCGCGCGAGCGGACCAGCTTCACCTTCAGCATGGTCTCCTCGACAATGGTACCGACATTGAGCCGATAGCTCTGCCGCACCGCCGGATTGGCGACGCGCCAGCGCCCCTGCTTGTCCTGCTTGATGCGGGCGAAGCGCTCATAGGTCTTCAGCGCATAGCCGCCGGTTGCGACGAAATCGACGACATCGTCGAAATCGCTGCGCGACAGCTGCGCATAAGGTGCGGCGGTGCGCACCTCCTCGTAGAGCTCGTCGGCGAGAACCGGCTCGCCGCAGGCGCAGCCCAGCACATGCTGCGCCAGCACATCGAGCGCGCCGGTGCGTAGCGGCGGCGTATCCTGCGCGTTCTCGGCAATGGCATCGATGGCGACCCGGCATTCCAGCACCTCGAAGCGGTTCGCCGGCACCAGCACGGCGCGCGAGGCCTCGTCGAAGCGGTGATTGGCGCGGCCGATCCGTTGCATCAGGCGCGAACAGCCCTTGGGCGCGCCGATGTTGACGACGAGATCGACGTCGCCCCAGTCGACGCCGAGATCGAGCGAGGAGGTGCAGACCACGGCTTGCAGCCTGCCCGCCGCCATGGCGTCCTCGACCTTGCGGCGCTGCGCGACATCGAGCGAACCGTGATGCAGCGCGATCGCCAGGCCATCGTCGTTCATGCGCCAGAGTTCCTGGAACAGCATCTCGGCCTGGCTGCGGGTGTTGACAAAAACCAGTGTGGTCTTGTTGGCCTTGATCAGCTGATAGACTTCCCCGAGCGCATGGCGCGCGGAGTGGCCGGCCCAGGGCAGCCGCTCTTGCGTATCGAGCATCTCGACAATGGGCGGTGTGGCACCGCCGGCGACGACGATGTCAGCCGCGGCGTAGGCGCCATCCGGCTGTGGCACCAGGAACCGCGCGAGCTCTTCCGGCTCGGCGACCGTGGCCGAGAGACCGATGGCGCGAACGTCGGGCGCGAGCGTCCATAGCCGCGACAGCCCAAGCGACAGCAGGTCGCCGCGCTTGGACGTGACGAGCGCATGGAGTTCGTCAAGCACGATGCGCTTGAGCGAGGAAAACAGATAGGGCGCGTCGTCGGACGACAGCAGCAGCGCCAGCTGCTCTGGCGTCGTCAGCAGGACGTCAGGCGGATAACGCCGCTGACGCTGCCGCCGCGACACCGGCGTGTCGCCGGTGCGCGTCTCCACCTTCACCGGCAGTCCCATCTCCGCAATCGGCGCCTCGAGATTGCGCGCGATATCGACGGCGAGCGCTTTCAGGGGCGAGATGTAGAGCGTGTGGAGACCGCCTGTGCGTTTCACGCCGCGGCCGGTGGAGATGACTTGCGGCGCGGGCGTGCTCAATTCGACCAGCGTCGGCAGGAAGCCGGCCAGCGTCTTGCCCGCGCCAGTCGGGGCGATCAGGAGTGCCGAGCGGTCGTCACACGCCTTTTCCAAGAGCGCGAGCTGGTGCGCGCGGGGCGACCAGCCGCGTGATGCGAACCATTGTTCGAAACGGTTCGGCAACAGCGCGGCCGCAGGTTCAGCGAGAACTGGTGAGAGACGGGGCGGCACAGAGAGAACGTATGGTGTCCGCCCGGGTTCGTCGAGGGGTGCTGCCCGACTCGACCCTCACCCTGAGGAGGCCGCGCCAGCGGCCGTCTCGAAGGGCGAGGCCCGGATGCCAGCAGCCGGGCCTTCATGGTTCGAGACGGCGCTTGCGCGCCTCCTCACCATGAGGGTCCGGCGGCGATAAACTCTTACTCCGTCACAGGCCTGTCCGATATATCCCAGTCCTTGCCGTTGAAGATCGAGATGTAGAGCGTCTTCATCGGGGTGTAGTCGTCGGGTGTGTAGTTGTACACGACGCCGTCGAGGAAGAACGGCGAGTGGAAACCGTTCAAATTCGCGGCCTGCCGCAGCACGCTCTCGCGGGTCAATTCGTTGCCGCAGCGGCGGAGGATCTCGCCCATGGTCACGGCCTGGCCGTAGCCGGCATAGGCGATGGTGTTGTCGGGGGTGACGTTCGGCAGATATTTCTGCCGCAGCTCCTCGAAGCCCATCACCTCCGGATCCTTGTCCCAGCGCGGCACGCCGGCATCCTTGGAATAGCGGATCGCAACGATACCCGCGGCATTGTCAAGGCCGGCGGCCTCGAGAATCGAGCGGCCGGTCGAACCCGCGGACAACAGCTGCAGCGGCCTCCAGCCGAGCTCGGCGACCTTTCGGATCGATTGCGAGGAGGCCTTGCCGGTGGAGATGTTGTAGAAGACGTCCGCGCCCGATTTCGACAGATTGATCAGCTGCGAATCGACCGTGGGATCGGAGAGGTCATAGGTCTGCTCCATGATCACCTTGGCCGTGCCGCCGGCATCTTCCAGCGTCTTCTTGAACGGACCGAGAAAATCGCGGCCGAAATCGTCATTCTGATAGAGGATGCCGACCTTGGCGTTCGGCTTCACGGCGATGACATGCCTGGCCAGGATGCGCGCTTCCGTCGGATAGAGCGGCAGTCCCGCCATGGTCCATTTGTAGTTCTTCGGATCGTTCCATTTCGACGCCCCGGTGTTGAGCAGGAGCTGCGGCACGCCCTTGGAATTGAGATATTTGTGCACGGCGGTCTGCGGCGCCGTGCCGAGCGAGCCATAAAGCGCCAGCACCTCGTCCTGCTCGACCAGGCGGCGTGTCGCCTCGACGCATTTCGGCGCGCTGTAGGCATCATCCATGGTCAGGAAGGTGACCTTGCGTCCGTTGATCCCGCCCTTGTCGTTGAGCATCTGGAAATAGGCCTCGCCAACGCGGCCCAAAACGCCATAGAGCGAACCCGGACCGGAATGCGGCACGGTCTGTCCGATCTTGATCTCGGTGTCGCTCGCGCCGAAATCGTATTTCTTCTCGGCAGCGTATGCGGTGGTTGAGGACGCGAACAGGGTCGCGGCGGCGCCGGCGCAGAACTCTCGCCGTGTTTGACGAATTCTCATTTTGTTTTCTCCCTAGATGCAGCGCATTGTGCTGGCATTGCGGGAGCATGGGCAAGAGCGAAGTGATCTGCGGGGTCGGAAGATGCGCCAAGGCGGCTCACTCATAGCGCCTAGACTCAAGTTTTGCCGGCGACCACCACGAGCCCGCGCACCGGCTCATTGTCCTCGGTGCGCGGGCTCGCCTGTTCGAGATGCGTGAGCTTCAGACCGGCCGTGGCAATGACCTTGCGCAGATATTCCGCCGCGTGGGCATAGCGCAGACCTTCGCCGATCACGACGCCCTCGCCGTCATGGGTCTCGACGGTGAAGGCGATGAGACCGCCCGGCGCGAGCACGCGCGTGACTTCGGTGAGCACCGGGCCGAGTTCCGGCACATAGCAGAACGCGTCCGCCGCGAGCACCAGATCGGCGCTGCCGTCCGCTTTGCTGACAAGGCCAGCCACCATGTCTTCGACCTCGAGCTGCTCATAAAGGCCGGTGGCGCGCGCCTCCTCGATCATGCCCGGCGACAGATCGATGCCGATGAAATGGTCGACCTCCTTGGCGAATGCCGCTGCAGCAAGCCCGGTGCCGCAGCCGAGATCGATGGCGCGTTTGAAGAAGGCCGGCTTTCTTTGCGCAACGCGCACGGCGATCACGGCCTTGAACAGAAGCTGCGGCGCGCGATAGTCGAGGTCGCCGAGCAGCGCGTCCTCGAAGCGCGGCGCATATTGATCGAACAGCGTCTGCACATAGCTGCGCGGCATCAGCGCGAGCTCCTCCGCGCCCAACCGCATCAGCCGGACCGATGCACCATGGCGATCCTGCGGATCCGCCTCGCGCGCCCTGCGAAAGGCCGCGACCGCCTTGTCGTTCTCGCCAAGCTCCTCGCGGATTTCGCCGAGGGTGAACCAAGCGGTGGCGAAATTCGGCGCGAGCTCGATCGCCTGCTCCAATAGCTCGGCCGCTGCCGGCAGGTCGCCGCCCAATTGCAGGTCGCGCGCGAACTCGAAGCGGCGGTCGGCAATGAGATCGCCGGAGGACAGGAAGAGGCGTGCAGGCATGGGAACCGGCTGGAGGCTCGTGAAATCTGCAGCGCAACCTATATGACAAATATGCGTCCGCAAGACCTCCTGCTGCCAACTCCCGCCGGTCTGTGCTGCAAGCCGGGCGGCTTCCACATCGATCCGGTCCGCCCCGTGGAGCGGGCCTTGATCACCCACGGCCATTCCGACCATGCCCGCGCCGGCCATGGCGCGGTGCTGGCGACACAGGAAACGCTCGACATGATGCGGCTGCGCTATGGCGAGAATTTCGCTGGCTCCACGCAGGCGATCAGCTATGGCGAGGAAATCCGACTTGGCGATGTCAGCGTCAAATTCCATCCCGCCGGTCACGTTCTCGGCTCGGCGCAGATTGCCGTGACCTGCAACGGCCTCTGCATCGTCGCCTCTGGCGACTACAAGGACGCGCCCGATCCGACCTGTGCGCCGTTCGAGCTCGTGCCCTGCGACGTCTTCATCACCGAGGCGACGTTCGGGCTGCCGGTGTTCCGGCATGGCAACGCGGCTGATGAGGTCAAGAAGCTGCTCGCCTCCGTCGCACTGTTCCCCGAGCGCGCGCATCTGGTCGGCGCCTATTCGCTCGGCAAGGCGCAGCGCGTGATCGCTCTGTTGCGCGAGGCCGGCTATGACGCGCCGATCTATCTGCACGGCGCGATGGAGTCGATCACCTCTTATTATCAAAGCCGCGGCATCGCTCTTGGCGAGCTGCGCCCCGCGCGCGGCATGAAGAAGGCCGATCTTGCCGGCACCATCACGCTCGCGCCGCCGTCGGCCGTCGCCGACATCTGGACCCGGCGCTTTCCCGATCCGGTCACGGCCTTTGCCTCGGGATGGATGCGGGTGCGCGCGCGGGCACGCCAGGGCGGCATCGAGCTGCCGCTGGTGATTTCCGATCATGCCGACTGGGACGGGCTCACCGCTACCATTGCCGCGACCGGTGCCGGCGAGATCTGGGTCACCCACGGCCAGGAAGACGCGCTGGTGCATTGGTGCAAGTCCAAGGGCCTCGCTGCACGGCCGCTCGATCTCGTCGGTTATGGTGATGAGGATGAGGGCGAGCCGCAACCAAGGCCAACGGTGCGCGAAGAGGGAAGCGAGGCATGAACCGCTTCGCCGCGCTGCTCGACCGCCTCGCCTATGAGCCCGGCCGCAACAACAAGCTGCGGCTCTTGACCGCCTATTTCCGCGAGGTCGGCGATCCCGACCGTGGCTATGCGCTGGCCGCGCTGACGGGCGCGCTGTCGTTCAAGCATGCAAAGCCCGGCCTGATCCGCGACCTGATCAGCGAGCGCACCGACCCCGTCTTGTTCGGCCTGTCCTACGACTATGTCGGCGACCTCTCCGAGACGGTTGCGCTGATGTGGCCGAAGATCGGTCCGTCCTCCGCACACGCCGGCCATAACAATCCTCCACCGCCGACGCTGACCGAAGTCGTCACCACCTTGCGCACGCTCGGCAAGACCGAGCTGCCGGCGCAGCTGGCGCGCTGGCTCGACGAGCTCGATGAAACCGGACGCTGGGCGCTGCTCAAGCTCGTCACCGGCGCGATGCGGATCGGCATCTCGGCGCGGCTCGCAAAGACCGCGGCCGCAGCGCTCGGCGAGAAGGACCCGCATGAGATCGAGCTGATCTGGCCAGGACTTGCTCCACCCTATCTCGACCTGTTCGCCTGGCTCGAGGGCCGCGCCGAAAAGCCGCTCAACCGCGATCCTGCGCCGTTCCGCCCGGTGATGCTGGCACATGCCGTCGAGAACGACGATTTCGCGGGCATGGAGCCTTCCGACTACATCGCGGAATGGAAATGGGACGGCATCCGCGTGCAGGCCGTCTCCGGCCGCGATTCCCGCGGCCACATGGTGGCGCGGCTCTATTCGCGCACCGGCGAGGACATCACCGGCAGCTTTCCTGATCTTTTGCCGTCGCTGCATCTGCCCGGCGCGATCGACGGTGAGCTGCTGGTGATGCGCGAGGGCCGCGTGCAGAGCTTCAATGTGCTGCAGCAGCGGCTGAACCGCAAAGTGGTCTCGCCCAAACTCATCAAGGAATATCCGATCCATCTGCGCGCCTATGACCTGCTCGGCGACAACGAGAACGATCTGCGTGAACTGCCATTCGCCGAGCGCCGCGCGCATCTCGAAGCGTTTGTCAAACGGCTGAATGATCCTCGGATCGACCTGTCGCCGACCATCGCTTTCGACGACTGGCACGGCCTGCGCCTCGCCCGCGCCCATCCGGTATCGGCGGGCGCCGGCGAAGACGCCGACGCCGTCGAAGGCGTCATGCTCAAGCGCCGCGATGCCCCCTATCTGCCCGGCCGCCCGAAGGGCCAGTGGTGGAAATGGAAGCGCGATCCGCACATCATCGATGCCGTCCTGATGTACGCGCAGCGCGGCCATGGCAAGCGCTCGTCCTATTATTCGGACTACACGTTCGGCGTCTGGACCTCAGGCGAGACCGGCGAGGAACTGGTGCCGGTCGGCAAGGCCTATTTCGGCTTCACCGACGAGGAGCTGTTGCAGATCGACCGCTTTGTCCGGCGCAACACCGTTGAAAAGTTCGGCCCCGTGCGCGAGGTCGTTCATGAAGCTGACAAGGGGCTGGTGCTGGAGGTCGCCTTCGAAGGCCTGCAGCGCTCCACGCGGCATAAATCCGGCGTCGCCATGCGCTTTCCCCGCATCAGCCGGCTGCGCTGGGACAAGCCGCCGCGCGAGGCCGACCGGCTGGAAACGCTGGAGAAAATGCTGAAGGCGGAAGCTGCAGATAAAGTTTTGGTAACGTCGGAATCCCGTTGACGCCGCCTTTGTGGTTCCCCATCTGCGTGTCGCTATTGTACACTTGCGCGATGTTGGTTCAGATCGAATCGGGACATCTCTCCCGTCACCCTGAGGAGGCCGCGAACCGCGGCCGTCTCGAAGGGCGACGGCCCGGCTCTCGCAGCGGGGCCGTTCATCCTTCGAGGCTCGCTGACGCGAGCGCCTCAGGATGACGGTTCGAGATGGCCGCTCGGATTGGGACAAACCGATTTCGCCCAGTGCGCGAATCCGCGGGAGAACGACGATGTCACACGACACCAGGGAATTGCCGGCAGGTCCTGACGGCCTCACCCGCTTTCTCGGCGGCTCGCCGCTGGCGGTGGCATTTCGGCTGATCCTGCTGTCGATCCTGGTCGGCGTGGTGCTGGCCGCGATCGGCTTCGATCCCTGGAACATCATCGAGAGCGTCCGCCTCCTGTTCCGGCGGCTCTGGGACCTCGGCTTCGATGCCGTCAACTGGCTGTGGCGCTACTTCCTGCTTGGCGCCGTGATCGTGATCCCGATCTGGCTGCTGTCGCGGATCTTCGGCAGCACCCACCGCCGCTACTGATCCCTGCGACCACGCACGTTGCTAGTCCCTCGCACCAGGGTCACCACTGCGCGGGTCTTCGCCATCGCGGGACCCGCGATGCTTGCAAACCTGACGACGCCCCTGATCGGCATCGTCTCGACCACGGCGATCGGTCGGCTCGGCGATCCCGCGCTGCTTGGCGGGGTCGCGATGGCCTCCGTGATCTTCGACTGCCTGTTCTGGCTGTTCGGCTTCCTGCGCTTCTCGTCGACAGCCTTCACCGCACAGTCGCTCGGCGCCGGCGAGGCCGACGAGGTGCCGGCGCATTTTGCCCGCGGCCTCATCCTCGCAGGCGTGAGCGGCGCGGCGCTGATCGCGCTGCAGCTGCCGGTCGCGGCTCTGCTGTTGAAGGCCATGGGCGGCAGCAGCGACGTCACGGCCGCCGCAAAGGTCTATTTCAACATCCGGATCTGGTCCGCGCCGTTCGCGCTCGGCAATAATGTGGTGCTGGGCTGGCTGGTCGGACTGGCGCGCGCGAGGCTCGCGCTCGCCGTGCAGGTCGCCATCAACCTGATCAGCACGGCGAGCACGGCACTCCTGGTGTTGGTACTCGATTTCGGCATCGCCGGCGCCGCAATGGCTGCAGTGATCGCGGAAGGCTGCGGGCTGGTGCTCGGAATCCTGATCGCGCAGCGGCTCTTGCATCGGCGGCTGGTGGTTCCGGTGGTGAAGCTGTTCGACCGCACGAGACTGGCGCGCATGTTCGCGGTCAACCGCGACATCCTGATCCGCACGGCGGCGCTGATATCAGCGCTGTTGTTCTTCACGGCGCAGGGCGCGCGCGCCGGCGACGTCACGCTGGCGGCCAACTCGGTGCTCAACAATTTCCTGCTGGCGAGCGCCTTTTTCCTCGATGGACTGGCCAACGCCGCCCAGCAGCTCTGCGGCCAGGCCTATGGCGCGCGCGACCGGATCGGCTTTGCCACGGCAACACGGCTGGTCGTCCTGTGGGGGCTGGTGTTTGCGATTGCCGTGATGGCGGCTGTCGCGCTGTTCGGGCCTCAGCTGATCGACATGATGAGCGCGAGCCCGGAGGTGCGTCGTACCGCGCGCGAGTTCCTGATCTTCGTGATCGCCTCGCCCGTGCTTGCAGTCTTCGCCTTTGCCTTCGACGGCGTCTATATCGGCGCGACCTGGGCGCGCGACATGCGCAACCTGATGCTGGCCTCGCTCGCGATCTTCCTTGCGGCCTGGCTCGCGCTGCGCGGCTTCGGCAATGCCGGCCTCTGGGGCGCGCTGCTCGCCTTCTACGCCGCCCGTGGCGGGCTGGAGGCGGCGCGCTATCCCGCGCTGCTGCGGGCATCGTTCGGGAAGGGCTAAACCGGCCAATCCTCGGCCGTGATTGTCGCGGCATCCGCGCCGACGATTTCCGACAGCTGCTCGCGCCCGGTGCGCAACAGCGTTGCGGCGAGATCCGCCTTGATCTCGTCGACCAGGCCAAGCCCCTTGTAGACCAGCGCCGAATAGAGCTGCACCAGGCTCGCACCCGCGCGAATCTTGGTCAGCGCGGCGCCGCCGGAATCGATGCCGCCGACGCCGATCAGCGGAAAGGCGCCCTCGGCGCGCACATAGGTCTCGGCGACCATCCGCGTCGACAGGCGAAACAGCGGCCGGCCCGACAGGCCGCCCGTCTCCTCGGCCCTGCCCTTGTCGCGCAGGCTTCGCGGCCGCGCCACCGTGGTGTTGGCAACGATCATGCCGTCGACCCGGCGCGAGCGTGCGACCTGCACGACCTCGTCGAGCTGGGCGAGGCTCAGATCGGGCGCGATCTTCAGAAGCACCGGCGTGTCGCCCGCCTTTTCGCGCACCCGCTCGCGCGCATCGATCACCCGCGCCAGGAGATCGTCGAGGATCGCCGCCTGCTGCAGGTTGCGAAGGCCCGGTGTATTGGGCGAGGAGACGTTGACGGTGAAATAGCTCGCAACCGGGGCAAAGGTTTCGATCAGCTGCACATAGTCGGCGACGCGGTCGGGCGAATCCTTGTTGGCCCCGACATTGACGCCGACGATGCCGCCATGGTTGGCGCGCGCGGCCAGGCGCCGCAGCACCACCTCCGCGCCGTCATTGTTGAAGCCCATGCGGTTGATCACGGCTTCGTCCCGCTCCAGCCGCAACAGCCGCGGCCGCGGATTGCCTACTTGCGGCTTCGGCGTCACCGTGCCGACCTCGACAAAGCCGAAGCCGAGCCGCAGCAGCGCGTCCGGCACTTCGGCATTCTTGTCGAAGCCTGCGGCCATGCCGATCGGGTTCGGGAAGTTGAGGCCGAACGCCCGCACCGCAAGCTTGGAATCGTCCGCCCGCGGCTTGATCGGCGGCAACAGCTTGAGGCCGCCGATGGCCAGGCGATGCGCGTCCTCCGGATCGAGCCAGCGCAATAGCGGCAGCGACAGGGCGTCGAAGGCGCGGATCACGGCTCTAGCTCCGGAATCTCGTGATAGCCGTCGGAGCGCGCCGGCAGGTCGTAGACGCCGGAGACGGCGCCAAGATCGAGCTCGCCATAGAGATGCGGAAACAGCTCGTCATTGCGCGAGCGCTCCCAGCGCAGGCGATCGCCCAGCGCGTCGGCATCGACCTCGACCAGGAACAGCGCGCGCTGGCCGAAGAAGTGCTTGCGCGCGGTCTCCGCGAGCTGCGAGGCGGTCGAGAAATGGATGAAGCCGTCGCGCGCGTCGTCAGCGCTGCCCCGGTACACGCCGCTCCTCTCGGCCTCGCGCCAGGCGGAGGCGGAACAAATCTTGTAAATCTTGACCACGAGCTCTGCCGGAGCCTCTTACCTTGAATCTGCTCGGGAATTTCTGCCAGGCGCCGACCGTATCGGCCGGACCAGCACAACTCAAGGGCTGGTTGTGGAGAGCTCGGCCTATCACGCAAGGGGCTGATTATGCGAGGGATTATTTCCCGAAAATGCGGACCGGCCCGCGCAAGATGCAGCTCCGG
>Ga0209062_1005271_pt1 | contig 12682 bp, 7 predicted proteins | sample Coa_R2_2_FD_187158 | JGI IMG/M metagenome (GOLD analysis project Ga0209062, IMG submission 187158) | Surface soil microbial communities from Centralia Pennsylvania, which are recovering from an underground coalmine fire - Coalmine... | ecosystem: Environmental > Terrestrial > Soil > Unclassified ... | reverse complement strand
GGGTGCGCAGCGTGTTGTGCTGCGGCCTGCAGCGCACTCATCCGCACCTTGATGCGGTCGTTGGCGGCGAGGCCTTCCCTGATCAGCGAAGGCAACAGCATGCTGCCCTCTCCGAGTTCTCTGATGATTTCCGATTTCATGGCACACCGCAGGGCAGATTGACTGTTTGCTGTATGCCGCGAGCCGGGCGCAGCCTCGTTGCGCTAGATCATTCACGAAAGTGTCATATTGCATCGCGGTCATTTGGCTCGCACGACGACAGGTGCGCGACAGGACAAGATCAATCGCCGGCTTCGCGCGGTGTCGTGCCGCCCGCACTGTTCGGCCAGACCCAATCGCGGATTTGCGGCATGTCCTCGCCATACTCGCGCACATAGCGCGTATGCTCGATCAGCGCGTCGCGGAATTGCTGTTTCACATGCGCCGCCGCAACACCGAGCCCCGGCACCCGCTCGATCGCTTCGATGGCGAGATGAAAACGGTCGAGCTGGTTCAACACCACCATATCGAACGGCGTGGTAGTGGTGCCTTCCTCGGCAAAGCCGCGGACATGGAAGCCCGAATGGTTGGTGCGGCTATAGGTCAGGCGATGGATCAGGTGGGGATAGCCGTGATAGGCGAAGATCACGGGCTTGTCGCGGGTGAAGAGGCTGTCGAAGTCGCGGTCGGGCAGACCGTGCGGATGCTCGTCCTTCGGCTGCAGCGTCATGAGGTCGACGACGTTGACGACGCGGATCTTCAATTGCGGCAGCGCTTTGCGCAGCAGGTCGACGGCGGCAAGTGTTTCCAGCGTCGGGATGTCGCCGGCGCAGGCCATCACCACGTCGGGCTCGGTGTTCGCCGCTTCCGTGCCCGCCCATGTCCAGATACCGACGCCGGCCTCGCAATGGGTGATGGCCTCGCGCATCGAGAGCCATTGCGGCGAAGGCTGCTTGCCGGCGACGATCACGTTGATGCGGTCATAGGTGCGCAAACAATGATCGGCGACCCAGAGCAGAGTGTTGGCATCCGGCGGCAGGTAGATGCGGACGATGTCGGCTTTCTTGTTGGCGACGAGATCGACAAAGCCGGGATCCTGATGACTGAAGCCGTTGTGGTCCTGGCGCCAGACATGGGAGGTCAGGAGATAATTGAGCGAGGCGATCGGGCGGCGCCATGGCAACGCACGCGACACCTTTAGCCATTTGGCGTGCTGGTTGAACATGGAATCCACGATGTGGATGAACGCCTCGTAGCAGGAGAAGAAACCGTGGCGGCCGGTGAGCAGGTAACCCTCCAGCCAGCCCTGGCAGAGATGCTCGCTCAGCACCTCCATCACGCGCCCCTCATGTGCGAGGTGCACGTCGTAGGGCTCGATGCCTTCCATCCAGACGCGGTCAGTCGCCTCGAACACCGCATCGAGCCGGTTCGATGATGTCTCGTCCGGCCCCATGATGCGGAAGTTGCTGTTCTCGGCATTCCGCTTGAGCACATCGCGCAGGAACTTGCCGAGCTCGCGCGTGGCCTCGGCGACAACGCCGCCGGGGCAGGGGACCTCGACGGCAAAGGCGCGAAAATCCGGCAGCTTCAATTCGCGCTTGAGAAGCCCGCCATTGGCATGCGGATTGGCGCCCATGCGCCGTTTGCCTTGTGGCGCTAGCGCCTGCAATTCCGGCACGAGGCGGCCATTGGCATCGAACAGCTTGTCGGGCTCATAGCTCTTCATCCAGGCTTCCAGCAGCTTCAGATGCTCCGGATTGTCGCGCGCATTGGCGATCGGCACCTGATGGGCGCGCCAGAAGCCCTCGACCTTGAGGCCATCGACCTCCTTCGGCCCCGTCCAGCCCTTCGGGCTGCGCAGCACGATCATGGGCCATTTCGGCCGATGGAAGATCTCAGCTTGCGCGCGCGCGTTTTGCTGGATGGAACGGATGCTGGCCAGCGCCACGTCCAGCGCATCCGCCATCAGGTGATGCATCACCTTCGGATCGTCACCCTCGACGAAAATCGGCTCGTGGCCATAGCCCGCGAACAGGGCGCGGATTTCCGCGTCACTCATCCGGCCAAGCACGGTGGGGTTGGCGATCTTGTAGCCGTTGAGATGCAGGATCGGCAGCACTGCGCCGTCATGCACCGGGTTCAAGAACTTGTTGGAATGCCAGGAAGCGGCAAGCGGCCCGGTCTCGGCCTCGCCATCACCGACCACGCAGGCCACGATCAGGTCGGGATTGTCGAAGGCCGCGCCATAGGCATGCACCAGCGCGTAGCCGAGTTCGCCGCCCTCGTGGATCGAACCGGGCGTCTCCGGTGCCGCATGGCTCGGAATGCCGCCGGGGAAGGAGAATTGCCGGAACAGTTTGCGGAGGCCGTCGGCATCGCGCGTAATGTCAGGATAGATTTCAGTGTAGCTGCCTTCGAGATAAGTGTTGGCGACCATGCCTGGACCGCCATGGCCGGGACCGCAGACATAGATGACGTCGAGGTCAGAGGCGCGGATCGTACGATTCAGATGGGCATAGATGAAATTGAGCCCTGGCGTGGTTCCCCAATGGCCCAGGAGACGCGGCTTGATATGGGCGGGGCTTAAGGGCTGCCTCAGCAGCGGATTGTCCAGGAGATAGATCTGCCCGACGGAGAGATAATTCGCCGCGCGCCAGTAGCGGTCGAGCAGTTCCAGATCGTCGGCACCGCTTCCTTGTTGTTCTGTTGTCGTGAGCTGCATGCCGACCTCCATTGCGGAAAGACCACCAACATTCCGGTCGGGTGTTCGATCCGCTCGCTTTGCGCCTGGAGGATAGAGCGCGAATTTGACAGGGCACGATTGCGCCGAGTCAAAAGCGCGTGCCTCATCGATGGCCATGGTCTCACACGCGCGCCGTCATTCCGGGGCACGCCGCGGAAGTGAAGCCCGGAATCTCGAGATTCCGGGTTCGATGCTGACGCATCGCCTCGCAATTACGGCTGATGAACATCATTGTTCTTGATTTGTTCACTGAACGTGCTATTTGTGCTCCATGAGCCGAGCATCCTCTCATGCCCTCAAGCGCCCGCCGGTCCCGGTGCCCTCCGAGCCGGTGGGCGCGCCCATGCCTGAACCGATGACCAGCGCGCCGGAAGTTGCGGTTGAAATCGCCAGCCCGCGCCGGCGCGGCCGCGGTGCCCAGTCCAATGCCAGCGGCCGCTACGAGGCCGAGGCGCGAGTCGCCTTCGACGATGGCTGGCAGAGCCTCGACGACCTGCCGCCGTTCAAGACCACGGTTGCGCTCGACACTGCACGCAAGGTGATCACACGCAACGATTCGCCGGACATAGGCTTCGACCGGTCGATCAATCCCTACCGGGGCTGCGAGCATGGCTGCGTCTACTGCTTCGCGCGGCCGACCCATGCCTATCTCGGCCTGTCGCCGGGGCTCGATTTCGAATCAAAGCTGTTCGCCAAGCCCGACGCGCCGCTGCTTCTGGAGAAGGAACTCGCAGCATCGGATTATGAGCCGCGCATGATCGCGATCGGCACCAACACCGATCCCTATCAGCCGATCGAGCGCGAGCGGAAGATCATGCGCGGCATTCTGGAGGTGCTGGAGCGCGCCGGCCATCCGGTCGGCATCGTCACCAAATCGGCGCTGGTCGCGCGCGATGCCGACATTCTGGCGCGGATGGCCAAGCGCAACCTCGCCAAGGTCGCATTGTCGGTCACCACGCTGGATCCGAAGCTCGCCCGCGCCATGGAGCCCAGGGCGTCGACCCCGCCGAAGCGGCTGGAGGCGCTGCGGCGGCTTGCCGATGCCGGCGTTCCGACCACGGTGATGGTTGCGCCCGTGATCCCAGCATTGAACGACTCGGAGATCGAGCGAATCCTGGATGCGGCCGCGCATGCCGGCGCCAAGGAAGCCTCCTACGTTCTGCTGCGCCTGCCGCTGGAGGTGCGCGATCTCTTCCGCGAATGGCTGATGGCCAATTATCCCGACCGCTACCGCCATGTCTTTACCCTTATTCGCGATATGCGGGGCGGCAAGGATTACGACTCGCAATGGGGTACAAGGATGAAGGGTACGGGGCCAATGGCCTGGATGATCGGCCGCCGCTTTGAGATCGCCTGCGAGAAGCTCGGCCTGAACAAGCGCCGCTCCAAGCTGACGACCGATCATTTTGTGCGGCCGAAACGGAGCGGCGAACAGCTCAGCTTGTTTTGAGGTGGGCTGAATAACGGGAATTAATCCGAGTTCCCGGTTGCGAAACTTGCGGTGCTGGCGCAACGATCCCGGCCATGACTCGGGACAAGCGTGCCAACAATTCCGAACAGACCAAGGCCAATGTCGGGCCAAAAGTCGCGCCAAAATCCATGGCGAAGCCGGCGAAAGGCGTCATCGCTGTCGCGCCGCCGACGTTTCGCCGCGAGCGGGCGCTTTTGAAGCGTGGCATCTGGCCCGTGGCGGGTTGCGACGAGGCCGGGCGCGGGCCGCTGGCCGGCCCGGTCGTGGCTGCGGCCGTCATTCTCGATCCCAATCGGATTCCGCGCGGCCTCGATGATTCCAAGCGTCTGACCGCGGAAGAGCGCGAAAAGCTGTTCAACAAGATCTGCGCCACCGCGTCGTTTGCCGTCGCCTTTGCCTCGCCGGCGCGAATCGACCGCGACAACATCCTGCGCGCCTCGCTGTGGGCGTTGTCCCGCGCGGTGCGGGCACTGCCCGAGGCGCCCAAGCATGTGTTCGTCGACGGCCGCGACCGGGTCGATGTTGCCTGCGACTGCGAGGCGGTGATCGGCGGTGACGGCATCGTGGCCTCGATTGCGGCCGCCTCCATCATCGCCAAAGTCACGCGCGACCGGCTGATGTGCGCGCTGGCCGAGGACTGCCCGGGCTATGGTTTCGAGCAGCACAAGGGCTACAGTGTCCCGGAGCATCTGGCGGCGCTCGACCGGCTCGGCCCCTCCTCACATCACCGCAGCTTCTTCGCACCCGTCATCGCCGCGCGCGAAAAGCACCAGCCCTGGACGCTGCACCGCGAGCCCGATTTGTTTGCGGTGGAAGCAGCGGTTGAGGTCGAGGTGGAAGCTGAGACGGCAGCCTCCATGACTTTCTAGGCGCGCGAGCTGTCTCGCTCCGTCATCCTCAAGGTGCTCGCGAAGCGGGCCTCGAAGGATGCGCGGTCCCGTAGCTGGCAGCCGGGCCGTCGCCCTTCAAGGCTCGCTTTCGCGAGCGCCTCTGGATGACGGTGAGAGTTCGTGATTCGTGGCGATGTTCGTTCATTCAAGCCTGACGAATCGCACCGCCAGTTGCCTCCGCGCCGTCCGCCCTTTATCAAAACACATGAGATCGAAAGAGCCGGCATCCCCTGCCGGCTCGCCTGCCGGACGTTTCATGCGTTTCACCTCCCTGGTAATCGAACTGATCCGGGCCCGGCCGCGGCTGGTGGTTTGGATTGTGGTGCTGGTGCAGGCCGCGCTCTGGCTGCTCGTGACGCTGCCCTTCTATCACGCGCCCCCGTCCAACCTTGCGCTGGCCCTGGCTTACGGACGGGAATACCAGGTCGGCAGCGAGCTGGGGCCGCCGCTGTCGTTCTGGCTCGCCGATATCGCCTATCGCGCCGCCGGCAATCACATGACCGGGGTTTATCTGCTCGCCGAATTGTGCGATGTCGCGACCTTCTGGATCCTGTTCCTGCTCGGACGCGCGCTGGTCGGCGGCCAGCATGCGGTGTTGGCCGTTCTGCTGACCATGACGGTAACGGCCTTCGGCGCCCATACGCTGGAGTTCGGACCCGATGTGCTGGCCCGGCCACTCTGGGCGCTATTGCTGCTGCACAGCTGGGAGCTGATCGGGCAAAGGCGGCGCAATGTCTGGTTCGCGTGGTCGATCGATGCCGGGCTGCTGTTGCTCACGACCTCCTCTGCAATCATGCTGCTGGTGCTGGCGCTGGGGTTTGCGCTCGCGACAAAGGAGGGACGCCGGCCGCTGCGCTCCTTCGATCCGTTGTTTGCGCTGCTCGTCGTGGTGGTGCTGGCACTGCCCTATTTGATCTTCCTGCTGCGCGCCGATTCGCCAAGTCTGCACTGGCCGATGCTGGCCGATCTGAAGCCGCGCGCCATCCATTGGGCATGGCTGATCGGCGCCCTCGTGCTGGCGATCACCGGCATTCTGCTTCTGGTCGTGCTCAATGCAGGCTGGTTCAGCCGCGAGGGTGAGGATTCGCCGATCATCTACCGGCCGCCGGTCCCCCCGCTGGCACGCGATTTCGTCTATGTCTTCGCACTGGCGCCGGCGATCGCCGGCAGCTTCCTCGCGGCACTGTTCAATCTCGATCGTGTCGTCGGCGGCACCGGCGTCGTGCTGTCGATGTCCGGCCTTGCAGTCGTGATCGCCGCCGGCGATCTCATTCATCTCAGGCGCCAGCGCCTGCTGCGGGCGGTGTGGGCGGCGATCATCGTCGCGCCTGCGATTGCTGTGGTCGGGAGCACGCTGTTCCTGCCCTGGACTTCCGCCAAAGAGATCGCAACCTCGCTGCCGTCGCGCGCGATCGGCGCGTTCTTCACCGATGCCTTTGAGCGGCGCACCAACCATCGTCTTGCGGCGGTGGCCGGCGATACGGACATCGCGAGCCTGGTCGCGCTCGGATCCGGCCGTCCGCATCTGTTCCTGGATGCAAACCCGAAGGCCTCGCCCTGGATCGACCAGGCGAAGTTCAATGAAACAGGCGGTGTCGTGGTCTGGCGCGCCTCCGATACCGCCGGCACCCCGCCGGCGGAGATTGCCCGGCGCTTCCCCGGCCTCGTGCCGGAAGTGCCGCGCTCCTTCGATCGGCTGGTCAACGGCCGGCAGCCGACATTGCGGATCGGCTGGGCGATCGTGCGGCCGAAGGGGCAGTAGGCACCGTCATTCCGGGGCGCCTCGAAGAGGCGAGCCCGGAATCTCGAGATTCCGGGTTCGATGCTTCGCATCGCCCCGGAATGACGAGCGAAAGCTCAAGAGCCCTGCCTCAACACCTTCGCGATGGCGAGCAGATCCTGCCAGGCGAGCCGCTTGTAGGCCGGTGAGCGCAAGAGATAGGCCGGGTGGAACGTCGGCAGCGCGCGGATCACGCGCGTTCCGGTGTCATAGTCGAACCAGCGGCCGCGCGTGCGCATGATGCCGTCGCGGGTGCCGAGCAAGGTCTGGGTCGAGGGATTGCCGAGCGTCACCAGCACATCAGGGTCAACAAGTTCGATCTGGCGCTGGATGAAGGGCAGGCAGATTTGCGTCTCCTGCGGAGTCGGCGTGCGGTTGCCGGGCGGCCGCCAGGGAATCACGTTGGCGATATAGGCCTTGCTGCGATCGAGCCCGATCGCGCCGATCATGCGGTCGAGCAGCTTGCCGGAGCGGCCGACGAACGGCAGGCCTTCGATGTCCTCGTCGCGCCCCGGCGCTTCGCCGACAAACATGATGCGGGCTTGCGGATTGCCGTCGGCAAACACCAGCCGGGTCGCGGTTGCCTTGAGCGAACAGCCGTCGAAGCGCTCCATCAATGCGCGCAACTCGGCGAGCGTCGGCGCCGTGCGCGCGGCTTCGCGTGCGGAGGCGATTGCCGCATCCGGTGCCGTCGGCGTTTCGCTGGGCGGAACTACAAGCGGAACAGGCGCGGGCCGCGTCGGCTGCGACGGCGCCGTCTCCACGCGTTTTGGTGCGATCTCGGGCTCCGCCAGGCGATTGATCGGCTCATCGGCCAACGCGCAGTCAACGCCCGCCTCCAGATAGAAGGCCAGGAGCTCTCGGACGGAAAAGGCGGGCTCGGGCGTCATGCTGCGGCGGTTTTGAGTGGGCGGGAGGACATTTAGGTCAGTTTAGGTGCCTTTGCACGCAATTCCATGGTTGTCCTGTCGGTAAAAATCGGAAACAAGGGACCGCAATGTCAGAGGAAATGTGCCAACCGGGCTGAGACCAGTTATGAGCAGCGAAGACCTTCCCCCGCGCGAATCCATGGAATTTGACGTCGTGATCGTCGGCGCCGGCCCGTCGGGGCTATCGGCGGCGATCCGGCTGAAGCAGCTCAATCCTGATCTGAACATTGTCGTGGTGGAGAAGGGCAGCGAGGTCGGCGCACATATCCTGTCAGGCGCGGTGATCGATCCCGTTGCGCTCGACAAGCTCGTCCCGGAATGGCGGACCGACGAGGATTGCCTGCTCAAGACCCAAGTCACCGAAGACCGCTTCTACTGGATGACGGCGACGAGCGCGATCCGGCTGCCGAACGTCATGATGCCGCCGTTGATGAACAATCATCATTGCTTCACCGGCTCGCTCGGCCATCTCTGCCGCTATCTCGCGCGCAAGGCGGAAGCGCTCGGCGTCGAAATCTATCCAGGTTTTGCCGCGGTCGAAGTGCTCTATGACGAGCAGGGGGCGGTGCGTGGCATTGCCACCGGCGACATGGGCATCGCCAAGGACGGCACGCACAAGGACTCCTTCACCCGTGGCATGGAGCTCGTCGGCAAATACACGCTGTTTGCCGAAGGCGCGCGCGGCAGCCTCACCAAGCAGCTGATCAACAAGTTCAAGCTGGATGCCAAATGCCAGCCGCCGAAATTCGGCATCGGGCTGAAGGAGGTCTGGCAGATCGATCCCGCCAAGCACAAGAAGGGCCTGATCCAGCATTCCTTCGGCTGGCCTTTGAACAACAAGACCGGCGGCGGCTCGTTCCTGTATCATCAGGACGACAATATGCTCGCGATCGGCTTTGTCGTGCATCTCAATTACAATGATCCGTATCTGTCGCCGTTCGAGGAATTCCAGCGCTTCAAGACCCATCCTTCCATCCGTCCGCTGCTCGAAGGCGGCAAGCGGCTCGCCTATGGCGCGCGTGCGATCACCGAAGGCGGCTACCAGTCGGTGCCGCGGCTGACCTTCGCCGGCGGCGCGCTGATCGGCTGCGCGGCAGGCTTCGTCAACGTGCCGCGCATCAAGGGCGTGCACAACGCGATCGGCTCGGGCATGCTCGCCGCCGAGCATGTCAATGCGGCATTGGCCGCGGGGCGCGCCAATGACGAGGTCGCGGAATATGAGAACGCCTGGCGCGATTCCGCAATTGGCAAGGACCTCTATCCGGTGCGCAACGCCAAGCCGCTGTGGTCGAAGTTCGGCACCATCCTCGGCGTTGCGCTCGGCGGCTTCGACATGTGGTGCAACACGCTCGGCTTCTCGCTGTTCGGCACGCAATCCCATGCCAAGCTCGACCGCGCGACGCTCGATCCGGCCAAGCTGCACCAGCCGATCCCGGCACCGAAGCCCGACGGCAAGATCACCTTTGATCGCCTCTCGTCGGTGTTCCTGTCCAACACCAATCACGAGGAGGACCAGCCGGTCCATCTCAAGGTTCTCGACATGGATCTGCAGAAGACCAGCGAACACGACGTCTTCGCCGGTCCTTCGAACCGGTATTGCCCGGCCGGCGTGTACGAATGGGTCGAGGAGGCATCCGGCCCGCGTTTTGTCATCAACGCCCAGAACTGCGTCCATTGCAAAACCTGCGACGTGAAGGACCCCAATGGCAACATCACCTGGGTTCCACCGGAAGGTGGTGGCGGACCGAATTACGAAGCCATGTAATTACATTTGCGTGAGCCGGCGTGAGGGTCACATCTCGGCCGGCCACGATAAGGCCACAGTAGAAGGCTTTTGAGGCAGGCGGGGCCGAGGCGGCGTTTCTGCCAACGGAATAGCCAGCCCAAATCCTTGCGGTTGCGCGTCAAAAGCGGCATTGTCCGAGGCTGTTTTGATGCGTCGCCGGACCTTTATGACGCGTCCCGTAGAATTCCTGACACAGCCTGAGGCGAACCTGATGCCCGCTCTCCGTTGCACCCGCTCCTCTCTTGCCGCTGTCGCGATTGCCGCGCTGCTTCTGCCCGGCGCGGTCTGGGCGCAGACGCCGGAGCATCCAACGGACAATGCCGCGGCGTTTCCGAACTCCCATGAGCTGAAGAACCTGACAACCTCGGGCAGCTATCTGGCCGCGCGTCATGCCAGCGTCGAGCGCGATGCGGCCTCGGCTGCGGCATTCTACCGGTCCGCGCTGCGCACCGACCCGAAGAACAACGAGCTGTTGGATCGTGCCTTCATCTCCTCGGTCGCGGAGGGCGATATTGAAGAGGCGGTCAAGCTCGCCGACCGCATCCTCGCCGTCGACAAGTCCAACCGCGTGGCGCGGCTGGTGGTCGGCGTGCAGGACCTGAAGCAGAAGAAGTGGGCTGCGGCGCAGCTCAACATCAACCAGTCGATCCGGGGGCCGATCACCGACCTCGTGGCGACGCTGCTGTCGGCCTGGGCGGCCTATGGCGGGGGTGATGCCAAGGGCGCGGTCGCCAGTATCGACAAGCTGACCGGGCCGGAATGGTATCCGCTGTTCAAGGATCTCCACGCCGGCATGATCGACGAACTTGCCGGCAAGGAGAAGGACGCCGGCATGCGCTTCGAGCGCGCCTACAAGCTCGACGATTCCATGCTGCGCGTCGCCGATTCCTATGCCCGCTGGCTCTCTCGCAACAAGGACGACAAGGCGGCGGAAGCCATTTACGAGGCTTTCGACAAGAAGCTTGCGCGCCATCCGCTGGTCGAGGAGGGCCTGCGTGACACCAAGGCCGGCAAGAAGCTGCCGCCGCTGGTTGATTCGGCGCAGGCCGGTGCGGCCGAGGCGCTTTACGGCATCGGTGCCACGCTGACGCGCCGCGGTGGCGAGGATCTCGCGCTGGTCTATCTGCAGCTTGCGCTCTATCTCAAGCCCGATCATCCGCTGGCACTGCTCTCGCTCGCCGATCTCTATGAATCGGTGAAGAAGCCGCAGATGGCGATCAAGATCTATGAACGCGTTCCCTCGAACTCGCCGTTGAAGCGCAATGCGCAGATCCAGCTCGCCACCGATCTCGACAGTGCCGACCGCAGCGACGAGGCGATCAAGATTCTCAAGGGCGTGATATCAGACGATCCGAAGGATCTCGAGGCCATCATGGCGCTCGGCAACATCGAGCGCGGCCGCAAGAAGTTCGCCGACTGCGCGGAGACTTATTCCAAGGCCATCGACGCGCTGCCGGATGCGACCGACAAGAACAACATGTTCTACTACTACTATCGCGGCATCTGTGAGGAGCGCTCGCATCAGTGGCCGAAGGCCGAAGCCGACATGAAGAAGGCGCTCGAGCTGCAGCCCGACCAGCCGCATGTCCTCAACTATCTCGGCTATTCCTGGATCGACCAGGGCGTCAATCTCGACGAAGGCATGAAGATGATCAAGCGCGCCGTCGAGCAGCGTCCCGACGACGGCTATATCGTCGACTCGCTCGGCTGGGCCTATTACCGTCTCGGCAACTACGACGAAGCGGTGAAGAACCTCGAACGCGCCGTCGACCTGAAGCCCGAGGATCCCACCATCAACGACCATCTGGGCGATGCCTATTGGAAGGTCGGGCGCAAGCTGGAAGCCAAATTCCAGTGGGCCCACGCCCGCGACCTCAAGCCCGAGCCGGACGACCTGCCGAAGATCGAGGCCAAGATCGCAAACGGCATGACCGAACAAGCCGCGCCCCCGGCGGCAGCCGCCGCGGACGACAAGAAGAAAGACGACGACAAGGGCGGCTAGCACCGAGCCCTGCCGGTATGGCGCGACCGCTTCGGCCTATGCTGCCTGCTCCGTCATCCTGAGGTGCGAGCCGACGGGTCCGCGCAAAGCGCGGCCCGATGACAGCCTCCGCGAGCCTCGAAGGATGAACGGCCCCGCTGATGCAGCCGGGCCGTCGCCCTTCGAGGCTCGCTGACGCGAGCACCTCAGGCTGACGGTGAGGCTGCGGGCGCGCTTCGATCTTCCGATCAAGCGCCAAAAATACCCCCGGCCCTGCTATTTGGCTTCCCTTGAGCCGGCTTTTCTGAGAATGCAGGGGCCGGAACAAGGGCTATCTGCATCTGGGTTTGATTGTCGTGACGGCTGAGGCAAGAACGGGGACGCATGCGCTGGTCGATTACGGCCGGGCCAAGGTCAACCTGACGCTGCGGGTGGTGGGACGTCGCGTCGACGGCTATCACGATCTGGAAAGCGTTGTGGCATTTGCCGATTGCGCCGATCGCCTGACGCTGACCCCCGGCGCGACACTTGCCCTGGAAACCACCGGGCCGACCGCCAATGCCTGTGGCGATGTCGCGGATAATCTGGTGCTGAAGGCGGCACGGCTTTTGGCCGAGCGCATCGCCGATCTCGAACTCGGCGCCTTTGCGCTTGAGAAGATGCTCCCAGTCGCCGCGGGCATCGGCGGCGGCTCGGCCGATGCCGCCGCCGCGCTGCGGCTGCTCGCCCGGCTCAACGAACTGTCGCTCGATGATGCGCGGCTCGCGGAAGTGGCGCTGCTCACCGGCGCCGATGTGCCGGTGTGTCTCGCCTCGCGCGCCTGCGACATGACGGGCGTCGGCGAGGGCCTGCTGCCGCTGCCCTTGCCGAAATTGCCGGCGGTGTTGGTCAATCCCAACGTCCCCGTCGCCACCAAGGACGTGTTCCAGGCTCTGGGGTTACGCAACGGCGAACTGCTGGTCGGTGCCACCGACGTGTTCGAGGCGCCGGCCTGGCCGGGCGAGGGCGCCTCCGTCTCCGATTGGATCGCGGCGCTGTCCACGGTCGGCAACGATCTCGAGGCGCCCGCCAAGCGGATTCAGCCCGTGATCGGTGATGTCCTGCACGCGCTCGGCCAGGCCCG
>Ga0209062_1005266_pt1 | contig 12697 bp, 5 predicted proteins | sample Coa_R2_2_FD_187158 | JGI IMG/M metagenome (GOLD analysis project Ga0209062, IMG submission 187158) | Surface soil microbial communities from Centralia Pennsylvania, which are recovering from an underground coalmine fire - Coalmine... | ecosystem: Environmental > Terrestrial > Soil > Unclassified ... | reverse complement strand
TCACAAAAGTGCTTTACCTCTTTTCCGGGGCTTTATGCGTGACGTGCGTTGCCGCGGCACTCTTGTTAAACCGGCGGCGGCGCTCAAGCGTTTTGCTCGTTTCCATCTTTGTCGCCAGCTTCCTGATTTTCTGGGTCGCCACAGGCCAACACATTGTGCACTTGCCTCTGTTTGTCATGAATTCATTTCGATTCTCCAGCGCCTACGCCCGGGCGGCAGCGCTGGCCGGATTACCTTTGTTACGCACGGGAGGGGTGTGCCTTGGTTTGTTGGCATTCTTTGCAGTAGCGGTGGGTGCGTTACAGATTTTCCGTTCCCGAAACCGAGCCGATCAGGCCGGTGAACTTTTATTAGTGGCGTTGCTGGGCGGCTTTCTGATCCTATGTCTCAAACACAGCCTTGTGCGAATGGACCGGGTGCACTTCATGGAACTAGCCGTGATAGCGCCCGCGATTGCAATTGCGACGGAGACAATCCCGCGCTACGGCCCGGCGCGAGTTCTCTCGGTTATTCTTTCAATTTCCTGCGCGGCGCTCTCGCTGTGCATCGTTCAATTGGCGTTCCTCCCCAGCCCCCCAAGCTCGCTGCGCCAGGTCCTTTCGCGGTCCTGGTACAACGCGCGCTGGTTCTGCGACCCGGTTCGGTCCCGGGCAGATTTTGACTCCGAGCTAAAGCCCAGACGTGACGAGGCGCAAATTCCACACCTCCGCGAGCTAATCGGCAGCTCAAGTGTCGATGTGTTCGGGCCTCACCAGGCGTATGCTTTGTTGAATGGGCTGACGTACCGGCCGCGCCCGGTCTTTCAGAGCTACCTGGCTTACGATCGAAAAATTTCCGAGTTGAACGAAGCCTTTTATTTATCGGCAAACGCGCCGGACTACGTTCTCTTCGAACTTGCCGCGCTGGAGCACCGGTGGCCGCCTTTGGACGACGCGCTCGCATTGCGTGCTTTGGTCATCAATTACGAGCTGGTGGCCGATGAACCTCCCTTTCTGTTGCTCAAACGCAAGTCGGCGCGACCCGCCGCTTTAACCCTCATCCAGGAGGGGACCGCGTCCTGGTCTGAAGTGATTCCTTTGCCGGATCACGAGACCAACGGGTTGTGGGCTGAAATAGAGGTGGAACCGAGTTTGTCGGGCCGGTTTGTGAACGCGGTGTATCGCCCCGCAGTCGTCCGCTTGTCCATTTGGGAGGGCGTGGAAGGCAATCTTAAGCGGCTCGGACGCCGACAGGCCGCTCCCTCGGAACTCCGCAGCGGTTTCATGCTGTTCCCGTTTCTCGCAACAACTCAGGCGGCTAAAGCAATGTTCAACGGGCAGCCTACGATTCGCCCCAAAGGTTTCTCGCTGGAATCCGGGACTGAGAACCTTGCGCTCTGGAACGACTCTGCCCGGTTTCGCCTGTATCGCATTGAAAACATGACGGCAGAAAAACAGGTCCGCGCTCCGATCCGGGAGCCATGATCGTGATTATGACAAAACTGTCACGGCCCCTTCATGGGAAAATGGAGTCGCGCGCTCATGCTGGAGACAGTCGTTTGCGGCGAAGTGGCGGCGGGTTTGGGGTGTTCCCATTGCCATTGGAATGCTGGTTGCCGCAATGACCGGTCGGCCGCGTTCGACGCAACACGTCGAGCGGCCCGACCCTTGGCGGCCTTTTCGTGGGGGCCGCTGGGTACAAGAAAAAAGCCGAAACAAAACCTGTTTCGGCTTTTTTTTGAAAGACTGGCGGCAACCTACTCTCGCGGAGTCTATAAAACCACTACCATCGGCAAGACTGTGTTTGACGGCCGTGTTCGGAATGGGAACGGGTCGGACCACAGCTTTATGGCCACCAAAAGTGCTGGCGCACGGCCACCGCGCCTGGGGCGCAAGAGTGGGTCGAATCAAGATCGACGGCGCAAATATTTTAAAGAGCGAGCCGGAACCGCCGGCGGATTCTCTGAAAACTGCATATAGGAACAACACGGATTACAATTCGCGAGTCAAAATCGCATTTCCATCGCTGCCCCGCAGCGCAAGCGCCGCGGGAACAGACGAAAGAAAAAAGCGATCAAGCCGCACGACCGATTAGTATTAGTCCACTCAACGGATTACTCCGCTTACATGCCTAACCTATCAACCCGGTGGTCTACCGGGGGTCTTTAGGGACCTTGCGGTCCGGGAAACAATATCTTGGGAGGAGCTTGGCACTTAGATGCTTTCAGCGCTTATCTCTTCCGCACATGGCTACGCAACGATGCCGCTGACGCGACAATTGCCACACCAGAAGTGCGTCTAACCCGGTCCTCTCGTACTAAGGTTAGAACCCCTCAAGTTTCCTGCGCCCACAGTGGATAAGGACCGAACTGTCTCACGACGTTCTGAACCCAGCTCGCGTACCGCTTTAACCGGCGAACAGCCGGACCCTTGGGACCTTCTCCAGCCCCAGGATGCGATGAGCCGACATCGAGGTGCCAAACCGAGTCGTCGATATGAACTCTTGGACTCGATCAGCCTGTTATCCCTAGCGTACCTTTTGTCCGATGAGCGACGGCAATTCCACATTAAACCGTCGGATCATTTGGGCCTGCTTTCGCACCTGCTCGACTTGTAGGTCTCACAGTTAACCTGGCTTATACCCATACGCTCGACGCATAGTTGCCAACCATGCTGAGCCAAGCTTCGCGCTCCTCCGTTACTCTTTGGGAGGAAACCGCCCCAGTCAAACTGACCCGCAGGCACTGTCCCTCATCTGGCTTACAGAGTGAGGTTAGAATCCTAATTAGCCAAAAGTGGTGTTTCACATTGCGACTCCGCCGGAACCGAAGCCCCGGCTTCAAAGTCTCCCACCTACGCTACGTATGATTAATCAGAACACAATACCAGCTTACAGTAAAGGTGCATAGGGTCTTTCCGTCCTACTGCGGGCAGGCGGCATCTTCACCGCCGTTACAGTTTCGCCGAGATCCTCTCCGAGACAGTCGTTCAGTCGTTACACGATTCGTGCAGGTCGGAACTTACCCGACAAGGAATTTCGCTACCTTAGGACCGTTATAGTTACGGCCGACATTCACTGGGACTTAAAGACCGAGCTTTGCCTTGCGGCTAACAAGATCTCTTAATCTTTCAGCATTGGTCACGTGTCACACCCTATACGTCGTCTTGACGACTTTGCAGAGTGCTGTGTTTTTGTTAAACAGTCGCTAAACGCAATTTACTGAGACCCGCGGATCTTGCGATCCTTGGGCACCCCTTCTCCCGAAGTTACGGGGCTAATGTGCCGAGTTCCTTAGAGAGGTTTCTCTCGCGCGCCTGAGTGCGCTTACACTCACCCACCTGTGTCGGTTTACGGTACGGGCACCTTAGTATACCCTTCAGCTTTTCTCGGCATCTTCTCCACCCATGCGCTTCGGCCGAAGCCTAAGCTCAGCATTCGATTGCCTAGTGGATGTTTTCTGATGCGTCCCTGAAGGTAAAACCCAGCCGGCGCAGGAATATTTAACCTGCTGTGCATCCGCTACGCCTTACGGCCTCGCGTTAGCTCCCGGCTAACCCTGGGAGGACGAACCTGGCCCAGGAAACCTTGGGTTTACGGCGACCAGGATTCTCACCTGGTTTATCGCTACTCGTGTCTGCATTCTCACTAATCTGAGCTCCACCGTCCGTTTCCGTTCGGCTTCACTGCGCAGATTACGCTCTCCTACCACTCAGAAAATCCGAAGATTCTCTGAATCCATAGCTTCGGTATGTGATTTAATCGCCAATCATTTTCGGCGCGACATCGCTCGATGAGTCAGCTATTACGCACTGTTTAAATGATGGCTGCCTCTAAGCCAACATCCTCACTGTCTGTGCAACGTCACATCCTTTCCACTTAATCACATTTAGGCACCTTAGCTGATGGTCTGGGCTGTTGCCCTCTCGGCAATGAACCTTATCGCCCACTGCCTGATTGCTGTGATACTGAGATCCATGGTATTCGGAGTTTGATTGGTTTTGGTAACCTGGTGGGGTCCCTAAGCCATTCAGTGCTCTACCTCCAAGGAGTACTTCCACAACACTCGCCCTCAAGCGATTTCGGAGAGAACCAGCTATCACGGGGTTTGATTAGTCTTTCGCTCCTACTCTCAAGTCATCTCAGGATTTTTCAACATCCACGAGTTCGGTCCTTCACTGCATGTTACTGCAGCTTCAACCTGCTCAAGAGTAGATCACCTCCGCTTCGGGTCTATTGCCCGCGACTTGGTCGCGCTGTTGGCACTCGGTTTCCCTTCGCCTCCGCCGCAAAACGGCTTAGGCTGGCCACGGACAATAACTCGCAGACTCATTATGCAAAAGGCAAGCAGTCACCGGCTCCATTTGGACTCCGTCCAAACGGTTGCGATTAAGATTATGAGTATGATTAAGATTATGAATAGGAATTAAGAACTAATTTTATCCTAATTTTATCCTAATCTTAATCCTGATCTTAATCTTTATCTCTCACTTCACTATTACTCCCTCTGGCCCAGGGGCCAAATGGAGCCGGCTCCTACACATTGTAGGCATATGGTTGCAGGTACTATTTCACTCCCCTAACAGGGGTTCTTTTCACCTTTCCCTCGCGGTACTAGTTCACTATCGGTTGCCAAGGAGTATTTAGCCTTATCCGGTGGTCCGGACAGATTCATGCAGAGTTTCACGTGCACCGCATTACTTGGGATACCTCTAGGGGGTTTTGAGTTTTCGCGCACCCGGCTGTCACGGTCTTTGGCCGAACTTTCCAGATCGTTACGCTAACTCTCGACCTCCCATATCAAGGTCCCTCAACCCCGGGAAGACAAGTCCTCCCGGTTTAGGCTGTTCCGCTTTCGCTCGCCACTACTGACGGAATCGCTTCGTTTTCTTTTCCTGGGGTTACTGAGATGTTTCACTTCGCCCCGTTTCGCCTCGCCGGACTATGAATTCATCCGGTCGATACTCCGAGATTAATCGGAGTGGGTTGTCCCATTCGGAAATCCACGGATCAAAGCCTGCTTGCGGCTCCCCGTGGCTTATCGCAACTTACTACGTCCTTCATCGCCTCTTGGCACCAAGGCATTCACCATAAGCCCTTAGTAGCTTGATCACAAAGTTTACCTCGCTGTCCCCCTCGACAGGGAACAACAAGAACTCAGCGAACTGTAATTTTGCCCTAGTTATCTACCTATATGCAGTTGTCAAAGAACACCCGCCGGGTTTCCCTGCCGGAGCCCTGTAAAGCCCCGGCCGTTTCATCCGGCAAATTCGTGCGAATTTCGGATTAATTCATCCGAGATTCCGTTCGCAAGTGGTCCGCGTGTTACGGTCCGATTTCCCGTTCCGCGCTTTTAAGATGGTGGGCGTGACTGGACTTGAACCAGTGACCCCGCGCTTATCAAGCGCGTGCTCTAACCAACTGAGCTACACGCCCCGTCTTCGCGCCCAGGCGCTCCGACGCGGCGAGCCGGCCCTGACGCACGGCGCACGGCTGGCTTGCCGAGCCGTAGCCCGGAGGGCGAAGGCTGGTGGAGCTGAGGAGACTCGAACTCCTGACCTATAGCTTGCAAAGCTACCGCTCTACCAACTGAGCTACAGCCCCTGGGTAGTTGATAGTTGAGAGTTTTTAGTTGAGAGCGGTAATTCTCAACTCTCAACCGTCAGCTATCATCAACCATCAGCCAGTTAATCGAATCTCGACCACTTGCCAAAGAGCATGACTGCTCAAGAAAACTGAATTGTGCGATAAGGGAGCCCTGTTTAAATCCGAATTCCGAAGATCGAAATTCGAATTTAAAACGACCTAGGCATGCGGTTTTTACCCCGCACCCATGCTTCTCCTTAGAAAGGAGGTGATCCAGCCGCAGGTTCCCCTACGGCTACCTTGTTACGACTTCATCCCAATCACCATCCATACCTTCGGCACCTGCCCCCTTGCGGTTGGCACAGTGACTTCGGGTACAAACGGCTTTCATGATGTGACGGGCGGTGTGTACAAGGCCTGGGAACGTATTCACGGCGCCGTAGCTGATGCGCCATTACTAGCGATTCCAGCTTCATGCCGTCGAGTTGCAGACGACAATCTGAACTGGGCCCGGTTTTTGGGGATTTGCGCCACCTGACGGTCTTGCTTCCCTTTGTGCCGGGCATTGTAGTACGTGTGCAGCCCTGGCCGTAAGGGCCATACTGACTTGACGTCATCCCCACCTTCCTCCTCGTTTAAGCGAGGCAGTCTGTCCAGAGTGCTCCGATCTCGCGACCGGGTGGCAACAGGACACAGGGGTTGCGCTCGTTGCGGGACTTAACCCAACATCTCACGACACGAGCTGACGACAGCCATGCAGCACCTGTGCATACTGGTATTGCTACCTCGTCAGGCTTTCACCCTTCTACTATATGCATGTCAAGGCCAGGTAAGGTTCTTCGCGTTGCATCGAATTGAGCCACATACTCCACCGCTTGTGCAGGCCCCCGTCAATTTCTTTGAGTTTTAATCTTGCGACCGTACTTCCCAGGCGGCTTGCTTAACGCGTTGGCTCCGCCACAAAAGGGGTCGATTCCTTTTACAGCAAGCAAGCACCGTTTACGGCTAGGACTACCAGGGTATCTAATCCTGTTTGCTCCCCTAGCTTTCGTGCCTCAGTGTCAGGAGTTGTCCAGGGACTCGCCTTCGCCACTGGTGTTCCACTTGATATCTACGCATTTCACTGCTACACCAAGTATTCCAGTCCCCCCTCCAACCCTCGAGCAAGGTAGTTTCCAATGCCATTTCGGAGTTGAGCTCCGAGCTTTCACATCCGACTTACCTCACCACCTACGCACCCTTTACGCCCAGTGAATCCGAACAACGCTTGGGACCTCTGTATTACCGCGGCTGCTGGCACAGAGTTAGCCGTCCCTTCCTCTTTCGCTACTATCAGCTCATCATCTTTTAAATAATGAGGTTTGATCGCAAATGACAGGGGTTTACGGGCCGAAGCCATTCATCCCCCACGCGGCGTCGCTCCATCAGGCTTGCGCCCATTGTGAAAAATTCTCGACTGCTGCCACCCGTAGGTGTCTGGACCGTGTCTCAGTTCCAGTGTGGCTGGTCGTCCTCTCAGACCAGCTACCCGTCTTAGCCTTGGTGAGCCGTTACCTCACCAACTAGCTGATAGGCCGCGGGTTCATCAAGAAGCGTCAGGCCTTACGGTCCCCAACTTTAACAACCAGGAGATGCCTCCCTGTTGTCACATCCGGTATTAGCTCGCCTTTCAGCAAGTTATCCCGAACTTCATGGCAGATTACCCACGTGTTACGCACCCTTGCGCCGCTCCGACTTCGAAGTATTGCTACCCCGGAATCAGCGCTCGACTTGCATGTCTTATCCACGCCGCCAGCGTTCGTTCTGAGCCAGAATCAAACTCTCCGTTAAAAAACGTTAGTTGATTCGACTTATTGTCCGGTCGTGAAACCGGACGGTCTTTAATCTTTTAAAACTCTCCAAAACCACTCCACTAACAGAGTGTTTCTGAAGGGGCTCTTAACTTATCGCACAATTCAATTTTCAATGAGCAGCGGGTGTTTCCACCCGTAAAAATCTTTTAAGCGCCATCAACCGCCATGCTTTAAACATCCGCGACAAAACGCGTCTGCTTTCACCTAATCCGGCAGGGTCAACTAGACCGAAGCACTTAACCTGTTCTCGCCGAAGCGATTGCCCCAGTTTTGGGGGACAAAAAATCCGAGGGCCGATTCTCTTTACTACTTCGGCCTCTCAGACCTTAGTTAAATTCGCAATCAATTTATCAAGATTGCGCCGGCCGTCAACATCTTTGTTGAATTTTTTTTGCCGGGTTGCTGGTCGCAACGGGAACAGTGTAGCTGGCTGGAAGCGAACCGCAAATTCTTTTTCCCTTTTTCCCGAAATTCTTTTATCGCTTCCGCTACTTATCTCACAAAGAACGTTTAAGAATTATACTTGAACTGAACTTCGCCGCAACAGGTTTTTGAAAAAATCTTTAACTTTTTTTCACTCTGTCGCACCGGGCTTTTCCACCCGGGAGCTTCTCTCAAAGAACAAGGGCCGTGACAATACCCTAAGCAACTATTCGCGCAAGAGTTTTTCTCGGAAAAATTTCACTGCTCTCAAAAAACCCTGGTTTTACGGGGCTTTTTTCGTGTTTTTTTTGAAAGAAGATTCGTTTTAAACATCGGCGTCTTGACGGCAGACAATACTTCGAAGCGTCGGGCGAGATAACAATCAGCGGTTCAGACCATTTGCTGCAAGCGACTGGAATATTTTGCGGCAGCAATTTTCATCTTTTTCGCCGAGGCGCAGGACCGGCCTAAAAAAGGCAATTCCACGAACGTGCATGGACTCAACAGTTCCTTTAAAATCCGCGGGTTTGTCTGGCACGAGGGATCGGGTTTTGACGTTTGCACCAGAACAATTCGCGGCCGCAATGACGCTGAGGCTTCGAGCGCGCGCGGCCATTTCCTCCGGATCGTCGACCTTCCGGGCAAAGCCTCCACGGTCAGCAACGTGTGATTAATGGTCCCCAAACGGTTTCGCGCTACAACGAGCACTTCGGCCCCAAGGCGCGCTATAAGATCACGCACGGTGTAGCCTTCACCGAGCGGAACCAGCAGGCCGCCGGAACCCTCGACCAGGAGGAACTCCTGGAGTTCTGATTGTGATTTCCCCGGCGAAACGGTAGCCAACCGGGAGATGCCGGAGGCGATTTCCTGGATACATTTCAGGGCTGTCTCCAGCAGGACCGGGTGTTTGTGTTTGCGGGCCGAAATGAGCGGAGCGACCGGTTCGGGATAATAGAAGGGGTTAACCTGGTCGAGAGTGAGATCGCCTTCCTGGAGCTTGTAAAGCAATTGGGCATCGGCGCGGCCGCCCGAACAGAAGGGTTTTAGCGCCAGGGCGCGTTGGCCGGTGCGCCGCAAGTGACATAGTAAGAGCGATGTTAGCACGGTTTTGCCAACGCCTGTGTCGGTTCCGGTAATAAAAATAATTCGAGCGGACATTATTGCGTCCGAAGACTACGCATCAGGCGCGCCAAAGAGGAGCCTTTTGAGGTTAGTTCTCCTGGGTGGCAAGGCGCCAGGGCTTGGAAACGACGCCTGGTTCGAGCGGCCGACTTTGAATGCCGGTGCGGGCCAGGAGCCATGACACACATTCCAAAATGCGATCCGAAGGGGAGCGTTGGCCCATGGCCCAACCCCAGGTCCAGACTTCACCGTCTGGCGTGAGCGCCACTCCGAGCTTTCGGCGGCCGCCTGCGAAAGCGAGTATCTGTTCGTCGAGGTTGATGCGGCGCGGAACCAGCGGTTTCATTTTCCAGGATGAATTCCCCAGGCGCGCTCCCCGCTGATCCAGGACATCATCCAGCGCCCAAAGGGACCCATCTGTCTTTTTCAGAAGAACGCAGCAATTCCAAAACGGCGCGCACTGGGCCCAGTTGTGGTCGGCACCGACCTGGCGCGGCGCGCCGTTGAGGTCCGGACTTGGCGCGCCGGTGTAAATGTCGGCGTCCGCTCCCCAGGCCCAAAGGGTGCCGTCGGACTTAATTGCGAAGCCCATAAAATCACCGAGGCCGACATCAACCCAATTGGTATCGGCTGACAGGCGAGTGGGCGAAAGGACATTGGTCGGAGTCGCGCCAAACCGAAGCAGGCAGTAACCCCAGCGCCACAGGGTGCCGTCGGATTGCAGCCCCACACTTTCGATGTTGTTGGCCCAGATTTTGACCCAGTTTGTCGAGGTTCCCACCTGGACTGGAGTTTTGCTGTTGTTCATTGTGCCGGTTCCGAGCACCCCCGCCCAGTTGTTGCCCCAGGCCCAAAGAGTGCCGTCCTTTTTAAGAGCCATGCAATGCAAGCCCGTGGCGACCTGCTTCCAATCATTACCGGGAACCGCCTGAACAGGCACTGGGCTGGGCGTCGTCGTTCCGTCGCCCAATTGCCATCCATGGTTCTCGCCCCAGGCCCAGATCCTTCCATCGCTCTTGAGAGCAAGGGTGTGGGAATTGCCGGCCGCAACATCCACCCAGTCTTTGGCATTGCCTAAACGCCGGAGCATCGGTTGACGATGCACGGGACCCAGGCCCAAAACCGGCCAGCCCATCTCCTCTTCGCCCCAAACCCACAAGCTGCCATCCGACGCCAGAATGACACCATGGCTGTCCCCCAATGCGACGGCAGGCCGCACATTGCCGGTCGGCAACTTGAAACCTGCGTTTGATCCCGAAAAGAGCCGCCACCCCACCACAGCCAGAACGGCGGCAGCCAGCGCGGTCACCCATTTCCAACGCCGGAGTCTCATACTTTATTTGCTCACCCAGGATCCCCGTGAAAAACTGTTGCTACCCAGGATTGGACACGACCACCCGGGTGTGCTCACGCGGTAAGCTCAGGTTGCCCCATAGTGGATCTCATGGGACGCCAATCGCGTCGCGATTGGCTGCAGGAATAGGTTGTCCTTTAACCTCGTTGGGATCGGGGCAGTTCTAGAGTAAATACGGCGCCCTTGCCGGTACCGGCGCTGTGGGCCACGAGGCTCCCGCCCAATTCTTTTGCCGCAAGCGCGCCGCTATGCAGGCCGAAGCCGTGGCCGTCTTTGCGCGTGGTGAAGCCATGGTTGAAAATGCGGGTGAGATTTTCCGCAGGGATCCCGATTCCGTTGTCCTCAACAGAAATGCGGACCCGGCCGTCGGCCTCGCTCACCCGGACGACAATGCGCTTGTCGGGCCGGCCTGATTCGCGGCAGGCGAACTTGGCATTGCGGATCAAGTTGATCAGGATTTGCAGAACCTTGTGTTTGTCGGTGTTGATAGGAGGAACCTCCGAAAAATCCCGAACAAATTCGAGCCCGGAGTTTTCGAATGATGCGGCATTCATGCTCAAGGTGTCTTCCACCAGGTGCGCGACATCCACCATTTCGGACAAGCCTGACACGCGCGCGTAGCTCTGCTGCATGCCTACGATTTCTTTGATGTGGCCGACGTTTTTGCGCAAGGATTCCAACTCCGACAACAACAGGCCTTGCTCCGTGGTCAGTGCCGAGGCGAGCTGAGAAATAAACTCAGGCACCCGGCGGCCGCGGGAGTCGGAGGTGAGGAAACTCGAAAGGTCAGCCGCATGCTGGGAGAGCAACGTGCTCAGCCGCGCCAGGCTGGCGACGCGGGATTTTCTGACCTGGTCCTCAAGGACGGTGACCGTCACATTAACGCTGTTGAGGACGTTGCCGACATTGTGAAGCACGCTGGTGGCCACTTCGGCCATCCCGGCCAGGCGCGAAGCGCTCAATAACTCTTTGTGAACGGCCTCCAGCTTTGCTTCCGCTTCTTTCATCGATGTGATGTTCTGTGAAATGCCGAAAGTGCCGATGATATTTCCGGAGCCGTCGCGCCAGGGCATCTTGCTGGTCAACGCCCAGGTGATACGGCCGTCAACGTGAGTTTCTTTTTCGATCTTGCCCAGGACCGGTTTGCCCGTGCGGATGATCTCCTGCTCATCGTTATACGCAGCCCGGGCATGCTCCTCGGTAAAGAAGTCAAAATCGGTCTTTCCGCGGGCGAATTCGGGGCGATTCACACTAAACAGCGCGGCGAACGACTTGCTGATGCGGACAAAACGCGACCTAAGGTCTTTGAAATAGATGACGTCGGGAGCATGCTCCATCAGTGTCTTGAGCAGGTCCCGTTCGTACGCCAACTCGGCTTCGGCCATTCTTCGGGCGGAAATGTCGCGGGCAAAAATATTGAGAATATGACCTTTGCCCACCGCAATGGCCGTGCTGCTGACCTCCAGCGGCACTTCAGTGCCGTCGCGGCAAAGCCCCGTGGTCTGGAGCAGTTCGCCCTGGAGCCGCCACTTGCCGGTCCGGCGAAGTTCTTCATAGTCATTCTCGCGTTCCCTGCGGTTGCGCTCCGGCACAATGACATCGGTCACTTTGCGGCCAAGGACCTCTTCGGGTGACCAGCCAAACGTGGTCTGAGCCTGCCGGTTCCAGGCGATGAGCTTGCCTTCCACGTCGGTCGTGAACACCGCGTCAAATGCCTGGTCGATGATTAACCGCGTGCGTTCCTCCTGAGCGCGCAACGCTTGTTCGGCCGCCCGCCGGGCGCTGACATCCCAGAAAATGATTTGAATTCCAACGGGGTTGTTCTGGCTGTCGTACAACGGGGTCTTAATCACCTGAACGTAAAACCTGGATCCGTTTGGACCCTGGTGTTCCTCCTCGGTTTCGAACGGTTTGCCGGTAGAAATAACCAACTCGTCGTCGCGGCGGAATTTTTCCGCCAGCTCAGCGGGGTACAAACTCCAATCCGTTTGGCCAATAATCTCGTCCTTGAGTTTGCCGGCGGTCCTGCAGAAAACGCCATTCACGAATGTGAAGCGGCCTTGCAGATCCTTGCGCAGGACATTTTGGGGCAACGTTTCGACCAGGGAAACCATCAGCCGTTCGGAGGCAGCCAAGGCCTCCTCGGTGCGTTTGTGCTGGATGATTTCCTGGCGCAGTTCCTCGCTGCGTTGCTGCAATTCCGTCGTGCGCTCTTCAACCCGCATTTCCAATGATTCCTTGGCCTTCTGCAATTCCGCATCTCGCAGTTGAATTTGGGCCAGCATCTCGTTGAAGCTGTCCACGAGCACCCCCAGTTCGTCATCGGTATGTCGCACCGCCCGGACCGAATAGTTCCGTTCACGGGCCACCTGACGGGCGGTTT
>Ga0209062_1005264_pt1 | contig 12698 bp, 15 predicted proteins | sample Coa_R2_2_FD_187158 | JGI IMG/M metagenome (GOLD analysis project Ga0209062, IMG submission 187158) | Surface soil microbial communities from Centralia Pennsylvania, which are recovering from an underground coalmine fire - Coalmine... | ecosystem: Environmental > Terrestrial > Soil > Unclassified... | reverse complement strand
ACTGCAAAAACTCGCGCAAGCTCTTGAGCGCGCGTTACAATAGCCAAGAGCGGGCCGGTAGCTCAGTTGGTAGAGCATCGCACTTTTAATGCGGTGGTCGCGGGTTCGAGTCCCGCCCGGCTCACCATGATTCTAAAAGAGTTCACATTAACCTCTCTTTTCGTCTTACCCCGGCGTCTTCCCCCGATGCGCCCACATTTTGTTGTTGAAAGGCCGCTTCCTTCGTTTTCAAATGCTGATCGAGCTTCTCGGCGTTCTGCTTCATGCGTCGCTCGCTGACGATGTGATACCGGTCAAAAACTGCCCGCGTTTTGTGACCGCTGATTTCCATGGCTTCCTTCTCAGACAGCCCGGCATCGATCATGTTCGTAACTGCGGTCCGGCGCAGATCGTGGAATAACGCCTCCTCGGCTCCTGCATCTTTGACGGCTGCCGACCAGACCTTCTCGAAATCAAACACGCGCTTTCCGAAACGTTGAAGCAGGTACGGGCATCTGCGTCGCGGATTCTGCTTATTCCACGCGTCGATCACCGCGAGCGCCATCTCCAGCTCGGCGGCCATGTAGCCGTAAATCGGCAAGTACCGGGGCGTCCCATTTTTCGTGCTCCGACCAGGTCGGAAGATTCTGGCCGCCTTCATGTCGACGTGATCGAGCTTGATCGAACAAATCTCGCCCTTACGTGCGCCCGTGTGGTAACCGATCACCAGCGCGATCCGCGCGTATTGCGGTAACCGATCGCGGACCGCTCGATAAACTTCATGGTCGATCGTCCCCTCGCGCACATTATCGATTGCTAGCATGTCGAAGTGCGGCACCCGATCCACTAGCACCGGCTCGTGCTGAGCCCCGATTTTCATCGCCCGCCGAACCCACGCCAGCTCTTTGTTGATCGTCGCCGCTTCCGCCTCCTGCCGCCGGCGCCGCGCGACGAACTGCTTTAGAACAGTCGTCCCTATTGCCTTCACCTTCATCTCGCCGAAAAAGGGCCGCAGATGCGCATCGACCCGCAGCTCAGTATCGTATGTGCTCTTTCGGTTCTTAAAGCGATAGTCTTCGAGCAGTAAATCGAAGAGCTGGCCCATGGTCACGCGATCCGGATCATCCGTGTGCGCGGCCCCGACATCGGCCATCTTCTTACGAAGCATCTTCAGGGCTTCGTCATAATCCTCAGTGCCGCTCGACAATTCGACGGGCTTCCCGCCGCGGTAATACTTCAAATACCACGTCGTCGTCTTTTGCTTGACGCCGCCGCGGTCTTTGTAAGTTTTCTGAAATATCCGGCCTGTCGGAATTCTTTTCGGCATGACGTTTAGTCTAGACCTTATGCGCCTCGATCCACTCATTCAGATCACGAATGTCGAACATCGTTCGCTTACCGTGTTTGACGGCCCGCAAATCCTTGTTCGCGACCATGTTGTAAATTTCACGTCGCGACAGATTCAGATATGTCGCGGCTTCCTCCGCGGACAGTAATCTGCGATTCGTCGCCTCATCTACATTCATCGCCTCGCGGACTCCGTCGACAACGGCCGCGCGAATCGTTTCGCTGAAAACGTCCCGTACTCCGGGCGGGGCACTCACGGGATGATCCTCCGCAGAGCGTTCCGACTAACGACATGCACAGCGCCGTCCTCAAACTCCACAAGAGCGCTGTTCATCGCGCCGCGGGCGATCAGCCTACAAACCGCTCCTTTCCGATCGAGCACAGGCATCCCAGGAACGCGGAATCTCGGAGCCCACGCATATCGATACTTCACGCCGCCTCCTCCGCCGCCGGCCCCTGGACTGCCTTTTCCGCGATTTCCCTGCATTCCTTCGAACTCAATTCCGGCGAACAGCGGACGCGGTTCAAAATGCGCACGTAATCGCACAAGTCCGCGAATTCAGCACCTTGTTTTCGCAATCGCAACGCCGAGACCAATAACCCGTGCCCACGGTTGTCGCCGTCCCATTTCGGCGCCTCGACCTTCGGCCCTGCTTCCAGCTCGGCGAACCTGTCCCGCAGCTCGACGTCGTCGATCGAGCCCTCGCGCCAGGCGAGAATTCCGCGATATACCTTCACGAGTCGGCCGTCACCATGAAATCCGGTGTTGGTCGACTGCACCGCGAGCCACTTCTTCCACTCCGCATCCGTCCGAGCCGTCGCCGTCTTGCCGGCCGTCTCGGCGCCGAGCTCGCGAGCCGCCGTCTTCACCGACGCCGCCGTGATCTTTCCGCCGGTGGCCTCTTTTGCTTTTTCGACGACACGCTTCCGATCCTTAGCGGCGACGTCCGTGACCGCGAGTGCCGTATCGAATCTCATCTCACCCTGGCGCACCTGCGCCTGGTGCTCATCGTCGAGCCCCAAGAGTCTTCGATGCTTCGACACATAGCTCGCCGGGCGCCGCATCCGCTGAGCGATTTCGACATCCTTGAGCTGATGCACCTCGCTCAGCTCTTTGATCAGATAGGCCACATCGAGATCGTTCGGAGGCGTACGCGTATCATCGGAATTTTCGCGGAACGTCAACAACAATGCTTCCAGCGCATCGATGTTCGGCCGCAACATTCCGTAAACGAGGAATGGATTTTTCGGCCCGTAAGCGGGCTTTGTGACGTCCTTGTCTTGGAGCTTTCGCTCAATGATGCGCAACGCAGCAAGAATTCGCGTGTGCCCCGAAACCGGTATCGGCTGACCTTTCTCGCCCTTGCGGTACAGGAACGGCTGTAACTGGCCCTCCACAAGCAGCGACTGAACCATGTCGTTAATCTGCTGCTCGGTGCGCTCATGGCGCCCCGTGTATGCCGCGAAATTCTTTACCAGATCGCGCGGATCGAATGCGAAGACGTCTTTCTTGCCGTAGGTTTCGACGCTGAGTTTGATCGGCATGGATGAAAATTATCGAACCGCGGCCTTTTCCCGCGACCGCTGAACATTCAAATTGCGACCACGCAGGTCCCTGCCATCGAGCCGCTCGATCGCAATGGATAGGTCCGACGCCTGCGAAACCTCGACAAAAGCAAATCCGCGCGACTTGCCGGTTTCCCTATCCGTCGCGATCTTCAGGCTCCTGATGTCGATTCCTGCGGAGCGAAAGACCTGACTCAGTTCCTCCTCGGTCGCGTGAAAGTGAATATTCGAAACGAAAAGTTTATGTCTTGATTGCATGTGCCGGGCTCCAGCGGACGCCTCTCGCGATAAACGAGAAACGCCTGCTCGGGCCAGGCCGATAGACCCGAGCCGCCACTCACCCCTGTGCGACTTGTTGCGCCTTCGCGAGCGCCTCGTAAGCCACAGCCAGGTGGCCCGCCGCTGTGTCGCGCCCCGGAAAATCATCTGTCGAAACGGAGCTATTCGCGTTCTGCGCTTCCTGCACGGCGGCCGCGGCCGCGCTCAACTTCGCCAACAATTGATCCATAAAATCGTTTCTCCTTTTGAGGTCTTCATCCGCCGGGACCGCGACCAAGCCAATGCCGATCACGGGAATCCCGAAAAACCGCCGTTTCTTCAATGCAGATTCCAGTTCCGTATAGCGACACCGGCGAATCCCGCCCCGGCTGCGAAATTGGCCCAAGTGAACGGACGTTCCATTTCCGGCTGCCGCCGGATAATCCGGTTCTGGCCGAAGATCGCGCCGAGCGAAATGCTGAACTTGATGCTCACACCTCGTGCGCCGAACTGCGGCCCGAGCAGAGGATTCAGTTCCGGCTTTTTCCACGAGCTGGCCGCGTCCATCCCATTGCCGACAAGGAGAACAGCCTGCGATAGACGCAGCCAGCGGTGTGCGTGCAGACTCGTGATTTCCGAATTCGCCGCGGGCGCCAGAGATTGTGCGGCACTCGACGGCGTCGCAACCACAAGCAACGCGACGGCAAGCGCTGCCCTGACCATCCACTTGTCCATCAGGGTCGCGAAGAAGATCGAGAGCCATACGATCCATGGAATGGCGGCGCCGGCCATGAGCGCAATTCCCGCCCTGAACTGCCGCCCATTGAGCATCGGTCGACGCTGCGCCCTCAGCTTTCGTGCAATTCGCAACTCGATCGAAGGCTCGTGGTCAGCCCGCCAGGCGAAACACGTAAGCCAGGTGAAAAATGCGGACGTCAAAATCACCGCGATGGCCAAAATCGCGTGCATCATGCTGGCACCCCTTTCCTTTGGTTCTTTCCTTCGACAATCAGGGCCACAATCCGCGCCACCTCGTCATTCGGCGCCGGCGGCTCAGACAGACCGCGAAGTTCCGAATCGAAAGTACCCACGGCGACGTCGAGCATCAGATCAACGTGATCCAGCAACTCGCCCCGGGTGATCGGTCCCGCGGGACGCTGCGGGCCGCCGTCCTGCAGGTTCTTGCGCATTTTTCCCAACATGAACGCGAGGACATTTGCACGTCTCGCCCGAAGCCCAAGGATGCTCATGCTGCAGCCTTGCCCTGGCCGTTGAGCCAATCGATAACGCCGTAGGCCTGCTCGCCGCTCAGTTCGCCGACCCCTGCGCAACCGAAATGCTTCCGGATGTAGGCGAGCATTTCGGCTTCAGTGAAGTCGCTCGCATCGAGCAGACTCGCGATCGCGCGGAGCTGATCCCTCGTCGCGTAATTACGCTGCATCTCTTGCGTCCCTCCGTAAGGTTTGTTCCGCGAGTTCGGCAACCTTTTCGAGCAGTCCCGAGGCAAGGATCTCCGCCTCTATCGCGCGGCGCACAAGAGGCGATTTGAGAACCTTCCGGTTGAACACACGCGACACTGTGGCTCGGGTAAATGGCTTGTCGGTCTCAACGAGCCGTTCTAGTACCCGGTCGTAGAAACCGTCGTTCTCGGCGAGGAAAAACTCTCGCTCTACCTTTCCGAGCCGCCAGATCTTTGCTATCGTTTCCGTATGTTGCATCGGTTGCGTAATCGCTGTAACGAGTCCATGCTACGCTCATGTGAGCGTGTTGTCAATGCTCATATGATGATTATCCACAGAAAAATCATTAAATGACCGAAAGAGATCGCAAACTCTCGGAGAGGTTGCAGTTCCTGGTCGACAAAGAGACCAAGGATCGCGTCGATAATCTTCCGAAGGGAACGGAATATGGGGGAATCCTGAGGGCATTCCTACGGGCCTACCTCGACGGCAACGCCTCCGTCGACGAGAACGGCAATATCCATCTGAGCGGTTCACCAAAGACTCCGCTCGTAAAGGCGCCGACAGATGCGCGACTTGTGCAGGCATTCGCGGACGCACTGGATCGGCCGCGGAATGAGCGGGAAAAAGCCCTTAAAATCATCCTCGCCGATCTACTGAGCGATCGACTCAAAAAATAGCTGTTGTCAATTTTCAGCAGTAACGATAGAATTACGTCTATTGCTCCGCTATTTCTCAAAAAGTAGACGCCTATCAAACTGCGCCCTTGCGGATTTGCTTTCGCTTCAAGGAGCAGATAGATGGACTCGGTTCGCTCCAGCAATGGCCGATGCCTTGTGCAATCCGCAGGGCGCCGATAAAGCCAGTTTTCGGACCTATCTCTCGCTTTTACGGTTCGATACATTTGATGCGCTTCGGAAACGCCGCCTGTATCTTTGGGAATCCCGATCCTGGCGCGACAATTCTTTACAGATTTTCATGGAGCATTCTGCCGCGATTTGGCACATAACTGTTCTCGCAGCCTGCCCTGGCTTGTACCGACTTGGAATCCGTTCAGTTCGTAAGATAATCCGGCGTCATATTGACGCGATTTACTCTTGAACTAAAACGGGCTGAGTTCGCGAGCGAGCGTTCTTAGGTCGGACAAGACCCTGGTCGCGTCTTGCGCGGATTCCTGGACAGGTTCAGTAATCTGCCCAGCGGGAGAAAGCAGCAGGCCCCAAATTGCATAGATTCCGGCCGACGAACCCGTTGCTATCGCGCCCACCTGCGCGGCGGAGGCCCACCCGAAATTGATGGCAAGAAACGAGAGGCTGACCGAGCCGAAGTAAATGGCGAGCATTTTCAAGTGTCGATGTAGGTTCCTCGGCACTTCAAAATTGAAAAGCTCGGCCCAAAATGCCATCGCCGCGGAGCAGGCAGCCAATACAAAGCCGGAATACCGCGCTAACCAGAAAACAACTGTGATCTTTCCTTGCCGCGAGAATCCGAAGAAGAAACTCAAGCCATCGAACCCGGTAAAGAATCCGGCAGAAATAGCAGCCGTAGCTAGTACGATCGCGAGCACCCTCGAAATTGTCGAGATTCCGGGATACCTGCCCATCAGCTTTCGCCAAGCTTCATTAACCACCAGAGCCTGAAGAAAAATCATGATCGGTGTGATCACCATCCAGACCGTCGCATATGCTCTGCTTTTCGGCGAGCCCACTAGCCAGATGAATGATTGTGACGCACTTAGGACAAGATACGCACCAAACCAAGGATAGAGGCGATGAACCCTTCCTGCCACTAGTCGATACGCCGCGAACAACTCAGCCGCCGCCGAGGCGATTGTCAGAATTAAGCGCGGGTCCATCGCCGCGATTTTACACTATTACTTGCCGATCGTGCAGCCAGTGGGACCGCAGTCGGGCGGTGGAATGTCATGCACCGCCGCCGTATGCGACACGTCGTCGGTCGCATTTTTTTGGACAGCAATGCCTAGCGCGAGAACCGCCGCGCCGAAGAGGGATGCCATTACTAGCTTCGTCTTTTTCATTTTGAAAATGCTCCTTATTTTGGGTAATTCCGGTTCGGAACCCGGATTTGATGCAACGATTCCCTTGCGTTCTGCACAGGGGATATGAAAGAATTCACGCGATGAAGCCAAAGCCATCGAAAACGCAGTTAGTGATTTCGTCGAGAGTGGCCGCTCGAAAAAGCCGACTACTAACGAAGCAGAACGTCGCGATGTTCCTTCAGCCCGGCGACGGACCGATTCGCGTGACGACGATCGCGGCAACTATCACCGCTTCACCGAATTCGCGCTGAAGACGCTGCGACTGCTTGATATACTGCCCGGCGAACTCGCCGGCGGAGGCGATGGAGTACCAAGCCTCATCGCCATTGCCACAGGGACGTTCCCGCTGCCGGCCGTCATCCCCAAACCCTTCCCGTATTTTCCAATAAATGAACCGACCCCCGTGAGCATCTCTCCAAGGTTGTTCACATCTCCGTCGGCGCCGCTCCACTTCAGGTCAGCAGGGTTGTAGAAGAGATTCGTTCCGGTCGTGGTCGTTCCAGCATAGTTAGCGGTCAATGCCATTGTGGTGTCGTTCGTCACGCTCAACACCGTGTAGATATGGAACGTCGGCATACGCTGCGGGTTGACTCCCCATGATGACCATAGTGCGCCGGCAGAGCATGAAACTGACGGTTGACAATCTGGGATTACGAAGGTTGATCCATTTGAGAACTGCGTAGTGAAGTGCGTTCCATGTCCGACAACATTAGGAGATCCATTCGTAATGTCGATCGTTCCTGGGCTATAGGTGGATGTTCCAGTAGGGGGTCCAGTTGCACCCTGCCCTCCAGCAGGCCCACCAAATAGTTTATTCAGGAAGTAGTCTCCATGATCCTTCCATTGAGAAGCTCTGGTTTTAGCGAACAACCAATCCGGAAGATGAGCGATATCAGCAGAGAGATTTCGTCCACTGGACCCGTCATACCCACAAGTAGCTGTCAGTGATAGAGGACAATTGGAATTGCCTCGTCCGACCATGCCCCACTCTTGAATGCCAGGAGTGGTTGATCCCGTCCAGTTAGCATTAAGCGTCAAATGGAAATCATCAACGACCGTTACCTGGAAAGCCCCGTTGCCGCTCGGAGAGACAATCCCGATGTAGTCGTAGGGGACTGTGAATGTTGTCGTGAAATGTGTGTTGTGCCCGACAACGTTGGGCGATCCGCTCGTAACATCAATCGTGGCGATGTTTCCAAAATTTTGACTGGTGGTCACGGCCGGAGCCGCGCATCCGTTATTCAGAGTCAAGTGCGTGTCATCAGTCACGCTCGCTACTGTGCAATTCGTGGGAGTGCCACCGCCCTGCGGCCCAATCTGGATCGTATCTCCGGTAGCAAACATCCTGGTGAAGTACATATTTGATACGTTCCCAACCACGGCCGTAGCTCCACCTCCGGCATAGGTAATAGATTGCCCATTGAAGTGCGCGAACGGTGCCATGTAGTCAAAGTCGAAGGGATTGGTCGCATACCCAGCATCATATGAGACCCCGCCATCGGGGGCTCGCCCAAAACTCCAGATGTAATTGGCGAGTTGAGGAAGCAAGCCACTGCCTACCCCGCCATTACCTGCTGGATTCAACATCTGTAACCCAAGAGAGGTGTAGGCCCCACCAGAATTACATCCCGAAGGATTCGTCAGGGCGTCATACGCCATCGTAAGGCCAATCGAGGGGAGCCCGTTATCCCTCCACGGTGACGTTCCCATCACACCCCCGATAGGGGCTGCCGGAAACCCAGGATTTGCGTTCGGTCCAGTAAACAAGCTATTGGGGAAGAACGAGTACATATTAGGAGTGAATCCGAACGGCTGCGCCGCCCCAGGTATCCACTGATTGGTGATCTGGTTAGCCAGATACCCGCACCAATTTGCCTGATTCAATCCGTGATTGCCGCCGATCATCGCCAAGCTAGCGGAAGTACGCATACCGTAGCTGGATTCACGAGGATCGAACCAAGATTGAATAATTGTATGGGTCGGGTTGTAGCCTGGGTCCTCGCCTCCTGACCAGAAAACACCCGGCATCACGTTCATAGTCAAACGTTCAATACCAGCCCACATAAAGGGAGGTGCCGTATATGTTGGATCGGACGCGCAGGCAATGAGCGAGTTCAATTGCCAGTTGCGGCCCAACATATTGTTGCCGTAGCCTGAGTCTGTCTCGTAGCGCCAAATCTGATCGCACCAGTTGTGGAACTCCGTCTTATAAAAATCGAGGCCGGTGGATTGCCACATACGAGCAGCGGAAAGTGGGGCTTCGTAAAATCCAAAGATCCAACTTTGCTGACTCGCCAGGTTGTGCTCTGAGTTCCAATCACTGAACGGGATCAGCGTAACCGTGGGTGGGCTCGTGTACCCGCTCCCGCACGGCAGGCCGCTGAAGCTCACAATTCCGCCCGTCTGCGCGTAATTGACCTGATCCAGATTGCCGGTGACATTACAGCCCGATCCTCCGCCCCCCGTGAGAGTAACGGCAACAAATCCTGCCAGTGACCAATTATGAAATCCAGAGCATCCGCTGACATTGATCGCGGTGACTTGGCCACCCCCTATCGTTGCCGTTTGAGACGCACAGGTGCCGGAGCCTGGTGTTAACCGAAACCATTGCAGCCCTCCAGCGGCAAACGTGGCAGACGGCTCTAACATCTGAAAGCTAGACGTGATCCAGTGAGCAGAATCGATGAACCCACCACCTGCCTGAGCAAAAATGGCGCGCCCTCGATTGCTACCGTCCCCGTCTGGGTCCCAGATGATCCCAATGAAATCATCAGCGGCAGTGAAATCCGTACCAGAGCCAATAATCTCAATCGGATTTGTCGCGGGAATTCTCACTGTCCCAGGGCCGATCGTTATATTGATTGACGCTCCGGTTGGGATGTTCATCAGGTCCAAATCTTTTGATGCCGTCACCTCCTCCCAGGGCCACGGTGTCGTGCCGAACATGGGCACACCAAATCCCTGGGATAGCGCCCATTTAAAATCGGAGTTGGCAATCTGGACGATGTTATTCGCGTCGGTCTCGACGCAGCCGAAATGCTGAGTTGCTGTGTCGGTGTTCGTCCCGTCTGAGACGACTAGCTGAGCCGTGCTATCGGAGCCATGGTTCGCCCCGGTGATAGTGCAATTGAACGTCGGTGTGCCGGTGGATCCGCCGCTCGCGATCGTCGCAGTACCGGACGTGATCGACCACGTGGAAGATGCGACCGCTCCAGTGCCTGGCCAGCCGAATCCTACCGAAGATGTGCCGACCATTCCAGTGATCGAAGATCCAATCTTAAACGTTGGGCCCTGTGACGTGGCGGTTACTCCAGGGAAGCTGATCGTTGCGTGGGGTCCAGGTATCGTCGTTGAAGTGAACGTCGCGCCGCTCGCCGTCATCGTATAGCCGTTCGTTCTACTCGCAAGAGTACCGTTGGTCCCCGTCGAGTCCTCAAACGGGAAGTCGAACATATCCCCGGCGCTCGACGGCCTATCTACAGGTATCGATGCGTCGCTAATTAACGTCGAGTAGAGACGAAAGAAGCCATACGTCGCGCTCGCCCCTATGAACCACGGGGCTGCTATAGGAAGGCCCTGAACAGCAGAAATAGTCTTAGCGCTTTTTGTATAGCCCGTCCCATCAGGATTCCAAACTTCAAGTGTTTCAACTAGACCAACCGCGTCATGCTGGAATCGTATACGGTATGACTGGCCGACCGTTACGTGAATGCTTGCTGGGCCGCCAGGCTGACCCTCCGCACTAATTTGTTCAGTAAGATTCGCTCCTGAATCAGTAGAGATTACGATTCCTCCCGGCGTTGAATTCGCGAAGGCGTAGGTTTTGGACGCGGCGATGCTCTGCACATACATCTCTAGCCTGTAGCTCATCTGCGTGCCCGCGCCAGTCGTCGAGAACGAGCCTCCGCTAGCGCCGATGTTGATGTCCATCAGCGTATTTGCCCCCTGACACAGACCAGCACAAAAGAGTATGATGGCGACATGCACAATTTGCTGGCATGGTTTATAACGAAGTTTTTTGATCGCAAAAAACTCGCTCAACCAATTAATGAACAAGTTGAGCGCGACTGGCAGCAGATGTCTGGAATTTAGCATCAGTTCACCCCCGTATTACAAATATGGATCTCATTAACCGCGCAAAACGCACCAAACTGGGCTCGATGGTCGCCGATTTAATGTCTCCGTCTATGAAAAGCTCGCTGCGGAGCATGATGACGGCAGCCTCGCGGCCCTCCAAACTCGACCGAGCAATCGCGCAAGCGTCCCAGACGAACGACCTTCTCGCTCGAATGTTGTACGAAACGGCCTTTTCCTCGCCGCGTTTTCAGGAGGGAAAGAGGCTTTTGTCGCACGGATTCAAGGTGTATTCCCAACACGACGAAGACGGCATCATTGAGGAAATCTTCAACCGCATCGGAACCACAGACCTCTTTTTTGTTGAATTCGGCGTAGGTGATGGACTTGAAAACTGCACCACCTATCTGCTTCTGAAGGGTTGGTCTGGTGCATGGATCGACGGCAGCGCCGAATGTTACCAACAGATCCTCAAAAACTGCGCGTTCCTTTTCGATCAGAAGCGACTTCGAATGAAGTACAGCTTCATCACGATGGAAAACATCGAATCCCTTTTCCGTGAATTGGACGTTCCGACCGAATTTGACTTCTTGAGTATCGACATCGACCGAAACGACTATTGGATCTGGAGTGCGATTTCCGCGTTTAGGCCGCGCGTCGTGGCAGTTGAATATAACGCGAGCCTGAAACACACAGCGTCCTGTACGGTTCCTTACGATCCCACCGCGGTTTGGGACAACGCGACCAACTACTACGGAGCGAGCCTCAGAGCCCTTGAATGCCTCGGACGCAAGAAGGGATACTCGCTGGTCGGATGCAACTATACCGGCGTGACCGCATTCTTTGTGCGCGAGGATTGCGTGGGAGAGCATTTTCTGGAGCCGTTCACGTCCGAAAACCATTACGAGCCCCCGCGCTATTTCACACGAATGCCGAATGGCCACGGTCCTGGATTTGGCCCTTTCCAGCACGTCTGACAGTTATTTGTAGCCAAAGACCACTTGCCGAAACTGGGCAGAAGAAAAGAGCGGGTTGATGTAGTAGCCAAAGCCAGTAGGCGTGTAAGCCAGAGTCGCGCTGAAAGCTTGCATCCATGCGCGACCATCGGGCGAAAAATTACAGACGAGCGTTGAACTCGATTGCGTCCAGACAACCTGGAAATAGATTGGAACCGTAACCCCGAGGGTCATCCTCCAGTCGTTCGTTATTGTCGCTCCCGTATTTGTGCTGAGGAGGGTCCCTCCTGCGGAGTTAGTGTTGCGGAGCCCGCAGGTCGAGGTATTCGAACTTCCGTCAGTCACGATGATCCCTATTTCGCCATCGGTATTTGAGTTCCAGTACGGAAACATCCCAATTGCTTTGGTCACGTTAGAGGAAAACGAAACCGACTGATATCGTCCATAGATGCCTGAAGCGCCGCCGCCAGTCGTTAGCGTCGCGAGAATCACGCCATTTGAATCCGCATGCGTCGTCGGCGCATTAGACAGACTGGTCCAGGTGGAATCTGCCGGAGGCGCAGGCAGCGGGCTGTAAGCAGCATTCTGATAGCTAATGCCGAGACTGGCGGTTGAATCCGCCGTTGGCAGGGTGCCATCAGAGCCGGCTGGTATTCTCGCGTTCATAGTCGAGAACCCAAATAGATCGCCTTTAGTTGTCAGGGGCGATGAGCCGCCGCAAGCAGAGCTTGTTCCATCCACGTGAACGCAATTCGTTCCTGTTCCGGTAACCACTGAGTCAGCAGCTCCGGCTCCGTTTCCATAGCGAATGCCCGTTACTTCTTTGGCGTACTGATAAGTGTTTCCCGACGAATCCTTCGATCGATAAAACCCTGCCGAGTCTCGCCATGACTCGAGATTTCCCGAAGCAGGCGAACTGAGAGCGCTTCCAGTTGGGCCGTAGTCGAATAAATTATCTGGTCCGCCATTGCACCCGTTGCCGTTGTAATTGGTGCCGTC
>Ga0209062_1005257_pt1 | contig 12707 bp, 4 predicted proteins | sample Coa_R2_2_FD_187158 | JGI IMG/M metagenome (GOLD analysis project Ga0209062, IMG submission 187158) | Surface soil microbial communities from Centralia Pennsylvania, which are recovering from an underground coalmine fire - Coalmine... | ecosystem: Environmental > Terrestrial > Soil > Unclassified ... | reverse complement strand
AGGTGAAATGATACACCTGCCCCTCGCCGCTATTGAACAGCACGTCCTGGCTTCCGGCGATTTCGCTGTCGGCGGGGGTATCACGTTCGACCAGGGGCATTTGGAGCCCGGCAGGGAAAGTCAGAGGGTCCAGAATCATCAACCGCTGATTGTAGTTAAAGTCCCAGCCGACCCCGAACGGCCCTTCGTAATTATCCTGATTGCCAATCGAGCGGATGATGTTGATCGGCATCCGCGGACTGGGCAACGAGAAGTCCGGGTCCGACGTCCGAACCTCGCCGCTATGGGAAAGGATCGTTCCGTAACTATCCTCCATGGGGTTGCCTCCCCCGTTGGGTGGCGGGTTGTCGCCGGTGAGGTACGACCGGTTCACGCTCAAAGCAGTGGAGACGGCCAGCGGATAAAGGATTTTGCGGACGGGATCGATTTTGGCCGTGAAGGGCCCGACGATTGAGTCGAGCGCCTGGATTGGAGTTGGGTCGAGGAACGCCCGCAGACCATAACCGCTGAAAAGTATCTCCCGATCGGTGCCGCCATCGGATTTGACCCGGGCCAGGTCGCTCAACTGGATCGATTCAGTAATGAGCGCGAAGGGGCGGGAAAGATAGTAGTTATAGAATGGACTCAACGGATCATCGGTGACGCGGTAAGCTGTCAGCGAGCGGATAGGGGCGCCACAATTCGGCCGAGGGATTTGCCCGATGGCTTTCTGGGTGTCCGCGGAAACGGCGCGCACCGGGGCGAAACCTGTCCCAAGGTTCGAAAGCGGGCGCAGCGCAGGGTTCAGCGATTCCAAACCCAGTTCGATTGTCTGGTTGGCTCCCACGGCGCCTCCGGGCACAATTGCCAACACGTAAAAGTGCAAAGCCGGGTTGGGCGGTTCCAGGTCCGAGGTGAGGCCCAAGTTGGGACGGGCAAGAAAACGCGCGGGCGCCAAAGCGCCGCCGGCATTGCGCATTCCCGCGATGACATTGGTCAAAGTCGAGTAACCCTGTTGATGCAGCCCAACCGGATCGACCAATCCGAAGTGCTGAGGGAAACTGACAAATGTCAGTTGCGGAGGTGATTGAACAAGCAGCGCGCGACCGTTGTCCGCAACCGCATGAACGCCGAAATCGCTGCTGCCGACGCTGCGGGTAGTCCCTCCAGCTGAAGTAACGACATCCAAAATGGATGGATGCAACTGGCCGGGCGGCGTATTGGTTACCGCGAGCAGACTGGGATCGAGCACCAGAGTATTCTGCTGGCCTGCAACTTCAAGTTGTCCGTCCGAGCGGAGTGTGACCGATTCAATTGCCCCACCGAGCAACGTGTCGGGAATTGGAATTTTATTCACCAATTTGGGTTGCTCGGGCAGCGAGATGTCTAGAACCGCCAGGGTCTGGACTCCATTGGTGTCGGGCTGCAGCGAGACAACTGCTGCCGCGATCTGAACCGGCGAATTGTTGATTTGCAGCTGCAATTGGTCCAGGATTGTCACCCAGCGCGGGTATGCGCCCGTGCCGAACGAGAACAGAGAATTAGTCGGGTCGGACACATTGAGAGGCCCGCTCAAGGCCAGTGTCCGATACGATGGAGGAATCGAACCAATGACTTTTCCCGTGGGGTCCAACTGCAACCCCGCCCCCAGCGTGACCCCTACGATGCTGGCTCCGCGTGTGACCGAGAAATCCAAGATTTTCTGAGTAGTCCCTTGGAGCACGTAATTCTGGTCCAGACCATAAAACTCAGTAGGACTCGCATCGGGCAGCGGAATAGTGTCTCCGGGGTCGACGTACTCTCCATTTCCGTAAAGGTCGACCCCCGGTTTGCCGCCAGCTGGAAAGGTGCTCTGCTGCAGCGGCGTTGAACCAAACCCAATCAGCATTTCCTGCAAATTGACCAGGCCCAACCGCTGAATGTCGGCACCAAATTCCTGGAACACCAGGTAAGGCGGAGCCCAGCGGACTTTAGTCACTGCCGAGCCGACGCGGTAGCTGACAATGGGCGAAGCCAGAATCTGTGGATTTGCAGGGTCGGCCATATTCATTACCCACAAGTATTGGCCCCTAACGCCGACAGTTGTGTTGTCACTAGCCTGGCCTTGCCCTTGCTGGCTAATGACTGCGTCGAGGTCTCCGCCAACCACGGCAATCAGATCATTGGTAAACACTCGAGGCGGCGTCGCAAAGAGACCTTTAGGATCGGTGACATACCTGTAAAGCGGAGCAATGGCCAGGTCGCGGGGCTGGCCGTAGAGGTGAGTTTTGCTCAACAATTGTGGCTTGAGCGGCGTGGTAATGTCATAGGTCAGCAGGTAATTGTCCTGGGAGGCCTGGTCCAGGACATAAAGCCGATTTCGGACGATTGCCGACCCGCGGCCGTTGTCGCTCCCGACCACGAAGGAGGGCAGGGTGATCATTGTGGCCGGAGGCGTGCGCAAGCGCATGAGAAAGCTTTCGGCCACCGGGGTGCTGGGCACCTGGTCCAAGGGATGAGGAGGGTTGGCCAGGTCCCGAATGGAGTGGCCGGAAAGAGTAAGTGTATACGACTGACCAGCAGTGAGGCCCGAGTACTGTATGGTCAAAGTTTGCTGGTCGGGACTTAGCCTTAGAATCGGCGGCGTTTGGGATGCCGGGCTTAGAACGATACCGGAAAGGTGGTTGGTTACAAAGGCATCAATTGGCTTGTTGAAAACAATGTTAACACTGGCGTTTTCCCCTAAAAACCCGTTATCGACGGGGTCCGTTTGAATGACCAGAGGCCCATGCACGTCGTTGGTGTCGGGAGGCGGAATCGAAGGATTACTAACCTGTGGGATGGGACCGGTAAATTGGTTAGTGATGAAGCATGGGCCGAAGTCCTGGTTGGCCGTCGCACCCCTTGCATAGACCTTGAGGGCTGCCGTAACCGGAGCAGAAACGAAGAGCGTGCCGCTCCAACGGACATAGTTGCCATTGGTAGCCACAACCGTATTCGTGAGGACACCGTATGGATTGGCTACGACTTGGCCAGTCAGCAGGTTTTTGGTTCCCAGTCCAACCAGCCCTACATGGACATCCATCGGAGCGAGCGGAGCGGGTTCGAATGCGCTGATCAGGACCTGGCAGGGTTGACCCGCAGCGGGTTGCTCCGGCGAGAAGGAGATATTGACGGTCGACGGAGTCTGGCTCAGCAGGGGGGTCGTAAATAGGAAATTGTGGAACACCACTCCCGAGAGGCTTAACTCGCCTTGACCGTAAAACGGGTTGAGATTGATCGGGTTGACGGGTTCCTGCAAGAGGTCGGAGAACAAAGGATGCGTGCAGTTGACCAGATACTGCGCGCCCGCAGCCGGGGCAACCATCAAAAAGGTGCCATCCGAGCCGCTGGTGGCATAGACCATACCTGGAAAAATGCGTCCCGGTCGCGGGTTCAAAGGTCCACCACTTAGTTGCAAGGCAATGAACGCTCCGCTCAAAGGCTTGGAAATGGCCACTTCGAGTTGCTGCAAGGCCTGGAGTGACAGCGCTAGTACCTGCCCAGGCCCGAGTGTTGGACTTTTGATTATCCCGGCTTGAATCCCGGCATTGATAACGGTATCGGCATCTTCGTTGCCCGTCTGAAGGTTCAAGACGGAATTGAGATCTCCAAGTCGTTCCAAGGCCACCCCAAATTCGGTGGGAACAGCTCCGACTTTGCCTTTGATTACGACCGGGCGAGGACCAAACAAGAGTGGCACCATGACACAATTGAAGAGTTGCTGGCCTACCTGTCCCCCGGGCAACAAGCCTAGAATCAAGCCTGTCCCAGTGTCCATGAGACCCGCATAAACTTGTTCGTTGCCGCCTTCACGCCGCCTTGATTTGCCTGTGATCGTGGCCGCCGTCTGAGGCTTAAAGAACATCTGGTCGACAACCTGGTAGGTAGCCACGTCCTGGTTGGTCTCAACCACCGCGAGAGCCGCGGCGGCATTCGTCGCCGCCTCATTCGTCGGGTAGCCTAGAGCCAACAGGTTGACAGGAAAGCTGACTTGCAGAGGCAAGGTGGGCATCGCGCCCTGGATTTGCAACTTGAGCGCACCGCCAGCTACCGTGGCATTGGTCGGGACCACACCTACTTGAGCCTGCAGCTGCGCGGGATTCACCGGCGCCAGCTTGAATTTAGCTCTGGAAGAAAGCGCGTTCTGCGGAATAGTTATTTTAATCGGGCCATTGTCACCCAGGGCCTGCAAGGCGCCGCCTTGTGGATACAGCCCCACGGTCCCGTCATCAAATAACTGGCGGTTGACTGGCACGTACACCCGGGCGCCATTGAGGCTGACAAAGGTTGCGGAGATAAAGTCCTGCTCCTGGCCGGGAACGAAACTGGTGAAACTGCCGTCTTGTTTGGAGAGGACGGTGCCGGTTTCGCCGGTGCCTTCATTTACGATGATCACCGGCACGGCAGGATCGGCGCAGCCGGGCGTGCCATGAACCACGACCAGGCTGGCATTGGTGCCGGCAACATAGCCGGGCAAATCGGCGACGACGTTGGTATCGAGATTGGTTGCGCCCGGCTCATATATAATGAGCTGCGCCGCGGGGTCGCGCGCGGGCAGGGCCACCGTCGTAAAAGTGAATTGTGCCTGGCCTTGAAAAGGCCTGCCGATGGAATCGGCGATGTTGGTTGAAATCAGAACCGTGAACAGGGTTGCCGGATCCAAGGGCGACCCGGGCAGCAAGGTCGCAGTGGTGTTGGCGAGGTTCAGGCTCAGGTTTGCGGCGACGGGCTGGTTACTGACACCGAGCAACTGCACGGCATTGCTGACGAGAGTTGCCGGGTTGACCGGCCTGTTGAAGGTGATAACCACCGAAGTGACCTGGGGCACATTGGTGGAGGTGTCGGCCGGCGTGATCGAGGCTACTTGCAGCCCGGTCACTCCGAGGGATACTGAGCTAATCACCGGAGCCAGGTTGACGGGAACATTGATCGCCTGGTTCCCGGAATCGCCAGTAGCAGGGTTGCTGGCCGCCAGGGTCCCGTTGCCCGCCGGGGCGAGTAGTTTGAAACTGCCGTCAGAAGCGGAGAAAGTCAGCCATGGCTGGCCGGTGATGCGCACGGGCAATCTCCCCGTGGCTACGCCCGAGGCATTCTTGGCAACGCCCTCCACCAGCCCTTGCTGCGGTTGCACTGCCAGCAACAAATACTCACCTGCCCTGCTCAGGCCTGGCAGCCGATCGCCCGTGGCCGGTTCGTCGCTGGTCAAAGTCCCGCTGGCGTCGCTGTGCAAGCGCTCGCGGGGCTCCAACCCATAGAGCCCCTGCTGGGTCAACACGCGAGCCAGCACGAACGTCATGTTAGGCGGAATGCCTGTCGATTGGAGAAAAAGCTCTTTGCCCGCGGGCAGCGCGCCAAGCGCCACCTGGAACGCGGCGACCACGGAGAAGTTGGTGCCAGCCAGGTCGGTGAAATTCGTCTCGCTAAGCCGGCGCAATTCCACCGCCTGCTGCGCGTCCAATACTCCAGGAGCGGCCAGCAAACGCAACCCCTCGCTCGAAATGACGCCCGCGTTGGTATCGAGCACACCGCCGGCAAAGGCGCCCCGTGGAAAGATATCCATGTGCACGGTGCCCGCGTTGAGCTGGTCGGGACCAAACAACAACACCGGCCGCATCGGGAATTGCGCATGCAACACCCCGGTTTGCGGCGCACCGGGCCGCTGATACGCGACAATCGACTCGTCGAACATCGGCGGAGTGCGCGTGGTGCCGTCATTGAGCAGGTAATGTTCGCTGACTTCCCCGCGCAGCAGCGTGCCACTGGGTAAAGCGCCGGAGGCGTTGGTAACTCTCAAATCAGCCGCCGCCGTGACTAACTCCGGAACCAGGCTTGCAGGGCTGGCGCCCGGCGTCAGGATTCCGCCGGCGGTCAGATTGGTGAGGTTGATCGTCGCGAGGCTGGGTTGCAGCGCGAGGCCAACCGCCGCAGCCGGGGGCGCGACCGGGAGCGCGTCCGGCAGGACCAATGCGTAAGCGCCGCTTCCCGGCAACTGCACTGCCACCGCGTTGGTGCCGTTCCCATTGACCAGTTGAAGGACCTGCCAGTTTAGAGTGGTTGATGAAAATTGAACCAGGGCAGCGGTCTCCGCATTGGCGATCGGCCCCCAAGGCGTCAGGCTCGCGGGCACCGGTTGGGACGGTTCGAGCCTCAGCTCGAGCCAAAATGCCTGCACCGGGCTCCAGCCCTGCGGAAGAAACGCCGGCAACGTTTGTCCGGACAGCTCGGTGATCTGCGCCGTCGTGTTTTGAGCCGCGCTCCCCGGAGCGAACTGGACAGCCACGGAGTCGTTGGTGGCAGCGCCACCGAGCAACGGCGATATGGTGAAGCTTTGCTGACTGCGTTGCGCAAGCCATGGATAGGGAATGACCGTGACGCTATTGCTTTGGAGCGTCGCCTGGCGCCATACCGGCAAATAACCCGGGAAGCTGAACTGCCACGTGTAAAGCCCCGGCGCCTGGCCCAAAGTAACGACGCCGAAATCCGAATCGGTCAGATTGGTTGCGCTGCCCGAGGGGCCGGACTGAGTCACCGTGACCGCCGCCAACGGCTGGCCCGCACCGTTCAGCGAGCGGGCAAACCCAATCGCCTGCCCCGTGTTGGTGAGAATCCCCGAAAACAACCGCGTCACGAGTTTTGGCGCCTGGCCCGCGATAAAGCCCAAGCCGATCGTCCGCGGAACCGTTGACTGCGCTGGACCGAGCGCGCCGTTGGCAACCTGGCCGCTGAAATCATAAAAATTTTTGTTGGTCGAGACTCCGTCGGGCCGCAGTGTTCCCTCCGTCCCGCTAAACCGATCGACCAGCAACATCAACGGAACCGAAACGCTGGTAGTCGACTTGTTGCTGATCGTGACGTCAACGTCCCATTCATTCGAAATGGTGTTGAAGCGCATCGCGGTGAAATACACATCCAGGTTGCTGGTAACCTCCTGGAGCTGGAAGTTGATGCCGCTGACCGCAAAATCGTAGGCGCGAGCCGAACAAACGAGAAAGGCAATCGCGCAACAGGCGATTGCCCAAATGCCGCCACGGAACGCCAGGACCAGCGGCTGGCGCAGCGGCCGTTTACGTTTTGAAAAAAGAGGGAGTCGAGCGTTGGAACAGGTCCGCAAAACAAATGCAGACCCCAGTACAGACAACAATCGTCGGGACATACGTAGCAACTCGGTAACGATGAACGCGGGTCGCGTAACAACTATCAACCATCGGAATTTCCATCAAGCAAAAGCAGGGCGCAGGCTGGTCCGTACTTACACTGAACCCAGAGACGGAGAGCGGGAAAGAGAATGGGCTGGTGAGTAGTGAGAGGGACGGTCCGGAATCGGATAAAACCAGAAATCAGATCCCGTGCGGAAGGAGAGGCTAAGGGATTTCCGCGCTACTGCGCAGCGGGCAATTCGAGCGTAAACGTAGCTCCTTTGCCCTCGCCCTCGCTATGCACAAGCAGAGCACCGCCCAATTCCTTTGCGACCAACGCGCTGTGGTGCAAACCGAATCCGTGTCCGTCCTTCTTAGTGGTAAACCCATGGGAGAAAATCCGATTCAGGTGTTCCGGGGCAATGCCGACTCCATTATCAGTCACAGCAATGCGCACGCGCTGGTCGCCGTTGGTCGTCCGAACTGTCAGAGTCTTTACGGCTGACGGGGAACCTTCGCACGCCTCCCGGCCGTTGCGAATCAAATTCACCAGCACCTGCAAAACCTTATGCTTCTGAACATGGACGGTTAAACCGTCCGCGAACTGCTTTACGACCTGAACGTTACTGCGGGAACTGGTGTTCATCTTCAAAGCGTCCTCAACGAGGTCTGCCAGCGCGAGTTTTTCGGCTGCACCGGAGGTCTTGGCATATTCCTGCTGAGACTTCACCACATCCTGCATGTGTTCAATACAATCCTGCATTCGCTTAAGCTCTTTAACAATGGCGGCCTGGTCGCCGGCAAAGTGATCGGACAATTGCGCCAAATATTCGATCACTTTTTTGCCTTTGGCATCGATGGTGAGAAAAGTTGCCAGGTCATTTTCGTGCTCCCGCAGCAACGCGACCACTTTTGCCAACCCGGGCGTCCTGGACTTATTGATGCGATCGGCCACCAATGCCGACGCGATGTTGACGCTGGTCATGACGTTGCGAACGTTGTGCAAAACGCCTGTGGCCACTTCCGCCATACCTGCCAGGCGGGAAGATCGCGCCAGCTCGGCGCTGGCCTTTTCAAGCTCTTCCTTGGAGCGTTTCAAATTTTCCGCCATCGTGTTGTAGACGGTCGCAAGCTGGCCGCATTCGTCTTTCGATTTGATCTCCAATCTCTTGGAAAAATCCCCACGCGCCACCGCTTCAACGCCCGCTCGGAGTTCCTGCAGTGGCTGAGTTGCCCTTTTCACCAGCCACCAAACAACCCAGGAGCCCAAAAGAATCGCGCACGCGCTCACTTCCAGCAAGAGGACCTGAGTTTGACCCAGGGCCTGCAGAGCATCCTCGTATGAGCTCAACAAGACGTAATTCAAAGTTGTGTCCCCAGCCAGGGAATCAAAGCGTCCGCTGAGTCCGAAGTAATGCCGGCCATCAACGACGATTTGCGTCAGGTTGGCCGTCGGGGCGGATCCTTTAGCCGGCAACAAACAGGTATCGAGAACGCTAAGACATTTTTCGTTCACGTCGGGAGCGGTCAGCGTCGAGGCGGCAACCAGGCTGCCCGCCAGAAAGACAACCTGGCTATGTGCCAGCCGACTAAGTCTCCGCGCCTCGGACTCTCCTATCTCAAGGCCAAACGAAAGCGCGCCGATCACCTCGCCGTCGACCGAAACGGGAACTGAAACGAGGCTGTACAACCGGTTTCCCGCCTTGAGCGTATCCACCGTTTCCTGCCCTTCCAGGGCGCGACTGACACATGGTTTGGCCGCCGATTCGAAGTCCGTGGCCGGCATTTGTGCGTCCCGCTTTGCAACCGCGGTGACGCCTTTCTCAGCGGAGTAGAAAACAATGTCGAGGTTCTGCTCACTCAACAGATCCTCCAGCGGCTGTCGCAAAGTGGCGGGGTCGCCCAACAAAAAGGTGGCCCGGTAACGGGGCTCCCTGGGCAAGTTTCGAAATCTCAGAAGCAAATCTTCGCATCGGTTCCTCTGATAATTCCGAAACTCGGCGTCCGCGCTGGCCAGGGTGTTCCATGCCTCGGTGCGGAATTGCTGATTCACGCGCCGATTGACCACCAACATTGCCAGCACGATCAACAACGCCATGCACGCAATCACGGGCACCAGCACTTTGGTGCGCAGTGTCATGTCCGGGAGCCGCGTCATCAGATCATGCTTCAGTATTGAGGAAGGTTCTTAATGCCGAGAACGAAGTCGGCCCGAACTTCCCCGGTTTCAGGGACAACGATTTGATTCACCGCGCTTGGCAATCGCTCGTGCCAGGCCCGCAGTTGGTAGGTCCCCGCGGGTACCCCGGTAATCTTGAAAGATCCATTGGCGTCGGTTACGGCGAAGAAGGGATTGTCCAACACCAGCACAATGCAATGCATTCGCTCATGAATGGAGCAAAACACGTCGACGCGGCCGGCTTTGTCGAAAGTGACTCTCTTTTCAGGAGGGTCCCCTTTGTACAGGCCCAGATCGAATTGCTTGGGTTCGGACATGGAAAAAACATTGTGGAAAATCTCATCCTGGTTTGGCCAACGGACGGTGGTCCCGCGCTGAACCGGGAGCAGGTGCGGAGAGAACATGGCGCCCTGCTGGGCGACGCGCCGAGTGAACACCTGCACGGCATTGGTCGCCGGTTGATTGGTCATGCCTGCGTCGCCCTCGATATAGACGACGAATTCGCGCATCGCGGCATAATCAACGCGTTCAACGAACTTGTATTTACGGCTGCTGTATTCTCCCGACACTGCGCCCGCCTGAGCGGGGGTCTTTCCTTCCGCGCGCACCGAGCCCACAATTGTCCCGGCGCGTGCAGCTACGCAGCTGAGGACCAGGGCACAGAGGCAAAAGGCCGCGCGCCATGCTCCGCCAACGGGTGAAAATGGAAATGAAAGTTGCATCGCTTTCCTCAGAATTGGAACACAGCCTCCGTGCCCAAGAGATCTTCGTGATCCCTGGATCCGCCGCCCGCTTCCCTGCCCCTCTCGATGCTGTACTCTGTTTTTAGAACCAGCTGCTCGCTGAAGCGATAGCCCACTCCGAGACTTAGCCGCCATAGCCGAACCGAGAGTTGGTCAAAGAAATAGTCGCCAAAATCACCGTTCCCTACGATTGGAAATCCCGCGCCGGATAGAACGTCGCTGAACCGCGCGGCCACATAGAACCGGGCTGGCAAGTTCTGCACCGCCTCGACCGAGTAGTAGAAAACATCTTGGGAGTTATTCCTGGAAGGATCATCATCTCCGTATCGAGCGCAGCCGCCGAAACCCGACACGTGGCCCGAGCGCCAGTTGACCCGGACGTCGCCTTCCACCAGGTTTGCATGAAAAGATTTCGTCTCAGCAGATCCCAGAGAACGGAAGAACCCGTTTCCGAACCAAATTGCCGAAATCTTGTCCTGCGACGGATCCAGGTTGCCGGTTCTCATGCCGCTGAGGCTCAGGTGCAGCCACGACGCCGGATCGTACCCGATTCGGCCCGCTACCGATTTGTCGTCGGTAAAGGACTGGACGCCATTGGCCCCGCTTCCATTTTGCACCGCTATGACGTAATTAAATTTCCCAAGTGCGCCGTAAAGTTCCAATCCTGAATCAAATCCCCACAGATCCGAAACCGAGTGGGAGATGAGCGGGTTTGAAACGGCATAACGGTTGAGATACTCCTCACCGAAAGGGATATTCAAGCGACCGATGCGCACGTTGAGTTGGCCGTTGCGTCCCCAAAGCTGGGACACGTCTTCGAAATCCAGGTATACTTCGCCCAATTTGAGGTCCAGGCTATTGTTCTCGCGCGTTGCCAAATCCGTTTCGGCGGAGAAATAGGTGTTGTTGAAAACCTCGGACTCCAGGAACAACCTTGCTTCATCCACACGGAAGGACGGGTGAGGAGAAAATCCCTCGGAGCCCGTCCGGAATAATCCAATGCCGCCCTGCCCGCTCAGGTGCAGATTGCCTAACTTCGCGGAGGACCTCGAGACGGCTGCCGCATCGGGTTCCCCTACGGTTGAACTGCTTTGGAATTCCGAATTCGTCCACACGCCCTGTGAACCGAAGTCGGCCACCCGGCGACTCAACAAATCAATCAATTCTTGCTGCCTTTGCACTTCGTTCATGAGCTGCGCATTCTGCTCTTCCAAGCTCTGCAACCGATGCTCAAGGTCCGCCTCGGCGGCTAGGAGGGGGTTCCAACAGAAAACGATCACGGCACAACTCCATAGTACGACGCTGCTTGTATTCTGGTGTGCCACGAGGCCAACAGAGCAACGAATATGCCAAGCCGGGCCAGTATATCATTCTTAAGACCTTGCAATATGAAGCTTTTAAATTCGCGGCTGCCGCCAGGTGACCAAGCCGATTTCCGAGGTTTCTTCGAGTCTCCCTAACGGTTCGGTACCTTGGCCCTAATATTTTACGCCTGCTGTTAGGAGCGCTTTCGCCTGAATATAGGCCTCCAATCGACTCTTCTTCTCGTCCTTGAGACACCGAGCCCAAGCCCGGCTGACACTCGAACGTCTTTGGCAATGCTTGAATCTGGGGTCGGAGCAGAAACTGTCCTGAACATGTACATTACCGAATGTTCTGGCGCAGGCGGAGGAAAAAGGTGGCCACGAGGGAGGGTTATTTACGGCGCAGGTTGCATTACGAGTTGCATTGCATTGTGGATACGGCCGGGAAGTCATTGCACGCGTGGTTCGATGCGCCGCGAAACAAGGTTTTTGAGAACCGGCTCAAGGCCGGGCTGGTGGGTTTTGGGTGTGACCCGAAGGTGTTTACTTACTCGCAGCCGGTGAGGGTGCCGGGGGCGTGGCGGGAGGGGAAGCTGCAGAGGTTGGTTTGGCTGAGGGAGTGAGACACGAATTGGCACTAAGAAACACCGGATGAAACGGATTACACGGATGGGAGTTGCCGCGAGAGAACGCAGAGAGTTATTGCGGGGGTGCGTTGGTGGCCGGCAGGTACGTGGTGATGCGCTGAATCGAAACTGCGGCCGCCCTGCTGACGTCAGGGTCCGGATCCTGAAGGCAGGAGTACATGATGGGAAGGAGCTGGGCCGACTCGGAGGGGGTGACAACGAGATCGAGTTCGCCAATAGCCTCAACTCGGTGAGGCAGGCTTTGGTTGGTGATGATTTCGGCGAAAACTGGAATTGTTTCTTTGCCGATACCGCTAAGTGCGAACAAAGCCAGCTGGGCTCTCACGGTATCTTTTTGAGTCGCCAGCTTGACAAGGCCAGGGATCGCTGGACTCGCGTTTGTGCCAAGTGTGGAGAAGGCGTCTGCGCAGGTGAGTGTAAAGCCCTCGGAGCGGTTGAGGCGCCGCTCGATAACGTCTGCGGCCTTTGCCGGAAGGACGGCGCGGGAAAACACGATGAAATTGGACTCCCATCGAGGAGGGCTTCGATACTGTTGGATTTGTTCAAGGAGGAACGGGACGGCTTTGGTGCCAGCGCTTTTGATGGCTCGGTAATTTTCGGCGGGGTCTCCGGTGTGTTCGGACTTGGCCATAAGCCAGTGGCTGAGTGGCTTACCATTAATGATGGGATCGGGCGCCCGGCTGTGTTTGAGCAGAAAG
>Ga0209062_1005256_pt1 | contig 12708 bp, 7 predicted proteins | sample Coa_R2_2_FD_187158 | JGI IMG/M metagenome (GOLD analysis project Ga0209062, IMG submission 187158) | Surface soil microbial communities from Centralia Pennsylvania, which are recovering from an underground coalmine fire - Coalmine... | ecosystem: Environmental > Terrestrial > Soil > Unclassified ... | reverse complement strand
AACTGCATGAAACCGCAGATGCTATTCACTTGAAGCTAGAAGTTCCAGGTATTGAAGCTAAAGACCTGGATGTACAAGTTACAGAAAACGCTGTTGCTATTAGTGGGGAACGCAAATCTGAGAAAAAGACAGAAGACAATGGTCGGACTGTGACTGAATTCCACTATGGTAAATTCCAAAGAGTCATTCCTCTCTCTGCTCGAATTGAAAATACTAACGTTACAGCAGAATACAAAGATGGCATTTTGAATTTGACACTGCCTAAGACCCAACAAGAAAAGAACAAGGTCGTTAAGGTTAATTTAGAACAAGCTTCCGCTTAACGGGTTGTTACTAGCAATTAGTTGTCCTTAATATTTAGCCTGGTTGCTTTTATGCACCGGGCTTTTTTATTAATTTTGGTAAGTTGAGTAATCACTCTCGCATACTGAAAAAGGGTAAAGAGGAAATCCCCTTTAACCCCGTTTAGCTATGGGTTTCTCTTGTGTGTAAACGCAATTCTTGAGAATTGATGTCTGCTCTGTTATTTTAGTACATATGTACTGCTAAAGCAATAGCAATTTTTATGTTCTTGTGTGGCATGATGAAAACCTTTGCTGTAGAATAAATACACCAAATTGCTTGACTTCTTCTAGTACTAAAAAAATGCCGATCTATAAACAGCGCTATGCAGACAACTGGCAGGAGATAGCACGGCAAGTGAAAGAAGCTGCTGAATGGAAATGCCAGCATTGTGGACAACAATGCTTGCGTCCTGGAGAGAAGCCACAAGGGATGTCACGAAAAGAGTGGACGATGCTCACGCTAGCGGTTCATCATTCTAATTTCACACCTGAGGATAATCGCAGAGAAAATCTCATACCTCTTTGTAGTCCATGTCACATCAAGCGACATGCAAGAGGACGGTCGAACACTTCGCCAGGGCAGTTAGAATTGCCATTGTAGATTTAGGGTCTCGTGATGATTGTGGCGATTGCATGATTGCACTGGCCCCTTGGGCCAATCAGCTTCGCTGCTGGGCTTTGCCCAATCGCACTTCGTGCAGTGCTATGTAGGGCAATCACGCGGATCTCACTGAACCCTGCCTGGGCGATTGACCCTTTGGGTCAGTGCCAGAGGCAATCGCCTGAAAATATTCATCCCAACTATAAAGAAAAAAATTAATAGATCTAAGTATTAATCCTCAGAATTTCCTCAGAATTAACAAATACTGTATAAAGTTAGTATTAAGCATATACTACATTTCTTATAGTCGCTAAGTATCCTGACAAATCAGTCGTTATTGATATTTGACCAGAGTGTCAGCAATCTACGAAATCGCTTGATAAATGAGGTAATTAGGCGCTATAGCAAATTAAAGAAGTTAGCATCAACCTGTAGTCGCCTTATAAAAAGCTAGTAGAAGAATTGATAGCGAGTGCGTATATCACAGTCGATATATCACAGCCGATAGATTTCATGTGATGAAACAGGTTACTAATAAACTGGATACTGCACGTAAGGCAGAAAAAAAGTGGCAATGCTTTTATTAGAAGAAGGGAGAGCGTTATGGACACATACAAAACGGCTGCTTCAACAGGGTTCGATGTGCTTGTTAACCAGTACAAAACGCCCAACATTTTCGACGGAAATTTTTGGTTTGCCGGGAACACACTACGTACTTGTCTTAGCTACTTGATTGTGACACAACAGACAGATACTCAAGGGATCTTGACAGCCGCCTACCAAATTTATCTAGACCTATTCCGTAATCCTGGTTGGTGGCGCGACGATTACGGCTGGTGGGGCAATGCTTTCATTATAGCTATTAACAATCGACAGCGGCTTGGATATCAAGGCTCATCTTACGATGGTTTGTTCCAGAATCTTCTTGATGCCGCGCAATTTTGCTGGGAGCAACTGGCAGACAACTGGAGCGAGAAACTCTACAACAGCCAGGGGATCGATAACGCTGCTGACAGCGCTGATATTGAGGGGGGTGTTTTCAATACCGACTCCAACGCATCGGTGATGAGCGGCAGGAACTCCGTTACAAATGAGGGATTCTGGATATTATCACAGGGCCTCGCCCAATTGACTGGCGATCCCAAGTATGCGGAAAAGGCTTCTGCCGAGAGTAACTGGTTCCAGCAATGGCTGGCACTTCCCAACAAGCAGCCAGGAAAGATTGGGATACTCAATCAACAGGGGTTAGTATTGGAACGTCCCATGGGAAATAAGACGGATAACGCCTTTTACTGGTCAGGAGATCAAGGCCTCTTTATTAGAGCAATTAGAGCACAACCGATTGCTGGCTCAAATGCCATAGAAATTGCAAATTCTGTGATTACCAACATGACTGATGAGGACAAAATCCTACACGAGTATGTAGGTTTTTTACAATATTGGGAGCTCAGCCCGTTCATCGCTGACTACGCCACCGGAAAAGGCATCTTCATGCGGAACCTGTCAGGACTCAATCAAGAATTTGGTCAATTCACCGACTTTATTAAAAGAAATGCTACCGCTGTTTGGTGTAATAAGTTGCCAGGAAATCAGTTTACATTTAACTGGAATCCTCCGGTTCCTAACCAGGAACCGACGATTCTGCGTGTGGATGGCAAAAGTAATGAGCTATGTGACTTGATCATGCAAACTGCCGGCCAAGATGCACTCAACGCAGCTGTGCTGATAGCGCCCGATGAAGCCATTACGTGCCCACCTCCTCGCTGACTCCACCAGCTACACCCCAGCTACCATAGCGTGGATAGAGCTTGCTTTATCCATGCCTAATCTATACTTTTGCAGTTTTTGCACTTCAGTTATCGATTAACAAGTGTGCTTGAGCTTTTATGTAGTTTTGGTAAGCTCAACCTGTATATGCAACACTACTCTACGTATGACAGAAGTTATGGCGGCGCGCGGATCTGATTGCGCGGATGGGTAGATGTTTTTTAGTGAGTCTTTGAAAAATTGCCGAGATCGCTTACCCTATCAGCATTTCAGCAGTTACATTACCTTGACCCATCCGCACCTCTTATAGAGAAAGGATTTTAGCCATTTCCCCTTGTCAAGGTCATGCTTAAACGTGTATGATGATGCTCATCCGCACTACTGCACCATGAAAAGTAAATATTGCAAGGTTTTCCAACTACCGCAGTTGCAACCAATTTAAAACCCTATTAGGGATTGAAACTATGAGGAAAAATTTAAGCTTGTGACAATGCGCGTTGCAACCAATTTAAAACCCTATTAGGGATTGAAACAAGTCAGATTAATTTAGAAACAGCGATACGCGATCGCCTGTTGCAACCAATTTAAAACCCTATTTATTAGGGATTCAAATCATTAAATGTACGGGCAGCACTTGATAATGTAGAGCACAAATGGGAGTTTTAATATCATAACGAATGGTTCAAGCAGAATAGCGCTCGCACCGAAAGCCATTTTAATATTTGTTACGCTATTAATGTTGAGAGAAGAGAATTATGTAAACGTGTAAATCCTCGTTAAATAGAAGAATTCAAAATTAGCTATATTAGAAGATAGATGAAAATACTCTAATTCTTCATAAGGCATTGAAGAAGGTAGAAATTTTATAGTTATCACAGAAATCAGTCGGAGCGCGTACATTCATTGTGGTTCCAATGCTACTCGCGCCCCTTATACTCCTCAGCTAATCCTTGGGAGGTTGTTAGCTAGACTTAATTTCCTTAGTACACGCTGCTATTATCAACAAAATATAGCCAAGCATAAAAGCTATCCAAGCAGGCCAAACTACATAAGGATGTGTTGCTTTGCTTTGTAAATTTATAGTAAAAGCAATCATTATGGGAACTAGACCCCAAATGATTAAATATAGTTTAGTAATTACTGCGATAGTAACTCCCAATACCGCCACCACTAAAAATGCACTCATTAACCTTTCATTACCGTCTGTAGCCCAATCTGTTCTATCTCCCCACCAGGTTAATATATTTCCTTGTTGAGAAGAGGCACAGGTAAATCTAGTAAGATAAGGGTTTTTCCAGTCAAACTCAAAAAATCCTGCACAATGACCATCAACTGCGGCTGGTAAAAAAATTCCTAACACGCAAATTAGAGCACCTATTATTCCTAAAAGCTGTTTATTTAGCATTGGTAGACCTTCATTGATTTTTGCCTTTGCATTGAAACCAAGTTAACTGATCAGTTTTGTTACAGCCACAAGAAAAACTACTTTTTCTCATCTTCCTTATAGACTTAAGAGCGATCGCTATCCTTAAGAAAACTTCTGCATTAAATAAGCGCTGGTAACTTAGTTTGGGTACTTATCTCTTGTGTATCGTCATTTTCATCGTTATTCCTTTCAATTGTTCTCTTATTGAAAGCAGGGAAAACAAAATTCGGGTATTGCTCAACAGCCTTTTGTAACTCATCAAAAATTGGGGACTCCAATCCAGTCGCAACACACCAGACACGAGCACGAGTCAAAGCTACAAAAGCTTCATTGCGTTTGTGAATCTCCTTCTCATCTGGCTTCCAAGACAAAGGCACAGTTGCATAGTTGAACCTGCAAGCATACACCTTCCAAGCTTCATTTCCTTTGGCACGGAATATAGGGGCTATTGTTACATAGCCATCCATGCGGAAAATATCTTTATTTGTATCAACTCCTGCAATGCAGCTTTTAACTCCATGCCTGTTAAGAGCCATTTTCAGTCTTGCAAAATATTGTTGCTCGTCGTTCCCTGTTGGTCCTGTAATCATAATGTCCCAAGGGTCAAGACCTAGCTTTAAGTCATTTGCGACTTGTTCAGCAATCCATTCTTGTTCTTCATTCTCATTATTGAATGATTGCATTACTAATGGAGAACCGACAGCGCTCTGTAATTCAAAGTCTTTTTGGTCTATTGCATGGGGGCTATTTTTATCAGCACGTGTAATCTTAACAAATTTTCCTGCCTTAACACTGGCATCACTAAAATCACCTTCTAAAACTTCATAACCAAGCACTTCCCACTCTTCTTTTCTAGTGACTCCTTGCAATGGACCTCCTTGACGAAAAAGCCCCATGTTAACTGCATGGGCAGTCATGAGTAAAAGTCGAGGGGTACGATAACAACGGTTAATATTATGAGCTTTAGAGATACCATCCTCATAATTGGGAGGAGTTTTATCACCGCTCTTAAGTTTATACCCTCCTAAATCTACTACTGGTGTGCCATCTGGATTTAGACCAAAAATCGTAATTGGTCTAGGTACGATAAGAGAGCCAATTCCTTGCGCTTCATCATATGCCCAATAAAGGCGTCTAGGGTCAGAAAGTGTACCTCTAGCTAATCGATAGAATGAAGGAGGTAAATCTTGACCCTCATCAATCAGGATTACATCATAAAGAACTGGCAAATTAGTTACTTCTTGTTCTAAACAGTTACAGATATATTCAAAAGCTTCCCCCGGAGAAACAGAGCCAATTTCAGCTTTAACATCATTAACGTTTTTAGGATGTTTACCACTCTTTAATGCCAAACTTCGATAGAAACCTTCTTTATCTCTTGACCCCCAAGCATGTAAAACTTTGAGATTCATCCAGTTAGGCTCTTGGGAAGTCATCTCGCGGTACTGCAGGGCGATTAACTCAGTGATTTGGTCATAAAGTGCTTGAGTGAAGAACACAAAAGCCAGTTTCCAATCTGGATTCCTTGCATGTATTTTAGCAATGCGCTTAGCAAACAAAACCGTCTTACCTGTGCCTGCTAGCCCCCGAATTCGCTGAGGTCCGTTGGGAATTTCAAATGCAACTTTCTGTTGCTGCTGATCTAGTACTTTTAATTGAGATTCAATTGTGCGAATTACCCTGAGTGGGTTATCAGGAGGTGTACCTGTGGGTATTGGACGCGGCGGTTTCGATGGTAGAGTCCCGCCTAAAACCGCTTTCACACTCTCCCACTGCTCATCAGTCATCATCCTTTGAGGATTTTCTTTGTTACCCTCAATGAGCTTGTCTCTAAAAGCTTTTGGCGTCAAATCTTCACTTAGCAGGACTACGCCTTGAGTAGATGGAAAATCGTGAAATCCTCTGTTATGCCATTCATCACGTTTAATAAAAGGAAGTACAACTCGAAAATTAAAAGCTATCAAACCACGAGTTTCCCGTCGCTCGGTCAGCTTATTTCTAATTGCAAACATTTGGTCTTCAGCCTGAGCTACAGGTGTCTCAATTTCTGAGTGCCAGTTTTGCATGCTCCATTCATGACCTTGAATGCTAGTAATGTTACCGATATAGCATCCTTTGCACTCCAGAACCCATAAACCATACTCTCGGTGCAGGATGAGAATGTCAGGTTCTCTGTTGAGCTTTCCACTGCGATAAAAAATAGGGTAGCGATAGAATGCTACCCCAGGCTCATCTTTAAAAGCAGTTTTTAACCTTTCCCAAACTTCTTTTTGTGCTTTGTTTTGGTCGAAGGGCTCATACGGATGAAATTCCATAAAGTATGTATTTTTATACTCAGTATTCTTTTCTGGATCGTATTTGCCCTATTCTTTGTCGTCATCCGAGAAAAACAGTAAATTAGTAAGGGAAGCAAACACCCGAAAAATCACTTATTATTTCTAACTTTCAGCTGATAAATCTTTATAGACGAGTGCTTACTACTCGCTTCGACAAATGGTATTGCTGATGTTGTGGTTGTTGATGGTGGAAAGTGCGATCGCCTAGTAGGCACTCTCCACCATCACATCTTTACGTCCACTGTTGCACGCTATGCACTGCGGGATTTCTAGAGGATGGCGATCGCCATGTCTATATAGTATTGGTACAAACTTTGTTGTAATAATCTTCTATCTTTTTTGCAAACTCAGCATCCATAAATTTAAGTAAAAAGTCTGATATTGATATACAGATGGAATAGACATCTTTTGGGTTAATACCATTAGAATGAGCACACAAGTGACCATGAGCAAATATATGTCGGATTGAAGCTGAGATGTGTGCTACATTTGTACTATTATAACTTCGACAGTCACTTAACTTAAGTTTTAGCTTGTCATTTACTCTTTTATAAAGAAAATTGTAGAATAAACCTTTTTTATCTTTTTCTACAAACTCTTGAATGACTTTTTCTGGATTATAAGCAGCTATGAGAGGATTTAATTTATCTAAATCTAAACCAAACGAGTTAATTTCGTTAAACCGCTCCAAAGCAGAATGTGTCAAGAAGACCAGAAAAAAAGCGTTATATCCAGAAATCGTCTCCTGCGAATAACCTTCGAGATTGATTCCTCTGAAATTTTTAGCAAGCCTCACTCTGCCAGCAAATCGATTAATGTCACCTGTTTTTACTTTAGGATCGAAGCCAATACTAGATGGATCATGATTTAGTCTACGAAGCTGATGAAACTTGTCAAAACTCTTTAATTCCATATCTATTTTCTTTCAAAGAAAAATTAAAAATATAGCTCTGCTACTCTACCAAATCACAAATATACTTTGCTCCCTGATAAATATCAGCTACAAACAACCTCAAGGTTTTAAGAGTAAATCTCATTAGAGATTTCGACCAATACTTGAATGAATCATTAAGATGCTGCAGAGGTGTTTGATATGATACCCACAACTATGACTTGAGTATGGATTAAAGGTTCCTTACGGATTTGACATTTAGCCAGGCTTTATTTAATGCGATCGCCCAGTTGCATCCCAAACACCATTGGAGAGTACCTCCTATGAATCGTTGTGAAGTACTCAAACAAGACAACCATGCCTGTCAATACTGCGGCGCAGCTAACGCTTGACCATATAATTCCTTGCTCAAAAGGCGGGCAGCACGTTATTCAAAATTCCATCGTTTATTTTACGACGTAAAAAATGTGTAAATTTATAGCTAATCCAACCTAGTTTTTACTAGCTTTTTTCGGTAATTCTAATGGCAACCCTAAAGACCTAAAGATTCGCGGACTTCTGGATCATAGTGAGCTTTTTCCCAATTCCTAGCACTTTTGACTTGTTCTAGCGTCAGGTTTTTGGCTTCTTCTAGATAACATTCATCTAGGTCAGAACCCTCGATATTAGCTCCTTCAAAGTTAGTATTATTGCAGAAACAGCCCTTAAGTTTTGTACCTCTGAGGTCTGCATTTGTCAGGTCGGCTCTACAGAGATTTGCATCTCTGAAGTCGGCATCTTTGAGGTTAGCATGGGTAAGGATGCTATCAACAAGGTTTATACTTCTGAGGTCTGCATTACTAAGATCTGCTCCATAGAGGTTGGCTTCTTTTAGATTTCGTCTTCTTAAATTAAGCCCTTGTACACCCTTAGTGATAATTTTCAAAACCAAATCTGATTTCCGATTAAGTTTTGCTTGAGGATCAATGATTACACCATTGAGATTAACTTTAATGAGTATGGTACTACTGAGGTCAGTATCACTGAGGTTAGCATTACTAAAGTTTACATTGTAAAAAGTGGTATGACAGAGATCGGTACTACTGAGGTTAGCGTTACAAAAATTCACATGATAAAAATTGGCCCGACTGAGGTTGGCATTACTGAGGTTAGCACCATTAAGATTAACATCACGGAACTTCGTAGTTTTTAAATTGGCATTGCTAAAGTTAGTATTATAGAGGTTAGCGCCAGTGAACCACGTAGCTTCCAGATTGGCATTACTAAGGTTAGCATGACTGAGATCGACATAATTAAGGTAAGTATGGCTAAGGTCGGCAATACTCAAGTCACGCCCTTGGGCACCACTGGTGATGATTTCCCAAATTAGATACCATTTATGATCAAGCTTTGTCCGGGAGTCAATTATTGAATTGCCAAAGTAGGCATAGCAGAGGTTAGCACCTTTAAGGTCAGCTCCTCTTAGGTCAGCACCACTAAGGTCGGCATATTTAAGGTTAACATTACAAAGGTTGGCATCACTGAAGTTGACACCATTGAGTTTTGTTGCTCTCAAACTTCGACCTTTGAGATTACGTCCTTGGGCACCCTTGTTGACAATTTCCCAAACTAGACGCCATTTATTATCGAGCTTTGTTTGGGAGTCAATTATTGAACTGCTCAACTCAGCATAGCTAAGATCAGCTTCACGAAGGTCAGTCCCACAAAGATTAGCCCCAGTAAGATTGGCACTACTAAGGTTAGTCTCACGAAGATCTGCCTGACAAAGATTGGTGTTACCAAGATTAGCACTGCTCAGATCTGCCTGACGAAGATTAGTATTGCTCAAGTTAGCACTGCTCAGGTCTGCCTGACGAAGATTAGTATTGCTAAGGTCGGCTTTACTGAAGTTTTTGCTTCTCCCTCCTTGATTAATAATTTCTTGGATGAGAGATAATTTTTCAATACATCCCTGCTTGGACGTAGTAGTATTTATTTGTTTAACTTTTAAAGCTTTTTCTTTATCCATTTCTCCCTCAATAAAAAGGTCTACAACATCGGTCAAGAAATAATGGTTGACAAGAAAAACATAATCATTCTATATTGAACTTCATAGTCTTATAAAATTATGCAATAATAGGATTTTATGTCGTTAAACTACAATACTAAATTCACTACTTTACTTCTCTAATCTGTTATTAGAATGATGAGATAAAGTCTTAATAAGAAGGAATGCGATCGCAATTCCAATGAGAGGCAAAATCTATAACACGACCAGTTGATTAGGTTGAGTAATTTTTAATTCAAAATTTCCCTTACTTACCTCTCTAGGTGTTACACTCACAACTCTGATATTTTTAGCTTGTAGAGCAAGTGGGTTGGAAGCACCTAAAACTTGATTGAGAATTTTTCGAGGAATATAAACTAAATAAATTTTGTTATCTGTTCCTGATAGATTAAATTGATCAGTGTTACTATCTTTGCGGCTCCATCCATTAATCCGTCCTTCTATGGTCTTAGACTCAGACAAATGACTAGTTTTGGTTGAACCATGAGAGCAGTAAAAATCAACAGGGTTATGCTTAAAATCTGCACATCTTAAAACTTCCTCTGCTCTTTGGGAGATTTTAATAAAATATGAGTAGTCAGGCTCTGGTCCTGCATCATAGTTAGCTTGATGTTTAATGTCAACAGGAGCATCAAGAATAACTTTTTTAAGAGTTTCGCGGTCTAAATCAGAAAGATTGGGTGATAGGTAAACACTCGATCCAGGAATAGAACGGCTTATATGAATAACTCTGAAAGTTTTATCATCTTTTACATTATCATAGGCAACAGCTCCTACATCAGCCTCTCCAGTCTTTACCATTGCCACAATTTTTTGACTTCGATGCCCCATATCTACATTTAAGGTCCTACCGAATAAATCATAAGCTGGCATATAAAAACTAGATGCAGAATTGAAGCCTCCTAAAGCAATAGTAGTTTTGGCTTTCAAATCATTAAGAGATTGAATAGAGCTATTAGATTTTACAAATAAAGCTGCTTGATAGTAAGGCGGCTTATCAGGAAACATCTGAGCTGCAAAAGTGTACCCATTTTCTTTAGCTACTACAGAAAGCATGGGAGACAGGGTAAAGGCAATATCCCACTCTTTACGCATTAGGCGATTTTTCACTTTTTCATAAGGAATAAAACCACCACCATCAATTGTTACTTGCACTTTATTATCAAACTGAGAACGTAAATAATTTGCTAAGCTGTTATATTTACTAGGGTCTCCTAAAATCCCAATTGTCAATGAGCTTATCTGTAATTTTTTCTTGGAGCTGCTTTCTGAACTCACGGGAACAGCAGGTTTCAAAAAAATAGAAATTATTCCGCCTAAAATCGAGATACTTATAACAGATGCTATACTAAAAATTACTATATTTTTGTGCTTTGATTTTAGTTTAGGCATAAAAATTTATGGATTAAGTATATTATTAAAGTTATGCTGTAACAACTTTTGCGAGTTGCTCGTGAGTTATATGACTTGAATTGTGAGCCTGAACATAAGTGTCTAAGGATTGAATTATCCCCAGTAAATTATTTAGGGTAGTGACTCGATAATATCCACTGATATTAGATTGAATATCAGAAGCAATTCTAGCTTCAGAAGGAAAGACAACAACACCATAGACACGTACATTGTTGATTTGAGATTTAGATAGACCATAACTTTGAATTATATGATGATTACTAAGACGAGAGCGAATAGCATTCGCATAGGTTGTAACTTGCTGATAAGGATTTATTCCCCAAGAACAATTAATTAATTTTCTCTTACTTCCTGCTCGATTTATCCAAGCCTTGTTACGTGGATCTCCTGCTGTCTCAATTATTCCTTTATAAGACTTTACTTCTAAAGTAATAATGTAGTTATTCATAATCACTAAAAAATCTACGAATTTACTTTTATCTCCTCCTGTTGCTGCATCAAATTGAGTAAGTATTTCTTTTTGAAGTAAATTATTTTGCAAGCAACCTAAAACTGTTTGCTCAAATGTATTGAGTGGATGCCTACCTGTCTCTTCTTTAAGCCTTTCCATTTCTTCATTAAAATCTGCTATCTGCCGATTTGCTGTTTCAGCCCTTTGATGAGATTCCTGCTCTCGTTGCTGAGATTCTGTTAGTGTACGTTCTAAAATTTGTATTTGTCTATTTAACCGCTCTTGAACCCTATCTTTAGAAACTAACTGATTTTCTAGATTAGCTATTGTTTTTTTAGACTTGTTCTCGTTATTACGAAAATTTTGTAACTCTAACTCAGCCAATAATTTAGATTTCCTAATTTCTTCTATTTGATTTTGGAGTAATTGATATGATCTACCTTGTTGTCTAGCTTCTGCCAGTCTATTTTGAAAAAATTGTAACTGTTGGTTTAATATCTGAATTTGATTCTGTTCTTCTTGTTGCTTTTGTCTAGCAGATTCAGCATCTTTTTTAGCACTTTCTAGTTCAGCTTGTATATTTGGTGAATTTGTGACAGCAGGCATTGATTGCATCACGCTTCTTAGTTCGAGAATTTCCTGCTGTAATCTCTGATTTTGACGGCAAAGATCTTCAAATTGATTAATTGAGTTTAAGCGTTCTTGTTTTATTTCTTCTTGTAACCATTCAAGTTCACTAATTCTATCATCTAACCTAATTTGTAATACCTCATTTTGCTCACTAAGCTCCTTTTCTCTTTCTGCCGCTATTTCTCGTTGAACACGCTTTTTATAAAGAAGATATTCCCAAATACTCCAAACAGCAATTCCACCTGCAAAGCAAGCAAGTATAGTTACACTGTACGTTTTAGCTCGACTACTTTCAGAGATAGGATTACGAAGCCATTTCCAAAAATCATCTTGAAAATTTGGTTTAATACCCCTGACATAGTATACTCTACCAATAACCCGTCCCCTGCTTGTAAAGTTAGTGGCAGTACGTTCAGTAGCACGAGGATCACTATAATTCCATTGAGTAAATAAGGGAGGAGGGTCTAATAATAAATCGTAAGGGTAAGTTTGTAATATTTTTGGATTAAGAGCCTTTGACCAAGAATGATGACTAGATTTCTTTCCAGAAAAAGCAATTACTTTCTGTCCACTAGGGTCTGTCACAACTAACCCAAACAAACTGTAATTGCTATCTAATGTACGTTGTAGTTCTTTTGGCTGATTTTGAATAATTGTGTATGAGAGTTTTGTTGGTAGAGTGTGAGACAGTACGTTAAAATCAACAGTTTGAACACGAAATATTATCGTATTCCAATAGTTGTTATAGCCTTCAAAAATTGCTAATCCACCAATACCACAAGTAACTATCCCTACTGAAGC
>Ga0209062_1005255_pt1 | contig 12709 bp, 14 predicted proteins | sample Coa_R2_2_FD_187158 | JGI IMG/M metagenome (GOLD analysis project Ga0209062, IMG submission 187158) | Surface soil microbial communities from Centralia Pennsylvania, which are recovering from an underground coalmine fire - Coalmine... | ecosystem: Environmental > Terrestrial > Soil > Unclassified... | reverse complement strand
GGGATGAACGGACGCAGTTTCGCCGGCACCGGCTTGGCCCCCTTCGCGAATGGTATGCCGCGGTTTCCACGTCGTATGCGTGCCCGTCGAACCCTAGGAAGCCGTCGCCCGTCGCGCCGAACAGAGCAAATCCGCCCTTGGTCGTTGATGTGAATGCCGTACTGCCCGGCGCGATTTCCCGCCAGCTTATCAAGCCGGTTGCCCGGCGGCGCCCGCAGGTCTTCCAGGCGCAGCGCTGCGTGCAGCATCGCGAGCTTGCGTTGCGCTTGGCGCTCGATGGCCCCAAATTGTCTGACGCGCTCCCGGTGGAACAGCCGTTCGGTCTCAAAGGATCGGAACGACTGGGTCAAGACCGTACCCTATATCGACGTCTCTGGGCACGGGGCACAGTCGCCCCGCCGGCCGTGCCCCGCCGGGTTTGGGCTCCTTAAGTCACCTTATGGTCCTAGTCCTTGGAGCCGCTCTGCCTACCCGAGCCAGGGCGTTACGGCCGGGTCCGCGGCGGGCGGCAGGACGGCGCGGTGCGGCGGGGGCGGTGGGCGGGCTGGGCTTTGCGGCGGGGCTTGACATTGCTTTGGTACCGCCCGGACGGCGATCATGCTGCCCCTGCTGGGGGTAGAGGGATGCAGGGATCGTTTTCTGGCGTCATTATCGTCGTCCTTACCCGCGCGCATGTCACTCGCTTCCGCAGTCTTCGAACGCTTTTCTAACTGCCGGGCAAATCCTTGACCGGATCGCGTGTGCGCGCGAGGGTAGCGGACCGGCCGCGGCCGCGACGTCGTTGCCGAACCGGACCATTTCGGTTGTGTTGCTCCGATAATTTGCCGTCCCTAAAGTCGACTTCCTTACGGATTGAACCTCTGCTTGAAGTGATTCAGGCGTTCGGGGCTTGTGTTCGCAACCAGGATTGACGAAGGTTGTATTCTTCGCCTGAGGCCAGGCGGCCAGACATGCAGCGACGAGCAGCAGTATTCAAGCACGATTCATTCGCTGTTCCATGAATGGCTTACTGTTTGCCCGATGGTTGTGGATTGGCGTTCCAGGATTCGAGCGCAACCTTCCAAGAGCCGTCATGCTGCCGCTTCAGGATCAACAGGATCTTTCCATTGCCCTCGAACGACTTCTTCGGGGGTGGGAAGTCGATCTTCTGCCGATTGATGCCCCATTCGTAGGCGAGGTCTCCGTGAATCTGAATATCCTGCCACTCCACCGTACAGTGCTGCATCTTCGCGCCCGCGAGCTGCGGAGTTAAGCTATCGAGCCATGCGGAGATCTTCGCCTTTCCCACCATGGGCTCTAATCCAGGGAGCAAATCCACGCCATCATCCGTCCACAATGCCGCATCGGCCTTGTGATCCATTCGTTGGCATGCCGAAATGAATTCCTGATTGAATGCGTCCAGGGACTTTCGCGCCTCTACCTGTCCGCCCTGCCCAGATGCTTCCGCAGCCGGTGCCGAATGCAATCCCAACTTCTCCGCCAGCCACTGGCCCCTGTCTGCCAGCGCCGTCGGATCGTTCAACTCGTGGTTCGCGAAGTACCACCTCTGCTGCTTCGGATTTCCAGCCGCCGCAAAGTAGCGATCGGCGGCACTCCGCGCAACGAAGGTGTCCTTGGCCGCGAATTGCATCAAGATCGACGCTGGGGACGAATGCGTAATGAACCGCACGGGGGCGATTGCGGAAACGACATCAACGTAATGTTGCACCTGCTGCGCGGTGAATTTCGCTTTGACCTGTTCGCTGATACTGTCCATATCTTTGGCGCCGCTAGGCGAGAAATCCGCCACATCAGGAAGACCCGCGATCAGCACAAATGTCCTGATGCGCTTTTCCACCCCGGCGAGGACTCCGCCCCAGGTGGCACCGTGGCTGTGGCCGACAAACCCAATCCGCTTCGGGTCTACGTCGTCGCGCGACGCCAGGACATCGAAGGCGCGACGCAGATCAATAACCGTCTGAACGTAGATGTCACGGTCGATTTGTGGATGAGTGATATGGCCGCCCTCGTCCTCCGTCTTCCACGGTTCCGGCCTCAGCCAAGGAGCGTCAATCGAGATTGAGACGGCCCCGGATTTGGCCAGGGACAGCATTTCCGGCAAGAACTCGGAGCGGTCGCCGAAGCCCCAATGTTGGAAAACTACGCCCGCGAATGGGCCGCTCCCCGAGGGAATGACGATGTAGGCAGGAACACGCCCCTTGACTGGGCTGGCGTAGGTGATGTCGTGGACCGAGGCCCCGTCATGCTCCTCGACGGAGAGCTCCTGGACATCAAGAGGCGCCGTTCGGGAATACTCGAACAACTTCGCCACTTCGGGTGGGATCGTCACGGGCTGCGGCGTTGCAGCGTAAGGAGGTTGGGGCCTAACGGACGCCAGGGCCAACAGTCCCGCCAGAAGCGGGGCAAAAGCCACGAGTTGCACATTTTTACCCATCGAGAGCGACCATCTTGGTTAAAGGAGGATTGGTTCCAGGCGAGGCTGGACCGCCGGTGTTTTTTGTCGTTCATTTTGCGTATTCAAGATCGAGCGAGACCCGCATCCACCCGACGGCACGACGCCGAAGATCGAACAGTCACCCGCCCATCGTGCAAAAAGTTCGCCGACGGCTCGCGCTAGCGCACTAATGTCCCGGGCAACCATTTTGGGTCAAGCTGCAACAATTCTCAAAAGGCGACCACACTCGCCACAGTCACCTAAACCTCGGTGCTTGAGGCGCAAGGACCACGCCGCGCTGCAGACGCCATTCTCGGCGATTTGTTAGCGCCTCCCCTCGGGTCGTCATATATCCTTGACCTTGTACTATAGTATAGGGTCAAGGATAAAAGCAATGCAGATCGGAGAGCTTGCTCGCGCCGCCGGCGTGAACATCCAGACGATTCGGTTCTACGAAAGAGAAAAGCTACTTCGGGTGCCTCCGCGGACGCCTTCCGGGTATCGGGACTATGCCGCGGCAGACCTCGATCGCGTGTTGTTTATCCGCCGTAATCACGAGATCGGATTCACGTTGGCGGAAATCCGGCAACTTCTTGACCTGCATGGCGCGATGGAAGCGATGCCCCGCCCCTTTCGCCGCAAGCCGGACCAGGTAAAACACATCATTACGCTTGGGCGGGAGCGAATCGCGCGGATCAGCGAGAAGATCCGCGCGCTACAGACGATGAAGCGCCAGTTGCAATTCGTGGTCCGCCATCTGGAAGAATCAGTCCCCACTACCTGCCCCGTTGCTGCGCAGAATCGCGGTCCGCAGCGTCGCGCCAGCCGGGCCGCGACCTGTCCGGGTCACCGGAAATGACCCCCAGCCAAAGTTTTTCTTGACCTTATACCTAGGTGCATGCCTTACGTTGACTGACGTGGGGACCATGCTGAACGACCGCTGAACGGCGTCAGCCAGGCGCAGCGCGTACAGCTGGCGCTCTGAACCATGCCGGTCATCATGCGACGAAAAGCAATCGGATTTGCACTGCTCGAGGTCGCCGCTGCAGTCGGTGTCCTGGTGTTCGGAGCCGTAGATGTCTCCAATGACTCTGACTCGTCGCGAGCGGAACGATGGTTAGCGTCGGGTTTGTTCGATATGAAGCTTCGCGCCCAACGTCCACCCCAAACGGCTCGCGGGTTTATCACCAGCGACGTTGACCTGGAAAACGCCGGCGGCCATTGCGAGCAGATGTGCTCGTTTTGTCACGGGGCCGCGAGAGGAAAGATGGCGCCCTTGGCGAAAAGGCTGTCGCCGCGCTCCCCGCAATTCGTCATCGGGCCGTCACGAAATTCGACATGGAAGGATGCGTACGTCATCAAGCACGGAATTCGCTGGACGGGATGCCCTCATTGCCAGCTTGATCCCAAGCAGATGCCTGGCGCTCGGCGCTGTACGTGGAAGGGCAGACTCGGCCAAGGGAGTAGATGCAGATCAGCAGTCACAGAAAGGAGAGAATATGAAGCTCAAACACTTAGTCGCCCTGCTATGTTTCGCCGCGGTTGCAGCACTCGGGGCGGTACACGGGAACTTCGCCGGAACCTGGGTGTTCAACCCGGCGAAAAGCAAAAACGTGGGGATGATGGCGCAAATGAAGATCGTAGAGACGATCGAGCAGTCAGGCACTGCGCTGGACGTGACCAACCACACATCGTTTCAGGGCAGGGATGACGAGAGCAGGACTCATTACGACCTCACCGGAACACCGGCGACGAATGAAACCCCAATGGGAGGTCCTGCGCAGACGGTCAGCAAATGGCAGGGCTCAAAGCTGGTCACGATCTGGACGAGCGAGAGCGCGGTGGCCGGAGGCCCCAAGGTTGTCCGCACGGAAACCCGATCGCTGTCGCCAGACGGCAGGACGATGACAGTCGAGTCTGTTCGCGCCTCCAATCCCGCGATGGTCATGGTCTTCGAGAAGAAGTAGAAGGGGCTATGGCACGAACAGCGATTGCGGTTCTCCTGCTGCTCGCTGGCGGGGGCGTCGTAACGGGATTCTACGTTGTGCGTGCGGAACGACGACGCCCCCCACCGGCGGCAACGCGCACGATCCGTCCAGAGCGGCGCATGGTAGCCACTACCGTCGATGCGACGGGCACCGTGCGGCTCCGTGTTGGCTCTGAAGTCCGAGTGGGCTCGCAGGTTTCCGGCATTGTGAAAAAGCTCAACGTGACCGTCGGCTCGCACGTAAAGTCCGGTGATTTGATTGCAGAGATTGATGACACACCGATCGAAGCTCGCCTGGCACAGGCAAAAGCCCAGGCGGAGTTGGACCGGGTCACCATGGAGCGGGCCAGGGTCGATTCCGAACGCGCGACGAAGTTGGGATCGCTGGGCCTGATTCCCCTGCAGCAACAGCAGGATCTCCAACTGGCATTCCAGGAAGCAAAGGCGAAATATGAAAAATCGCTGCGCGACCGAGACCTGGTCAAAGTGGACCTGGGCTATGCACAGATTCGCGCTCCGATCAGCGGGATTGTCGCCTCCGTTTCGACCCAGGAAGGCGAGACGGTAGCCGCTTCGTTTACGGCGCCAACATTTGTCACCATCATTGGCGACCATGCGCTGCAGCTCGTCGCCATGGTGGATGAAACCGATATCGCGAACGTAAGGCGCGGCAATCCAGTGGCTTTCACCGTCGATGCCTATCCGTCCCGCGAGTTCACCGGCACTGTGGAAAGCGTCGCACCCAAGGGGACGATTGTCTCGGGCGTAGTGAATTACGAGGTCACTATCGACATCGGTAAGGATGCCGATCTGCTCAAGCCTGATATGACCGCCAACGTCTCGATTGAAACGGCTCAACACGAGGGGTTGCTGGTGCCCTCGGAGGCGGTGCAGCACGACGGAGAGCAGGCATTTGTGTACGTTCCGTCACGCGAGGGACCGGAGCGCAAGCCGGTCGTTACCGGGACCAACAACGGCAGCCTGACCGAGATCAAGAAGGGGATTTCGGCCAATCAAGAAATCATTTTGAAGCCGGCGTCTAGTTCGCCGGGCGAGTGAACTTCCATGATTGAAGCTGACAATATCTGCAAGACCTATACCCGCGGCGACAAAGGCGTGGTGGAAGTTTTGCGAAAAGTGACATTTTCCATCGCGGCAGGAGAATTCGTAGCCGTCCGCGGCGCTTCCGGATCCGGCAAATCCACGCTACTCAATATTCTTGGCTGCCTCGACGGTCCAACTTCCGGCCACTATCGTTTGGACGGGGAGGACGTAGCACATTACTCGGACAAGCATTTGTCACGAATTCGCAACGCCAGGATCGGATTCATCTTCCAGGCCTTCAACCTGTTGCCGCGCACGACAGCCTTGGAGAACGTGGAAATTCCCATGGTCTATGGAAACGGGCGGGTGGATCGCCAGCGCGCTTTGTCCGCTTTGCAGCACGTCGGACTGAAGGACCGCGCCCATCATTTCGCAACAGAACTCTCTGGCGGAGAGCAGCAGCGCGTCGCGGTCGCGCGCGCCCTCATCAATGACCCGGCTTTCATTCTCGCCGACGAGCCGACGGGAAACCTCGACGCCAACGCCGGTCGAGAGGTGATGACTCTGTTGCAGGATTTGAATCGGGAAGGCCGGACCATCCTGCTGGTCACGCACGATGACGCGGTGGCACGCTACGCCTCCAGGGAACTGCTGCTCCGTGACGGAAAGATCGCCTTGGATCGGACCGGTCTTCCCACTCCGGGACGGCCTGCAATCGGAGGTCGGGGATGAAGATCCTCAAGATTTTCTCTCAGGCGGCACGCTGCATGCGTCGTTATGCCGTGCGAACTGCGCTCATGATGCTCGGGGTCATTGTCGGCATCGCCTCGCTCGCCGTCCTTTCCTCCGTGGGTGAAGCCGCGAAGCAGGAAACAATGCAGCGCTTCAAGAACATGCTCGGCACCTTCGACAGCATCATGGTTCGTCCGGGAGGAGGACGTTCACGCGGTATGCCGACCCTGGTGAGTGTTCCGCCCACGCTACGTTTCGAAGATGCCAGCGCCATCGCGGCCGAAGTGCCCGAGATCAAGGCGGTGGCGGAGATGCAGAGCGCTTTCGATATTGACCTCAAGTATCGCGACAAAGCTGCGTCTCCGGCGGTGTTTGGGGTTAGCGCCAATTGGCTGGCGCTGCGCTCGGACGAAGTCGCCGACGGCAGCTTTTTCACCGAGGATCAGGACGCGGCGCTGGCGCGGGTCGCTGTGATAGGCACGGATGTGCGCGAAGAGTTGTTTGCCGGTGAAGACCCGCTCGGTAAGACCCTGCGGATCGCCGATGTTCCTTTCCGGGTCATCGGGTTATTGAAGTCTCGTGGGGCAGGTCCAGCCGGCGGCAGTCTCGATAACGTGGTGCTGATCCCGGTCCATACTGCGTCGCGCCGTTTGTTCAATCGAGACTATGTCACCATGCTGATCGCGCAGCTGAAAGATCCGGGCAGGAGCAACGAGGCTACCGATAAAATCGCTGCGCTCCTGCGCCAGCGCCATCACATCCAGCCGCCGGCGCTCGATGATTTCGCGATCACCAATCCTGCCGCCACCATGTCCCGCGTCACGCAGGCGGGCAGCACGCTGAGAAAGATTCTGACCGGTGTGGCAATCATGGCGCTGCTCCTAGGCGGGCTGGTCATCATGGGTTTAATGTCCATCGCCGTATCGGAACGAACCAAGGAGATCGGCGTTCGCCGTTCCGTCGGAGCCGGGCGCGCCGATATCATCGCCCAGTTCTTGTTCGAGGCTGCCTGCGTTGCGCTCGCCGGCGGAATCATCGGAGTCGGGATCGGGATTGGAGGGATGCAGGTGGCGAGTCGCATTCAGAAGCTGCCGCCAATGCTGGTGTGGCAACCCTTCGCTGCGGCCATTCTGCTCTCGGTGTTGATCGGAATCGTGTTTGGCACGTATCCCGCCTGGAAAGCGTCTCGCGTGGACCCGATCCAGGCGCTGCGATCGTAGGTGGCAGGTGCGGTACTGGCACATTGTTTTCCGGTCGCTCCTGCTGATGTATCGCTATCCTCTTCGGTCCGCTTTGTTGATGCTAAGCGCCGCCTTAGGGGTGAGCGGTGTCGTATGCTCCGTCAACTACGGGGCGAGCGGTACGAAGCAGGTACTTGATCAAATCCGACGTTTAGGAACTAACGTCCTCATGGTCACGCCCGCGCAGAGCCGCAGTGTGGCGGGTCGTGCACGCACCGGCGCCCCGGTTACAACTCTGGTGGAGCGTGATTACGCAGCGATCCGTCGGGACGTGCGAACCAGGACAAGGTCGTCGGCGCTGGTTACGCAAAGCTTTTGGATCAAGGTCGGAGATCTGTCCAAGAATGCGGTAGTTGTTGGCTGCGATCCCGACTATTTCGGAATCATAAACTGGCGGGTCGCCTCCGGCGAGCGGTTCCACGCTGACCAGGAGCGCACGGTCGCACGAGTGGCCTTGCTGGGCCGCACGGTCGCCATGGACTTATTCGGCGCGTCCGACCCGGTGGGACGACGGATGATGATCAATCGAGTGCCGTTCACCGTGATTGGCGTTCTCTCCGAACGCGGCCAGGGTCTCGATATCAGCAACGAGGACGATCAGGTTTATGTTCCGCTCACCACCGCGATGCGGCGCCTGATGAACCTGGACCACTATTCCGGTATCGTGGTCGAGATCAGTTCCCTGGGAATCATGGATCAAGCTGCCGACCGAATCCGCGCGCTCCTCCATCAATTGCACCACATTCAGCGCAATCAGCCCGACGACTTTGAGATTCAAAATCAGAAGACTCTACTGGATACCCAGATTGCAGCCGCCGACCGGCTACGCTTTTTCCTGCAATGGATTGCTGCAAGCGCTTTGCTGGTCTCCGGCCTAGGCATTGTTGCCATCACCTGGATTGCGGTGAAGGAGCGCACCCACGAAATCGGTACCCGCAGGGCCTTGGGCGCAACTGCGAGCGATATCTTTCTCCAGATTCAATGCGAGACGGGGACTCTGGCGGTGTCAGGCGGATTGCTCGGCGTCGCGGCTGCCTGGCCGATCTCTCGACTGATCTGCCGGTCCGTGGGGCTGCCGTTCGTATACGAGCGCGACGCAGCTTTGCTGGCGTTTTCCGCGGCCGCGGGATTGAATTATGTTTTCTCCTTGCTGCCTTCGCGCAAGGCCGCATCGCTCAGCCCGGTCGAGGCGCTTCGGTATGAATGAGGGCTGTGCCACAATCAGGGGCTTTGCCATGGAACCGTCTCTTAGCGTCTTCCGCCAAGCTCTAATCGCGTTGGTTGCCACGCCGGAGGTTGCCTACGTGGCAGCACTGCGAACGACTATGCTGAATCGCATGTACCACCGACAGCTCTCGGTCTATCCTCGACTGCTCGACGCTTCCCTACCGGTCGTGTACGGGCCAACGGCATACGTGAATCCGTGCGCCTGAAATACAGGAGTCGGTGCTGGGGGCTGTCGCCCGCAAGTGACGGTTTCGCGAACCAGTTCGTGATGAGCATTGGAACCGCAATCTACGATATCTCCTTGGTACATAAGAAAGGACTGCTACTGAATGCAATACTATCTTTATCGGCTAATCCCGCCCAGGCGCACATTTCCGGCGGACATGAGTGCTGACGAATCTGCGGCGATGAAGGAGCACGTCGCGTATTGGACTGACCTGGCGAAGAAGGGAACGGCGGTTGTGTTCGGGCCAGTGGCAGATCCGGCGGGGGCGTGGGGCGTGGCAATCGTCGAGGCCGAGACGGCGGAACCTATTCTGGCAATCGCAGAGTCCGATCCGTTAATCAAGCGCAGATTGGGATTCCGGAGCGAAGTATTTCCGATGCCCAATGCCATTCTACGCGAGCGGATTGCGGACTGAGCCCGGGTACGCCGGCGCATCTCATCAAAGCCGCCTGCTGACGTTGACGGGACCATCCGATGTCCGCGGCGCGCGGTTCAGGGTTGGGGGTTCGCAGTTAAGGAGAGAACTGAATGCGCCGATCAGATTTAGCGCAGGCAGCAGTTGTAACAGCGATCGCGAGCGGGTGCGCATCACTTGTGGCGGCTCATCTTGCAAAGTCTGCCCGTCGAGCGGACCGCCTCGAAACCCAGTCACTCACAATCGTGGATGAGACAAATCATCCAGTTGCCGTTCTGTCTTCCAACTCCCCCGGCCTCGTCCTCTTTGACAAGGAGCGAAGGAAGCGGGCGGATCTGTTCCTCGAACCGAACGGCACGCCGGATCTGTATCTTTACGACGCTGCCGGCAAACCTCGCGCCGCGTTTGATCTGTACGACTCCGGCGCTCCGAATGTTGAATTGGTTGGACCCTCGGGAGGCGTGAAACAGCCGAGTCTGCTCCTTGAGTACGTCAAAGAGGGAGAAGTCCGGCTCGCATTCCACGATTTTCACAACCAGAAAATCACGGGTTCGCTGGAGTTCCGCATGGGGGTGGCAGGGCCGGTCCTGGAGTTAACGGACGGCTTCGGCAAGACTATATGGAGCACCGCGACATGCCATTGACAAGATTCGCTCGCCGTCGCGGGCATGATTGCTGAAACTCGGAGGCCCGATGCCTAGGCGAAGGACAGTTTAGAGTAAAGTCCCGATTCTGTTGCGGCCTGAGGCATCGGATGATTCCGGAGATCCCGCCGCGTTGAAATCCCGTTATGCTGGTAAGCTTCAGGAGAGCCAAGCGAAGCGTGTCCTTGGAACAGACGCCGGCACGAATCGATTCGAGCACCCGAGATCGCACCACCACCGCCATCATTCTTGCCTTCGCTGCCGCCACTGTCCTGGCGCACTGGGTATTCGGAAACCGCTACGGCTTTCAGCGTGACGAACTGCAGACGCTGGATGACGCCCGCCACCTCGCCTGGGGGTACGTGGCGTATCCCTCGTTGACGCCGTTATTCGGGCGGCTCTCGCTCACTCTCTTCGGCAATTCACTGCGAGGATTTCGCTGCTTCGCCTCGCTGGCATTGGCGGCTGCGCTTCTGATTTCAGGGCTCATGGCGCGGCGACTCGGTGGCCGTCGCGGCGCCCAATTGCTGACAGCCTTTGCCGTTATGCCGGCCGCAATCGGCGCGGGAATGCTGATGCAATACGTAGCGTTCGACTATCTATGCTGGGTACTTACAGCGTATTTTGTTGTGCGCCTGCTTACATCCGCCGATCCCCGCTGGTGGCTCGCTATCGGGGCCGCCATCGGCTGCGGCATGGAAGCCAAGTACACCATGGGCTTTTTTGCCTTGGGCGTAGCCGCAGGTACGCTGCTCACTGACGCCCGGGGATATCTCCGCAGCAAGTGGCTATGGATGGGCGTGGCGGTTTCCATTCTGCTCTTCCTGCCGAACCTTGCCTGGCAAGCGCGTCACGGGTTCGTGTCATTGGATTTTCTCCGCCATATTCACGCCCGCGATGTTCGCTTGGGACGGACGAAGGGCTTCCTGCCCTTTCAGTTCAAGATGACTCTCCTCGCGGCGCCTCTGTGGATCGCCGGACTTTGGTTTTGCTTATTCTCGCGCGAAGGCAAACGCTTCCGCCTGCTGGGGTGGATGTACGTGGTCCCGTTGCTGCTTTTTGTGGCCGCCAAGGGCCGCGGCTACTATCTCCAACCGGCATATCCCATGCTCTATGCAGCCGGAGCGGTCTGGTGCGAGCAGGGCCTCCAAAGGCTCTCCTCGGCGTGGAAAGGCATCGTGCGCACTGCGGCGTGGGTTGCGCTGGCCGCCGACATCGTCCTGGTAAGCGCCTTGTTTCTTCCCATTGCACCCATCGGTTCGCCGTGGTTCCACTGGGCGAGCAGCATCAATGGAGATCTGCCGGAGGAAATTGGCTGGCCGGAACTGGTGCGCGAAGTGGCGCGTATTCGCGACTCGCTGCCGCTACAAGATCGCGCCCGTCTCGGCATCCTGGGAACGAATTACGGGGAGGCCGGCGCGGTGAACCTCTATGGCCCGGAATACGGCTTGCCGCGCGCAATTAGCGGCGTGAATTCATTCTGGTACCGCGGCTACGGAGACCCGCCGCCGCAGATTCTCATCGTGCTCGGACTCCCCCAGAGAGAAATGCAACGCCGCTTCCAATCTTGCGAACTCGCCGGCCACACGCCGCGCATTGACGACGTTCGCAACGAAGAGGCCGAAGACCATTCCGACATATTCGTTTGCCGCGGCCTGAAGGAGAGCTGGCCGTCCTTCTGGAGCGACTTCCATTACTATGGCTAATAAGCTGGGTTCCGTTGCGCCGAGATGAACCCCCAACCAAAGCTCAGCCGTTGCCTTCGCTCCCGATAAGGCTCTAGCGAAACAGACTCGGCGATCTCAATGTGCGGCTTCGTAATTTTGGAATGGTCTTGTGAGCCGGTAATGAGAACCTCAGCACGTCCGCTCGTGGCTCTCATCCGAGGCTCTGACTGACATTTAATGGATCCCATGTTCTGCGAGGAATTTCTCGACCTCGCGGCGCCATGCCTCTGGCTCCTGGTAGCACATCTGGTGACCGGCGTTGGGGAATACAATCGCTTGGCTGTGCGGAAGCAGCCGCCCTAGTTCCTGCGTGATCAGTTCGAGAAATGGACGCGACCTGGCGCCTCCCAGGATTAGTACCGGCGCTTTTATCTTCCGGACTGCTTCCGGCTCGATAACCGGGAACAGCGTGCCGGTGGTCATCATTATTACATTTCATTCATGCGCGCCGCGCATGGTCTGCTCGCGCGAGGACGGCGACATCTTATCCCACGCGTTCGGGTCGTTGAACAAGCAATCGATGAAGGCGCGCACCCCACCTTCGCGGTCGCCTCTGCGGAACGCTTCCTGCATGGGGCGACCGTGCGGCGCGTAAGGTCTTCGAATTCTGCATGCCCCATCTTGCCTTGGATCGCCGGGCAGGTGCTCCAGCAGCGAGACCCGCGTCGTGTGGAGATCGAAGCTGGGTGAGGACCGACCCTGCCGACTCCTACGTCTGCAAATTAATCCAGAATTCGGGCGTGGCCGCAAAGTAGCGCGCCAGCCGCAGCGCCGGGCCGGGGGTGATCGCGCGGCGGCAGTTGACGATCTCGCCGATACGCGGGGCCGGCACCGTGCAGCGCCCGCGCGAGCCGGTTTTGGCTGAGGCCGAGCGGCCGCATGAACTCTTCGCGCAGTATCTCGCCGGGATGAACGGACGCAGTTTCGCCGGCACCGGCTTGGCCCCCTTCGCGAATGGTATGCCGCGGTTTCCACGTCGTATGCGTGCCCGTCGAACCCTAGGAAGCCGTCGCCCGTCGCGCCGAACAGAGC
>Ga0209062_1005254_pt1 | contig 12711 bp, 10 predicted proteins | sample Coa_R2_2_FD_187158 | JGI IMG/M metagenome (GOLD analysis project Ga0209062, IMG submission 187158) | Surface soil microbial communities from Centralia Pennsylvania, which are recovering from an underground coalmine fire - Coalmine... | ecosystem: Environmental > Terrestrial > Soil > Unclassified... | reverse complement strand
GCAGCGCGCCAGCTTGTAGGGTCAGAGTATCTGGCGGGGCAGACGGCGGAGCGCCTGATGGCGCTGTACCGTTGCCCGGCAATGGCTGAGATGGAGGCGTAAGGCGATGCACAGTCCCACCGCACCGAGCGTCACCATCTTGATCGACACCTACAACTACGCCCGCTTCGTCGGGCGGGCCATAGAAAGCGCGCTCGGGCAGGACTATGCGGGGCCCCGACCCGAGATTCTGGTGGTCGACGACGGCTCGACCGACGACACGGCCGCGGTGGTGCGGCGGTACGGTGGCAGCGTCCGCTATATCGCCAAGGAGAACGGCGGCCAGGCGTCGGCCCTCAACCTCGGTTTGCGCGAGGCCGAGGGCGATATCGTCTGCTTGTTGGACGGCGACGACTACTTCTATCCGGGCAAGGTACAACTGGTGGCCGACGCGTTCCGTCGCCGTCCGGAGGTTGGTCTCGTGTACAACGAGTTTGACATCGTCGACGGCGCCGGTAGCTCGCTGGGAAAGACGTTCCCGGAGCCTACCTGGACGGGATGTCGCCTTCCCCTGTCCAGGGTGTCGGGCCAACTGCGGTCGCTCATCCTGCTCGGCCATCCCTGGACCTGCATCACCTCGGCCATGTCGGTGCGTCGCTCCGTGGTGGCCGGCTTGCAGGTACCGGAAGACGTCTTTCCCCACTCGGTCGATCTCTTCCTCGGTCTGGTGTTGCCTTTCCTGGCGGAGGTCGAGATCGTCGAAGCCGCGGCCACGGCCTACGTCTATCATGGTGAGAACGTGGGGCTCTACCGGTCGAGCGCGGCGAACCGGGCCATCTACCAGCGGCAGATGGAGTACATCCGCCGTTACGTGGAGCAGCGTTTCGGGGTGCGCTTCCTCGACTACGGTGGCCGGAGCATCTACGGCGGTGGGCAGGACCGACGCGCCTGTTCAGGCCGACTCGCCGGCTATATCCGCGAGTGCAGGCAGATCGCCGCGGCCGATGTCGAGCCGGCGATCAGGCGCCGCAGCCAGGCCAAGCTCGCCGCCAGTCTGCTCCCGGACGCATTGTATGCAGCGCTGCGCGAGCTGAGGGCGACGTATCGCGCCTGGCAGTCGCGGCAGTTTAGATGCAGAATCGCCGAAGCACGGCGGTAAGGAGGTGGGCCTGTGTGTGACCTGCTGATTGGACAATCGTACTACCTTCGCTTCGACGCCAAGTTGTGGGAAGCGATGCAGCCCTACCCTCCCCTGGGCTCGCTCTATGCCGCCAGCTACCTGCGCAGCCTGGGATACGAGGCCGCCTTCTTCGATGCCATGCTGGCCGAGTCGGAGGCGCCTTGGGGCGTGGCGCTCGACCGTGTGCAGCCGCGCTTCGCCGTGCTCTACGAGGACAACTTCAACTACCTGTCCAAGATGTGTCTGCTGCGCATGCGCGAGGCCGCGTTTCGCATGATCGCGATGGCCCGCGAGCGGGGATGCACGGTCATCGTGGCCGGGTCGGATGCGACCGACAATGCCGAGATGTACCTGGAGCGGGGCGCCCATTTCGTCGTGCGCGGGGAAGGCGAGCACACGCTGGGGGAGTTGCTGCACGCCCTGACCGGCAGGACCGACGCCCCACTCGAATCGATCCGCGGCCTCACCTTCGCCGACGGGGCGGATGCCGGTCGCATCGTGCACACGCCCCCGCGCCCGGACATCAGGGATCTGGATGCCTTGCCGTTCCCGGCCTGGGATCTTGTCGACCTGGCGCGCTACCGGGAGATCTGGCTGAAGCGCCACGGCTTCTATTCGATGAACACGGTCACCACCCGCGGCTGCCCATATCACTGCAACTGGTGCGCGAAACCGATCTGGGGGCAGCGCTACAACAGCCGCAGCCCGGAAAACGTGGTCGAGGAGCTGCGCTGGTTGAAGGCGACATATAAGCCGGACCACATCTGGTTCGTCGACGACATCATGGGGCTCAAACCCGGCTGGCTCGATCGCTTCGCCGACCTGGTGGAGGAGCATGGAGCGCGGGTGCCGTTCAAGAGCCTGCACCGCGCCGACCTCCTGTTGCGCGGCAATACCGTCGACGCGCTGAAGCGAGCGGGGGCTAGGACAGTCTGGCTTGGCGCCGAGTCGGGCTCCCAGAAGATCCTGGACGCCATGGACAAGGGCACGACCGTCGAGCAGATCTATGCGGCGGCCCGACGCCTGCACCAGGCCGGCATCGAGGTCGGCTTCTTCCTGCAGTTCGGTTACCCGGGCGAGACCCGCGTGGACATCGAGAAGACGTTGCAGATGGTCCGCGACTGCAAGCCCGACGACATCGGCATGTCGGTCTCCTATCCCCTTCCCGGCACCAGGTTCTACGAGACGGTCAAGCAGGAACTGGGAGCCAAGCAGCATTGGGTCGATTCCAACGACCTGGACATGCTGTACCACGGGCCGTTCGGCACGGACTTCTATCGGCAGCTCCACGTGGTGCTGCACAAGGAGTTCCGCATGCGGCGGGGATGGGATGAGGTGCGCCGGGCGGTTCGGCAGCCGGCGCGGCTAAAGCGGCGCCATCTGCGCCGCCTGGGCGCCGCCGCCTTCCACCTGGCAACCCTGCCGCTGGCGCGGCGGCGGCTCGATCGCCTTGCCAACCTCCCACCCCACGCGTCGAGACCGCTGGTTGCGGACACGCGGTGATCTCGTGAGGTGCAGGCTGTTGCCATGTATGGCGCAGGAGATGGACTTTGCCGTGTCGTCCTGGGAGCGCCGGCGGGACGCCGGCGCTCCCAGGGATGGAGGTGGCGATGGTGAGCGACGACGTTCGCCTGCGGGAGACGCGGCGGGCGTTTGACCGTGCGGCTGCCGGCTACGACGGACCGGCGGGCAACAACGTGCTGATCCAGCAGATGCGGGCACAGATGTGGCGGGCGCTCACGGCCACCTTCCCCCATGGGGCGCGGTTGCTCGATCTCGGGTGCGGCACGGGTATCGACGCGGCCTACCTCGCCGCTCGTGGCTACTCGGTGCTGGCGACAGATTGGTCGCCGGCGATGGTGGAGCGGACGCGGGCCAGGATCGCGGAGAAGGGGCTGGAGCAGCGAGCTTCGGCGCGCGTCCTGGGCATACAGGATCTCCATCAATTGGGCGGGGAGGAGTTCGACGGACTCTATTCCGATCTCGGCCCGCTCAACTGCGTCCCGGACCTTCGCGTCACCGCGCGCGCCTGCGCGGCGCTGCTGCGTCCCGGCGGCCGCCTCGTGGTCTCCGTTATCGGGCGCATCTGTCCCTGGGAGATCGCCTACTACCTCGCGCATGCCAGGTGGGAGCGTGCTTTCCTCCGCTGGAGTAGTGCGGCCGTTCCGGTGCCGTTGGGCGGGGAGACCGTGTGGACGCGCTACTACACGCCGCGCCAGTTCTATGGCGCGTTCGCCGAGGAGTTTGCCTTGAGCCACTATCGCGCGCTGCGCCTATGCGCGCCGCCGCCCTACATGCTCGGGGCCTACAGGCGGCTCCGGACGGTCTGCGCGCTGGGCGACTGGCTCGACAACCGTGCCGGGGCATTGCCCATCCTTCGTGACGCCGGCGATCACTTCCTGATGATCATGACAAAGCGCGCTTGAGATGGACACTCTGTTGCCCGCGGATGTCGGTGCGCCGCCGTCGTGGAGATTCGCCTGTCCGATCTGCCGGCAGGCACTCGCGCTCGGCAGCCGTGACGCGCATTGTGTTCGGTGCGGCCGCGTCTATGCGCGTTCCTCGGGGATCTGGCGGTTCCTGCCCGACGAACGCCTGGCGCGGTACGAGCGATTCCTGCGGGAATATCGCATCGTGCGCGAAGACCAGGGCTGGGGACGTCCGGACGCCGCCTATTTCCTTGCCCTTCCCCAGGCCGCTCCGGACGATCCGCAGCGGGATATCTGGCGACGGCGGGACGAGAGCTACCGCCTGCTCTGCGCAAAGATCATCGATCCGCTCGCGGCGCGCCGGGGGCGACCACTGCGCATCCTGGACCTGGGGGCGGGGAACTGCTGGCTCGCCTACCGGCTAACGGAGCGAGGCCATCAGGTGGCCGCTATCGACCTCTCGGTCGACCCGACGGATGGGCTTGGCGCCCATGTGTGGTATCGCCCGGAGCTAGAGAGGGCAGGGTGCGCTTCTTTCTGGCCGATCCAGGCCGAATACGACCGTCTCCCATTGCCAGATTGTTCGGCCGACGTGGCCCTGTTCAATGCCTCCCTGCATTACTCGACGGATTGCTCCGTGACGCTGCGAGAAGCGCTGCGCGTGCTGTCGCCGGAGGGGATCGTGGTTATCATGGATACCCCGGTCTACCGGCGGGCCGGTAGCGGGGAACAGATGGTGCGCGAGCGCGAGATGGCCTTCGAGCGCACCTACGGCTTCCGGTCCAACAGCGTCCCGTCGGAGCACTTTCTCACCACGAATCGCCTGGCCGGGTTGGCCCACGGCCTGGGGCTGCAGTGGCAGATGCATGCTCGTGCCGGCGGCGTGAGCCGGCTGAAGGGGCAATTGAGGAGATGGCGTGGGTTGCGGGAGCTGGCCACTATGCCACTTATCGTGGGCAGGCGTGCGTGAGGTCGGGTGTGTGCGACGGAGCGGTGAGCGCTGCCTATGATGCCATCGCGCGCGAGTACGATCGGCATCTCGAAGACGACGCCTGGATGCGCCGCATCCTGTGGGGACGTTACGGCCAGGTCTTCCGTCCGGGCCACCACGTGCTCGACGTGGGTTGCGGCACCGGAACGGATGCGCTCTTCCTCGCGCGGCGTGGCGTCCGGGTTAGCGCCATCGACGTCTCGGCGGCCATGGTCGCGCAGGCCAGGGCCAAGGTCGCCGGCCACGGGCTGGCCGACATGGTGCAGGTCGCGGTGCTGGATATCGGCGAGCTGGCGAGCCTGCCGGCCGCGGGGTTCGACGGCGTCATCTCCTCCTTCGCCGCCCTCAATACACTCCCCACGCTGACGCAGTTCGCGGCGGATGCGGCCCGGCTCCTGCGGCCGCAGGGCCGGCTGATCGTGCACTTGCTCAACCGCTCGAGCCTCTGGGAGTGGGCCGGCCTCGTGGCGCACGGCAGGTGGGCGGAAGCTCGCCGGCTTGGTGGGCGGCGAGAACGAGTCTTTGCAGTAGGCGGGCATCCGGTCCGGCACTACCTGCCGCGGGCGAATGAAGCCTATGTGCGCTACTTCTCGCCCTACTTCCGGTTGTGCCGGGCCTTCGGGCTCGGCATCACGCGACCGCCGCACCCGATCCGCCATGTACCGGAAGCGGCGCTGGCCGCGCTCGGCCTGCTCGATGTGCTCATCGGGCAGCGCCATCCCTTCATCGATTGGGGGCACTTTGTCGTGCTGGAGATGGAAAGAGGCGGATGAACACAAGTCACGCTTGCTCTATGTCGGTGAGGCTTTGTGCCACAGCAGCGCGTGCGAATAGATCAGTCAACGTGGCCAGGTCGGCTGTGTCGATGCGCTCTTGCAGCGATGCCGGAATTGGGCCGAATCGCAGGAGAAGAAGCTCTCGCACGTCCGCCCGCCGCGCCTTCAACTCGCCCTCGGCCAACCCGCGAGCCTCTCCTCTAGCCTCTCTCTCTTCAAGCAGAGTATCGAGCAGATTCATGCCTACCAGGACCTCCAGGATGCCATTCGCAACATCCTCTTCGCCGCAACTGTATCACAGCGTAAGCGTCCCATGCAGGCACGGAATCTGCCGTCTATGATCATGTGGCGTCCCTTCGCGCGTCGTGGCGTGACAGCCGGCGTGCGCGGTCCAGCAGGTGCTGGACGAAGCCCGAGGGGAAGGGCCGGCAGTGCAAGAGCAGGAACAGGACAAGCTCAGGCGGATCGCTGCCCCGCCGGCCGGTCTTGCCGGTCCAGCCGTCCCATAATCCGGCGACGAGCGACGTCGCTTCCGCGCCGCGACCGGCCCGCCGTAAGTCGCCGGCGAAGCGTAGATTGCCCAGGATATAGCGCAACTCGCGGACAGGGGTGAAGTGGAGTTCGGGTCTGGCGCGCACCAGGTACCGATTCCGGTTCAGGTAATAGAGCGCGTTGAAGTTCACATCGCTGCCGTTGCCCTGGTGCAGGAGGAGAGATCCGCCCGCGATCAGAAGGTACCAGCCGGCTTCTTGTACCCGGGCGCACCACTCCGTGTCGTCCCAGTAGCAGAAGAGGCGCTCGTCGAACAGACCGCACTCGCTCATCGCTCGCATCCTGACGAGCATGCCGGCCCCCGACAGCCGGCGCGTTCTCCTGGTGGAGAGTCCGCCGGCCACGGCCCGCTCGCCCTCGGCCCGGGGCAGGCCGTCGAACTGCAGCCACTGCGGGGTCGCGGCGTAGGCGATATAGCTGCCGACGGCCGCGGCATGAGGTTCGTCGCGCGCCACGTCGATCACGGATTGGAGGGCGCCTGGCGTCAGCAGGCAATCGTTGTTGAGCAGGTAGACATACTCATACCCCTCATGGAGGGCGATGCGCAGCGCCCGGTTGTATCCTCCCGCCCATCCATAGTTGTCGTTCCAGCGAAAGGTGCGCAGGCCCGGGTACAGCGCCGCGGCTTCCGCCCGCCGGTCGTCCCGTGAAGCGTTGTCGACGAGCCAGACCGGACAGCCGTCGCCGTGTTCGTGCAGCGAGCGGAGGCACGCGAACGTGTCGTCCCAACCGTTCCAGTTGAGCACGATCACGGGCGTCGTGACTACCTCACTCATAGCCGATCCTCGCCTCGGCGTTCACCATCGAGAGCCAGTCAGCTTTCATATCCGGCTGCCTGGAGCTGGAAGAGCTCGGCATAGCGGCCGCCGCGCCGCATCAGCTCCTCGTGGTCGCCGGACTCCTCCACGCGACCTTCGTCGAGCACGTAGATGCGATCGGCCATGCGGATGGTCGAGAAGCGATGGGAGATCAGGAGCACGATGCGCTCCCTCGCCAGCTCGCGGAAGCGGCTGAAGACCTCGAACTCCGCGCGCGCGTCGAGTGAGGCGGTCGGTTCGTCGAGCACCAGGATCGGCGCGTCGCGCATGAAGGCGCGTGCCAGGGCGACCCGCTGCCACTCGCCGCCCGAGAGCTGCGTGCCCCGGTCGAACCAACGCCCCAGCACGGTGCGGTAGCCCTCCGGAAAGCGGGCGATCACGCCGGCGGCCCCGCCGCGTTCGGCGGCCATCTCGATCCGCCCCGTGTCGTCCAGGGCGTCGACCTGCCCGAAGCCGATGTTTTCCGCCGCCGTGAGGTAGTACCGGATGAAATCCTGGAAGATTACCGCGATGTTTCGCCGCCACGACTCGGCACCCAGGTGGCGCAGGTCGTGCCCGTCGACCGTGATGCAGCCGGAGTCGGGATCGTACAGGCGCGCCAGCAACTTAACCAGCGTCGTCTTGCCCGCGCCGTTCTCGCCGACGATGGCGACCGTTTCCCCGGCGCACAGTTCCAGCGAGACATCGGTGAGCGCGTTGTGCGCGCTGCCGGGGTATCGGTAGCTCACTCGGTCGAAGCGCACGCCCTGTCGAATCGGGAGCGACACCTGGGCGCCGCCCGCATCTGTTGCCATCACGGGCTGCAGGCGGAGAAACGCCCGGTAGTCTTGCAGAAACAGGCTATTCTCCAGGACACCTGATAGATTGAGCATCAGTTGCTGCAGCGACTCCTGGCCGCGGAAGACGATGCCGATGTACAGGGTGAGGTCGCCAACCGTGACGGACCTGCTCAGGGCCTGCAAACAGAAGTAGGCAAAGATGGCCGTGTAGACGGCGGCCGGCAGCAGGGCGCTCGCGGCGCTGCGGATGCTGCGCCGCCAGGCCAGGCGGGCGATCTGGGCGTGGCTTCTCTCGAGGATCTCCCGGTACCGCTGGAGCAGGTGACTCCCGAGTCCGAACACGCGGATCTCCTTCGCCGCGTCATCGGTGCTGAGCAGGTGAGAGAAATAGCGTGCCTGGCGCGCCTCGGGCGTCTGGCCCATCGACAGCGTGTAGAACGCGGCGGCTGTGCCGGATTGCACCAGGGCGTAGGGGATCGCCGCGAGCAGGAGCAGCGGGAGGGTGAGCGGCTGGAGGCGAGCGAGGATGAGTACGGCGCCGAGCAGCGTCACCGCACCCTGGACCACGGCCAGAAGCTGGAACAACAGGCCGGCGGGGCGGTAGAAGGCGCTGTCCTCGGCGCGCCGCAGCCGGTCGTAGAATTCCGGACGCTCGAGGATTGGCAGGTCGAGTTGCTGCGTGTGGGCCAGGAGGTTGAGGCTGACGTGCCCCGTGAGCCGCTCGGCCAGCACCTGCCGCTGATAGTTGATGGCTTCCCGCAGCAGCAGCCCAAGGGTGGCCAGCCCGAGCTCGAGGGCGACGAGCCACAGGATGTGGTGGGAGTCGTCGAGCGGGCGTGGCAGGTGGAGCGCCGTGACCAGCCGGTCGATGATCAGCTTGGCGACCCAGAGCTGCCCGAGCGGAACCAAGGTCTGCGCTATTTGCAGCGTGAAGAGCGAGGCAGATAGGGGCGCATCTGTCTGCCACAGCAGGAGCGGGACGCCTCGCAGAGTGCGTCCGATCTCCGCGGACTGTTTCAGCAGGCCCCCGCTGAAAACGTCGTGCATGCTCCCATTCTCGCCGCGGCGCGCCATGGCTCGGCGCCGTCAGGCGTCATCGACAGTATCATTCGCTCTTACCGGGCAACGGGTTGCTTGTTGTACTCCAGATAGGGTTCGAAGATGCGCGGCGGGTGCTCCATGGCCAGCAGCGGCCGGTCGACTGCGAACGGGGCGATGTTGCGGGGCGTTGAGCCGTCGATGGCCAGCTCGCTGAGGATGCGGCCCAGCACCGAGGCGAACTTGAAACCGTGTCCCGCGCCCACCGCCAGCGCGACGTGCGGATAGTCGGGCAGCGTATCCACGATGAAGTCGCGGTCCGGAGGCATGGTGTACATGCAGGTCTTGGTGTACAGGGCCGGGCCGAGCGCCGCCGGCAGGGAGCGGTGCATGAAGGCGTCGACGCGCGCCAGGGTGGCCTGGTTGGGCTCGAAGGTCCGCGTCTGCGCCGTCACCTCCTCGCCGCCGAGGTCCTGTGCCACCTTGACCCCGTTCATCTCGCCGTAGACGGGCAGGCCGTAGAAGCAGGGATTGTCGTACCAGATCCAGATGGGGAAACGGTCGGGATAGAAGTCTCGCAGATGCGGCGTGGCATAGTACGTCACCTGCTCCTGCGTCGAGGTCAGGGGCAACTTGACCCCGAACGGGCGCAGCAGCTCATTGGTCCAGGCATCGGACGCGACGACCAGCCGGCGGCAGCGATAGGTGCCGCCGGGAGTCGCGACCTCGACGCCATCGGCCAGCGGCCTCAGAGCTGTGACCGGCGTATTGTCGAGCAGCGTCGCCCCGTGTTGGCGGGCCAGGCGCTGATGCGTCAGGGTGCATTTCAGAGCCGGCGCGATGCCGCTCTCGGCCTGGTAGATGGCCCTCACCCCGTCCTCCACGCGGAACTGCGGGAAGCGGCGCATGATCTCCGCCGCGTCGAGCAGCTCGAACGGCACGTCGTTGGCCGTCATGCTGGCGATATGGCCGTCCGGCGAGAGCGGTGAGCCGGGAGGGAAGAAGTCCAGGCCGCCGCTGATCACCAACAACTGCTCCCCGGCATCGGCCTCCACCTCGCGCCACGCCGTGTAGGCGTGCCGCGCCAACTCGACGTAGTGCGATGCCTCGTAGGCCAGGCGGATGATGCGCGAATGGTCGCCGGACGCGCCTTTGTCGTGCCCCAGCGCATATTGTTCCAGGCCGAGCACCTCGGACCCCGCCCGGCGCGACAGCCAGTACGCCGCGCCGCTGCCTATGCCGCCCAGCCCCACCACGATGTACTCGTATTCGCGTTTCGTGCCATCTGTCGTCATGTCCGTGCCTCCAGCCCACACTGTATCATGCTCCGCCATGGGCGGACATTATGGTAATGACGCGGTGCCTAGCCCTGAAGGGACCAAGGCAGAGACGCGGCCCTGAAGGGCCACCGGCAACCATACATGGTCACGTTCCTGCCATGAGCCTTCAGGGTCAGGCCGTCCCCACTCGCTGGGAATCACAGGGCGGCAGACTGGGCACCATCGTGGGAGAGCTGCTCGCCGGTAGTGTAGCGGTGAAGACGGCACCGCCCGCCGCGCCGTTGGCGCCGACGAGGTCGCCACCGTGCGCCTGGACGATGCGCCGGGCGATGGTCAGGCCCAGTCCCGCCCCGGCGGTCTGGCGGTTGCGCGAGCTTTCCCCGCGATACAGGGGCGTGAACAGGTGTGGCAGATCCTGTGGGGCGATGCCCGGTCCGGTATCCTCGACCGCGATGACCAGCGCGCCCGCTTCCCGCGTCCGGCGCAGATGGATGCGGCCCCCGGCCGGCGTGTACCTTACGGCATTGTCCAATACATTCTGCACGGCCCGCACCAGTAAATGCTTGTCACCGATGAAGGGGCAGGGATCGGCCGGCCCGTCCAGTGCGACGATGATCCCTTTGTCTTCCGCCTGTGGTTGGACGCTCTCCGACGCCCGGCGCAGCAGGCTGCCCAGCTCAAGCGCCTCCTGCCGCGGTGTCTGCTCCAGGTACTCCAGCCGGCTATAGGCGAAGAGGCCGCTGATCAGCCGTTCCAGGGCGTCCGCCTTCTCCTGGCACACCTCGACGTAGCGCGCCGCCCTCTCCGGTGTCGTGGCCAGCCCGTCTTTGAGGCCGCTGTTGCTGCCACCAGCTCACGCCGCTGTAGATGCTGAGCGCGGTGAGCACGGGGACGGCGAAGATGACCGCGAGGGCCAGCCCTCCCCACAGGCGGATCGAAGGGTGGCCGCTCCGGCGGTTCATCGGCGCGCCCCCTCGAAACGATAGCCGACGCCCCAGACGGTCACGATGAAGCGCGGGTTGGCCGGGTCCTCCTCGATCTTCTCGCGTAGGCGCCGGATATGCACCCACACCGTGCTCTGGTCACCGTAGTCGCCCCAGATGCGCGCGAACAACTGGTCGCGGCTAAACACCCGGCGCGGATGTTCGGCCAGCAGGCGCAACAGCGCGAACTCGCGCGCGGTCATCGGCACTGGCCGCCCCGCGACGAGCGCTTCATGCGCCTGTACGTCGAGCACCAGGCGACCGAAGTCGAGCAACGTGCTGTTCGGTGCCGTCGTGGCGCCCTGTCGCGCCCGGCGCAGCACCGCCTTGACTCGCGCCACTACCTCACCGGGAGAGGCCGATTTCACGATGTAGTCGTCGCCCGGCCCCAGGCCGCGGATCTTGTCGCTGTCCCCATCCCTCGCGCTCAGGAACAGGATGGGCAGGTCGGAGGACGCGCGGATCTGCCGACACACTTCGAATCCGGAGGCGCCGGGCATCATAATGTCCAGCAGCAGGCAATCTACCGGCTCTTTGGCAAGCAGTGCCAGCGCGGTCGCTCCGTCCCTGGCCGTGCGCACGGCGAATCCATTGGCCTCTAGGTAGTCGCGCAGGATCTCCACGATCTCGGCCTCGTCGTCCACCACCAGGACCGTCTGCCTTGGCTCCACGCTCATATCTTCTCTCGATCACTGTGCTGTCTGCTCCATTATGCTGCGTGCATACCACGGGATGCCAGGGCTGCCCGAACTCTTCAGTTCCACGTAAAGAACTGTTAAGGGTGCGACTCCAGAACCGCTAGGGGTGCTCTTATAGCATGAGAGTAGGCATGCCGCCCTAACGAAACGATGGAGAGACAGGAGATCAATGATGCACCGAGGATCGTTGAGGTGGTCGATGTTGCTCGCCGCCGAGTGCATGGCGGTCGGGCCGAGCGGCGGAGCAGCGCAGGCCGCGGAGCCCGGCCGTGGGACAGGTATCCTTAACGTCCAGGTCAGCCACGGCGATGCCACGGCCTACGGGCAACCGGCGCTGGCAGTGAACCCGCGCAATCCCCGCAACCTGTTGGGCGCCGCCTGGACATCGGACAACGCCGAGGAGGCCTTCAGTTCCTTCGACGAAGGTCGGACCTGGCGCGACAACGGGCCGCTGCCGTTGCCGGCCGGCGTCTCCTTTTCACGCTATCGGATCGGCAGGTGGCACGAGCCGACCTCGTACAGATCTGGCGTCAGATCGGCGATCCTACCTGGAATGCGCCCGTCTACGAGCAGTTCTTCCGGGACCGTGCGTGCTGTGAACTGGATGCAGCCGCCGGCACGCCGCATCCGCGTGCTGCTGGGCCAGCTGCCCATCACCATGGCCCAGGTTCTGGCGCAACCCGCGAACAAGCCCCTGGTCCGCGCGTTCGCCTCGTCCACGCCGTTGAACGCCCACTATGCCGCCGTGGTGGAGCGGGAGGTGCTGCGGAAGGGGCGCCGGGCCTTGCTGATCGCCGGCGGTGGACACGTGCTGCGCGGCCTGCGCGACGATAGCGACCCGCGCCAGCTCAACGCGGTCAGCCGCCTGGCGCTGCGCCATCCCAGGTCGGTTTTCGTCATCGACCTGTTGATCCTGCCGCCCGGGCCGCAGCAAGATGCCCTGGCGCAGCGGGTCCAGGCGACGGTCGCACGATGGCCACGTCCGGCGCTCGCTTCGCTCGCCGGCACCTGGCTTGGCGCAACGACACAAGCATCGCCTCCCTGGATCAACGAGATGGCCGACCGCGCGACAAGCGCCGCTGCGGCCATGCGCCTGGCGCCAAATCAGGCCGCTCATCTCACCTACAACATGGCGGTCACGCCGTCCACGGATCAGGGCAGCGCGGCGGCCCACGACAAGGCTGGCTCAGCTCTACAATCGACGCAGA
>Ga0209062_1005253_pt1 | contig 12712 bp, 11 predicted proteins | sample Coa_R2_2_FD_187158 | JGI IMG/M metagenome (GOLD analysis project Ga0209062, IMG submission 187158) | Surface soil microbial communities from Centralia Pennsylvania, which are recovering from an underground coalmine fire - Coalmine... | ecosystem: Environmental > Terrestrial > Soil > Unclassified... | reverse complement strand
GTCACGATTGACGAGGTCTTTGACGCTTTTAACTTCGCCGAGCGCAGCCCGTACGCGTTGCGCAGCTTCCTGCAATTCGCGGTGAAGAATTGGCGGACGCCGCCGCAATCCATATTGCTTGTCGGCGACGCTTCTCTCGATCCGCGCAACTACCTTGGCCTCGGAGCTTTTGATTTTGTCCCCACGCGCCTCATCGATACCGCCGCAATGAAAACCGCTTCCGACGACTGGTTCACTGACTTCACGCAGACCGGCTTCGGCACCATCCCGATCGGCCGCTTGCCAGTCCGTACCCCGAGCGACGCGCAACTCGTCATTTCGAAGATCGTGAACTACGAGCGAGGCTCGTTTGCCGGCGCATGGAATTCACAGGCCCTCGTCGTTGCCGATCAGAACGTCGGCGCGGACTTCACCTCAACGGCCAATTCCGTTGCCTCCTCGCTGGGCGGACTGCTTTCCGCCAACACGATCCTCGCCGGAAATTTCGATCCCCAAGTGGCCCGCCAGCAAATCATCACCGCCATCAACCAGGGTCAGTTGCTCGTCAATTACACGGGTCACGGCTCGGTCGAACAATGGTCGTTTGCGGATTTGCTTGACGACACCGACGCGGCATCGCTGCAGAATGGGAACTCGCTGCCCGTCTTCTTCCTGATGGACTGCCTCAATGGTTTGTTCCAGGACGTTTACACGCAGAGCCTTGCGGAATCGCTTCTGCTCTCCTCGAACGGCGGCGCCGTAGCCGTATGGGCGTCTTCCGGATTCACCGACGCGCCTCCGCAAGCGGGTATGGACCGCTCACTCATAGATATCCTCGCCGCCGATCCGGCCACTCCGCTCGGCGCGGCGATTCTCCGCGCGAAATCGCAAACCACCGACCGCGACGTTCGCCGCACCTGGATCCTCTTCGGCGATCCGGCCATGCAGCTGCACATCGGTTCGTCTGCGCCCCAGCCGGCCAGTTCCAATACGGTTCGCCCGAATTCTCGGTCAAACCTCCGCTCGGGAACTGCGAAACCCAAGCGTCTCTACTAGCCTTCGTAGCCGCCATTTCCAACTGCCTTCGTTTGCAAAAAAGCACAGGGCCGGACTATCGGTTTAGAGAACCCTGGAGCACGTCGCGCAGCGCGTCTTGCTTTGCCGCGCTCAGCTTCTTGCCTGCGGACGTCAGGTAGAAGACGTCGATTGCCTTTTGTCCTTCCGTATCAATCAGCGCCACTTCGATATTGCAACCCATTCGTGCCAGCACCGATCCGATTTCATGCAGCAGGCCCGGATGGTCCTGCGTCACGATTTCCATCAGCGTGCTGTGCGTCGAGGATGCATCGTCAAAATTGATCCGCGTCGGCACCGTCACCTTTGGCGAACGGCCCTTGGCTTGCGCGATCCGGCTCTTCAGCAGCGGCTCGAGCGCCGCTTTGCCCGTCAGCACGTCCTTGAGGCTCTTTTGGAAGCGCTCGATCTCCGTCGGATTCAGCTCCAGCGTGCGGTAAAGGTCGGTGAAATGGAAAGTGTCCAGCACGACTCCGGCGGCATTCGCGAAAGCATCCGCCTTCACGATGTTCATGCCCCAGCCGGCGAGCACTCCTGAAATCGTCGCAAAGAGCGCCGGCCGGTCCGCCGTAAGAATCGTCAGCGAAAACGAATGCTTGGCGGTGGCGAGTTCCGCCTGCACAGGACTCTCGCTCAGTTGGCGATACAGAAGAAAATGACGCGCCATCTCCGCGGCCGAATGCATGGCGAGGTAACGCCGCGGGAAGCCCTCCAGGAAACGCTCGATTTCCTCCGTCGCCGCTCCCGCGGCCAGCTCCTTCACCTGTTCCAGCACTGTTCCTTCATCGGACGCATGCAGCCGGTCACGGTCCAGCGTGCGGCTGAAGTGGTTGGAAGTCGCCACAAAGAGCTGCCACAGCATTTCCGCCTTCCACGGCGTGAGTGCTTCTGGGTTCACGGAATGAATGTCGGCATAGGTCAGCAGGCAGAGCCGCTGCAGCCGCTCCTGCGTTCCCACAACGCCGGAAAACGCCGCAACTGTCGATGGATCGAAGATGTCGCGGCGCTGCATCGTCGCGGACATATCCAGATGCCGCTCGATCAGAAAGCGGACCTCGGCTCGTTCTTCCCCGGAGAGCCCCAGCCGGTTTGCCGCGCTGTCAAGCGCCTCCAGGCTTCCGGTCACATGATTATCCACGGGCATGCCTTTGCCGATGTCATGCAGGAGCAGCGCCAGAATCAGCAGGTCGCGCCGCTCAACTGTTTTCCATAGAGGCCCAAAGGGCCGGCCGCGCGCGTCGGGGGGATCGCCGAGCTCCTGGAGGTGCTCGATGGTCCGTAGCGTGTGCTCGTCCACCGTGTAGCGATGATAAAAATCGCGGACCACCAGGGAATCGATGCGTCCAAATTCCGGCAGCACATCCGTCAGCAATCCGAGCCTTTGCATCGGCCGCAGCGCCAGTCCCGGAAAATCGGCGCCCAAAATCTCCTTGAAGCTGGACCAGCCCAGTTGCGTATTTCGCGGCGGCAGCTCCGGATGCGACAAAATGTACGCGATGCAGCGTTCCGCCTCCCGGCTGACGGGAATTCCGCTTCGCGCCGCTTCCGAGAATAGCGCGAAGGTTACAGCCCGATCGGAGAGCGCCGGCTGATCGATCACTTCCAACAAACCGTCGCGAACGGCAAACGGCGCGCTCCCGGCTGGCGACCCGAATCTCGGCGCTCGCGCGACGCTTAGCAAGCGCTGCTTCAGCGTCTGCGGCGCCACGCTCTTGTGTTCCAAAACACGCAACAACTGCCGATTTAGCGTCCGCGCATGCCGGAAATACAGCCGCATCCATTCGGATGCGGCGCGCGGGTACCCGTCTCGCACCGCCAGCGCGCGTTCCGCCGCCGCCGATTGCAGCTCGTATGTCAGCGTGTTGTCGTTGCGGCCGTTTCGATAGTGCAAGAAGCACCGAATCGCGCTGAGAAAATCAACGGCTCCGGCGGCCAGATCCTCTTCCGCCGCTGTGAAATTTCCGTTCGTTCCATTGATTTGCCGCAGCCAGGCCGCCGCCTGGTAATCACGCATTCCGCCCGGTGAATCCTTCACGTTGGGTTCCAGATGAAAAATCGTGTTTCCGTAGCGCGCCAGCCGCTCCTTCGTCAGCTTCTGCAACTGCCCCTGCAAAAAGGACCGCGCTTGCTTCTCGCTGGCCGCGAGGATCTTGCTATCCAGGCGGTCGAAAAGTTCCGCATCGCCAGCCACCAGCCGCCGGTCCAGCAGCGCCAGATGAAACTCCGCATTGTCTTCTTCAATCCGCTTGCATTCCTCGATCGTTCGGCCCGCGGAGCTCACGCGGAAGCCCAGGTCCCAAAGCGTCCGTGAAAAATCCGAAATCAGCGGACGGAATTCTTCTTCCGCTCTTTCGCTGCCGAAAAGAAACAGCAAGTCCAAGTCCGAATACGGAAACAGCAGCCGGCGGCCGTACCCGCCGAGCGCCAGCAGGCAGAGTCCCTCTGATTCCCCCGCGTGGACCCGCAGCGCTTCCGCGAACACTTCCTTTACATTGCGGTCCGCGAGTTCGCAGAGGGCGCGCATCGTATCTTTCGCGTTCGCGCCGGTTTCAAATTGCTGGCGTATTCGCTGCCGTTCGCCTTCGGCCTGCGGGCCGAGTACAGACAGCGCCTTGATCGAACCTGCCATTGTTTCTTTGCTGGGTTGAGCCGAGAGCTGGCCCCGGAGATGGAAACCTGCCCTGGTGGCTGTCTTCATTCCGGCTAGAGCGCGCTCTCTCCCCGCTCTTCGTTCCGGATCCGGATCGCTTCCTCAACCCGGGATACAAATATCTTACCGTCGCCGATCTTTCCTGTCTTGGCCGCTTTCAGGATTGTGTCCACCACCTGATCCTTCAGCTTTTCCGGCAGCACCATCTCGAGCTTGATCTTCGGCAACAAATCCACCGTGTACTCTCGCCCGCGGTAAACCTCGGTGTGCCCCTTCTGGCGCCCGTGCCCTCGCACTTCCGTCACCGTCATTCCTTCGATGCCGATTTCCCGCAGCGCGTCTTTGACCGATTCAAATCGCGACGGCTGGATGATCGCCTCAATCTTCATCATCGCCATTTCCGCTCCACCCAGGCAGCTCCGGCTGTCTTCCGCCTTCCGCTTTTGACCTGATTTCTCTAATCATCTTTAGCTTTCCAGGTTGTACGCCTCTTCTCCATGCTGCGTCACATCCAATCCCTCGATTTCGTGATCTTCCGGAACTCGGACTCCCGTAATCCAGTCCGTCACCTTCAGCAGCACAAGCGTGCCCACAGCCGCGATGCCCCACGCCACCAGTACTCCCATCGCCTGGTTCCCCACTTGCCCCCAGTGTCCGTCCAGACCTCCGGTGGGCTTGCCGGCGCCGAAAATCGGGTTAATCGCCGCTTGCGCGAACACTCCGGTCAGCAGCGCTCCGATGGTTCCGCCCGCTCCGTGCACGCCAAAAGCATCCAGCGCATCATCGTAGCCGAATATGACCTTCACCTTCGCCACCATGAAGTAGCAGACGAACCCCGCCACCCCGCCAATGACCAGCGCCGGCATTGGGGCCACAAATCCGGCCGCCGGCGTAATCGCCACGAGTCCCGCTACCGCGCCGGAAATCGCGCCCAGCGCGCTGGCCCGCCCATTCTTGATCCATTCCGCCATGCTCCACGTCAGTGCTGCTGCCGCCGCCGCGAAATGGGTCGCCACAAACGCACTTGAAGCCAGCGAATTTGCTTGCAGCGCGCTTCCCGCGTTGAACCCGAACCAGCCGACCCACAGCAAGCACGCGCCGATAAAGCTCAGCACGAGACTGTGAGGCGGTGTCGGCTGCTTGGGATACCCCGTGCGCTTCCCCAGATACAGCGCGCACACCAGCGCCGAAACGCCTGAAGTAATATGCACGACCGTGCCGCCCGCGAAATCAAGGCACGGAAATCTTCCTCCGAGCGACGCATTCAGGAACCCGCCCTTGCCCCAGACCATGTGCGCCATCGGCGCATATACACCCAAAAACCACAGCGTCATAAAGAGCACGGTACCGCTGAACTTCATGCGCTCCGCTGCCGCCCCCGTTATCAGTGCCGGGGTAATGATTGCGAACATCAGTTGGTACACCATGTAGGTTGATTGCGGAATCGTCCCTGCATAGTCCGGATTTGGCTCCGCGCCCACCCCGCGCAAAAAAGCGTGCGCGAAATCGCCGATTACCGGGCCGCTTCCTCCAAAGCACAGGCTGTAGCCAACCACGCCCCACAGCACCGTAATCAGCGCCATCAGCGCGAAACTCTGCATCATGATTGCCAGCGTGTTTTTCCGCCGTACCAGCCCGCCATAGAAAAGCGCCAGCCCCGGGCCGGTCATCATCAGCACTAGCGCCGCGCTCGCCAGCATCCACGCGTTGTCCCCCGCGGACTGCGCCGCCGCTACTCTCTGATCCAGTTGTTTCAGCTGATCGCTTACTTGTTTCGGGATCTCAGGTGTCGTGCCGGAGGGGACTGCTGCCGCGGAAGGATTGCTCTGCGCGAACGTGGTCACTGGCATGGATCCCAGGCCCCACGCGCATAGAGCCAGGGCCAAACAACAGTGACGTCCCATGCTCCTCATAGTTTTCATGCACTCCGCTGCCGTGAATTTTGCTCTGCGCGCATCACCGGTCCGCGCGTTCTTCAGCCGCTTAGACTCGCCCGTTACGCACCTTACCGGGCCGCTTATCTGCGCTTCCATTGTCTCGGGGACCCCGCAACCGCACCGATTATACGCACGCCAAATGCCCGTCGTTCCGCGAATTTTCAATTCCCTCGATTCATTTCCTGAATGCAAAGACGCCAAATTTTCCGCCTATGCCTCGCCAGACGCTCTCCTGGGCAGGAGTTATTTCCGCCGAGAACTCCGCTACGCGTTCTTCACGCGTCACTAGTCACCGGCCACCGCTCACCCGTATAATGCCCCCATGCCTTTCGTCCTCGTTCGCCCCTCCCATGCCTGAGCGCGCTCCCATGGAAATCACTGTCCGCGATGCCGGCGGAGTTTCCGTTGTTGACGTGCGCGGCCGCCTCACGATCGGTGAGCCGGCCGAGCAGTTGCACGAAGCGCTGCAAGCCTCCATCAAGGAGGGTGCGCGCAAAGTCGTCGTTGTCCTCGATCACGTTCCGCAAATCGACAGCTCCGGCATCTCCACGCTCGTCCGCATCTCCATTCGCCTCGGCCGCGAAGGCGGCGCGCTCCGCCTTGTCTGCGGACCGGGAAGGGTCCGCGACGCCCTCACCGTCACGCGCCTTGTCGAAGCCATTCCCACTTTTGATTCCGAGTCCGCCGCCCTCGCCAATTTCTAGAAACACTCACACCTTTTCCTTTGCGGCACGATAGGCAATAATATCGTTTCATCCGAATGCAAACGAAGCTTCTCAGTGTGTTTCTCGTTGCGCTCGCCCTCCTTTCAGGAGCTAGTTCTTGCCTGGCTCAGTTCGATGACTACGCCAACTTGGACCGGCTTGCTGAAGACTTTTCGAAAAAGCTGAAAGCACAGAAATCGCGCCAGATTGCCGTAACCGACTTGCTCTCCGGAGAAGGGGCGGCGCCGGACCAAGGTCACTATTTCGCTCAATTTCTATCGCAATCGATCAAACGACATGGCAAGAAACTGCAAGTTGTTGATCACCTGAAGTTCGACGAAATGGTTCGGTTCGCCCAAATTCCAGCGGGTGCTTTTGCCTCGCCTGCAATGGCGGCGGCCCTTGCGCCGAAAATTCCACAAGACATCCTGGTAATCGGAACCTTGCAGCGCGACCAGAGCCGCTATCTCTTCCAGATTGCGGCGATTCGCGTGGGCGACGGCCAGACGCTCGCCTCAGGGACGGCCTCCTTTGCGCGAACCGAGTTCATCGACAGCCTGAGCGAACCATTTCCGCCCAAGTTCGATTTTCCTGTCGTTAAACCTTCTTCGAAAGCGGGCATGCAAGGTCCTAAATGTATCTACTGCCCAGACCCGCCGTACAACGAGCGCGCACGCATGGATAGGCTCCAAGGCACGGTCGTTTTCGAAACGGTGGTTTCCGCGGCAGGCTACATCGTCGCACTCCATCCCACCAAGCTCGTTGGCGGCGGACTGGACGAACAGGCTTTCCAAACCATCAAGTCGTGGAGACTGATGCCCGCCACAGACAGGGCCGGGAACCCCATAGCCGTTCAGATTCCCATCGAGGTAACTTTCCGGTTGTTTTGACCGACGGCTTCAGCCGCTTTTCTTCAATTCTGCCAGCACCAGCTTCGCGACTTCCTTCAGGGTCTCGAATACGCCCTGGCCCTGTATGGCAACCGCTTCCATCACCGGCTCGCCCTTTTTCTGCAACTGTTTCGTCAGTGCGGGAACCGGCATGGCATTGGGCAAATCGCGCTTGTTCAACTGCAGGACGTAAGGGATCGTATCGAAATTCAGATTGTGCTCTTTCAAGTGTTCCTGCAGGTTTTCCATTGTCTCGAAGTTCGCATCGAGCCGCTCTTCCTGCGAATCCGCCACGAACACCACGCCGTCCGCGCCCTTCAGAATCAGCTTCCGGCTGGCCTCATAGAAGACCTGTCCGGGCACGGTGTAGAGATGAAAGCGGGTCTTGAATCCCCGGACCGTCCCCAAGTCCAGCGGAAGAAAATCGAAGAATAGTGTCCGGTCCGTCTCCGTCGCCAGGGACACCATCTTGCCTTTCTGCCCCTGCCCCGTGTGGTCATAAATCCACTGCAGGTTGGCCGTCTTTCCGCCAAGACCTGGCCCGTAGTACACCAGCTTGCAGTTAATTTCGCGCGCAGGAAAATTGATGAAAGGCACTGGTTCTCAGTCTCAAAAATGCGTCAGAAACTTATATCACACGCCGTGCGACGCGACCAATTGCCCTGGTCGCGTCTGTTTCTTGCAAGGCATGCTTACAGTTTCCGCGATGCCGCTGCGTTTCGGGATGCTTTTTTCGGCTCTTGGCGCTTCCCGGTTAACCTGCGGGGGCATCCCCGCCCCGGCGCTGTCTGGTGTTAGGCTTGCCATGGCGGGTGCCTCGTGTGCGGTCTTCTCGCAACGGCAGCTGGGAGATTGTTTGAGGTGCAAATCGTCCAGAAGCAGATGTGTTTGGGCCGGCGAATTGACGCGAATGGACTCCTCTGCTAGCATCCCGCTCATGGCAAAGGCCCATAAGCCCTCTCGAGGGTCATCGAGTCGTTCCAAGGGCACCTCCAGGCATTCTCCTAAGTCAATGAAAAAACAGAATTTATCGCCGCCGCCTCCCGCGCAACGTGGCGGCGTCGAACTGGTCGACCCGCGGGTCCAGGCGCAACTGAAGCTTTATGACGAAGCCCTGTCGCTCTTCCACCAGCAGAAATTCGCGAAAGCCAAGGTCGAACTCGAGAAGGTCCTCGAAGGCCCCAGCAAGGAACTCGCCGACCGTGCCCGCGTGCATCTCCGCATCGCCGAGCAGCGCATGAAGCCTTCCGCGGAAGAAAATCCGCGCAGCGCCGAAGATCACTACCAGCGCGGCGTGGCCATGATGAATATCGGCCGCTGGGACGACGCGCGAGAAAGCCTCCTGAAAGCCCGCAAAGCCGCTCCCAAGGCCGATCACATCCATTACGCGCTTGCCGCGCTCGACTGTCTGACCGGTGAAGCCGATTCCGCCCTCGCCAACCTCAAAGTAGCCATCGAGCTCAAGCCCGAAAACCGTTTCCACGCCCGCAATGACGAGGACTTCGGCTTCCTCAACGAGGATCCCCGCTTTACCGAACTCCTCTATCCAGAGAAAGACTTCGGCTAGAAAATTCGATCCAAGTTACTCCGGACGCGAAGGTCGCGTTTCGGCGGGTTCCGCTCCTCCCGTTGCCCGAAACACTCGCCAAAAATTTGGCTCCGCTTCTTTTGTACTCACCCCGCCGCTTGTGTTTCAATCTTCTATTCAGTTGCTCGCAGGAATCGGTTGTCTGTAACGGTATGAAACGGGCCACTCGCCATTCGAATCGAATTCTGCGCGGCTACCGGGTGGTCGCGCTTGGCGGCGGCACCGGCCTCTCTACTCTCCTCCGCGGCCTCAAGGAACACGTCTCCCGCGCCAGCGACCGCACCCTGCATCGCGACCGCCCTATCGTGGACCTCACCGCTATTGTTACCGTAACCGACGATGGCGGCAGCTCCGGCAGACTTCGCCGCGAAAATCGCATCCTGCCCCCCGGCGACATCCGCAACTGCATGGTGGCGCTCTCAAAGGACGAAACCCTGCTCGCGCGCCTCTTTCAATATCGTTTTCACGCCGGCAATGGCCTTGTTGGCCACAATTTCGGCAACCTATTTCTCGCGGCGCTGACGCACGTCACGGGCGACTTCGCGGAAGCGGTTCGCGTTTCCAGCCGTGTTCTTGCCATTCGCGGCCGCATCTTTCCTTCGACGCTTTCAAATGTCCATCTGGTCGCAACCCTTGCCAACGGTCGGCGCGTTCACGGCGAGACCCGCATTACCGCGAGCCGCTCGATCATCAAGCGCCTCAGCCTCTCTCCCCACCACGTCAAAGCCATGCCCAAAGCGGTCGAAGCCATTCAAGAGGCCGATCTGATCCTGCTCGGGCCCGGCTCCCTTTACACCAGCGTCCTTCCCAATCTGCTGATCCCGGAAATCGCTCGGGCCATCTGCAAATCATCCGCGCCCCGCATCTATATCGCCAACCTCATGACCCAGCCCGGCGAGACCTCCGGCTACGCTCTCGCCGACCACCTCCGCGCCCTCCGCCAGCATGTCCCCGCTCTTCAAATGGACTGGGTGATCGCCAACCGCAAGCCCGTCTCTCCGGCCGTGGCGGCGCGCTACCGAAAACAGGGTGCCGAGCCCGTCGTCGTGGACCTGCCCGCGCTCAAACAACTCGGCTGTCGCGTGATTCTCGAGGACCTCTTGCAGGAACACGGCGTCATTCGTCACGATACCGCGCGTCTCGCCCGCCTTCTGCTCGATAATTTCCTCTTGCCCCGCTGAACACACCACGCCTGCGTCGCTCCAGGGCGGCGGCCCTGAACTCTCCGTACCGTCTTGGCGTTTGTTTGCGGCTATGCCGGTACCGCGCCCTGGAACCGGCGCGTGAGGTTGCGGTGCTCCTCGCGAATCTCCGGAGGCAATCGATTGCCGAACTTCGCAAAAAACTGGGCGATATCGTCCATTTCCTGGTCCCAAGTTTCCGCATTCACCCGCAGCAACTCATCCATGGCCTGCTGCGAGATATTCAGGCCGTCCAGCGTCAAGGCGCCGCGCGCCGGAACGTAGCCGATCGGCGTCTCTTCCGCCTCGCCGCGCCCTTCCACGCGCTCCAAAATCCATTTCAGCACGCGCACATTCTCGCCGAAGCCCGGCCATAGGAATTTTCCATCCGCGCCCTTGCGGAACCAATTCACATGGAAAATCTTCGGCGGCTTCGGAATCTTCCGCCCCATTTCCAGCCAATGCTCGAAGTAATCCGCCATGTTGTAGCCACAGAAGGGCAACATAGCCATCGGATCACGCCGCGTGATGCCCACATCTCCGGTGGCGGCAGCCGTTGTCTCGCTCGCCAGCGTCGCGCCTATAAATACGCCGTGCTGCCAGTCGAACGACTCATAGATCAGGGGTGAAATCCGCGCCCGCCGCCCGCCAAAAATAAAAGCCGAAATGGGTACGCCCTCCGGCGCTTGCCATTTCGGCGAAATGCTCGGCGACTGCTGCGCCGGCACGGTATACCGCGCATTCGGGTGCGCCGCCGGCCCCTTCGAACTGTCCCATCTCTCCGCCTTCCAATTGATCAGTCCCGCAGGCGGCGGTGTGCCAATCCCTTCCCACCATGGCTCGCCTTCGGGCGTCACCGCCGTGTTCGTGAAGAGCGCATTCTTATGCAGCGCACCCATCACGTTGGGATTCGTCGTCATGCCCGTGCCAGGCGCCACCCCAAAGAAACCCGCTTCCGGATTAATCGCGTGCAGGTATCCGTCCGCCCCAATGTGCATCCACGCGATGTCGTCCCCGACGGTCCACACCCGGTAGCCCTGCGACTCCAGCGCCGAAACCATCATCGCCAGATTCGTCTTCCCGCAGGCGCTCGGGAACGCCGCGCCCATGTATGTCACTTTGCCGCCCGGTGATTCCAGCCCCAGGATCAGCATGTGCTCGGCCATCCATCCCTGCTTGCGTGCCATGGCGCTCGCAATGCGCAGCGCGAAGCATTTTTTCCCCAGCAGCGCATTCCCGCCGTAGCCCGACCCCACGCTCCAGATCAGCCGTTCTTCCGGAAAGTGCACGATGTACCGGCGCATCGGATCCAGGTCGCCTAGCGAATGCAGCCCCGGCACAAAATCCTCTGACGAGCCGAGCCGTTCCATCGCCACCTTGCCCATCCGCGACATTATCCGCATGCTCGCCACTACATACGGGCTGTCCGTGGCCTCCACACCGACCTTGCTGAAAGGCGAATCCGCCGGCCCCATGATGTATGGCACCACGTACATGGTCCGCCCGCGCATCGCCCCGTTCAGCAGCGCCCCCACCTTGTACTTCGCCGCTCCGGGGTCCATCCAGTTGTTGGTCGGCCCGGCATCCTCTTTTTCCGGCGAGCAGATGAACGTCAGGTGCTCCGTCCGGGCCACGTCGTTCACGCTGCTTCGGTGCAGGTAACAGTTCGGATAGGTCTTTTCGTTCAACCGCTGCGAATCGCCGGCCCGCAGCATCTCTTCCAGAATCCGCTCGTTCTCCGCCTCCGACCCGTCGCAAAACACGATGTGCTCCGGTTTCGTCAGCCTTGCTGCCTCATTCACCCAATTTTCTAATGGAGTTGCCACCCGCTCCCCCTGCGCGCGAGTTGCCGCCATCCGTGCGCTCCTAACGACGGCAACCAGCCCGAGAAGACTGCTGTGCCACGAACCACGAGACGCCCCGGCCGGTGTCTCGGCCTTCTGCCTCGTGCCGTGGAAAAATGGCATCGCCAGCCGGTTGGTACAGGCGGGAACTTCTCGAACGACCGGCGAACCCTCCGTCCGGCTGCGGCCTTGCACCGCGAAGGCCAAACGGTTGTGCTTCTACCCACTTCCAGTTTATTTCACCTGCTCGGCATGGCGCAAGGTCACTCCAGTGCATGGCGCTCCCGGCTCAGCCGCCTTGGCCTCTGCCGCCCAGCGCGCTCAGAAAACGGCCGGGAGTGTTACCATGGACCCGTGTACGCCCAGAAATTCCGCGTCGAGACGCTGATTCGCGGCGAGAAACGCCTCTGCCCCCTCGAATGGCTGGATCAGTTCTGCATGCGCAATTTCACTAATTCCGCCGATTTCGACGATACCTTGCCCCTCCGCGACGGCGAAATCGAGGCCGGGTTTCGGCTTAGCCCGGAGCGCTTCGCCGAGGGCCTTGGCGCCTGGCTTACCCAGCGCGGCAAAGGCCAGGGCGCACCCGTGCAGGTCCAGGTCACCCGAAGCACCACGATTTGAGCTTTTAGGCCGCCGGATCGTCCCGCCGCTGGCCATTCAACACCGCGCGTATTTCCGGAAGCGCCGCGTGCGCCGCCGCTTCTCCCGCGGTCACCATCTCATTTGCCTTCGAAAAATCGTCCCACACAAAGGGCTTCACGTCCGGTTCGATGATTATGTCCGCCTGCTGCCGCCACGCCAGGTCCGCGTGCCGCTGAATGATATTGAAGGACCGGCTCAAAATATCCGTGAACGTGCGCGG